>Ga0066651_10000050_pt1 | contig 33302 bp, 35 predicted proteins | sample GraSoiAngelo_100_FD_71410 | JGI IMG/M metagenome (GOLD analysis project Ga0066651, IMG submission 71410) | Grasslands soil microbial communities from the Angelo Coastal Reserve, California, USA - 14_0903_02_20cm | ecosystem: Environmental > Terrestrial > Soil > Grasslands | place: USA...
TCCCCGCATGCGGGGAGAAGGGCAACAAATCTCGATGCTCGTACATGTTGCCCCTCGCCCCGCATGCGGGGAGAGGGTGGCGCGAAGCGCCGGGTGAGGGGCTGTCATTTTGCTCGACAAATGCGCATCGCGCAGTGCCTCCGCTCAGGATGACGGAACTTCTGTGTCGTCGAACTTAGCGACCGAAGTACTCAGTACCACCTCGTCGAAATCAAGCGCGGGCTCGCGGCGTCGTTTCTCGAAGGTTTCCAGGTCCGCCGCATCCTCGGAGAGTGTCTGCCGAATGGCATCGTTCACCACGTCCGAAATCGTTCGATCGGTGGCAGCCGCTTTCAGTCGTAGAGCTCGGTGAATGTCCGGGTCGAAGTAGATCGTAGATCGCTTCGGAGTCGACATGCTCGACATCATAACGTCATGACGTCTACGTGCCGCTGTTCATCGCGCATGGCACGTGCACTGTGAATCGCCATGTCACACACCGGCGCGGAAATCCTCATTGACACTCTCATCGATTGGGGCGTGGACACGGTCTTCGGTCTTCCCGGCGACGGGATCAACGGGATCATGGAGGCGTTGCGCACGCGCGCGGAGAAGATTCGCTTCATCCAGGTGCGTCATGAAGAGTCCGCCGCGTTCATGGCGTGTGCGTGGGCGAAATACACGGGGCGCCTCGGCGTCTGCGTCGCGACGTCCGGGCCCGGCGGCATTCATCTATTGAATGGTCTTTACGACGCGAAGCTCGATGGACAGCCGGTGCTCGCGATCACGGGACATCACTATCACGACCTCATCGGGACGTTCGCGCAGCAGGACGTCGATCTCGACAAGCTGTTCGACAACGTCGCGCGCTACAGCGTGCGCGTGATGAGCGCGTCGCACGTGGAGAACGTCGCCAACCTCGCGTGCCGCATCGCACTCGCGCATCGCACCGTCACGCACATCAATTTTCCCGTCGACCTGCAGGATGAGAAAGCGGACAAGCATTCGAAGCGCAACGTCCCGGAGCACACGTCCGAGGTGCGCGCGTGCGGCGCGCGCGTTCCGTGCGACGACGATCTGAAGCACGCGGCGAGCGTGTTGAACGCGGGAGAAAAGATCGCGATCCTCGCCGGCCGCGGCGCGCTCGGCGCGGGAGACGAGGTCGAGCAGATCGCCGAGCTCCTCGGCGCGCCGGTCATCAAGCCGCTGCTCGGCAAGGGCGTCATTCCGGACGACAGTCCGTACACCACCGGCGGCATCGGTCTCCTCGGCACGCGCGCGTCGACCGAGGCGATCGAGTCGTGCGACACGCTGCTGCTCGTCGGCACTTCGTTTCCGTACATCGAGTTTCTGCCGAAGCCGGGGCAGGCGAGGGCGGTGCAGATCGACGACGATCCGGTGCGCATCGCGCTGCGCTATCCCGTCGATGCCGCGCTCGCCGGCGACGCGAAACACACGCTGCAGAAACTCATCCCGCTGCTGCAGCGCAAAACGGATCGCGCGTTTCTCGAGAAAGCGCAGCAGGCGATGCGCCAGTGGTGGGAGCAGATGGACACGCAGACGGCGCGCGACGACAAGCCGATGAAGCCGCAGCGATTCGCGGACGAGTTGTCGAAGCGCCTGTCGCGCGATGCGATCGTGTCGTGCGACTCCGGCACGATCACGACCTGGTTCGCGCGCCATATCCGCGCGCGCCGAGGGCAGATGTTCTCGCTCTCCGGCAACCTCGCGACGATGGCGTGCGGACTGCCGTACGCGATCGCCGCGCAGCTCGCGTATCCCGAACGGCAGTCCGTCGCGTTCATCGGCGACGGCGGACTCACGATGCTCATCGGCGAGCTCGCGACCGCGGTCAAGTATCAGCTGCCGATCAAAGTCTTCGTCCTCTCCAATCACACGCTCGGCATGATCAAGTGGGAGCAGATGGTGTTCCTCGGCAATCCCGAATATGGATGCGAGCTGCAGCCGATCGACTTCCCCGCTGTCGCGCGCGCGTGCGGCGCCGCCGGCATCCGGGTCGAAGATCCCGCCGACTGCGGACGCGTGATCGATCAGGCGCTCGCGGCGAAAGGACCGGTCGTCGTCGAAGCCGTCGTCGATCCGTACGAGCCGCCGATGCCGCCGAAGATCAAGCCGGAGCAGGCGCTCCATCTCGCCGAGGCGCTGGCGAAGGGGGAGCCGGCGCGCGGGAAGATTCTGAAGACGGTGCTCGAGGACAAGGTGAAGGAGATGGTCTAAGGATCATCGTGGGGATCTTTGTCGTCCTTCTTCACGACGAACATCACCTGCGTGTCGCTCATCTGCATCAGCTTCTCGATCTCTTCGGGCGTCATGCGCGCGCCCGACAACGCGGCGGCTTCGAGGAACACGCACAGCAGCAGTTTTCCGAGTTTCTTTCTCAGGGACATGGCTCCCTCCGTCACGCAAAATCGCGAATGTGAGCGATCAGCGGACGGGCGGGAGAATCGAGGCGCGGGGGAGGTGATGCGAGGCGCGCAGCGCGATCAGCGCGGGCTGCGTGTTTTGTGACTCGACGCGCGTGCGAACGACGCAAACGGTGATCGCGACGATCGCGACGTTGAGCACGACGAGCATCGCCGGCATCGCGACGAGCAAGCACGCGATCGCCGCGACGGCGAAGACGCCGAGGCACAACAGGGCGGTGCGTTTGCGGAACTGCGACACGGCGCATCGAGTATACGCGCGTACACTGTCGGCCATGCGGCCGGCGATTCTGTTGTTCGCGCGCAGCCCCGAGCGGGAGGCATCGGCGAAGCGGATGCGCTTCGCTGCGCCGCTGTTCCGCGCGCTGGTCGCGTCGTGGCTCGACGCCGCGCGGCGATTCGAGGCGAAGCCGGTCATCGCGTGTGCGGCAGAGGATCGCGAGGCGCTCGCGTCGATCGCGCCGGAGATCGAGCGCGAGTGGATCGAGCAGCGCGGCACGACGTTCGGCGAGCGCGTCGCGAGCGTGACGAATGAAGCGTTCGCGCGCGGCTTCGACGCCGTCCTCCTCGCCGCCATCGACGCCCCACCGCACGACCTCGGCGAAGCCTTCGCCAAACTCGCCGCGGGCACGCCCGTCATCTCGCCATCGCGCGACGGCGGCATCAACTTCATCGGCCTCGTGCAGCCGGAGGCGGAGCTCCTCGCGCAACTCGAATTGCGCCGCCGCGATCTGCGCGAGCAGTTCGCCTCGTTTTCCGTCGTGCGCGGGTCGATCGACCTCGACGACGAATCCGCCATCGCCATCGCGCGCACCGATCGCGCCTGGCGGGGACTTCTTCCCGCACTCCGGCCTGCGAAACATCACTCGCGTGTTGTCGCGCAGTCGCGTACACCGCTCCCACTCGCGTCACGCCCTCCTCCCGCCTAGTGGAGCGGCGGCCGCTTCGGCCGCCGGTTTGTCGCGCAAATTCGGCGGCCGAGGGCGGCCGCCGCTCCACAGGCACGACGGAGGAGGAACACATGCCGAGCTACTACATGTCCGAGGACCTCGCGCGCTTCGGCGAGATTTCGAAATCCAATCCGAAGGGCTGGGACGGCTTTCTCAGCTGGTATCAGCAGGTGATGGGCAAAGGCGCGCTCGATGAGCGGACGAAGAAACTGATCGCGCTCGCCGTCGCGTACGCGATCCAGGAGCCGTACTGCATCGACTCGTATTCGTCCGCGTGCAGCGATGCCGGCATCAGCCCCGAGGAAATGGCCGAGGCGGTCGGCGTCGCGGCGGTGATCCGCGGCGGCGGCACGATCGCGCACTGGGCGCAGTCGTGCAACGCGCTCGCGCGCCGCGAGGTCTGATGCGCCGCGTCATCGTCATCGGCGCGGGGCCGATGGGTATCGCGGCCGCGATCGGCGCGCTCGATCGCGGTCTCGATGTCGTCGTGCTGGAGCGCGACGAAGCGGGATCATCGCTCCGCACGTGGGGCGCGACGCGCTTCTTCTCGCCGCTGCACATGAATGTCTCCGCGCGCATGCGCGAGCTTCTCGGCGACGCGATGCCGGATCCCGATGCGTTGCTCACCGGTCCGGAGCTCGCGGATCTCGTCCTCGCGCCGCTCGCGGAACACGCGCACGTGCGCGCGCACCACAACGTCATTGCAGTCGGACGACGCGGACTCACGCGCGCCGACTACGCGGGACATCCGCTCCGCGCCGAGCGTCCGTTTCGCGTCGTCTGCGACAACGACGAAGTGTTCGAAGCGGAGATCGTGCTCGATGCGAGCGGCGGTCTCGTCGTGCCGCGCGCGATCGGCGCCGGCGGACTTCCCGCACGCGGCGAGTCGCGCCTCGGCGGCGCCGCGATCCGCACGCTTGGCGACTTGATGTCGCACGACCTGCGCGGAAAGCGCGTGCTGGTGGTCGGCGACGGCCACTCCGCCGCGAACGCGATCGTCTGGCTCGAGCGCGTCGACGGTGTGCAAGTCACGTGGGCGATCCGCACGCCGAATCTCCGCCCATGCGATGAAGTGACGAACGATCCGCTGCCCGAGCGCGCGTCCATCGTCGAGCGCGCGAATGCACTGGCGGCGAGTCCGCCGCCGTTTCTGCGGATGGAGCGCCGGGCGATGATCGAAAGCGTCGCGCGCAACAACGGACACGTCGCGATCACACTCTCCGGCGGACGCACCGTCGAAGCCGACTGCATCGCCGCGTTCACCGGCTATCGTCCCGACGACTCGTACTTGTCCGAGCTCGCCGTCGAAGTGTCGCCGGTGACCGAAGGCGGAGCGCGTCTCTACCGCGCGATCGCCAACATCACCGACTGCCTCAGCGTCCCGAAAGTCTCGCCGCGCGATTTGCAAAGCGGCGAAGAGAATTTTTACTTCGTGGGATCGCGCGCGTATGGACGCTCGCGGAGCTTCCTGCTGCAAACCGGTCTTGCTCAATTGGAGATTTTGCTCGATGCCCTCTCATCTTGATCCCGTGCCCGTGCCCGTGCCCGCGCCCGCTCCCGCGCCCGGGGTGGGGGCGAGCGAAGCGACTGCGTTCCCGCCCGCCCCGGGCGCGGGAGCGGGCGCGGGCACGGGCACGGGAAACAAACGTCATCCGCATGTTCAACTCCGCGCGCTCGATACGCTTTGGTTTCAGGTTGCCGGCACGATCTGCAACATCGAGTGCACGCATTGCTTCATCTCCTGCTCTCCGCGCAATCACTCGCACGAGATGATGTCGCTCGCGGACGTGCAGCGATCGCTCGATGACGCGCGCGGGCTCGGCGTCCGGGAGTACTACTTCACCGGCGGCGAGCCGTTCATGAATCGCGACATGCTGGCCATTCTCGAAGCGACGCTGAAGCAGGGACCGGCGACCGTGCTGACGAACGGCATGCTGCTGCGTCCGGATGTTTGTCGAAGACTGCGCGAGCTGTTCGACGCGAGCGAGTACTCGCTCGACATCCGCGTGAGTCTCGATGGATTCGATGCCGAGTCGCACGACGCGATTCGCGGAAAAGGCGTGTGGGATCGCGTGATGATCGGACTGCGCAATCTCGCGGACGCGGGCGTCAATCCCGTCATCACCGTCACGACCGCGGCGGAAGGCGTCGCGAGTGAAGAAGGACGCGCGCGATTCCTCGACGTCATCCGCGGATTCGGATTCGACCGCCCGCGGCTCAAAGTGCTGTCGCTGTTTCGCATCGGCGCGGAAGAGAATCGGACGCGCGCGTACGAAGAGTGGGAGCGCCTCAACGCGGAGTCGCTCAGCGACGAAGAAGCGTCGGTGCTGCAATGCTCGAGCTGCCGCATGGTGACGAGCAAAGGCGTGTATGTCTGTCCGATTTTGATCGAGGAGCCGGAGGCGCGGATGGGCGCTACACTGGGCGAGACACTCCGTCCATTCCAACTTCGTTACGGCGCGTGCCACACCTGCTGGGTCGACGGAGTCACGTGCAGAACCTGAACGGTAGCATCTACGAGAAATCCTTGTGAGACTCGCGTTCCTCGGCGGCATTTACTCCAATTACCACGCGCTCGCCGCCGCGCTTGACGACATCACGCGGCGGAACGTCGACGCAACCTATTTCCTCGGTGATCTCGGCGCGTTCGGTCCGCATCCCGATCGCGTCCCCGAGCTCCTCATCGTGCGCGGCATTCCCGGCATCCAGGGGAATTACGAAGAATCGCTCTCGACGCGCGCCGATGATTGTCATTGTGGCTACACCGACCCGCGCGACAATCATTACGCCCAAATCTCCTACGACTACACGTTTGCCAATACGCGCGACGCGTACAAAGACTGGATGGCCACACTCCCGCGCGAAATCCGCTTCACTGCAGGTGGCCTGCGGTTTCTCCTCGTCCACGGCTCACCGCGGACTATTAACGAATTTCTCTGGCGCTCCACGTCGCCCGATGTATTCCTGGAAAAACTCTGCAATGACTATGACGCCGACGTGATCGTGTGCACGCACACCGGCCTGCACTGGCACAAGTCGTTGAGCGAGGGACGCCACGTCCTCAACGCAGGCGTTCTCGGCCGCCCCGCCAATGACGGCCGCGCCAACGTCTGGTACACCCTCGTCGACGTCAACGAACGCATTGTCGACGTCACGTTCGTTCCCGTCCATTACGATCACGCACTGCTGGCGAATGAGATGCGCGCGGAAAACTTACCGGAACAATTCGTCGAAACGATCCTCACCGGCTGGTGGACGACGTGCCTGGAGATCCTCCCGTCCAAGGAGCGGACGGCGGGGCGGTGGTGATCGTGCGACACTGCGCGCATGCGATCCATGCTCGTCGTTCTCTGCGCGCTCGCCGTCCATGCCGCGGAGCCGCCTTATGCGGCGCGCACGCCGTTGCAAACGCCGGCGGTATTTGCGCCCGGTGCGATCTCGACCGGCGACTTTGAATCGCATCCGGCATTTACGCCCGACGGCACGACGGTCTATTACCTGAAGGACGCGCCGAATTTCTCGTTCTGGACGATCGTCGTCTCGAATTTTCAGAACGGAAAGTGGCAGCCGCCGCAGGTCGCGCCGTGGTCCGGACAATATCGCGACGCAGATCCGTTCATTACGACGGACGGAAAATACTTCTACTTCATTTCCGATCGTCCCGTAGACGGAAATCCGAAAGCGGACCTGGACATCTGGGTGATGGAAAAGCAGGGAGCGGCGTGGGGAGCGCCGAAGCATCTCGACGTGCCGGTCAATAGCTCCGGCGACGAATGGTTCCCCACAGTAGCCGCGGATGGGACAATCTATTTCGGTTCGGATCGCGAAGGCGGACTGGGACGCACGGATTTGTATCGCTGCCGCCGCAACGGCAATCCGTACGCGCCGGCCGAAAACCTCGGACCGAACATCAATTCAAAGGCCGACGAGTTCGAGCCACTGATCAATGCGGATCAGACGATGCTCATCTTCATGGCTGCAGGCCGGCCGGGCGGAATGGGCGGCGGCGGCGATCTCTATGTCAGCACCTTCGCCAACGGCGAATGGAAGCCCGCCCGCAACCTCGGCGCTCCGATCAACTCGCGCTTCCTCGAAATCTCCCCAAAGATCTCGCCCGACGGCCGCTGGTTTTTCTTTACCAGCTCGCGCACCAATTTCACCGGCAAACCGTTCGATGCACGAAAATCGACGGACGAATACATGGCGATCCTTCGCGGACCGGGGAACGGTCTCGGGGACATTTATCAAATCGATCTGGATGTCGTGAAAAAGATCGCGGCTACTCCGTGACGCGCTAATCCCGAGAAGGAGGACCATGGTCATACCGATTCCCGAAGAATCGCTCTCAACTTTCCGAAGAGGATCAGGAAGAGCTGGAATTGGCGCTCGCTGAGATTCGGCAAGGCACCTATATCGATGGCCGTGAGCTGTTGCGAGAGCTGACGGGCATGAACCCGAGGTCGTCATCCTGAGTCGGCGAAGCGCGACGAAGGATCTCGGACGCGAAGGCGTGCAATTTCTCACACCTTGCCGTCATGTTGAGCCGTGTAGACGGCGAAAGATCTCAATCTACGTAACTCGAGATCCTTCGCCGCGCTTCGCCGGCTCAGGATGACGTCATCCGTGTATCCGTCGCGATCCAGTTCACCTCCCACGTTTTCCCGCCGTCGTCGGAGAAGGCCTGTTCGAATTTGATGAGGTCGGGGTTGACGGGCGTGATGATGAAGCGCACGAGGATCGCGCGGCCGTTGTACGTTTCCTGGTCGTAGAATTCGCCGCGGCCGTTCTTGAACTCGCCGATCGTCGCTTCGCTCAAGGTGCCGTCGGCGGCGTTGGCGAAGTTGAGGCTCCATTGTTTCGACTGCGGGTTGTAGAGGCGCAGACTGAGGCCGGTGAAGTGACCGTTCGGCCCGTCGGCTTCGAGCTCGATGAGATTCGCGCGGCCGCCCCACACCTTCCTGCACGTCGTGATGCCGTCCATCTCGACCCACGTCGTCGATCCGGTGAATGGTTTCGCCAGCCGGCGGACGTGCGTCTTCCACGTGCCGAGCTCGAAGTCGAAGTCGTGGTTCTGTGCGAATACGGGAAGCGTCAACGCCAGCGCGAGAAGGAGCTTTTTCATCGCGCGATGGTCGATCAGCGGGTGGTCTCGGGCAATAGCCACTTCTCCTGGGGAATGTAGAACCACTGGTGCGAAGGGCGGCGGGGACGCCGGCGTTCCGACGCAGCGTGCAGTCACGCATCCCCTCGAAGAAGAGCAAAAAAAGGCCGGGCGCCGGATGAAGGTGAGTGTCGTTCGAAGGAGATTCCAACGAGCTTCATCCGGGCCCGGCACCCTCTCCCACCTCTGAGAGGGCAGCTCTCTTCAGTTGTCCGCTTCAGTGTCCGCGGATACCCCTCCGTCCAGCCGCCGAAGCAGCCTTTGATGAAGGAGTCCCTGTATAGGAGTGTCGTGAAGGAGGGAAAACCTTAGATGCCGAATCGATTTTTTACGTTTTTTTCCGCCGCTTCGCTTTCAGGGCGTCATACGCCTTGCGCACCTGCTTGCGGCCGGTGTGGAGAAGCTGCGTGACGTAACCGCTGCTCGTGCCGAGGCGCGTGGCGATCTCGGCAGTCGAATATCCCTCGGCGTAATACATGCGCAGCGCCTCGCGGCACTTCAGCCCGATCTGCGCCAGCGCGCGCGCCATCGTCACGCGATCGAGAATTTGTCCCTCGAGTCCCGGCGCGTTCGTGTCGACGAACTCCGATGCTTCGTCAGGCAGCTGCGACGTGCGCGCCGCTTCGCGCCAGTACGCGCGGCTGGAGTGACACGTCGCGCCGATCAGCCAGTTGCGCGCGTTGCGCACGGTGTCGCGGCGCAAAAGGTAGGCGGTGAAGACCTCGCTGACGATTGCGTCCGCGTCGGCGGGCGGGATGTTGAACTTCGTCTCGGCGATATTGCGCAGGAGCTCGGAGTGCTTCTTATAAGCGTCTTCTACGCACGGAAGCGCCGCCGGCGGATTCGGCGTCGAACCATCATCACCGCCCGACGACTCCATCGCCGCAGTATAGTTCCGGGTATGGCATTCCTCGATCCGATCCTCGGCGAGATCAGCTTCGAATTACCGACGACGCTGCGCGTGCTCGAGCGCGTGCCGGGCGACAAGCTGGACTGGGCGCCGCATGCGAAGTCGATGACGATCGGCCGCCTCGCGTGGCACATCGCCGGCATTCCGTTGCGCGTGCAGACGATGCTGGAGGCGGGCGACTTCGACATCGTGAAGGCCGGCGCGCCGCCGATGCCCGCGGACGCGAAAGAGTTTCCGCCGACATTGCAGCGCAACATGGACTCGCTGCTCGCGTATCTGCGCTCGCAGGACGAAGCGACGCTCAAGTCGCAGTTCACGCTGCGGATGGGCGAGAAAGTGCTGCAGCAGGTCCCGAAGATCGCGATCGTGCGCAGCATCCTTCTGAATCACAGCTATCACCATCGCGGACAGCTCTCGGTGTATCTGCGCCTGCTCGACATCCCGGTGCCGGTCATTTATGGACGAAGCGCCGACGAGGGCCCGTCGTAGCGATCATGCGTTTGCTCGCGGGCGACGTCGGCGGAACGAAGACGCTGCTGCGGCGCGTGGAGGCGGACGGCTCGGTCTCCGCGGAAAAACGATACGAGAGCGGTGCGTATGCGACGTTCGATGCGTTGGTGCGGGATTTTGCTGGAGTGGTGCGCGCCTCCGGCGCGCCTGTCGTCCCCCCGCCCTCAAGCGCGCCGGAGGCGCGCACCACTCCAACCGACCTCGATGTCGACGCCGCCTGTTTCGCCGTTGCGGGTCCGGTCCTCAACGGCCATGCGGAAGTGACGAACGTCGGATGGAAGATCGAGGAGTCGTCGCTCGCGCGCGCGTTCTCGATTCCGCGCGTCGCGCTGATCAACGACTTCTACGCGGTCGCGCTCGGCGTTCCGCTGCTGCACGACGAAGATCTGCTGCCGCTGCATCCCGGCGCGCGCGACCGCACGATGCCGATGGCGATTCTCGGCGCGGGGACGGGACTCGGCGAGGCGATCGTCGTCCACGCGCGCGACGTCATTCCGACCGAGGGGGGACACTGCGATTTTGCGCCGCAGGATGAGGAACAGGCGCGGCTCTTCGTGTATCTCGCGAAAAAGTACGGACACGTGAGCTGGGAGCGCGTGTTGTCCGGACACGGCATCGTCAACATCTTTACGTTCCTCGGCGGCGACGAGATCGAGCCCGCGGAAGTCGCGGAGCTCGCGGAGCGCGGCGATGCGAGAGCGCATCGCGCGATGGAGATCTTCGTCGACATCTACGGCGCCGAGGCGGGCAACATGGCGCTGCGCGTCCTCGCGCGCGGCGGCGTGTATCTCGCGGGAGGCATCGCCGCGAAGAACATCCCGCGCTTCACCGACGGACGCTTCGTGGAAGCATTTCTGAGGAAAGGACGTTTTCGGCCGCTGCTCAGCACGATTTCCGTGGACCTGATCGTGAACGAGCGAGTGGGGCTGATCGGGGCGGTGGAGGGGGCGCGGCGGGCAGCGACCGGATTGAGGATTGAGGAAACCGGATTGAGGATTGAGGATTGAGAATTGAGGAAGCGTTTGCTGCCCGGTCCCTTTCCTCAATCCTCAATTCTCAATCCTCAATCCGGTTTCCTCAATCCTCAATTCTCAATCCGGAGGTTGGAAGGATGGGCTTAAGTGTCGGCATCGTTGGATTGCCGAATGTCGGGAAATCAACCATCTTCAATGCATTGACGGCGGCGGGCGCGCAGAGCGCGAACTATCCGTTCTGCACGATCGAGCCGAATGTCGGCATCGTGCCGGTCGTCGATCCGCGGCTCACGAAAATCGCGACGCTCGCGGAGAGCAAGCAGATCGTCTTCACCGATCTGAAAGTCGTCGACATCGCGGGGCTCGTGCGCGGCGCGAGCAAGGGCGAGGGACTCGGCAATCAGTTTCTCGCGAACATCCGCGAGACCGACGCGATCCTGCACGTCGTCCGCTGTTTCGAGGACCCGAACGTCGTGCACGTCGAAGGCACCGTCGATCCGGAGCGCGACATCGAAGTGATCGAGACGGAGCTGTTGCTCGCCGACATCGACGCGCTCTCAAAGCGTCACGAGCGCGTGTCGCGGCTCGCGCGTGTCGGACAGAAGGAATATCAGGCGCAGGCGGACGCGCTGGCGAAGGCGATCGACGCGTGCGATCGCGGAGTGCCGTTGCGCGCGGCGGGTTTGTCGGACGAAGAGCAGGACGCGCTGTCCGATCTCAATCTCATCACGCTCAAGCCGGTGCTGTACGTCGCGAACGTCGCGGAGAACGACCTTGGGAAAGAAACGCCGCTGCTGCAGAAGGTACGGAAGGCCGCGGAGGACAAAGGCGGCGAGGTCGTCGTCATCTGCGGCGAGCTGGAAGCGCAGATCGCGCAGCTGCCGCCGGAAGAGCGCGACGATTTTCTGAAAGAGATGGGTCTCGAAGAGCCGGGACTCAACGCCCTCGTGCGGGCGGCATACAAGCTCCTCGATCTCGAGACGTTTTTCACCGCCGGCCCGAAGGAAGCGCGCGCGTGGACCATCCATCGCGGTTCGCGCGCGCCGCAGGCGGCGGGAAAGATTCACACGGACTTTGAGCGCGGTTTCATTCGCGCCGAGACGATCGGCTACGACGACTACATCGCGCTGGACGGCGAACAAGGCGCGAAAGCGGCAGGGAAGATGCGCAGCGAAGGGAAGGATTACGAAGTGCAGGACGGCGACGTGATCCTGTTCCGGTTCAATGTGTAGGCAACGCCCCTCACCCGGCCTTCGGCCACCCTCGCCCCGCTTGCGGGGAGAGCGGGCATCTTGCCCGCCTCCCGGGGGCGGGCGGGACGCCCGCTCTCCTCGGCGGATGAGGGGCGTTGCATGACGACATTCACGATCGACTCGGCGGAAGGCCTCCCCATCCGCGGCGATATCGACGCGCCGGACCATCCGCGCGCGCTCATCGTCCTCGTACACGGCTTCAAGGGATTCAAGGACTGGGGATTTTTTCCCTGGCTCGCGCAGCATCTCTGCCGTCATCGATTCGCCGTCTGCCGCTTCAACATGTCGCGCTCCGGCATCGGCGATGATCCGGAATCGTTCGACCGGCTCGATCTCTTCGCCGACGATACGTACTCGATCCAACTCTCGGATCTCCGCGCGGCCGTTCACTACGCGCAGTCGAAATTTCCCACGCTGCCGACCTATCTCCTCGGGCATTCGCGCGGCGGCGGCGTCGCACTCCTCGGCGCGCACGACGTGCCGCGCCTCAAGGCCGTTGCGGTCTGGAGTCCGATCTCGCGCGCCGACAACTGGGACGACGAGACGAAGCGCCGCTGGCGCGCGACCGGCTCGCTCGACGTCATCAATCAGCGCACGAAGCAGAACATGAAGATGTCGACGGCGATCCTCGACGACTTCGAAGCGAATCGCGAGCGGCTCGACATCCTCGCCGCGACCGGGCGTCTCGACGTGCCGCTCCTCGTCGTGCACGGCGGCCGCGATGACAGCGTTCCCGCGCGGCACGGGCGGCTCATCGCCGCGCGCGGCAAAGACGCGTCGCTCGTGATCCTCGATCGCGCGAGCCACACCTACAACGCCATTCATCCGCTGGTGAACGTTCCGTTCGAGCTCCTCCTCGCCGCCGAAGTGAGCGCGCATTTCCTCGCCGCGCACACTTAATTCGGGCGTACAATCCTTACGTCCACCTCAGCAAGGGTCCACAAGGATCAACACAATGGAGTTGTTAGGCCGGCGGTTCGGTCATATCCGCATTACTGACGTTGCGGGTCAGGGCGGCATGGGCGACGTTTACGTCGGGTATGACGAGAAGCTCGATCGCAAAGTCGCGCTGAAGGCGCTGCATGCGGAGCACCGTCTGGACGCCGAGGCGCGGGAGCGATTGCTGCGCGAAGCGCGGACGCTCTCGAAGGTCGATCACCAGCACATCTGCCGCATCCACGACTACATGGAGAGCAGCGACGTCGACCTGCTCGTCCTCGAGTACATCGACGGCCAGACGCTGCAGGACGCGGTGGAGCAGGGACGGCTCTCGCGCGCGGAGAAACTGCGCATCGCGCTGGCGATCGCGGACGTGCTCATCGCCGCGCATCGCGCCGGCATCATCCATCGCGATCTGAAACCGGAAAACATCATGCTGACGAAGAAGGGCGACGTGAAAGTGCTCGACTTCGGACTCGCGCGCTGGCTGACCGTGAGGTCGTCGAGCAAGCGGCTGCGCGCGGTCAGCTCGGCGGAGGCGGAGAGCGCGCTCGCGATTGCGGACGACGCGAACAACGTCTGGTTCCCTGTCGACGACAGCAGCGCGACGGTGTTGCCGCGGACGCGAAAAGAAGCCGCGGGAAAACACTTCCATCGCACCGAAGCCGGCGTGACGATGGGCACGCCGCTGTACATGAGTCCCGAGCAGGCGCGTGGCGAAGAGCTGACCGTCGCCAGCGACATGTATTCGTACGGTCTCGTGCTGCAGTTTCTCTTCACCGCCGCCGATCCGCATCCGAGCGGGTTGACGGCGCGCGAAGTGATCCTGCGCGCCGCGCGCGGCGAGAAAGTGGCGGCGGACAATGTGCCCGGCGACATCGCGTCGCTCATCACGCGCCTCACCCAATACGCGCCCGCCGACCGCCCGACTGCAATCGAAGCGACCGCGCGTCTGAAGTTTCTGATCGACCGGCCGCGCCGCCTCGTACGCCGCGCGGCGATCGCGCTCGCCGTGCTGCTCGTGGTTCTCGCGTCGTGGCGTTACACGTCCGATCTGGCGCGCGAGCGCACGGCCGCCGTCACCGCGCGCGCGGAAGCGGAGTCGCGAAGAGCGCAGGCGGAGAACCTGATCGAGTTCATGCTGGGCGATTTACGGAAGAAGCTGGACACGGTCGGACGGCTGGACATTCTCGATGACGTCGGCGTTCGAGCGCTTGCCTACGTCGACTCGCTCGATCCGTCCAAATTGTCGGCCAGCGATCTCGCGCGGAACGCAAAAGCGCTGAATCATCTCGGCGAAGTGCGGCAGACGCAGGGAAACAACGCCGCCACCGCGCTTTTCGAGCGTTCGCTGAAGCTCGCCGGCGAAGCGCTTAGACGCGAGCCTCGAAATCCCGAAGCGCTGCTCACGCATGGGGCCGCGCACTTCTGGCTCGGCAACGGACTCCGCCTCCAGGGAAGAAACGACGATGCGCTTCCCCACATGCGCGCGTACATGAAAGACGGCGATCTGTTGTCGGAAGTCAATCCCGAGAACGAGAAGTATCAACTCGAGCGCGCGTACGGCCACACGGCGGTCGCGCAGATCCTCGAAGCCAAGGGCGCGTTGCGCGAAGCGCTCGATCGATATGAGACCAGTCTGCGCATCAAGAGCAGAATCGCCGAGGAGAGCCCTGCCGACAACGACGCGCAGGCGGAGCTCACGCGCGCCATCAACAAGGTCGGCGCCGTCGAATACAAGCTGGGCGAATTCCGCGACGCGCGCGCGAACTTCGAGCGCGAAGTCGCGATTCACCGTGCGCTCCTGGCGCGCGATCCGAAGCAGACGCAGTGGAAGAGCCGCCTCGCGACGGCGATGGCCTACCTCGCCAACGTCCGTTACAACACCGGCGATACTGCCGGCGCCGCGACGCTGTGGAACGAAGAGCTGACGATCGAACGGGAGCTGGCCGTGCGCGATCCGACGAACGTCGACTGGCAGAGGAACGTGGCCGTCACGCTTCGCCGGATCGCGGTGGCGAACGCCACGAGCGGCAACCGCGAGAGCGCTCTCGCGCAATTCGCCGAGGCGCGTCAGCGCATCTCGCGGGTCGCCGACATCATTCCGAAGCGCGAGTACCTGGCGATCGATCGATGGGCGATCGACGTCGATTACGGACGGGCGCTGCTCTCGTTTGGCGCGGGAGGGAGGGCGATCCCTCTCTTTGCGCACGTTCTCGACGAGACCGCGACCGGCACGCCGAATGACCGGCTGCACGTGCTGCGCGCCCGCGCGGCGTTGAACCTCGCAGACGCGCAGGCGAAAACCGATCCGCGGGCCGCGGAGCAGAACTGGCGGCTCGCCGAGAACGAATTTGCCGCGGTCACCACCGCGATCACCGAGCCCTATCTGCTCGACAGCCTGTTCCGCGTCCTGCTTCACCGCGGCCGGATTGCCGAGGCGAAACAGATCCTGAATCGCATTCGATCGACCGGATACTCCAGCGCAGAGCTGGAGAAGTTGTGCAATGAAAGCGGCTGCTGAAGGCCGCTCAGTGAAAGGAGTTTGTGATGGCTGAGGAAACAGTCACGATCAACGCGGCAGTGGGGATCCTGGGCGACGTCATTCAGGCAGCACTGTGGCCCGTGGACGTGCACGTCAGGAATTTTGTGGATAGCAATCGGGAGACGGTTCTCGTCTGGGCCATTGCGGAGGACAACGGGAAGTTCGATGAGACCAATTTCTTTCAATGGAACACCTCCGGCACGGAGCCTGCGCCGCCGAAGGTGAATCGGATGAACGACTTCGAACTGCGATCGGAACCCTACAGAAACACGGTGCCGAAAGACTCCCCGTCGGTGACATGGGTCTACACGATCTATATCAACAAGTCGGGACAGAGGATCGGGATCGATCCCGAGGTCGACAACCTGCCTCCGGGTGGTCCATAGACTCGTCGTCGCGCGGGAACTCCGCTGCTCTCGGCCTGCTACAATCCTGCATCCCGGTTGGAGGGAAGTAGCAGGCTCTCGGAGTGGTCCCGAGTTCCCGCGCGACACGCAAGATGGAGCTCATCGGCCGAAGGTTCGGTCACATTCGCATTACGGACGTCGTGGGGCAGGGCGGGATGGGAGACGTCTATGCCGGCTACGACGAAAAGCTCGACCGCAAAGTCGCGCTGAAAGTCCTGCACGCCGAGAACCGCCTCGATAGCGAAGCGCGCGAGCGATTGCTGCGCGAGGCGCGCGCGCTCTCCAAGCTCGATCATCCCAACATCTGCCGCATCCACGACTACATCGAGAGCGATGACGTCGACCTGCTGGTGCTCGAGTACATCGACGGCCAGACCGTGCAGGACGTCATCACCGATCAGAAACTCTCGCGCACGGAGAAACTGCGCATCGCCGTCTCCGTCGCCGACGTCCTCGTCGCCGCGCACCGCCTAGGCATCGTGCATCGCGATCTCAAGCCCGAGAACGTGATGCTGACGCGGCAGGGCGAGGTCAAGGTGCTCGACTTCGGTCTCGCGCGCTGGCTGAACCTGATGTCGAGCAGCAAGCGCATTCACATCGCCGCTTCGCAAGACGTGATCGCGGCCGCGCCGGCGCGCGTCGTTCCGCTGCCCGAGGAATCGGATCACGAGTGGCTCGCGTACGCCGACGTGAAACGCGAGTCGACGTCGGTGCTTCCGCGCTACGACTCGTCGCGATCGCAGCTGCAGCAGGGCCGGCGATTCCTGAAAACCGAAGCGGGCGTGACGATGGGCACGCCGCTGTACATGAGCCCCGAGCAGGCCCGCGGCGAAGAGCTGACGACCGCGAGCGACATGTACGCGTTCGGACTTTTCCTGCAGGCGATCTTCACGGGCAGCGATCCGCATCCGCTCGGCCTGACGGCGCGTGAAGTGATCCTGCGCGCCGCGCGCGGCGAGACGGTTGCGGTCGAAGGAGTATCCGGCGACATCGCGGCGCTCATCAATCGGCTCAAACAGTTCGCGCCCGCCGACCGCCCGACCGCGATCGAAACCGTCGCGCGTCTTCGCTTCCTCGGCGACAAGGCGAATCGCATCATCCGCCGCGCGGTAGCGGCGCTCGCGGTGTTCCTCGTGATCTTCGGCGTGTGGCGGTACACCGTCGATCTCTCGCGCGAGCGAGCGCGCGCCGTAAAGGCGCGAACCGAGGCGGAGAAGCGGCGCACGCAGGCGGAGGACTTGATCGAGTTCATGCTCGGCGATCTCGCCGACAAGCTCGCGCCGGTTGGACGGCTCGACATCCTCGATGACGTCGGCGACCGCGCGCTGCAGTACGTCGGCTCACTGAAGCCGGAGACGATGTCGGCGAGCGAGCTGACGCGCACCGTGAAGGCGATCAATCAGCTCGGCAACCTTCGTCTGCAGCAGGGCAAGAAAGCCGAGGCGCTGGCGCTCTTCAAACGATCGCTCGCGCTTGCGAGCGAAGCCGTACGAAAAGCGCCGAACAATCCGGATGCGCAGCGGATGCTCGGCGAGACGCGCGCGTATCTGGATAGGAGTGCGGGCGTCCCGCCCGCCCCCGGGGGCGGGCAAGATGCCCGCACTCCTCGGCCTTAGTACTTCATTCGCCAAGTTCAGTCACACGTCATCTTGAGCCGCGTAGACGGCGAAAGATCTCAATCTACGTAACTTGAGATCCTTCGCTACGCTCAGGATGACGTGTGCTCGAACTTAGCGAATGGAGTACTTAGTTCTCGTCGCCCGCCAAATCCTTCCCGCGATTTCCCGGCAGCTCCGTGCGCTGACGCGCACCGCCGCGGCGGCGGCGTCTGCGTCGCGGACCGTCGGGCTCCGAAGGTGACGGCGGCTCGTCGGCCGCCTCTTCCGGCTCGGCGGCGGATTCGGCTGGGCGCTCGGCTTGCCGATCTTTGAGCTTCTCTTCATCGAGCAGCCACACCCACTGCGTCTCCGCCTCTTTCTTTTCCGCCGGCCGCGGCTGGCGCGGCCCGCGATCGCGTTGCTGCTGCTGTTGCCGCGCCGGCCGCGCTTTGCGCTCCAGAGCCGGCGACTCGAGTTTTTTCACGCGAATCAACACGTCCTCGGTCAGCCGCCGATTCACGGCAATCAAATCGGCGAGCAACGCGATGAGCCACGTCTGAAAGCCGGTGACGAGAAAGACGGCGGCGAGAATCAGCGACTGAATGTGACCGCCGGCTCCGCGCCAGTAGTACCAGAGGAAGCGTCCGCTGATCGCGGCGCCGAGGAGCACGAGCAGCGTGCCGATGGCGAAGAACGTCTTCAGCGGGCGGTAGATGGTGTAGATGCGAAAGATCGTCGCGACGGACTTGCGCAGGTACGTGCCGACGCCGCCATAGAGGCGCGACGGCCGCGTCGGCGCGTTCGTGCGGACGACGACGCTCTGCACGCCGAGGTTGCGATTGCCGGCCTGGATGATCGTCTCGAGCGTGTAGGTGAAGGGGTTGAAGACGTTGATCTGCATCGCCGCTTCGCGCGAGAAGGCGCGGAAGCCGCTGGTGACGTCGGCGACGCTGAGACCGGAGGCGCGTCCGACCGTCCAGCTGCCGAGGCGCTGCAGCGAGCGCTTGATCGGCGACATGTGCGGCGACTTCGCGACCTCGCGATCGCCGATCACGACTTCGGCCGTGCCTTTCACGATCGGCACGACGAGGCGCGCGATGTCGGCGCCCGCGTACTGATTGTCGGCGTCGGTGTTGACGATGATGTCCGCGCCGAGGCGCAGCGCGGCGTCGATGCCGGCGACGAACGCGGCCGACAGTCCGCGATGCGTTTTCAGCTGCAGGATGTGCGTCGCGCCCGCTTTTCGCGCGGCATCGGCGGTGTTGTCCGACGATCCGTCGTCGATCACCAGCGTCTCGATCGCGGTGATGCCGTCGATCTTCTTCGGGACGTCACGCAGCGCCTGCGCGATCGTCGCTTCTTCGTTGAATGCAGGGATTTGTATGATGAGCTTCATGCGGTTACGCGAATCATAGTGAACACGATCATTGTTGGCCCTGTTCCTCCCTACCGCGCGGGCATTGCGTACTGCACGATGCGGCTGGCCGAGGAATTGCGAGCGGATGTTATCTCGTACAAGCGCCAGTATCCGCGATGGCTGTATCCGGGGACGAGCGATATTGATGAGTCGCTGCGCGATCGCACGCCTCGCGGCACGCGATTCCTCCTCGATATCCTCAACCCGTTCACGTGGATTCGCACGGCATTCGCGCTTCGCGATGCCGACGCGGTCATTTTCGTCTGGTGGATCTGGGTCTGGGCGCTGCCGTATCTTACGCTGATCGCGCTCTTGCCGAAGAAGACGCGCGTGATCCTGCAGTGCCACAACATCGGCGACAAAGAACCGGCCGCGTGGAAGCGCTGGCTGACCAATCGTGTGCTGCGGCGGGGCGACGTGTTGGTCGTGCACGCTGAGAGCGAAGCGAATGATGCAGCAAGGCGCGTGCGGAGTGGTGCGCGCCTCCGGCGCGCCTCTCGTCCCAAAGGCGCGCCGGAGGCGCGCACCACTCCGGCGCCCCGTATCGTGCACACATTTCTTCCTGTCCACGAAATGGGCGGCCCGGTTCCTTCTCGCGAAAACGCGCGCGCAGCGCTCGGCTTGCAAGGCAACATCGCACTCTCCTTCGGCCACATCCGTCCTTACAAAGGAGTCGACATCGCGCTCAACGCCTGGCGCCTGTTGAAGACCGAGGTCACGCTCGTCGTCGCCGGCGAAGTGTGGTGGAAGAACGAGGACGAATATCGCGAGCTCGCGCGCGGGCTGGAAAACGTCCGCCTCGACTTCCGCTTCATCCCCGACGCGGAGATCGCGAACTACTTCGCCGCGACGGACGTCGTTCTCGCGCCGTATCGTGTCGAGGCGCAGAGCGGCGTCGCGCTGACGGCGTTCCACTTCGCGCGTCCGGTGATCGCCAGCACGGTCGGCGGATTGCCGGAGATCGTCGAAGACGGCGTGAACGGTCTGTTGATTCCTCCGGAAGATCCAGCCGCGCTCGCGCATGCGGTCGATACGTTTTTCACGAGCGCCGATCGCGCCGCGATGGAGCGCGCAGCGACCGTAAGCGCGAAGAAGTATTCGTGGGAGGAATACGCAAAGGTGTTCGAAGGCTTGGTGACGAACACATGAAGGCAGAAGGCAGAAGGCAGAAAGCAGAAGGCAGAAGTGTCGCGCGGTGCGAGCACTTTTTCGTTCTGCCTTTTGCCTTCTGCCTTCTGCCTTCATCTCGTTCATGAAATTCAACCCCCGCAAGATCAAGGTCGGCCTCGAGCTCACCTCGAAGTGCAATCTCCGCTGCGGCATGTGCCCGCTGCCGGTGCTGCGCCGTCCGTACGAGGACATGCCGTGGCCGCTCGTCGAGAAAGCCGAGCGCGAGATCCACGGCCTCGGCCTGAAGCTGAAGTGGCTGCACGAGATGGGCGAGCCACTCTTGTACGCGCGGATCGATGACGCGATCCGCTTGTTCCCCGAGGCGAGTTTGTCGACGAACGGACTCGTGCTGACGGAAGAGATCGGCGCGAAGCTGCTGGCGACGCCGCTCAAGCGTCTCCGCATCTGCGTCGACTCCATCAATCCGAAGGTTTATCCGCAGCTGCGCACCGGCGGCGACTTCGACAAACTGGTCGCACTCACGCGCGCGTTTCTGAAGCAGGCCGACGGACAGCCGATGCGCATCGAGCTTCAGAAGATGCGCTCGCGTCTCACCGTCGACGAGACGGTCGACGATTTCAAACGGCTCTTCGATCTGAAGCAGCATCGCAACGCGCGCGTGATCGAGAAGACGTGCGAGGCACTCGACGTCAACGAAGAGACCGACCTGCACGGAAAGTTCTACGGCTGCGTGCAGGGCGCGTTCTTCACGTGGGTCGTCGTCTTCGCGGACGGACGCGTCACGCACTGCTGCTACGACGCGCACGCGGAGCAGGTGATGGGCGATCTGAAGACGCAGTCGCTGCGCGAGATCATCGACAGCCCGCGCTTCGCGGAGATGCAGGCGATGTTCGACCGCCGCGACTTCACCCAACTCCCGCGCTGCGCCGAGTGCTTCAAGCACGGCGGCGAGTCACACGCGTTCGAGGATGTGATCAAGGGCGTGCAGAACTTGCCGGGACTTGCGAAGGATGTGGTGCGGAAGGTCATCGATGTTCGGTATCGCTGATGGTTGCGCGGTTGCTCAGTCGCGCGGCCACGCGGCCCCGCCCGCCCGCTGCGCAACCGCGTGACTGCGCAACCGCGCAACCGCAATGACCATCCTCCTCAACCTCCTCCTCGGTCTCGTTCCCGCGCTGATCCTCGGCGCGAGCATCGCCGCCGGCGTCGACGATGACGCGCATCATCGCCGCGTGTTTCTGCTCGTCTACGGACTCTGGGCGCTGACGCTCGCGCTCTGGAACTGGCTCGAGTCGTCGCACGTCGCGTGGATCGTCGTCTGGGCGGCGTTCGGTCTGGTGGCCTTGGCGATGAGTTACCATCAGCGTCGATGAACGGTGGAGCGGCGGCCGCTTCGGCCGCCAATTCTCGCGAAAACCGGCGGCCGAAGCGGCCGCCGCTCCACTGATCCAGATTGTCGGAGGAGCATGTGAAGCGAACATTCGCTCTGCTGTGCGTGCTGGTTCTCGCCTCCGCGTCCGCTCACGCGCGCGAAGGCTTCGGCTTCAAGAAAAAAGCGGTCGACATCATGAAGACCATCCCGCCCGCGCTGAACACCGGCGCGCGGCGCGTGAAGGTTGACGTGAGCAGCCAGCGCGGCGACGACGAAGACGACGCGCGCACGCTGTCGCGCTACGTCTCCGACGCGATCCTCAGCGGCGGCGGAACGCTCGCCGAGAGCGGCAAGCCGGAGATCACGCTGACGGTTGACGTCGACCGCCTCGACTCGCACGAATCGTGGGAGACGAAGACGGAGTACGAGTACCGGCAGACCGGCACAGAACAGAAGTGGAACGAGAGCAAGAAAAAATACGAGACGAAGGCGGTCTACGGCAACGTGCCGGTGACGAAGAACATCAAGGTCGTCGAAGCGACGCTCGCCGGCTCGTATGACATCCGCGCCAAAGGCGGCGAAGTCGATTCCGGATCGGTCGATCAGAATTTCAAACAGAAATACGACGACGGCACCGGTGCGCCCGCGCCATCGAGCGTCGAAGATGACTTGTTGAAGCACGCCGCACGCGCGGTTGCCGCGCGGATCGTGCCGACGCAGGAGCGCGTGAGCGTGCTCATTCCGCGCGCGAGCTTCGAACCGCTGATTCCGTACGCGGAAAGCGGCGACTGGAAAAGCTACCTCGCCGCCGTCGAAGCGATTCCGGCGATGAAGAGCGCGAAGGAAGAGGCGTATCGCCAGTACGCGCTCGCCGTCGCGAAGGAAGCGCTCTCGTATCAGATCGACGATCGCGAGCAGGCGCTGGAGATGTTGCGCGCGGCCGTCAGTCACTACAAGACAGCGATGTCGTCGAATCCCGGCGAGGAGTTGTTCACCAAGGGCTACTCGAGTTTATTCTCCGTCAACACCATCGCGTCACCGACCGTGCGCGCGAACGACTCGCTCGCGCGCTACACCGCGTGGAGCGGCACGGGCTCCGTCACGCGCGTGGCATCGACGACTCCCGTCGCCGCACCGCCGCCCTCGACCGCGAAGACAGGCATGCGCAATCAGACGGTGATCGATCTCGCAAAAGCGGGACTGTCCGACGACAACATCATCATGGCAATCGACGCAGCGGAACGCGTCGACTTCGACGTGTCGCCGAACGCACTCATCGCGCTTTCGAAAGAAGGCGTGAGCAAAGCGGTGATCGCGCGGATGCAGCAGAGAGCGAAGCGCTGACGCTATGTGGCGACCGCAGCGGCACCCACAAAGTCAGCGAAAGCTGATCGAAATGTCATCCATCGTCAGCACGCCCGGCCGCGCTTGAACGACGCGCGGGATTGCGTTGACGACCATGGCCGCGGTCGCGCGATCGCCGTGGACGCCGCCTTTGATCTCCATCTCGACGTCGGGCACGCCGTGCACGATCACGCGATCGGCGGCGACGGCTTCCGCGCCGACGTACATGCGCAGCTCGAGGCTGACGTTGATGCGTCCCATTCCTTCGATCGTCTGATGCACGCCTGCAACCTGTCCCGGCGCGACTTTCAGAAACTGCGTGACGACTTCGCGGTCGGCGAGGATCGGTTCGATCGCTTCATCGGTGACGTGATCGAACTCCACGCCGAGGCCGTTGCCGACCATCATTAATGACTCTCTTAGTCCCATGTGCTTGATCTTCCCCGCATCCACGGCCGCGCGGAACTCATCGGCGGTCATGCCCGCGCCGACTTTGCGCTGCAGCGGCTCACGCCGCGTCGACGCGTTCTGAATGCGGATGATCTCGAGCGACTTCACGTCCTGACACACCGAGGTGATGGTGAGCGGGAGCTTGTCCATCACGAAGCCGGGATTCACGCCCGTGCCGAGGAGCGTGACGTTCGCGGCGCGCGCGACCTGCATCAGCTCTTCGCGAATCTCCGCGTCGAGCGGGAACGACAACTCCTCGCACGTCGAGACGACGTGGCAGCCGCGATTCATCAGCTGCTTCAGTTGATCGGCGACGTCGCGCAGTCGCGAGCCGGTCGAGTGGCAGACCACGTCCGGCTTCGATTCCAGCTCGCTCGTGACGGTGACGCCGACGTTGCGTCCAAGACCGATCACCTCACCGAGATCCTTGCCGATCTTGCTCGGATCGATGTCGACCGCGGCGACGACTTTCACCCACGACTTCGTGAGCAGCAGACGCGCGATCTCCGCGCCGATCGGTCCGATTCCGTATTGCGCAACAGTGAGAGGAGGGCGGTGACTCGTCATGGCGCGCGCATTGTAGTGGAAGCCGGAAGGAGAGCGGCCGTCCCGGCCGCCCGTGTCCGGCGTCTCGCCCGACGCGCTGGATCGCGGAGCGAGACGCTCCGCGATTGCGGGCGAGACGCTCCGCGCTCCTCACTGCGCTTCCGAAAAAAGCGTCGGCTCCGGCTCTTCCTCTTCGTCCCCGTCGAGAAAATTCGACACGCCGACGCCCGCGAGCCGGTACTTCGCGTCCGGCTTGAAGTCAAACTTCTCCAATAGGGAGATGGCCAGCGTCGCGATTTCTTCACCGGATGCCGGCAGTTCGGCGGGCGTGACCTGCCGCGTCGCGGTTTTGAAATCGGGCGTGCGCAGTTTCACCGTCACCGTTCGTCCGCGCATCGCGTTCTTCGAGAGCGACGCCCACAGCGACGTCGCCTGTTCGCGAATCCACTCCGCGACTTCGTCGCGCGTGATGTCTTTCGAGAACGTGTTCTCGCTCGACCACGACTTCCGTTTCCGCGACGGCTCGACCGGACTCTCGTCGATGCCGCGCGCCAGCTCCCACAATCGCGTGCCCCATTTTCCGAAGCGGTGGATGAGAGCCTGTTGCTCGAAGCGCTGCAGGTCGCCGACCGTGGCGATGCCCATCTCCGTCATGATCGCTTCCGTCGCTTTGCCGACGCCGGGGATTTTTCGCACCGGCAGGCTGACGAGAAATTTTTCGATCTGATGCGGGCGGATGACGAACAAACCATCGGGTTTTCGCCAGTCCGAGGCGATCTTCGCGAGAAATTTGTTCGGCGCGACGCCGGCGGACGCGGTGAGATTCGTCTCCTCGCGAATCTCGCTTCTGATTTTTTCCGCGGTCTCGGTCGCGGTCGGAATCCCGGTCAGCTCCTGCGTCACGTCGAGGTATGCCTCGTCGAGCGAGAGCGGCTCGACGAGGGGTGTGTGGCGCTCGAAGATCTCGCGAATTTTTCTCGATGCGGCACGATAGCGCTCGAAATCGGGCGTGATCCAAACGCCCTCCGGACACAGCCGCCGAGCGCGCGACGCCGCCATCGCCGAGTACACCCCGAACTTCCGCGCCTCGTACGACGCCGCACAGACCACGCTGCGCTCACCCGCCCAGCCGACGATCACGGGTCGGCCTTTCAGTGACGGATCATCGCGCTGCTCGACAGAGGCGTAGAACGCATCCATGTCGATGTGGATAATCTTGCGCACTTCGAAATGCTACCCGACGACATCACCACTCCGGCGTTTCTGATTGAACGAAGCGTGCTGCATCGCAACTGCGACCGCATGCGGCGCAAGGCGCTCGACTCCGGCGTCGCGTTCCGCCCGCACGTGAAGACGCACAAGAGCGTCGAGATCGGGCGCATCCAGCACGGCGGCTGGACGGGACCGATCACCGTGTCGACGCTCGCCGAGGCGGAGTATTTTGCGGCGAACGGCTTCCGAGACATCACGTACGCGTTTCCGATCGCACCGGACAAGCTGGCCCGCGTGGCTGCACTCGCTGCGCGCATCGAGCGGCTCAGCGTGTTGATCGACTCGGAGCGCGCGCTGCACGCGATCGAGGAGTACCACGCGAGCCACGGTCACGTGTTCGACGTCTTCCTGAAAGTCGACTGCGGTTATCACCGCGCCGGCGTCGATCCCGACAGTCCCGACAGCGTGCGGCTGGCGACGGCGATCGCGCGCTCCGAGGCGGCGCGGATGCAGGGACTGCTCACGCATGCGGGACATTCGTACAACGCGAGCGGCGTCGAGGACATCCGGCGCATCGCGGCCGAGGAGCTCGCGTGTCTCACCCGATTCCGCGCTCTCCTCGCCACGGAAGGCCTCGGCGAAACGCTGCGCAGCGTCGGATCGACACCGACCGCGTCGGTCGTCGATACGTTCAGCAACTGCGATGAAGTGCGTCCCGGCAATTACGTTTTCTATGACGCGTTCCAGGCCACGATCGGATCGTGCGCGCTCGCCGACGTCGCGTGCTCGGTGCTCGCGACCGTCGTCGGCTCGTATCCCGAGCGCGGCGCGCTGATCGTCGACGCCGGCGCGCTCGCGATGTCGAAGGATCGCGGACCGGATCACGTCGATCCGCAATTCGGATACGGAATCGTGTGCGACATCTCGCTGCGCCCGCTGCCGATGCGCCTCGTCGCGCTGTCGCAGGAGCACGGAAAAATCGAGGCACACACGCACGTGCCGGTCGGCACGCGGCTGCGCATCATCCCGAATCATTCGTGCCTGACGGCGGCGATGTTCGATCGCTACTACATCCTCGATCGCGGCAAGGTCGTGGATCAGTGGAAGCCGGTGCGGGGATGGTAACGAGGCTCATGGGCGCATGGGCTCAGGGGCTCATAGAATCTGTGAGCCTATGAGCCTATGAGCCTACTCTTCGACGGCCCCGAACACGCGCCCCTCACCTTCATCTTCGCCCACGGCGCCGGCGCGCCGATGGATGTTCCGTTCATGAACAGGATCGCGCGCGGGATCGCGGAGCACGGGATTCGCGTCGCGCGATTCGAGTTTCCGTACATGGCGGCGCGGCGAACGTCGAAGAAGAAAGGCGGTGCGCCGGACCGGCAGCCGGTGTTGCTCGACACGTACCGGCAGGTGATCGAGGAGCTGGGCGGAGCAAAGCTCGTGGCGATCGGAGGGAAGTCGATGGGCGGGCGGATGGCGACGATGGTGGCGGACGAGATGAACGTCCGCGGAGTCGTCGTGTTCGGATATCCGTTTCATCCGCCGGGGAAGCCGCAGCAGTTGCGCACCGCGCATCTCGAGACGATGCGCACTCCCGCGCTGTTCGTTCAGGGAACGCGTGACGAGTTCGGCGCGCAGGAAGAGGTGGGGGAGTACGCACTTTCGCCGGCGATTCGCTTCGAGTGGATTCGGGACGGCAATCACTCCCTAAAGCCGCGAGCGGCCTCGGGGGCCACTGAAACCGGTAACATCGAGGCAGCGATCGAGGCAGCCGCCTCTTTCCTTAAGGCAGTCGCATCGCATAGAATGAATTCCTGATCGAAAGCGATCCGGCATGCCACCTCGTGTCCTGGTCGTCGAAGACGACTCCGCCACCCGCGAAGCCCTCAGCAAGGTGCTGATCGGGGAGGGGTGTGAGATCGACATCGCCGTCGACGGCGAGCGCGCGATCGGATGCCTCGCCAATCGCAGTTACGACGCGATCATCCTCGACATCGTCCTGCCCAAGATGAGCGGAACCGACGTGATGGAGTACATCGCCTCGACACGTCCCGAAACCCTCGCATCGATCATCGTCGTGACGGGACTCGAGGTTGCCGAGATCCGCAAACTCTTCCCCACCGTTTGCGAGACCCTCTCGAAGCCCGTCATCCCCTCCCGCCTCCTCGGCTCCGTCCGCCGCTGCCTGCATACCTCGTCAACGAACAACGGCAACCGCTCCGGCGCGTCCGTCGCCTGAACGGAATCGCAAGTTGCCGCGCGTGGTTGCAGACCGTACAATCCGCACTCCTCACCAGCGCCCATAGCTCAGCTGGATAGAGCGTCAGCCTCCGGAGCTGAAGGTCGTAGGTTCGAATCCTACTGGGCGCACCAACCTTAAGCCTCTCAGAAAGAAGCGCTTAGACACGAGAACACCGAGCCGCTGTTAGTCGCGACAGAAAGGCGGTTTCTACCAAGGTGTCTATTATTCTGAAAAACCGCATCGGTTCGCGCTTCACGACACATTCAGCATGCGGCTCGCGATGGCTGGGTAGCGTTCGATTTCCGGAGGACTCTCATGAACGAAATCGAGCGTATTCCGGCGCGCGTCGTCGCGCGCATGATCGGCGTAAAGACAGCCACTCTGGCGAAGTGGCGGCGGCTCGGCAAGGGGCCGAAAGGATGGATCGAGGTCTCGCCGACGCACGTCACCTACTCGACCGGAAGGTCGCCCGCTTCCTCGATTCACGGCGCAACGCAGCGGAGCAGCAGGGTGTCTAATTTCGACGGGAGGCGCGCGATGAGCCGCTGTCCCGGATTCGAGTACGACGCCACAACGAAGCGCGCGCGCTTCGTTTCGGCCGCGCGATTACGCTCGAATGCTTTCTCCCCTACGAGGAGTCGGGCGAGCTGTATCCGTTCATGCCGATGCCGTTGCTCGGCGACGTGGTGCACGACATCGGCTGCACGAAAGATGCTCCCCGATGGGAACTCGATGCCGTGCATGCGCGGCATGTGCCGCTGCGACGATCGTCCGACTGGCTGGAAGCTCACTCGGGCGATCCTGCGGGGGCTGCTCGGCGTCACCGACAGCTATCTCCACGAGCACGGGCGGCAATTGCCGGGCGTGATGACCTGCTGGTGCCTCTGCGTGAACACGCCTGAGTTCATGAAGGAAGCGTTCTTCAATCCGGAGTTCGTCTTCCCAACGCGCGAGTCGCGCAGCACGTGCTTCTCGACAGGCGGGCCGGCGTCGCGGGTGCAAGCCGCTGCGTCCGTCGGATCGCGGGCGTCGGTAATCGAATGAAGTGGAGCCGGATACCGGCTCCACTTCATTCATGACGTGCGAGAATCCGCCTCCGTGCGTGCGAGCGAGACCGGATTCATCTTCGTCTTCGACGAACCAAAACGAAGCGAGGATCTCCAGTCGCTACTGCCACGCGTGAAAACCTTCACAGACACGATCAGCGTGCCGGACTGGCCGCTGAAGGGTGCCTACGTCGTCTTTCTGTCGCTTGATGGTGCGAAGCTAACGCACCTCGCGCTCGCGCGCCGCGGGAACAATGTCGCGTCATTCAAGGCGCAAGTGCGATTCACGCACGTTATCCCTTTTCGCCCACTCGCGTTCGATGAGATCGAGACGAAGATGCAGGGGGGGCTCCGACGCTATTTCCTTCGTGTGAGCACGAGCAGCGGTGGACGTGTGCCGCCGTCCACGTGGAGTGAGTTGCTGCGAGTTCTCTTCGACGCGCGGCCCGAAGTGAAGGCCGATTTCGAGATCGTCGAGCGCGCGGCGCACCGCGATCTTGTCCGCGTTTCCGGGGCAACAGGTCCGACGCTCGGGCAGGAGCGGGATGCGTTCACGCTCGCCCTGCGGCTCTTCGGTGTCGATCTGAAGAAGCAAGACTTCATTTGGGACGGCGATGCTTCGACACCAATCGTGAAGGGCGTACGGCAGCTCGAAAAGCGCAAAGCGCCACGCGACGATCGGTCGCGCCGTTCTACCGCGGCGTGACGAGCGTGTACGTCGACGAGGACCGGCTGATCGCGCACGACGCGCAGACGCTTCCCGGCTGGATTGCAGGCATTCCTAACGTCGTTGGCGGTGTCACATTCACGCGCAACGAGGATCACATCACGATCATCAACGCGAACCGTGGCCCGATCGAATCGGCGCTCGGCGTTGATCTGCTGTACTACCACCATCGCTTTGCGTCGTTCGTCACCATCCAGTACAAGCGGATGAAGAAGGAGAACGAGGAGTTGGCGTACCGTCCCGATGCCTCATACGCGGAGGAAGTCGAGCGCATGCGCAAGTTCCGCGCGGCGCACGGGCAAGCGGCAATCACCGCCGTCGATCACTACCGCCTGAATCCCGAGACGTTCTTCTTCAAGTTGTGCCGCATCGACTACTTCGAGCCCGATTTCGAATCACTCGCGAAAGGCTTCTACATCCCGCTGGACTACCACGATGTCCTGCTCGAAACCGGCGCGGCCATCGGTCCGCGCGGCGGCATCACGCTCGGCTACCGCACGATCGCGCGCCATTTGGACAACGAGCTGTTCATCAGGCTCTTTCAGCAAGGCTGGATCGGGTCGCGCGGTACGACGACGGAGGCACTTGTGGCACTCACGAAGAGTCTCTTGGAGCAAGGCCGTTCCGTGCTCGTGGCGGTGACAGAGAAGAATGCGCCCCCGAAGAAACAGAGTGTCTAACCGAGTGCGTACCTTTTCTCGGCGGCGGCAGCTATTCACGATTTAGCGCTTCTCTCATTTTCGCGGCGAAGCACCGCAAACGTCCGTAGCTATTCTTTCGAGGGCTGCCGGATCGATTGAAGGCTGGGGCGCGTCATGCGTCTTCAGTGCTCCGTTTCCGAAGGCAAGCTCCCATGCATTTTCTCGGCGGTTGATGACGTCATTGGTGCGTGAATCGCCCCAGAGCTTCCCGCCTGCAACTACGAATGGAACCGTGAAGTCTGGCGAGACTCGGTTCCAGTCGTCGAGCGTTGGGCCGTTTGCCTGACGCAGAGTATCGTTCGTCTTCGTGAAGTCAGGGCCGAGTTGTTCAATCGGGATGTTCTGATGAAACCGATGCTCAAAGCTGTCGCGAAGCGCCCGAGGAAGGTCGAAGTCCACGTGAGCTGTGATGCCGCTTTGCAATGCGTCTTGGTAATCGTATCCGGCCGAGAGGCCCGCTCGCGCTTCGTCGAAGTGTTTTTGCCAGTGTGGCTCAGCAGTACCGCCGGTTTCCCAGGCGTGCCGGTTGTACTCGTATGCATCGAAGAATGCGACCAGCTGCTGCATTTTCTCAATCGGATAGCTAAAGTCACCGTTGGCGATGCGGTCCATTTCGATGGCCGTCACGTGGAAGTACGCGGCCGGAAATACGTCGATCGGCTTGCCCTCGCGTAGGAAAGCTTCGCGGTACTTGGCAAGAGTCGAAATCGCGCCAAGGAGCTGACGGCTTAATTGCTGAAGGCGTTGCTTGTCGCCTTTCGCGACATCGAGATTGGCGATCCTTTTCACGATGTCGCAGAGATCGCGTGACGCGCAGGGTGTATTCGACCGCGTTACGAACGCGAGCGCAGATGCGAGTTCCGTCACAGGGATGATCGCGCCCGAGCTCACGAGTGCCGCCTGAATGACTTCATGCAGGACACTAGCGAATGACTCCGTCGATGCCCGAAGTTTCCGATCGAGTTGCGTGAGCGAATCGCGTCCGAGCGCATTCAGAAGGACCGCTCGCACATCCTCGGACGATCCGCGAACGACGCCTCCGAGAGCGAGTCGCTGCGTGACGCGCGTGGATTGCCCGACATAGTCCTCGCCGTTGAACGTGTAAGGCTCGCAACCGTCGTTCAGGATGTCGAGCTGCGAGCTGTGGATCCCAATCGTCCCGGACACAGATCGAGCGGCAACGCCGTTTGCAAGTAATGTAAACCCGCTGTCCGGGGTGACAGCGCCTTTGGTGACGGTGGCCTGTTCTAGGTACCGCAGTGCCGTATTGACATCAGTCACCGATAACCCAGCTCCTGATGGCGGCGGTAATGGCCTCCCGATCGTGTGTTCGATCTCTGCAACCGCTCGCCGGTATATCTTGCTTTTGATTTCATCGACTCGGCCTGTCTGCATCTCCTTCGACAGATACTGCTGATACTGATCGGCTCCTCCGGACGTGACTTCGTTAAGCATCGCCACCTGATCCGGCGCAAGCTGACGGATGAAAGGCGCTTGTGCTCGCGCATGGCGCATCCCCCACACAAGGTTTTGAACCGCGCCATGTTGATCGGGATGTCGCGCCGAGTAATCCATGAGGGACCCATACAACGTGGCGCCGTATTGCGGGATGAGTCGCTCGCGCCGCACGAGATGGATGTACTCATCGCTACGCGGCGCGGGTGCGTCGTGATCCATGCAATAGGTCTGAAACGTGACACGCTGGACCTGTCCGGGAAGCACGACAACCGTATTCGGTTTGTCGCTTCGGTTCTCGCCGAGAAAGCGTAGGAAGGGAAGAAGGGCCGAAGCCAGTTCCGCGAGGTCAGTCTTACCAACGCCCTTGTTCCTGCCGATCCGCTCGACGACACCTCGATAGCGTTTTGTCAGTTGCTTCGCGACATCCGCATTATTAGGATCGTACGTGGTGAGCTGTGCGTTCGCGTAGGTGTGCTCGAAGATGCTGCGTGCTTTCGCCGAGGCATTGAGTTCGGCCCCGGTGAGTTGTCGCTCCGCGACGGGGTCTTTGATCCCCAGCGTTTTGGCCGCTGCCCACAGCACGGCGTCAGAGATGGCCTGCGATCCGACATTTTGCGCGCCTCGTCGCAGATCGTCAGCCGTCGGAAGTCGCAACTGCGCCTCGACGAGGGGCGCGGTGGTGATGCATGCGGCAAGAACCACGGCGACCACACGTCGACCAATAGGAATCTGCATACCCGTCTCTCCAGACCTAGAACCGTTTGTGCTAGGAGTGACGGAAAGCGTGATTTCCCTACCGTCCGGCGCAGCCGAGCCAAGAGAAAATCTCGTGCTGAGTTGCACCTCCGCCATCCCGACATCACGCACGAAGACTTCTGGTGTGATCACTTGGACGCTGCGCCGGCCGAACTCGCGGCGGATTGCTCTAGCTAGCTGCCCGGTATCGCTGCACGCACTCGGCCATCTCCGATGATTGAACCTTCCAAACAGCTCCCAGCCTCTGGGCGCGGGTGTCTAACCAAGTGTCTATTTTCCCCGAAATAGACACCCCTAGATACCCCCGGACGCCCCTACCCGAGGTAAAATGGCTCGTCGCAAATGCGGTAGGTTTGTGATTCTTCACGATTTAGCGTTCTTTCCTTGGGGCTGCTCCGGAGCTGAAGGTCGTAGGTTCGAATCCTACTGGGCGCACCAAATCCACGTAACGTATGGTATGATGTATGGCATGAAGAAGACGACGCTCTATCTGCCGGACGAGCTGAAGGAACGCGTCGAATCCGTTGCCCAAACGGAGGGACGCTCGGAAGCCGACGTCATTCGAGATGCGATTGCGTCCGCGGTCGCCGTTCAGCGGCCGCCTGCGCCGCGTGCTCCGCTTCCGGGTGTGAAGTTGGGAGATCCTATGATCGCCGAACGGGCCGGCGAGCTGATGGATGGCTTTGGCGAGTGATCCTCGTCGATACGAGCGGCGTTCTCGCGGCGCTCTTCGAGGATCAACGCCACCATGAGGCTTGTGCCGCTGCGCTGCTGAAGGCGGAGCCGCCGCTGATTCTGTCGCCATTCGTGCTGGCGGAAATCGACTACATGATTCAGAAGTTCGGCGGGCCGAGAGCCGAGCTGCTTTTTCTCGAAGAAGTCGCGCGCGGTGTGTATGACTTACCGCCGTTCAGCGAGCGCGACATTGATGAAGCTCGAGAGCTCATCCAGCATCACCACGACATGGGCATTGGCCTCGCCGACGCCTCGATCGTGGTTCTCGCGGAGCGGTACGGGTGCCGCGAGGTGCTCACGCTCGATCACCGTCACTTCCGTGCACTTCGCTTTTCACGACGCCGGAGTTTTCGCGTCCTTCCGGCCGACCTCTGACGCGCGCACCAACACGCCTTCCGAAACGCCAAACCCGAACCTCTGATACAACGACCGGCTCTCTTCCGTCGGCCACAAGAAAATGTTGTCGACATTCTTCGCGCGGCATTCGGCAAG
>Ga0066651_10000060_pt1 | contig 32074 bp, 29 predicted proteins | sample GraSoiAngelo_100_FD_71410 | JGI IMG/M metagenome (GOLD analysis project Ga0066651, IMG submission 71410) | Grasslands soil microbial communities from the Angelo Coastal Reserve, California, USA - 14_0903_02_20cm | ecosystem: Environmental > Terrestrial > Soil > Grasslands | place: USA...
GGACATCGAGAGCCACATACTGAATCGCCTTTTGTTTCATGGCTGCCGCTCCTTTCCTGCTCCTGTTGTCCGCAGACTTCACGGTAGCAGGAGGGAGCGTGCTTTCAATATGCGTTAGGCGGTGCAGTGTGCTCGTGACGTCGAATCGAGAGGCGGCTGCCGAACACATTGATGCACAATATCCGACATGAGCCAGGCCAAAGATTCTGCAGACAATCAAACGTCGGCGGCAGCACCGAGAACTTCCGGACTTCGGAGATCCGGGAAATCATCCCGCACGAAATATTGTCGCCGCCGTTTTCATAATGATCGGTAGCCTTCTACTGTATGTCGAGACCGTGTATCCTACGCTATTGCCCGCGTATGGCGGCGGACGTCTCACACCTATCAAGCTGAAGCTCGTGGATGAGAAAGTTCTCTCGGATGGTGCGGTTTCGCGCAATCAGCAATGGTTTTTGATCGCCGACACCGACCAGTGGGTAGCCGTGACACCTGAGGATCCGTTGGCGCGTAGACCGTTTGCGCCTAGACATGCATTGCGACTGAAAACGGACACCGTCGTATCGATAGCCTCGGGCGGTCCGTGACTCCGCATCGTGACTTGGCATCCGCCGAACTCGATGTTCTCCGGCTTGTCGCGCATGAGCATGTCGCCGAGGCGGGCGCCGATCACTTCGTCCGGCGACGTGAAGCCGTACATCCGCGCCATCGCCTCGTTGCATTCGGCGAGATAGCCGTAGCGATAGCAGAGATCGATCTGCTCGTCGGGAGACACGACGTCGGCACCGGCTGTTCGAGCTCGAAGCGCCAGATCGCCTCGCTGCTGTTGGCGACGAATGCGCGGTAGCGCTCCTCGCTTTCGCGAAGACGCGCCAGCAACTCGTCGCGATCGTCGCTCATGTGCGCGATTGTACGAGCGAATCGATCAGCCCGTCCTTCTCGCGCCACACTTCCTCGATCCAGGCCTTGAACCGCTCGCGGGCAGGACCCGGATCGACCGCGTCGGGCGTGCAGAACTCCGGCGGGATGTCGAGCGTTCGCGCGCGCACGACGACGCACGGCACGCGGTTCGTGACGAAGTCCCACATCGTGATGTCGGGACTCGGATAGACGAGCGTGACGTCGATCATGGCGTCGAGCTGTTCGCCGAGGGAGGCGAGCACGAACGCGACTCCTCCGACGCGCGGGCGGAGGAGATGTTTGTACGGCGACTCCTGTTCTTCCTGTTTCTCGCGCGTGATGCGCGTGCCTTCGACGAAGTTCAGGATCGCGACGGGGATGTGGCGATAGAGCCGGCAGGCGGTGCGCGTGGTCTCGAGATCGCGTCCGCGCTTTTCGGGATGCTTGGCGAGATAGTCGGGCGAGTAGCGGCGCATGAACGGGAAGCTCAGCGCCCAGGCGGCTTGTCCGGCGATCGGGAACCAGATCAGGACGCGTTTGATGAAGAAGCGGATCAGCGGCGCCTTTCCGCGGAAGGCGCGGAAGAGCGCGAAGATGTCGATCCAGTTCACGTGATTGCTGATGATGAGGTAGTGGCCGTCGCGCCGCAGTTCGTCGACTCCTTCGACGTCCCACCGCGTCGTGAGGAACGTGTCGAAGATCCAGTCGCAGCCGCGGGCCCACTGCTCGCCGAGCCGCGGCAGGTTGCGATTGATCCACCGGCGCGGACGCCCGAACGTCAACAGCTTGACCAATCCGCCGAGGAGCACGAGCGTGCCCCAGAGGAACAGGTTGAGGATGAGCAGAACGATGATCGCGACGGCGCGCAGCACGCAGTAGAGTGTAGGCGCTCAGGGCTCATGGGCGCAGAGGCTCATGGGCGCACAGGCGCACAGGCTCATGGGCTCATGGGCTCATAGACTGTGAGCCTTTGAGCCTGTGAGCCTATGAGCCTGTGCGCCTGTGAGCCTATGAGCCCGTGCCCATGATTCTTCCGCCGCTCGAAGACGATCCGCGTTTCGCCGAGGCGCTGCGCTACTTCGGCGATGGCGACTGGATGGAGGCGAGCGATCTCTTCGAGGAGCTGTACTTCGAAGCGGTGCGCGACGAAGTGCCGCTCGTGCGCGTGCTGCTGCAGATCAGCACCGGCATGCATCACTTCTCGCGCGGACAGCGGAACGCGGCGCGGGAGCGGATCGAAGAAGGATTGCGCGCGATCGCCGAAGTGACGAACGCGCGCGGCGTCGATCTCGAACGGATTGCGCGTCAGGCGCGCGCCGCTATTGCTTCCCGTCCGGCTTCTTCTGACCGGGAGGCGTGACTCCGTCGGGCGTTTTCTTGTCGTAGAGCTCGCGCAGACATCCGAGGTGCTCGAGCACTTTCTCGCGATCCACGCCTGCGGTGTTGCCTTTGCCTTCGACCCACGACTGCGTGCATTCGCCGCAGCACGGTCCGTTCGCGTCGATGACCTGGCGGCAGTGGCACTCGCCGGCGGTGAGGGCGCACTGGCGGCAGGCCGGCTTCACGCAGCAGTCGTACTTGCCGTCCGCCTTCAGCTCTTCGCGGAAGTGATCGATCTGTTCGAGGAGCAGCGACTGCTGCAGCGCGAGCGGCTCCGCGGTGAACGACGCGACCGCGACAGGATCCGCCGGCAGCGCGCGTGCGGCTTCTTCGGTGCGCGCGCTGTTGTGATCGATGGTTCCGTGCTGCGCGTGATACGCGGCGCAGCCCGCAAAGAGAAGTACGACCGGCACGGCGATGGCGAGCGGTTTCAAGAAGGTCCTCCGTTGGAAGTCGCGAGCGATTGTAAGGCGCGAACCGCGCCCGCGGCGGCAAACGATCCGCAAAAGGCAAACAATCCCGCGCGCCAGTCGGGCTCGTTCCAGCCGGCGAAGTCGAGTGCGGTCGCGAGAACGCCGAGGGCGAGCGCGGCCAGGAGTGTGATGCCGAGCTCGACCCACGGATTGCGGCGTGCGAACGGAACGAGTCTCGCAATGAGAAACGTGACGACGCCGCAGGAGAGCCAGAGCGCAATGCCCACGCGGACATTATCGCGGAGCAGCGGCGCATCAGCTTGCATGGAAATCGCAAAGGGGCCCGGGGAGGAGTGGAATGTATGTTGGAGGCACAACGCAGCAGCAACAACGATCACAACAAAATCCTCGCGATCGAAGACGATCCTGAAGTGCTTCAACTGTACAAGTCGTACCTGCAGAAGCGCGGATATGAAGTGCTCTCCGCGACCGGTGCCGTCGAAGGGATGAACGTGCTGCAAGAGCATCCCGACACGCGCCTCATCCTCCTCGACCTCAACCTGCCCGGCATGAGCGGCGAAGAGTGGATCGCCTGGTACGTGCAGCAGGGGAAGCAGACGCCGGTCGTCGTCGCCTCAGGAAAAGGCGACATCCTGACGATCACCAAAGGCAACAACATGACCGCCGCGCTCACCAAGCCGTTTCACATGGAGGAGCTGCAGGAGCTGATCGAGGTGCTGCTGGCGGATGACTGGCACGAGCAGGTTTCGATCGATAAGAAACTGCACTGAAAGCAGAAAGCAGAAAGCAAAAAGCAGAAAGTGCTTCGCTTCAGCACGCTTCAGGCGAAAGGCGTGCAAGTAGCAGCGCAGCCTTTCTGCCTTCTGCCTTTTGCTTTCTGCTTTGCTTTACCAGCAGAAAGCAAAAAGCAGAAAGTGCTCCGCTTCAGCACGCTTCAGGCGACAGGCGTGCCGGTAGCAGCGCAGCCTTTCTGCCTTCTGCCTTTTGCTTTCTGCTTTTACCCGTCGTTCCCGATCGCCTCGACCGGACAGTTATCGAGCGCGTCCTTGCACAACAGCTCTTCCTCCGGCGTCTCGGGCTGTTTGAAGATGTAGGAGAAGCAGTCGCCGTCGTTGCGGGTGAAGTTCGCGGGCGAGGTCTCGCGGCAGAGATCGCAGTCGATGCACTGCGAGTCCACGTAATATCGGCCCGGCGTTTGCCCGGCTACTTTATCGTTCGGATCGGCCATGCTGCCGGACGCAACAAACGAGGAGGTTGTATGAAAAGATTTCTCGTCCCCGCAATCCTTGTGTTCGCCGCCGCGAACGCGCTCGCGCAACCGCAGCCTTCCGCCATGCCGTGGGAGTCGGTGACGGTCGGCGGCATCGGCCGCGCGTCGCTCGCGCCGGATCGCTTTTCCTTCAGCGTCGGCGTGCAAACGGTCGCGCCGACCGTCGACGACGCGGTGACGGAGAACAACAGGCGCGTGCAGAGCGTGCTCGCCGCGTTGAAGAAAGCAGGCGCGCAGGAGAAGGACATCCAGACGTCGGGCTTCAACATCTATCCGCAGCAGAACTATGAACAGGGAAAGCTCCCGACCATCCTCGGCTATCAAGTCTCCAACAGCGTGACCGTGCGCTCGACGAAGATCGCCGACGCCGGCCGTCTCCTCGGCGTCGCGATCTCGGCCGGAGTGAATACCGCGAGCGGCCTCAACTTCGAAGTCTCCGATCCCGCGCGCGGACGCGAGCAGGGATTGCGCGCCGCGTTCGATGACGCGAAAGCGAAGGCCTTGCTGCTCGCTCAGGCCGCCGGCCGCACGCTCGGACGCGCACTGCTCATCCATGAAGGCAGCGTGCAACAGCCGACGCCGCCGCCGTATCCGATGCGCGCGCAGGCCATGGCCGTCGAAGCGCGCGCCGACGTGCCGGTGGAGAGCGGAACGCAAGAGCTCACTTTCACCGTGACCGTCACCTTCGAATTGCGCTGAAAGGGGCATCGCGGTTGCAACTCCAATGAATGCAACGGCAAAGACCGGAGCACGAAAGGAGTCTCAATGGAAAATCGCGAACGAGATCGCATGAGTCAGCGCAACTCTTCGACCGATGCCGGCGATGTGAATCGCAAGACGTCGGAGAAGCAGGGGCGTGAAAACAGCGGTACGGGCGCCGAGTTCGGACAGGACATCGGACGCTCGGAAAATCTCGAAGGAGGAAACATGGAGAACCGGAACAGAAGCAACATGAACGACGAAAAATCGAACATGGACACCGAGAGAGAGCAGTCGCGCCGTCCGTCGGGCGACAGCGGCTACGGCTCGTCCTCGGGACGTTCCAGTGGTAGCAGCGGCAGCGGCAGCAGCAGCAGCGACAGCAGCAGCATCGAGCGCGATGACCTGAACGAAAGCCAGGAAAACCGCTCGCGCAGCGGCAGCGGCAACAGCAACGTCGGCGGCTCCCGCGGCGGCGAGCACTAACGCAGAAGTTTTTGTTTGAAACCGAAGGCCGCGCGAGTTGCGCGGCCTTTTGTTTTTCATGCTTTATCCCGCGCGCAGACGCGGGATAAACTAATAAACTAAGACCGATGGAAGACGTCACGATCACCCCTGCGAAGGCGACCGATGTCGATGCGATCAAATCGATCCTCGTCGCGAACGATCTTCCGACCGATGGCGTGGACGATCACTGGAAGACGTTTCTCATCGCACGCGACGGAGACACGGTCGTCGGCTGCGGCGGCGCGGAGGCATACCAATTCGCGGCGCTCATCCGCTCGGTGGCGGTGATGCCGCAATATCGTAGTCACGGGATCGGACGGAAGCTCGTCCGTCAACTCCTGGACCGTCTTGCGTCGCGCGGCCTGCGCGAGTTTTATCTGCTGACGACGACGGCCGAGGAGTACTTTCGCAAACGCGGATTCAAGCCGATCGATCGCGATGAAGTGCATCCGCAGCTCCTCGGCTCGCGCGAATTTCAGGGCGCGTGTCCCGACACCGCGGTCTGCATGCGACTGGTGATGCTCGTATGACTGGATGGCAGATGGCGGATGGCGGATGGCGAATGCCGCCAGCTGACTGCCATCGGCCATCCGCCATCCGCCATCGGCCACTCGCCATCCGCCATCCATGAAGATCTTCGACGTACACGTCCACGTGCAGCCGTGGACGATGGTGAATGCCGATGCGCTGGCGATGATTGCTGAGGATCCCGCGCACGCGAATGCGAAAGACATTCTCTCGTCGCCGGACCATCTGCTGCGCTACCTCGACGAGAACGGCGTCGAGAAAATCTGCTGCATCAACTACGTCTCGCCCGACGTGATGGGATTCACGCGCGAGGTCAACGACTGGATCGCGAACTTCACGCGCGACCATCGCGATCGTCTCGTGCCGGTCGGCTCGGTGAATCCGCTGCACGAGATGGACGTCCGCGCCGAGATCAACCGCGTCCTCGACCTCGGCATCGGGATGATCAAGATCCATCCGCCGCACCAGCTCTTCGCGCCGAACGCGTATCGCGGCGAGCTGTGGCAGCTCGCCGAGGTGTATCGGGAGTGCGAAGTGCGCGGCGTGCCGGTCATGTTCCACACCGGAACGTCCGTCTTCCCGCGCGCGCGCAACGTGTTCGCCGACCCGATGCCGGTCGACGACGTGGCGATCGATTTTCCGAAACTGAAAATCATCCTCGCGCACGCGGGGCGGCCGCTCTACGGCGAGACTTCGCTCTTCCTCACGCGGCGGCACGCGAACGTGTACATCGACCTCTCCGGCATCCCGCCGAAATCGCTGCCGAAATACTTTCCGCGTCTCGCGCAAGTGGCTGACAAAGTGCTGTGGGGCACCGACTGGCCGTCGATGGGCGTCGTCTCGCTGCGCAAGAACATTGACGAGCTCCGCTCGCTGAACCTCGGCGAGGAGATCGAGCAGAAGGTGTTTTGGGACAACGCGGCGAAGTTGTTTTGATCGACTCCTTATATGTGGTGACCGCTGCATATGTGGTGACCGCTGCCCCCAGCGGTCACAGCGCCGCCGAATGGCGGCGCCAGCGGCGCTTCGCGCCGCCGTGACCGCTGAGGGCAGCGGTCACCACAATCCAGAACTCACACGTTGACGCCGAGGCGCCGCAACGCCTCGAACGAGCCCACGTCCGACCATCCGAAATCGCCGCGGATCGTGGCGACGCGTTTCGATTTTTCCATCAGCGCGTAGTCGATCGAGATCGACGGCATCGACTCGTAGTTGTCGACGCTCACTTGCGCGATCTCGGGCGCGGCGGCGGTGAGCTCGCGGCGAAAGACGCCGGTGTGCCAGACGGACATGCTGGCGTTCCAGGTGTAGTTGCCGGCGCGCAGGAACTCCTCGGCGCGCTCGCGGTTCGGCTTCTCCGTGAATTTCACGACGCGGCGCACGTCGCCGTCGATCGCGTCTCCGGTCTCGAGGTAGCCGTACTCGGTGTTCGGCTCGGTCGGCGCGATGCCGATCGTCATCAGCTCGTCGTGCGATTCGGCGAAGGCGTAGGCGCGTCCGAGGATGCGGGCGAACTCCGGCTCGTCGGCGATGTAATGATCGGAGGCGAGGAATGAGACCGTGCATTCGCCGATGCGCGCTTCGATCGCGAAGGTGCAGAGCGCGATCGCGGGTGCGGTGTTGCGGCGCGCGGGCTCGGTGAGCACGTTCTCCGCGGGGAGTTGCGGGAGCTGCTCGCGGCACTTCGCGGCGTATTGCTCGTTCGTCGAAACATAAATGGCGTCGTGGGGGAGGAGCATCGCCAACCGCGACCACGTGCGCTGCAGGAGCGACTCGCCGTGGAACAGCTTCAGAAATTGCTTCGGATTCTCGTCGGAGCTGAGCGGACGCAGCCGCGTGCCCGCGCCGCCGGCGAGGATCACTCCCGCACGTTTCATTTCTTTCTCCCGATGGCGATCAAGCTCAAGCCGGAGGATGGATGCGTGCCGTCGAGGGCGCGCATCAGCGGCACGAGAAAGTCGAAGACACGCGACTGCGCGGACGGCAATTCACGGCGTCCGAACACCTGCGCGTTGAGCCGCCACGCGAGCCTGGCCGCGCGGTTTTGAAATCCGATCGACTCGACTTCGAATCCGCTCTCCTCGAGTTTCGCGATCAATTCGTTTTTCTCGTAGCGGCGCTGATGGCCAATGCCGCGGTCCATCGATCCGAAGAGCGACGCGTCCGCGGGAACGAAGACGACGATGCGTCCGCCGCTTTCGAGCAGCGCGTGCGCGTTGCGCAAGACTTTTCCGTCGTCGTTCGATCGCTCGAGCACGTTGATGGCCATCACGGTGTCGAAGCGATGGTGTGCAAGTCGCTGCGGATCATCCGACTCGAGGTCGAAACGCTCGACGACGACGCCGGGTCGACGGCGAAACGCGTTGCGCAGGCGATCGACGTACGCCGTTTCCGTGTCGGTCGCGACAATCAGCTCGCGGCCGTACAGAAAACGCGTCATCGTCCCGTTGCCCGCGCCCGCCTCGAGCACGCGCTGTCCGACGAACGGCTGCACGCGCTCCCACACCCAGTTGTTGTAGCGCTTGAGGCGCGCGCGGCGGCGCAACTGCGTGTACGTCTTCGGCTCGCTTGCGCGGTCTGGGAAGAGGCCGAAGCGAAAGATCGTCCAGAGCGCGGCGAAGCCGTCCTTCCAGTTGATCTTTTTCCCTTCCCAATAATCGCGGCCGTAGTACGCGATTGGCACTTCGAACACGCGATCGCCGCGTTGCGCGACCTTGGCCGTGATCTCGGGCTCGAAGCCGAAGCGGTTCGAGCGGATGCGGATCGACTGGATGACGTTGCGGCGAAAGGCCTTGTGGCAAGTCTCCATGTCGGTGAGATCGAGGTTCGTCGTCATGTTCGACAGAAACGTGAGCAGCGTGTTGCCCACGCGGTGCCAGAACAGCATCACGCGCCTCGGATGTCCCTCGAAGCGCGACCCGTACACGACGTCGGCATGTCCGTCGAGGATCGGCTGGATCAGCTTCGGATACTCGTCGGGATCGTATTCGAGATCCGCATCCTGCACGATCACGACCTCGCCCCGCGCCTCGGCGAACCCGCGCTGCATCGCCGCCCCCTTGCCCATGTTGCGCGGCTGGATGAGATGACGCAGCTCCGGCCACTCGCGCGCGAGCGCCGCGACGACGTCGCGCGATCCGTCCGTGGACTGATCGTCGACAACGATGATCTCCTTGTCGATCGCCACCGCGCGCACGCGGCGCAGCAGCTCCGCGACGGTTGCGCGCTCGTTGTAGCAGGGGACGACCACTGTTAGCACGGGGCTGCTCATTCGGGCGCGCATTGTAGAAGAGGCGAGGGTGGAGTGGTGCGCGCCTCCGGCGCGCCCTGGGGGGACGGGAGGCGCGCCGGAGGCACGCACCACTCCACACCATACGTATCAGAAAGCGGCGGCGTCGCCGCCGCGGTCCAAAGGCTCCGCATCGCTCTTTACGATTCATCCTTCATCCTTCATCCTTCCTCCCTCTGATGTCCCACACCACGAACGAGCTCCTTAGAAAAGCCCTGCACATCGGCTTCGGTCTCTTCGCCCTCGCGCTGAAGTGGATTCCGTGGTGGGCGGCGGCGATCGTCGCGGCGGTCGCGGTCCTGGGCAACTGGCTGGCACTGCACAGGATCGTAGGCACGCGCGTCGCCCGCCACGAGCGCGGCTACGACGCGGGAATCGTGCTGTATCCGCTCGTGGTGATGCTGCTCATTGTCATCTTCCGCGACCACATCGCCTACGCCGGCATCGTCTGGGCGATCCTCGCGTTCGGCGACGGCATGGCGACGGTGATCGCTCGCTTCGCGCGCATCGCGCCACTGCCGTGGAATCGCGCGAAGAGTTGGGGCGGGTTCGCCGCGTTCGTCGTGTTCGGATTTCTGGCGGGGTGGGGCGTGGGGTGGTGGTTGGGAGAGAAGGATGTGCTTGCGATCGCGATTGCCGTCGTCGCAGCGGCGATCGGCGAGTCGCTCGACCTGCACATCAACGACAACATCACCGTTCCGTTCGCGGCGTCCGTCGCGCTCATCATCGCCGCCATTCATCCCGTCGTTCCATTCGGCCAGTGGCCGCACACGCCTGTGTGGTTGATCGTCAACACCGTGCTCGCGCTCATTGGCTACGCCGCGAAGAGCGTCAACTTTTCCGGTGCGTTAGGCGGCTGGGTCCTCGGCACGATCCTCATCTTCGGCGCGGGCTGGCCGATGTACGTCGCGCTCCTCGCGTTCTTCATCATCGGCAGCGCGACGACGAAGCTCGGCTACAAACGGAAGGCGGACCAGGGACTCGCGCAGGAAGGCGGCGGCCGCCGCGGCTTCTCGCACGCGTTCTCGAACGTCGGCGTGGCCGCGATCTGCTCGATCGCCGTCTCGCGATTGTTCCGCGCCGATGCCGTCGAGCTCGCGATCATCGCGTATTTGATGGGAATCGCGTCGCTCGCCACCGCCGCCGCCGACACGACTGCCTCCGAGGTCGGCCAGCTCATCGGGCGCCGCGCGTTTCTTCCGCTGACGCTCAAACGCGTGCCCGTCGGCACCGAAGGCGCGATCTCGATCGAAGGCACGGTCGCCGGCGCGATCGGCGGAGCGCTCGTCGCGATCTTCAGCATCGCGGCGCTCAACACCATGTTTCCCGACTTTCGCATGGGCATCGAAACGATCGCGCCCATCGCACTCGCCGCCTTCCTCGGCTCCTACATCGAGAGCCTGGCCGGCAGTTGGAACCGGAAGCAGAGCGATCCGATCCCGAACGGGGTGCTGAATTTCTTCAATACCGTCGCCGGCGCATTCCTGTTGTACGTGCTGCGCGGCCTGACAGCGTAGAGCTATACTCCGGCGTTATGGAACTCCTGCCGCTCAAGCGGCTGGGAGAATGTGGTGACCGCTGCCCTCAGCGGTCACGGCGCCGCCTCACGGCGGCGCCAGCGGCGCATAGCGCCGCCGCGACCGCTGAGGGCAGCGGTCGCCACAAAGCTCTTGGAGATTTTTCACAACCTCTGAGAATGTGGGCATTCACAAAAGCTTTCGAGATTTCTTCATAGCCTCTCAGCGCGTAGCGAACGATCTCGAGCTACGTATTTTGAGATCTTTCGCCGTCTTCGCGGCTCAAGATGACGGTCATAACTGAACTTCGCGAATGAAGTACTAAGATGCGCGCGCGATGTCTGCGCTGAAAAAAATCGTGATCGTCGGCCGCCCCAACGTCGGCAAGTCGACGCTCTTCAATCGCCTCGCCGGCAAGCGGCGCGCGCTGACCCATGACTTGCCGGGGATGACGCGCGATCGCTTGTCCGAGGTCGTCGAGCTCGATGACGGGCGGCGTTATGAGCTGACGGACACGGGCGGGCTCGAATACGGCGACACGCCGATGTCGGCATTTGCGGGGGAGATTCGCGAGCAGGCGGAGCGCGCGTTGCGCGACGCGGACTTCATCGTGTTCGTCGTCGACGGGGCGGCGGGTGTGCTCTCGGAGGATCGCGACATCGCGCAGCAGTTGCGCCCGGAGGCGGCGAAGACGGTGCTCGTCGTCAACAAGACGGATCGCAAGGACGCGGAAGAGAGTGTTCCGGAATTCTGGGAGCTCGGGCTCGAGCGCGTGCTGGCAATGTCGGCGGAGCATGGTGATGGCGTCGATGATTTGATCGACGCGATCGGCGAGATCGTTCCCGCGGAAGCGGCGGCGGAAGAAGAGGAAGACGAGCATGCGCCGGTACGCGTGGCAATCATCGGGCGGCCGAACGTCGGGAAGTCATCGCTCCTGAACAAGCTGACGCACGAGGAGCGCGCCGTCGTGTCGCCGATCTCGGGGACGACCCGCGACGCGATCGACTCGGAGCTCGTGCGCAACGGGCGGCGCTACACGATCATCGACACGGCCGGCATTCGGCGAAAGGGAAAGACGACCGACGAAGCGGAGAAGCTCGCCGTCATCTCGGCGCGGCGCGCGATCGAGCGTTGCGAGATCGCGCTCGTGCTGTTCGACGCGATCGAAGGCGCGACCGGGCAGGACGCGACCGTCGCCGGCTACGCGGAAGACGCGGGCAAGGCGGCGATGCTGCTCGTCAACAAGTGGGACGCCGGCGAGCACGGGCCGGACGACTACAAGAAATTCGAAGAGCGTCTGCGCTTTCGCCTGAAGTTTCTGTCGTACGCGCCGCTCCTCTTCATCGCCGCGAAAACGGGACGCAACGTCGAAAAGATTTTTCCGAAGATCGATCAGATCATCGCCGGCTATCGCCAGCGCTCCCGCACGTCCGACCTCAACGCGATCCTCGAGCGCGCCGTCACCGCGCACAACCCGCCCGCCGTGCGCGGTAAGCCGCGGCGCTTCTACTACGTCACGCAGCTGAAAGCGGGACCGCCGACGTTCGCGCTCTTCTCGAACGTCGACGAGCCGCTGCACTTTTCGTATAAGCGGTATTTGGAGAATCAGTTCCGCGATGCGTTGGGGCTGGTCGGATGCCCCGTCCACTTCGTGATCAGGGCGCGGAAGGGGATGAAGAGGGAGAGTCGGTGATGAGTCAGCGGCCGAGATAGCGGCGGCGGAGCTCGTCGAGTCGGGACTCCTGAGGGCGCTCGATAGCCAATGCTTCGATGAGTTCACCGATGAGGCCGAGGCGGTGGAAGTGTTGCAACACGACAGATACGTCCACCATGAACGTCGACGACATAGGGATCGTCGGGAGATGGCGGCGGAACCGATCCGCGAGGAGCATGCGGAACGCGGAGAGATCGAAGGTCTCCATGATGACGTCGCGCAGTTCCGCGAGCTCGTAACTCGTCATGCGAACCGCTCCCGATTGCGCGATCACGCTTCCGAGCTCCCGCGCCTCGAGGCTCTTGACGACCTTGCTCACCGGCATGATCAGACATTCGCGACGGCGTGAAGGGTGGGGTCCGCACTGCACGCCCACCAGTCGAAACTCCTGATCGAAGCACGGTCCGCCGGCGAAACGATCGCGGTCGTTGGCCTGCAGGGCGATGCCCTCATCGGTCACAGTCAAAGCGTCCGATCCGGAAACCTGCAGCCCGTCCTTTTCTGAGTGCCAGAACCAGAAAATCGGTGACTTTCCATCGACTCGCGCGCCGGAACGGAGGTCGAGCGTGCGTCTCGCGGGCGAGTTGTGGCTGGCTTGGCCACCACCGACCGGCTCCTCCGCAACGGGTCTTGCAAGCTCGAGCACGCACAGTCGCTCGGCGAGGAAACCGAACACCTTCGCGGTGCATGGGACGCCGTCGCTGTATGCCGTTTCGCCGATCGCTCCGTAGTCGAAGCGCACCACGGTCTCTCCTATGTTCGCCGCGTCGACCACCGGCTCCGACGTCAGCACATGCGACGGGCCGATCAGAAATCCCGTCCCGCGAAACGCTCCTTCGACTTCGATGCGGCAGATGCGTTGCTCGATGAGAAGGATCGCCGTGCGATGACTGTGCACCTGCTCCGCGAGCACCTTCTCCCGCAGGGTGGGACCCCCCGCATACGCGACGCGTACACCGATCCCGAGGTCGTCGAGGGCTGACAAGAGTCTTGCAGACGGAGTAGCGGACTGACGCAACGCGTCGAGCAGCGCTGCCAGCCATCCTTCGCCCTCCGCGCGGAAAAGAACGTCGGTGAAGACCGCGTGAGGTTCCTTCGCAAAGGAGATCGCCGCGACGTTCCGATCGAAGCGTCGTACCAGAACGTCGCCGAGGGCAGAAACGTCGACACCCGATCTCAGGAGCATCGCTGCGAGCTCGGCGCTGTGGGCTTTGAGCTTCGGACCGCGCTGCTGGCGCGATGCGGCCGATTGCTCCTCGATCGGCATCTCCTCGCCGAGAATTTGCGCGACGACTGCGGCGATACTCAGGCGTGATGGGCTATCACCCAGTGCCCATTCGGCGCGTTTCCAAACGGAGGTGTTGAGGTCCACGGTTCTGCCCCAGCCGGCGAGGGCTTCTTCGAGCTTCCGCTCGTCCTTGGCGCGCAGGCTGTAGCCGCCCGCGATTCGCACGGCCTTTTGCACGAGATTCACGTCCGCCGCACCGACGATGGCCGCAGTCTTGCGGAGCAACGCCGGCTCCCGGAACCAGCGCTCCTCGTCGATGCGCGCCGCCGCGCTGCGGATCTCGTCGATCGCCGTTGCATTGTCGGCGGCCGGCCGGCGAGCGACGAGCGCACGCAGCAGCCAGATGTCGTCTCCCTGTGCGCGCGCCAGCGTCTCGGCCTCCTTCAACGCGGCATCGGCGGTCGCCGGGATGTTGCGCCGTCGCGCGAGATCTGCGGACGCGAGCAGCGCTTCGAATGCCGCGGGCCAGTTCCCGGCGAAGGTGTAGGCGCGCACGGCGTCGGACAGCAGCCATGCCGCCCGCTCGAGAAATCCGAAGGCGCGCTCGTGAGGCATGGCATTCGCGCGTGGATTGACCTTGTTCAGCCATGCAGCCTGCTGCGACGGCAACGCGCTTCTGCCCAGTTCCACGTAAACCGCGGCCTCGCGCACGCGCAGCATCGTCGCCGCGGAGCGCTCCGTCCGTTCGTCCAGCAGGGCAACGGCCGCCATGACCACACCGCTTTTCAGATACTCGTCGATGCTCCGCACCGCCGCGCGCTCCCAGATCTCGAGACTCGCGCTGGCGCGGGAGTCTTCCGGAATCTCCATGCCCAGGAGGTCGGCCAGAAGCGCCTTCTCCGGAGCGTTGAATTCGTCCAGTGCGTTCCAGAGGTTCGCCTTCACGTCGGGGAGGAACCGCTGTCTGGCCTCATCGAGCTCGCCCAGCGAGAGCAGGTGATAGATCTCCTCGCCCCGTGACACGGCGTCCTCGAACCGGCGGTAATACTCGACGGCGGCGTGATGAATGGCCTGCACCCGAACCGGTTCTTCGTCGCGCAGGGCTTTCAGCATGATCTTGCGCACGTCGGGCCGGTGCTTGACGACTCCCGGCTCCTCGGCGGGAGAGACCAGTGCGATCTCGCGTTGCAGCTCGTTGAAGAGATCCTGCGCGCGCTCGAGCGTTGCCACGTCGAGTCCGCACGGACCGGCGAGCACGTCGCGAATGATCTCCGGCGTCACTCTCCTCAGGATCAGTCCCGGATGCGCGATCCTGCGCACGTCGGGATCGTGGACGTGCCGCAGGATCCGCTCGAAGAGCTGGCCCTGAACGTTCTTTTTGCGCACGAAGGCGAGCTTCGTGAAGTCGTTGCCGCTCGTTTCCTGTTCGATCCGGAACACGGCCGTGGCGAGACGGAGCGTCAGCGGGTTCCCGCCCACCTGCTTGAAGATGGTCGTCGCGAGCTCCTCATTCGCGATCCCGTTCTTCCGCAGGAAGGCCAGCGCCGACTGCTCTTCGAACTCCGCGAGCTCGATTACCTCCTCGAATGCGAATTCGGGGACGGAGGCCCGGCCGACGATCACCACGCGCAGCTTCGGGATGTCCTCGGCGAGCTTGCCGATGAAGTCACGAAGCGTCTCCACGAAGGCACGGCTGCGGTACTGAACCTCCTCGAACGTATCCAGCACGAGCAGCACCGGCAGCAAGGAATCCACCTCCAGTTTTTGAATGAAGGCGACGAAATCGCGGCGGATGCTGTCGCGCGCGCGAACGTCCGACCGAGGGCCGCCCTTAGTGCTGCGGCCTGCCGAGGCGAGCAGCGAGCGCCACGAACGCCGCAGCGCCTCCGCCGAGTCGGCGGCCTGCTCGTACTGCAGGCCGATCTGACGGACAGCCTCGACGAGGATCGATGCCGGCTCGTCGACCATGACCGTGCGGCGGTCGAAGTCGAGATAGGCGAAGGGAAACGGCGTCCATTCTGCCGCCTTCGTGTGGTCCTGAATGAACTTCCCCACGAGCGTCGACTTGCCCACGCCGCCCACGCCAAAAATGAGAAATGGCTTCTTGCGCGTCCACGAGACGGCACGCGCGAACGTCTCGAGGAAGCCCTTCGACTGGAGAACGTCGACGTAGATGCGGAGGTCGCGGAGCTCGGCTTCACGCCCTTCGAAGTCCTTTCCGACGAGACGGTCGAACGGCTCGAGCAGACGCAGAAGCTCCAGACGCCGATCGATTTCCCTGCGCGAGGGGAATCCGCTCACGTCGTTACCGACGGCGTCGACAAAGGGAACGATCGAGGAGAGCGGCGCCAGGGGCAGGACTCGCAGGGCGTTCGGTCCATCGGTCTCCAGTGCAGTCAAAGCCGCGCGCAACGGGTCATTCGGTTCGGCGATGGCTGTGCTTCCGGCGAGCGCTTTGGCGAAGCGGTTTGTGCGGCTGAGGTGACGAAGGATGTCTGCGCGGACGTCGGGCAGGAGCGTCCAGAAGCCCGAGGCGGAACGATCGGCGATCGGAACGGAGTCGCTGACGACGCTCCGGATCTGCATACGGTCCGCTGCGAGGTTCTCCAGGCTGGCGATGCGGAAGCGCGATACGACTGCCGCGGCTTCGTGTGCGTCGCTGAATACGACCACGGTCGGCGTACTCGCGGTTCGTGCTCTCGCCGCCTGCAACTTGGCGTGCGCGAGCTCGATGGCTCGCTGGAGCTCGGGGCTGCGTTCTTCGTTCTCCACGCTCTCGCTCAATGGTTCTCCTGCCGGATTTTCCGAATCTGCAACGCGAGCTCTTTGCCCATGACGTCGAGCGGCGCGTCCGCAGCTTCCATCTTCAGAGCGATGTCGACGGCGTGCGTCGATGCGCGATCTTCCCGGTCCGTCACCGCGGGCAGATGCTCGCTGTAGAACTTCAGGAAGAAGCTGGTCAGATCGTCGACGGTGATCGGCGCGGTCTTGTCCTCCGTCACGATCGGGGCCATTTCCACCGGTAGGTCGCGCTCGTAGCTGATCAGCACCACACGCACCGACAACAGCGCCTCATCGACGCGTGCGCAGAATTCATCGACGAAATCGTCGACCGCGAGCGGCACGGAGACGGATTGAAAACCGTCGATGACGACCCACCAGGTCTTCGCCTGCGCCGCCGACGAGCGAAGCTGGCCGACGAACCAGTCGAAATACGCGACCGTCCAGCGGGCCAGCTGTTCGTTGCCGGGAGCCGGCGCACCGGCGAAGCCCATCTGTGAGGCGATCGCCGTTCCGAGATCGACAGGGGAGACGTCCTGCCCCGCGGCATAACGCACCAGATCGATGCGCACGAGCTCGAATCCGAACTGCCTGGCGAGGTACTTGATGAGGTTCGAGGTGTACGTCTTGCCGGAGCGTGGTTCGCCGCGCACGACCAGGATGCGCGGACCGCCCATCGTTAGGATCCTCAGGGTCTGGCGCAGCGGGATGCGGTTGACGAACGGCCGGTTGTCCGCGAAACAGACGGCGTAGTGATCGAGAACGACCGCCGGCGCCACGATCGTGAGCGACGCGACGAACCTGCCGAGGTCGGGATCGTTCGGCCGCTTCCTGCGAAACGCATCGAGGAACTTGTCGATCCAGCCTTCGTTGTTCGCGGCCGTGATCGCCTGGAACGCCACGTTCTGCAGGTTACCTGGCTCGGAGATCCGTTCGAGTTTGTCGTTCAGCCCCGCGACGAGCATCGTCAACTCCGCGTTCGTGAGGAGTGCCACGACGAGGTCGCTCAACTTCGTCACGTCGGCGCCGGTGATTTTCATGATCAGGCCGAGAGCGCGCCGTACTTCTGCCGCTTCTTCAGAAGGTTGACGATGAGTTGGATCGGAATGCCCTCGTTGTATCCGGGCCGATGGAGCTCGCTGAAGTCGGGATCGCCCGCGTGGTGCAATGCGATGAGCTTCCACTGCTGGTCGAAGACGGGGGAGCCGGACGACCCGCCCTCGGTGTTGGTCTGATACCGCAGCCTCGTACCGTTGCCGTTCGCCTTCAGCATTCCCTGCGTCTCCATCGCCAGCGCGAGTGGATCGCCTTTCGGATGCTGCACGATGAAGACGGACGTTCCGGCTCTTGGTGATGCGGCAGGCGACAAGCCAAGGTCGATCGAGCCGCGGCTCGGGGCGTTCGTGTCGCTGCTGTTCAGGACGACCGGCTCCTCGGCGACTTTCTCCGCCAGTCGCAGCACGGCGTAATCCAGCTCCTCGGTCGTCGGCAGTGTTACCGGATCCACTTCGGAGTCCGCCGTTGCATACGGGCTGGAGTCGATGAGCCAGTCCGTGGAGAGTCTCACGATGCGGCCGTCGTCGACCTTGCCGTCCGGCAATTTCTTGTAATCGAACTGCACTCGGACATCGCTCGCTTGCGCCTTCTGGGCTTCGAGGGCCTGGATGACGTGGTAGTTCGTCAGGAGCGCCGACGGTCCGACAAGAAAGCCGGTCCCGAACACGATTCCCTCCGCGATGTCATAGCTGATGCGCGCGACTTGGCGTTCGATGGCGGCGAGCTTCTCGCGCCACTGCATGATGTTGAGGAAGCTGCTCGTTTTGACGACCAGCCGCTCGAGAGCGGCGTCGCTGACTTCACTCGTGCGGATCCCGAGTCCGAAGTGTTCCTGGGCGAAGGCATAGAGGCTGGCCTCGCGCGATCGAACCTTGCGCGCCGCCTCGACCAACTCGTCGGTCCAGAAGTCGCGATTCGCCTCGGCGATGACATCGAAGATCACCGCTTCCTTGTTGTCGGCCAGGCTGATCGATTCGAGATCGCGGTCCAGGGCATCGCTGAGGAGCATCCCGAACTGCTTAAACGTGAAGACACGGAGCAGGATCTGCCGCAGTTTCTCGCTGTCGGAGCCGTTCAGTCTCGCCATTCCGGATTGCCTTCTCGCCATTATAAGGAACAGCGTTGATCGGTCTGCATGACCGCGTAATCGTTGTTGAGCACCGGGTTGCGTGCGAGCAATTCGATGTCGATTTCGTCGTGCCAGTTCGGGATGTTGTCGCTGTGTAGAGCCCGTAGCCATGGACGCACTCCGACTTGTACTCGCCGGATGAAGCGGGAGCGGTGAGCTAGGGCCGATTCACCACACCCGCACGCGTTCCGCCGGCCGCAAATACAACTTCTGTCCCGGCTTCACGTTGAATGCGCTGTACCACGCATCGAGGTTGCGCGCGGTGTCCGCGCGATATTCCGCCGGCGCGTGTCCGTTCGTAATGATCTGGCTGCGCAGTGCCTCGGGGCGCGTTTTGCGGCGCCACGCTTGTGCGAACGCGATGAAGAAGCGCTGGTCGCCGCGATAGCCCTGCTTTGTCGGGCCTTCTTTTCCCCCGAGGGAAGCGCGGTAGCCGTCGTAGGCGGCGGAGAGTCCGGCGACGTCGGCGATGTTTTCGCTGAGCGTCAGCTTGCCGTTGACGTGGATGCCGGGTAGCGGCTCGTACGCGTTGTACTGCGCTTCGAGTCGCGACGCGGCTTCGCTGAAGTGCGCGAAGTCTTCCGCGGTCCACCAGTTCGCGAGGCGTCCCAGTTCGTCGAACTGGCTGCCCTGGTCGTCGAAGCTGTGGCTGATCTCGTGGCCGATCACGGATCCGATTGCACCGTAGTTTTCCGCGGCGTCCGATTTCGGATCGAAGTAGGGCGGCTGGAGAATCGCCGCTGGAAAATTGAGCGCGTTCTGCAGCGGGAGGTTCAGCGCGTCGACGGTCTGCGGCGTCATCCACCACTCGCTCTTGTCGACCGGCTTGCCGAGTTTCGCAAGCGCTCTGCGATAGTCGAACAGCGCCGCGCGCTCGGCGTTGCCGAACGCGTCGTCGCTGCGCACGTCGAGTCCGGAGTAGTCGCGCCAACGTTCCGGGTAGCCGATGCCGACGTAGAGAGTGCTGAGCTTCGCCTTCGCTTTCGCCTTGGTCGCGGGTGTCATCCACGGCAGCGCGTCGATGCGCGTGCTGAACGCGGCGATCATGTTCTTCACCATCGACTGCACGCGCGCCTTCGACGACCCGGGAAAGTATTTGGTGACGTAGAGCTTTCCGACTTCGTCGCCGAGGGCGAGGTTCGTTTCGTCGACGGCGCGCTTCCAGCGGTCGCGCTGCTGCGTCGTGCCCGAGAGCGCCGTGCCGTAGAAGCGGAAGCGCTCGCCGGCGAACGCTTTCGGCAGATAGTTGGACATGCGATCGATCGCGTGGAAGGTGAGATAGTCCCTCCACGTGTCGAGCGGCTCGCTGCCGGCGAGAAGAGCGATGCCGGTGACGGCGCGCGGATGCCAGACGATGATCTTCGGCTGCGACGCGAGTTGTGCGGCCGTAAAGTACGCCGGCCAGTCCAGTCCCGGCGCCTTCGCCGCGAACTCCGCGAGCGTCCAGGGGTTGTTCCCCTTCTGCACGTCCACCGATTCGGTCCGCGTCGCATGCGCCTCGGCGATCTTTCGCTCGAGGTCATAAATCCGCGCCGCGCGATTCGCGGCGTCGTCGATGCCGGTGAGCTGCAGCACGGAGGCGATGTGCTCGCGATATTTCTTCTGCAGCTCGACGTCGTTGGCGTCGGTGCTGATGTAGTTCTCGCGATCGGGCATGCCGAGGCCGCCCTGGAGGAGGTAGGGGACATTGATGGACGGGTTGGCGAAGTCGGGCGAGACCCAAAGGCCGAATACGCGATCGGTTTGAAAGTCGGTTGCGTTCAGCGCATCGACGTCGGCGCGGAGATCGCTGCCGAGTTTCGCGGCGAGCGCGCTGCGATCATTGATGGCGGCGATCGCGCGCAACTCGGGCTTCAGCGGATTCGGCCCGCGCGACTCGATCGTCTTCTCGTCCATGAACGCGGCGTAGTAGTCGCCGACCTTCGATCCCTTCGCGTTCCGAATCAGCTCCGCCGTTCTCCGGTCTGCTTGTTCGGCGACGATCGATCCGGTGCCGATGCTCGCGCGCTCGGGCGGAATCGGAGTCGCCTTGAACCAGGCGCCGTTCGCGAACAAGAAGAAGTCGTTGCCGGGCGCGACCGACGGGTCCATTCCTTTCGTGTCGATGGCGAGCGCTGCGGCGGTGTAGAGGACGAGGGCGAGAACCAGCGACTTGCGCATGAGGCGATTATCGTCGCTTGCGCGTCGCGGCCACTATCACGGGATGGCAAACGGCAGATGGCGGATGGCAGATGGCGGATGGTAGATGGCGGATGGTAGATGGCGGATGGCGGATGGCGTCGCTTCTGCCATCCGCCATCCGCCATCTGCCATCCGTTCATGATTAGAATGCGCCTGGCGTATCACGTTGTTGAAAGCAAAGGACCGATGAAGCCTCCCGAACGGATCACGCTCTCTCCCGGCAAGCGCGTTCTCTTCCTCACCAAGGATCCCGATCTCATCCGCAGGCAGCTCGCGGGCGAGCTCGATCTGCGCATGGAAGATCTGAAAGCCGAGGATCTGCTCGACGACATCAACACCGACGCGATGACGCCGGCGTGGGTCTGCTTCGACTACAAGCCCGAAGACATCGCGCGCAACGCGTACGCGGGATTGATCGTCAACGGCGAGCGGCTCTTTCCGGCGGACGCGCTGCGGAGCGGCAACTTCGAAGTGATCGTGTCGGGTTATCGCAAAGGCGTCGGCAGCTCGCGCGAGACGGCGACGCAGTGCGAGTTGTACAGCGGCATCCGCATCGCCGTCGCGGCGTCGTTCGCGCCGATTCACGCCGGCAACAACATCAATCAGGGATTGCTGATGGCGAGTCACGAGATGCTGGTTCGCCTGCAGCGCGGCGAGGGCGTGCCGCTCTCCGAGTTTTATGAAGAGTACGATCCGATCACGCGGCTCATCATCCAGTCGGGTGGACTCTTTCCGTTCTCAAAGGCGGTCGCGCGCGGCGAGATCGAGCTGCCGGTTCCGCACAATGCACCGCGTCCGATGACGATGGGGGAGAAGATCCTCGCGCGGCACATGCGCGGAGTCTCCGATGAAGAGCGCTACGTGAAGCCGGGCGACGCGGTCGTCGTCGACGTCGACGGCGGATACACGCACGAGTTCACGACCGCGCAGGTGCACTACTTCCTCGAGCAGGAGTACGGACCCGGCTACGAGATCGCGAACCCGCAGAAGTTCGCGGTGTTCGAAGACCATCTCATCTACGCCGACGACGTCGCGCGCATGCGGCCGTTCATGGACAAGATCGAGACGCTGCGCGAGATGCAGCGCGCGTTTCAGCGGCACAGCGGCTGCCGCGACTTTTCGGCCGTTTCTATAGCAGGGGACAACATCTCGCCCGGCATCTGCCACGAAGTCGCGCGCGAGTACATCGTCGATCCCGGCGATTTCATTCAGGCCACCGACAGCCATACCTGCATGGGCGGCGTGAACAACGCGCTGGCGTGGGGCGTCGGCACGACCGAGTACGCGAACCTCGTGCACGCCGGCTTCACGACCGTCGAAGTGTCGGAGTCGATCCGCTTCGAGCTCACCGGCACGCTGCGCGAGAACGTCACGGCGAAAGACGTGATGTTGCACATCCTTCTCGAGTACGCGAAACCGCAGCTGACGCTCGACCGCATCATGGAGTTCACCGGTCCGGGTCTGCGGTCGCTGTCGATGGACGAGCGCGCGACGCTCGCCAACATGGCCACGGAGTGCTCGGCGCGCACGGCAATCGTCGAGGCGGACGAGAAGACGTTCGAGTGGATCGCGTCGATGCGTCCGGATGCGAACGTCGACGAGTTGCGCGCGCGAGCGGTGTCGCCCGACCCCGACGCGGTGTATGCCGGCGGCATCCACACGATCGACCTGAAGACGATCGCTCCGATGGTGGCGCATCCCGGCGATCCCGACCACGGCATCCCGTCCGATCCGACGAACGGCGCGACGATCGACGGCATCGGCGCCGTGAAGATCGACATCGCCTACGCCGGCTCATGCACCGCCGGAAAGGTCGACGACTTCCTCTTCTATCACCAGGTGGCGAAGGAAGCGGTCGACGCGGGACTGCGCGTCGCCGATGGCGTGAAGTTCTTCGTGCAATTCGGATCGCACGCGGTCGAGCAGTTCGCGCGCGACAACGGTCTCCTCGACACCTTCGAGCGCGCCGGCGCAATCGTGCTCAACCCCGGCTGCGGCGCGTGCATCGGCTGCGGTCCCGGCGTTTCCGAAACGGGCGAGCAGGTGACGGTGAGCGCGATCAATCGCAACTACAAAGGACGCTCCGGCCCCGGCAAACTGTGGCTCGCGTCGCCGCTCACAGTCGCCGCGTCCGCATTCACCGGCTCGATCACCGCGTACAAGCCGGGGATGTTCGCGAAGAAAACGGCGGTAGGCGTCACGTCATCCTGAGAGGCTGTGAAAAATCATCCGTCATCCTGAGCCGCGTAGACGGCGAAGGATCTCTAAATGGCAGACTCTTCGTAGTTTGAGATCCTTCGTCGCGCTTCGCCGACTCAGGATGACGAGGGATTTCTTTCACAGCGGTTCAGGGATGACGAGAATCACGTGGGCCGAGTGAACGCTCGCCCCGCTTGCGGTCTCACGATTTCCGCGAGGTCGCGCGCGAACAGCGCGGCATCGCGCGGCTCCAGCGTCGAGATCGTGACGCGGATCGCCGGCGGCGTGGCGATGCGGTAACGCTCTCCCGCTTTCACGCCCCACCCTTTCTTCGCGAGCTCCTGCACCGTCGCAATCTCCTCGGCCACAGGAATCCATACGTTCAATCCCGACACGCCGTGCGCATCGATACCGCGCGCGCTCAGTTCGCGCAGAAGCGCGTTGCGCCGCTCCGCATAGACGCGCTGCGCGCGCAGCGGAGCACGGTCGCGCCAGATCATGGCGACGGTGCGCTGCAGGATGTGACTGACCCAGCGGATGCCGAGGGTCTGGCGGCCTTCGACGCGCGCGTGCGTTTGCGCGTCGGAGGCTAGGAACGCGACGCGGAGGTCGGGGCCGAACGATTTCGAGACCGAGCGGACGACCGCCCACTTCTCTCGCGCTCTCAAAGTGGAGCGGCGGCCGCTCTCGGCCGCCGGCTTCTCGCGAGAGGTCGGCGGCCGAAGCGGCCGCCGCTCCACAGGTTCGGCGACGAGCGTGCGGTACTCGGCGCCGGCGATGACACCGGCGTGGTCGTCTTCGATGACCAGCACGTCCGGACGCGCGGCGAGCAGCGCGCGCAGCTCGCGCGCGCGGCGAGCGGAGAACGCGGCGCCGGTCGGGTTCTGCGCGCGCGGCGTCGCGATGAGCGTCTTGCACGAGCGCAGCGCGCGCTTGAGCTCGGACGGAAGCAGTCCTTCGTCGTCGACAGTCACGGGAACGGCGATGAGCGCGAGCGCGTGCAGGAGATCGAGCACGCCGGTGAAGCCGGGATCTTCGACGGCGACGCGATCGCCGGAGCGGAGATGTTCGCGCAGCACGCGCTCGAGGCCGTCGAGCGCGCCGCTGACGATCGCGACGTGATCGGCTGGAATGTTGTCGTCGCGGAACTGCTCGCGCGCGAGCGCAAGGAGCGCGGGATCATTCAGCTCATCGCCGTACAACCGCTGCGCGAGCGGCGAGCGGCGCTTGCGCAGATCGGGGAGGAGGCGCACATCCGGGTTTCCATCGACCAGGTTGTACACCCCCTCGGGGACGGCGTGTTCGAACGGCAGCACCAGCGGGGGCGCCGGACGGACGCGCGTGCCGCGGCGGCCGTCGCTCACGATCACGCCGCGCTCCTGCAGGATCCGGAACGCCGCGGCGACGGTCGCGCCGCTGACGCGGAGGTGCTGCGACAGCGCGCGGACGGTGGGCAGCGCGTCGCCGGCGGCGAGCTTTCCGCCGGCCAGCGCCGACTCCACCGAGCCGGCGATGTTGACCGCGGTCGTCCCGCTGAGGTAATTTTGTTCTAGCATAGAGTGAAGATTGTACTAGAACAAACATGAAAACGGAACGAACGACGCTCAAGCGGCTCCCCAAGCGCGGCACCTACGACCGCGACACGCTGTACGCGATCCTCGACGAGGCGCTCATCTGCCACGTCGGCTTCGTCGTGAATGGCGCGCCGGTCGTGATCCCCACGATCCACTGGCGCCACGAGGACACGCTCTACTTCCACGGCTCCGCCGCCAGCCGCATGCTGCGCTCACTGCGGGAAGGCGTCGAAGCGTGCGTCACCGTCACGCTCCTCGACGGCCTCGTCCTCGCGCGCTCGGCGTTTCACCACTCGATGAACTATCGCTCCGCCGTCGTCTTCGGCACCGCGCGCGAAGTCACCGACCGCGAAGAGAAACTCCGCGCGCTCGACGCGCTCGTCGAGCACGTCGTCCGCGGCCGCTCCGCCGAGGTGCGCGGCCCGAACGAGAGCGAGTTGCGCCAGACGATGCTGCTCGCGCTGCCGATCGAAGAAGCGTCCGCAAAAATCCGCACCGGCCCCCCGATCGACGACGAAGAGGACTATGGAGTGCCGGTGTGGGCGGGCGTGCTGCCGGCGCGCCTCGAATTCGGTTCAGCGATTCCGGACGAGCGAAGTGCTGCGACGATTCCGGATTACGTCACACGCTACGCGCGCCGAGCCTCCTAGCCGCCAAGCCTCCTGGCCTCCTAGGAGGCTCAGAGGCTGGGAGGTCCGGAGCTACCGGCTCCAGGGCGGAACGACGCCGTTCATTCGCGCGTAGGCGATCGACTGGCCGAGGTGTTCGTGCAGGTGGCTGAGCATCGTCACGAGCACGCCGCGATCGCTCGACGGCTTGCCGAACATCTTCACGCCGCGCTCCAGGTCTTTCACGTTCATTGCGGCATTGCGCAGGTGCTCGAACGATTTTTTCAGCTCGGCGATCACGTCCGCCTTCGCCGTCACGGCCGTCTCCATGTCCTCCTTCATTCCCTTCGGCGCGGGGACGCCGAGGAATGTCGCGAGGAAGTAGTTGCCGCCGGCGATGTGCATGTACACCTCGCTGATCGAGCGCACGTCCTTCGACGGACGCCACGTGTACTTGTCCGCCGGCGTCGCCTCCGCGAGCTCCATGATCTTGTCCTGCACCTCGTCGAGGTTGGCAAAGAACTCGCCGCGGAATCCAGGCAGCGGCTTGGCCGGCGCGGGTGCGGGCTGGTTCTGCCGCGCAAACAGCGGGAAGGCGAGAGCGAACAGAGCGAGCGCAAGGGCGACCGATTTTTTATTCATAACAGGACCGAATGGCGAGCGTCAGAGTAGCACGGACGCGGCGGCGCGGATAGAATGCCGCTCCTGCCTGATGCGGCGCGAAATGCGAGTCGCGCCACTCCGCAGTAAGACAAAGCTCAGGAGTCTTTCCGAATGGATTTTCGTCTGACCGAGGACCAGTTGCTCATCCAGCAGAGCGTGCGCGAATTCGCGGAGAGCGAGATCAAGCCGCACCTGATGGAATGGGATGAGGCGCAGCACTTTCCCGTCGACACCTTCAAGCGCGCCGGCGAGCTCGGCATGCTTGGAGTCACCTTCCCCGAGGAGTACGGCGGCGCCGGACTCTCATACGTCGACTACGTGAACGTCATCGAAGAGCTGGGCGTCGTCGACAGCGGCTTCGCGCTCAGCGTCGCCGCGCACAATTCCCTCGGCAGCGGCCACATCTACCTCGCCGGCAATGACGAGCAGAAAAAGAAATGGATGCCGAAGCTGACCACCGGCGAATGGATCGGCGCGTGGGGACTCACCGAGCCGGGATCGGGATCCGACTCCGCGGGCCTGCGCACGGTCGCGGTCAAAGACGGTGAGGACTGGGTGCTGAACGGCACGAAGAACTTCATCACCAACGCGACCTACGCCGACATCTCCGTCGTCCTCGCGATCACCGATCGCAACGATCAGAAGCGCGGCATCACCGCGTTCGCGATCGAGATGGATCGTCCCGGCATTCGTCCCGGCAAGAAAGAGAACAAGCTCGGCATGCGCGTCTCCGACACCGCGGAGCTGGTGCTCGAGGATTGCCGCGTCCCGTCCGCCAACATCCTCGGCGAAATCGGACACGGATTCATCGACGCGATGAGAGTCCTCGACGGCGGCCGCATCTCCATCGGCGCGCTCGCCGTCGGCATCGCGCGCGGCGCATACGAAGCGGCCCGCGACTACTCGAAACAGCGGCAGGCGTTCGGCAAGCCGATCTCCGATTTTCAGGCGATCCAGTTCATGCTCGCCGACATGGCGACCGAGATCGAAGCCGCGCGACTGCTCTGTCATCGCGCCGCGACGGTCAAAGACGCCGGCGAAAAGGTGACGCAGTTCTCCGCGATGGCGAAGCTCTACGCGTCCGAAGTCGCCGTGCGCGCGACGGAGAAAGGCGTGCAGATCTTCGGCGGCTACGGCTTCATCAAAGAGTTCCCCGCCGAAAAGTACTACCGCGACGTGAAGCTCTGCACGATCGGCGAAGGCACGAGCGAGATTCAGCGGATGGTGATTGCGCGGAACATCCTCGCCGGCAATTAGAAGCGATGAACGCAGAACGCAGAGCGCAGAACGTAGAACGTAGAAATCGTTCTCAATTCTGCGTTCTGCGCTCTGCGTTCTGCGTTCAATCGAATGCCTGATCTCTCCACCCCCCGCGCCCTCGGCCAGGCCATCTCCCTGATCGAGTCCGCCGATCCCCGCGCCGAGGACCTTCTCGCGCAGATCTATCCCCAAACCGGCCGCGCGCGCATCCTCGGCATCACCGGCTCGCCCGGCGCCGGCAAGTCGACGCTCGTCGCGGCGCTGGCGAAGCACTATCGCAAAGAGGACAAGCGCGTCGGCATCATCGCCGTCGATCCGACGTCGCCGTTCACCGGCGGCGCGATCCTCGGCGATCGCATCCGCATGGCCGAGCTCTACACCGATCGCAACGTCTTCATCCGCTCCATGGCCACGCGCGGGTTTCTGGGCGGACTCGCGAAGGCGACGAATGACGCGGTCGATGTTCTCGACGCCGCGGGCTTCGACGTCGTGCTCGTCGAGACCGTCGGCGTCGGACAGGACGAAGTCGAAGTCGTGCGCACCGTGCAGACGAATGTCGTCATCCTCGTTCCCGGCATGGGCGACGACATCCAGGCCATCAAGGCCGGGATCATGGAGATCGGCGACGTCTTCGTCGTCAACAAAGCGGACCGCCCCGGCGCCGACAAGACCGTCACCGAAGTCACGATGATGATGTCGCTCGTCGAAGAGCACGGCGACTGGATTCCGCCGATCGTGAAGACCGTCGCGTCGAAGTCGCAGGGCGTCGACGAGCTCGACGCCGCGATTCAGAAGCATTACGACTACCTGCAGTCGTCCGGCGAGCTCGATCGCCGCAATCGCGACCGCGTGCGCATCCGCATCGAGACGCAGCTCAAGGAGCGCTTCATGGACCGCCTCATCGGCGGCACCATTCCGCGCGCGGAGTACGAGGAGCTGCTCGAAGACGTCCTGCGCAAGCGCAACAACCCGCACGACGCCGCGGAGAGCGTGTTGAAGCGCGTCACGTTCTGATCGACGAACGCGATCTTTTCGCGGCGCTCCGGCGGCCGAGGGCGGCCGCCGCTCCACAGGAAACGTCACGCGGGGGTCGCACGCGCACATCGCGAAGTAGAATGCCGGCGCCATGAAAAAGAACAAAGACAACGACTCGCTCTTCGCCGGGGACGAAGGAGAGATCCTCTCCCGCCTCGGCGATCGCGTGGAAAAAGCCGTCGGCACGATCCAGGAGCTGCGCAAGGAGCGCGACCAGCTGCGCGCGCGCGTCGAGGAGCTGGAAGCGCGCGTGAAAGAGCAGGACTCGCTCGACGAAGAGCACGAGCGATTCAGAAAAGAGCGCGGCGAGATTCGCGATCGGATCGAGGCGATCCTGGGGAGCTTGGAAGCGCTGGAGGAGTAGTAGGACGAATAGGACGCATAGGACGGATAAGACAGATAGGACGTCCTATCTGTCCTATGCGTCTTATCTGTCCTATCTGTCCTATCCTGGAAGCGCTCACATCTCCGCGATCAACTTCTCCCTGCACCGCTCGAGCTGTCTCCACGCCAACCCCTCGTTCGCGGCGCGATCGACGAGCAATACGACGTAGTAGCCGTCTTTGATGTCGGAGAGGAGCACTGCCGTTTCTTCGAACTCGACTTTGAAGCGACGCGGCTCGCCGGCTCCGATGTCGTTGCACATCGCGCGCAGTTGCGTGAGGAAGATTCCCTGGTAGGCGCCGAGGATGCGGAGGTTGTGGTCGTCGAGATCGTGCTCGCACATGAGCTCGACGGTCTCGCCTTCGTAGTCGAGAAAGAGCGCGGCGAGTGCACCGTTCGTGGTCGCGATCAACTCGTGCAGAATCATTCGGAACACGTGCGCGTCACTCCCACATCACCAGAAATTTTCTTGCTTCGACCGCCTCGGCGGAATCGGGCGCGGTGTCGATTACGCGCTGCAGATAGCTCTTGGCGACGTCGAGGCGTCCCGCGCGCTGCGCCGACAGGCCGAAGCGCAACAGCGCCGCGGGTGCGTCGGGATGCGCCTTCAGGTAGTCGAGGTACGCGCGGCCGGCGCCCTGCAGATCGCCGCGCCGCTCGCGCAGCGCGCCGATGTAGAGCAGCGCGGCGTCGAGTTTCGGCTCGAGCGTCAGCGCGCGGGTGAGCCACGTCTCCGCATCGGCGGTGCGTCCGAGGCGATCGAGGGCGACGCCGTTGTGATACGCGGCGTCCGCGCGCAGCGACGACGTTTCGTCCGCGAAGATTTTCTCGAATTCCGGCGAAGCCTTCGCGGCTTCGCCTGCGCGCAAGAGCGTGAGCGCGCGATTGAATCGCGCTTCGATGAGCGCCGGCTGCAGTTTCAGCGCGGCGTCGAAGCTCGCCAGTGCTTTCGCATTGTCGCCCTTCAGCAGCAGCGCGAGTCCGCGCAGATTCTCGACTTCGGCCGGCGACGCGCCGGATGTCTTCGCGCCTTCGAGCTGATGCAACGCCGCGTCGTATTGGCCGCGGAGGATGTAGTAGACGGAACGATCGCAGGCGGTCGGAGTGGTGCGCGCCTCCGGCGCGCCTCCGCCCGCAGGCGCGCCGGAGGCGCGCACCACTCCAAGTGAAACGATGAGCAGCGCGACCGCCCGCCGTCTCAGGCGGCGCCTCGCACTTGATCTTCAATCTGGATGTCGCCGCGCTTGACCGCGATCACGAACGCGTCGACCACGTGCGGATCGAAGCGCGTGCCGGCGAAGCTCTTGATCTTCTCGACGACGTAGCCGATCTCCATCGCCTTCTGATACGGGCGGTTCGTCGTCATCGCGTCGAGCGTGTCGGCGATCGCGACGATGCGTGCCTGCATCGGAATCTGCTCGCCTTCGAGTCCATCGGGATATCCGCCCCCCGACCACTTCTCGTGGTGGTATTTCATCCCCGGGATGATGTCGATCAGCTGCGCGACGCCGCTCATGATTGCCGCGCCCTTCGCCGGATGCTGCTTCATGAACTCGAACTCTTCGTCGCTGAGCGCGCCCGGCTTGCGGAGGATGCGATCGTCAATGCCGATCTTGCCGACGTCGTGAAGGAGCGCGCTGATGCGGAGGTTGCGCATCTCCTTCTCCGGCAGTTCGAGGTTCTTGCCGATCGCGATCGCGTAGCGCGCGACGCGTTCGGAGTGTCCGCGCGTGTATGGATCTTTCGCGTCGATCGCGGCGGCGAGCATGCGTACGGAGTTGATGAAGAGGAGGTGGTTTTCGTGCGCCGCTTTCTTCAACTGCTCGACGGCCGTCTCGATCGAGGACGACATCACGTTGAAGTTCTGCGCCAGCTCGCCGATCTCGTTGTGCGTCTTCAGCTCCACGCGCTGCTGATAATTGCCCTGGGCGATTTCATAGCTGCGCGCGGCGAGCATGCGGATCGGCCGCGAGATGTTCGAGGCGAAGAGGATCGCCACGATGATCGCCAGCGCCAGCGCGATCGCGACCCACTGCACGGTGCGCTTGATCATCTGATCGACGGACGCGTAGGCATGCGACTCCGGTTTCTGCACGATGACCGCGGCGTTGGCGACGGTCGGCGCCACCGTGCCGATGAGCTTCGTGTTATCGGCGTCGGTGTACGACTCGGTGAGTCGCGCCGGCGCTTTCGCAAAGTCCTTGACGATCTTCAGGTTCGAAAAGTCGGGATGCTGCACGTCCACCGCCGGCTCGCTGTGCAGCAGCACGCGTCCGTCGCGATCGACGAGAAACGCCGTGACGTCGCCTTTCCCTTCTTCGCGCACGCGATCGACGATGCGCCGCAGTCCGACGACACCGACGACCGCGCCCAGTACGTTGTCGCCGTCCTTCACCGGAACCGCGAGCACCATCGCCGGCTGGTTGAGCGACTCGAGGTGGATGATGCGGCCGGTCGAGTCGCCTCCCGCGAGCGCGACGTCGCGCGCGAGCTCCATCTCTTTCAACGCCGCCGCGTCGAGTCCCGCCGGAATCGCCTCGGCGCCCTGTCCCGCCGTGTTGATCGCGCGCAGCGCGAGGAGATCGCCGTCCGGCGTCACGTAGTCGGCGATCCACTTCGTCTCGGCGGCGTACTGAAATGCATCCGTGCCCGCGGGAAGCGCCGTGCGCATCGTTCGCAGCGCCGCGGCGATCTGCTGCAGCTGCTGGCGATTGTTGGCGACGAGATTCTCGAGATCGCCGGCGATCGAGACCGCCGAGCGCGTCAGATATTTTTTCTCCAGCGTCTCCAGCGACTCGCGATTGATGTTGATGAGGAAATAGTGCGAGACGACAAGGGGAAGCAGCCCCACCAGAATCATCGCGCCGAGAAGCGTCCAGAGGAGGCGGGGGCGGCGCGTGGCGGGTGGGGGAGCGGAAGCGTCGGACATCGGAGAGATTATAAGGAACGCAGAACGCAGAGCGCAGAACGAAGAGTGAGAACGAACGCGGATTTCTAAGCTCTTCATTCTGCGTTCTCTCGTTCTGCGTTCATGCCTCTCTCCATCTACGTCCACCTCCCTTTCTGCACGCAACACTGCACCTATTGTCCCTTTGCGATCTCGACGGATCTCGCGCTGCAGGATGAATACATCGACGCGCTCCTGCGCGAGATCGATGGAGTGGTGCGCGCCTCCGGCGCGCCTTTGGGCGAGAGGCGCGCCGGAGGCGCGCACCACTCCATCGACAGCATCTACCTCGGCGGCGGCACGCCGTCGCGCACGAGCATCGCCAATCTCTCGCGACTCTTTGCGCGACTGCGCGAGCGATTCGACGTCCGCGACGATGCGGAGATCTCGATGGAGGCGAACCCCGAGGATGTCGATGCGGATGCGCTCGCGCGCTGGCGCGCGCTCGGCGTGAATCGCGTGTCGATCGGCGTGCAGTCGTTTCACGACGATGAGCTGCGGGCGATCAGCCGCGTGCACGATCGCGCGCGCGCGATCGCTGCCGTGCGCGCGGCCGTCGGCAGCGGGATGCGCACGAATCTCGATCTCATCCTGGGACTTCCTGCGCAAACGCCGGAGTCCTTTCGCGAGACACTCGATCTCGCCGTGTCTCTCGGTGCGGGACATCTCTCGCTCTACATGCTCGACCTCGAAGAGAAAACGCCGCTGCAGGTGCAGGTCGAGCGCGGGCGCGTCGCGCTTCCCGAAGACGAGTCGGTCGCCGCGCTGTATGAAGAAGCGATCATCCGGCT
>Ga0066651_10000061_pt1 | contig 31876 bp, 25 predicted proteins | sample GraSoiAngelo_100_FD_71410 | JGI IMG/M metagenome (GOLD analysis project Ga0066651, IMG submission 71410) | Grasslands soil microbial communities from the Angelo Coastal Reserve, California, USA - 14_0903_02_20cm | ecosystem: Environmental > Terrestrial > Soil > Grasslands | place: USA...
GTGCGAGGAAGCCGAACGGCGGGTGAAGATCATCCTCGAGCGGCTCAAACTCGATCTCCAGCCGGACAAAACGAGGCGAGTGGATCTCTCGTGGGGCAAAGAGGGGTTCGACTTCCTCGGCTGTCACTTGCGGAAGCGCCTGAGCGGTTCGATCTGGGAGAAGCAACGCAAACGTGTCTACTTCCTCCAGCGCTGGCCGTCGCAGCGGAGCATGAAGCGAGTCCGACAGCGCATGAAGGAGCTGACTCCACGAGCACGGTGCCACGATGATCTGCGCGAAGTGATCGCGATGATCAACCCTGTGCTGCGCGGATGGGGCAACTACTTCCGCACCGGGAATGCGGGCGACAAGTTCGTTCAGATCGACTCATACGTTTGGGAGCGGCTGCACGCCATGCGCGTCAAGCGTCAAGGGCGGCACCTCCGGCCCGGTGAGGCCGATCGATGGACTTCCGATTACTTCGTTGGCTTAGGGCTTCACCGCTTGCGTGGGACCATTCAGTACCCGGAGGTTGTGTAATGTTGCTTCCCGAAAGATCACCGGTAAGCCGTGTGCGGGAAATCCGCACGCACGGTTTGAAAGGGGGTCGTGCGTAAGCACGGTCTACCAATGCCGAGAGGCAGTGAGAAAATTTGTGTCATCCTGAGCCGCGAAGACGGCGAAGGATCCCCCGCCGACAAGCGTCGAGCGTTCTTGCGCCGGGGATCCCTCGCTGCGCTTGGGATGACACTATTTTCGCAGCCGCTCATCAAAATGATGTAGGACATTAAACGATGCTCTTTCACGCGCGCGCCGCAGCTCCGCCCTTGCGCGACCTCGTCGACATCCTCTGGTTCGCGGAGTCGAACGCGATGCCGCATCCGAAAGAGCGCTTGCTGCCGACCGGCACGATGGAGCTGATCGTCAACCTGCTCGAAGACGTCGTGTACGTCTACGACCGCCGCGACCTGCGCATGGAAATCCTGCCCGGCGCGATCGTCGTCGGCGCCGCGTCCGAGTTCATGGTCATCGACACGCGCAACGAGACCTGCGTCCTCGGCGTCCACTTCCGTCCCGGCGGCGCGCTCCCGCTCCTCGGCGAACTCCCGGCCGGCGAAGTCCGCGACCAGCACGTCGCCCTCGCGGAACTGTGGGGCGCGCGCGAAGCGAACGATCTACGCGTGCAGCTTCTCGCCGCACCGTCGACGCAGGAAAAGTTCGACGTCGTCGAGCGCGTGCTCACCGCGCGACTCACACGCTCACGCGAGCGACAAGCCGCCGTCGCGCACATCCTGCAACGCATCCCGCGCACGCGAACGATCACCGAAGCCACGCGCGACGTGGGCTGGAGCCAGCGCCGCCTGATCGACGCCTTCTCGAACGAAGTCGGCCTCACACCGAAAGTCTACGGACGCGTGATGCGCTTTCAGCGCGTGCTGCGACGCGTGCACGCGCACGCGCAGGACGATGTCGATTGGGCCGACATCGCGTTAGCGTGCGGCTACTTCGACCAGTCCCATCTCGTCCGCGACTTCCGCGCGATCGCGGGGATCACGCCGACCGATTACCTGATGCGACGCACGCCGCATCAGAATCATGTGCCGATGGAGTAGCTTCACTCCACGTTCGAGGGCCGCCTGGAGCCGTCGACGTCTGACGGCCAGACGTTCGTGGTGGCGCGGTTGCTCCGCGAAGCGGAGCGACGGTCACGGACACGAACAATCGCGCGGCGCTGGCGGCAGGCTGGCGCAGGCCATGGTGCGATCGAGAGCTTCCTTGTTCGCAACCACGAATACTTCGCTCAGGAGCTTCAGATCCGCGGACGGCGGGATGGGCCCCAGCGTCGGCACGACGTCCGGAGGAAGGCCGGCCAGCGCCGCCGTCGTGGCCGTGGCATTGGCGTACGAAACCGCCTCGGAGTAGCCGGTTCCGATCTGCTCGTCTCCGGTGAAGATCTTAACGGGCGACTCCACGTACTGCGCGGTGTTGGCAAAGAACATGGCGCTGGCGTCTTCGCTGATCGGCTCGAAGCGGAGAGCGCGCAGCCGGTCCGGCAGAACCGTGTCGCACATCTCGAAGGTCCAGCCGTGAGGAAACCAGACGTTCGACACCGGATAGATGGCCGGATCCGGCGACGTGATGGCCTGGGCCCATGCCGTGAGCGTGAGAGCGCCGGAGACATTGAATACCGTTCCGAAGCGGTCCATGTACTTCCCGGCCACCGACACCGCCGGCCGCGGCGGAGGAGGCGTCGGTCCCGACTGATTCATCCACGGCGGATCGGCGGGCGTGTGTCCATGGTTGAGCGTCATGGCGCTGCCGTCGTCGAAGTTCATGATGAAGAAGTTCCAACCCCGACAGGCCGGGAGCCGAGAGATTCGAGAGCGCACGCATCACCTCGACGGTCGGCGCACCGCTCGGAATTATGCCCGTGCCCCACTGGTGATCCATCCATAACATCCCGAACCCGCGGCGATCGGCGGCGGCAGGAGCGTGTAGCGGAACATCATCAGGATCACGCCGTACTCGCTGCCGTCCTTGCCCGTCACCGTTCCGACGAAGTAGTACCAGCCGACCTGCGCGGTGACGTCGATGAGGTTGGCGTCGGGAAACGCGGTGCCGAACGTGTTGGGGATGTTCTCGTAGCCGCGCGAGGCGTCCGGCCCGAGGAGCATGGTCATGGCGTACGACTGATGTGCGGTCAGCGAATCGCAGTAGTTCAGGAAGAGCGCGTAACGCTCGGCATCGCTGGGGATGAAGCTGTAGGGCTGTAGGGATTGTCAATGAGGTCGCGCAGCCGCCCCTTCCATCCGCTCTCCGAATGCCGCGGGAGAGTTCTTGTCCACGTCATCCCCGGTCCCGGCAGGCACAGTTCCATCGTCGGCTTTCATGCGAAAACTCCTGCTCCTCAGAGCAGATGAGCGCCACCGGACCGCGCGACGTCGATTCACCATACGCCTGCGGGAGACGGATGTCACACCCGTCTGCGGCGAGTCCTGCGATCGCGTTCGCTGCGCGTGTTCTACGGCTTCTGGAACCGATTCGCCGAGGCCACGTTCGGGATGGGGAACGCCTTGAACCAGTCGCCCGGCGAGCGCTGCGGGGCATCCGGACATTCCGAGCATCGTCGGCGTAGAACGTCCGGACGGTGCCCGCGGGCTCGTCACGGATGGCGACCAACTGCACTCACGCTACTTTTGAGAGACCCCGGACGGCCAGGCACCTTTTACAGAGCTAGGTTGATCCCGATCTTGCTGTGAGATTCCAGACGGCCAAGGCTCCTGATTCTGCTCAGAAGTTTCACCTTCGACTGTCTCCTTGCCAGTGGCTTTCTTCCCTAAGACCTTAGCGACTCCCTTCTTCGCTGAGCCTTTCGCACCTCGTTTCCTAGCTGCGCTTATCGCAGTCGCTTGAAATGCGGATGGGTCCACCGCCGGCCCGGCGCAGCCCCCAACTTCCGCCGGCTGAGCCGGGCGCGTCGGCATCGGCGCATTGGCGTCGGCTGCGGGGGTGATGATTGGCGGGACGATATTCGTCGGCGTCATCTGCGGCCCTTGACCGTTGCCGTGCGCGAAGATATCTCTGGCGATCCGCAGACCGAGGCCTACACCGCCGATTCTCTCGTCGTTCAGCGACGGGTTCAGCGGGCCGTTGTCGCCTCCGGTGAAATCGAAGGCGTCGAAGATCCAGTGGACGCCGAGAAAAACCCGGCTGGTCGCGTTTTCCAGGATCATCTGCCACAGGCCACCAGGAAAAAAACGAGTGTGCCGCGGACGCACCGTCCCGTCGTTGTCCCGATTGCCGCCGTTGAATTCATCGGAAACGAAGAAGTCCGGGGACAGACTGTCGTTGCTCTTGTTGTTCGCGCTGATCCCATAAAACATTCGAGTGATGTGAAAGGCGGCGGCGCCGAACGTCGCGTGACCGGACGGATAGGACGGAAAGTCCGGCGTGAAGTTTTTCATCCCCGTTGAGTTTGTGCTCGGCGCGCCAAGCGGCAACCAACCGGGGTCACCGTCCTCGAAGGCGGTGGTTACAGCGAGGTGAGGCGCGGCCGGGCCGAGCGTCCTGTCATGTTCTCGAATGCCGACGACAGGGCGCCAGAAGTCATGGCAATACTTCTGCTCCCACGCGAGAATTCCGGCGTCGCCCATCGCCGCATTGACAAAGGCGAAGAGCCGCGCGTTTTCGGCCTCCCGATTTATATGGCCCGTGGCGGGGTTGATCACATTCATCGCCACCTGGCGGATGATCTGGTTGTAGTGACGCGGCGGGGTACCCAGACGATTCGCGCCGTCGTACGCCCAGTAAATGCCGACAAGAGTGTTTTCCGAGCTTCGTCGCCTGTTGAATAAAGCAGTCGGGAGTGTCCCCGTCAGGTCAGGCCTGATGCCCCTGGCCCGCACGTCCCGCAGCGCACGCAGGTACTTCACATTGTCCAAGGGCGGCCGGTCGACTGTGTGCCTCTTCATGACGGCAAACGTGTTCGTCTGCGCCCCGTAGAAGGCCGAATTGAAACCCTGGCCGGGGTTATCCGGGTCTCGACGATGCCTGCCGCGCTTGGGCGACGGGATATAGCCGCAGTCGCGCGCGTCCATGTCATTCGCGCGCTGGTCGAGGAGGGTTTGACCGACCAGCTCGCCAAATTTGAAGCTGACGCTGCCGGCGTTGAAGCAGCCCAACTGAGCATTGAAGAAATCGGTCTGCGCGTTGTAGAGCCTGGACAGCGTCCTGTGGGCGGCGCCCGCCACGGCATCCTGTGCTGACAGCTGTGGCGCGGGTGGCGGTGGCGGCGCGGGAGGTGCGGGTGGCGGCGGGTTCAGATACCGCGGGAGGCCCCCTCCGGAAATTCCTACGAAGGCGTCATACATCGCCAAATGGACAATGGCAATCGCCCGCGACGAAAGTGTCGGTCCGTTCTGCTGCCGTTTATCGGGGTCGCTGTGACTGACGCGGTTGGCTTCTAGGGCGACAGCGTTCCAGAAAAGAATCGAGTCCTGCATTTGTGATTCCTCCAAGGCTCGCCGAGCATTCGCTTCAAGCCCCTTATCTACAGGAGGGCCTTCCAGGCAGAATTCCCTACCCCGGTCTATATATTTGTGCGGATGCGTCAGAGTCAGGGCCTTCATTCTTCATTGCCGAACTGACTCTTCCGCTTGGTTGGTGCGGCATGCATCCTCCTTGAGCGTGATGTGCAGAAGGATCAGACCTTATGAGCGAACTCCGAACAGTGAAGGCCTGACTCCATGGGACCGAAGCGCCGGTGCCTCCCTACCCGTCGACGCCGACATTCATCGAAGCGCCTTCGGCAATGAAACGGTGCGCGTGCAGTTCCCCTCGACCAGCGGCATCATCGAGTTGCGCGCGCTGGCAACGGTTACTGACGTGAACGGCAAGTCGGCTACCATCGAGTTACAACATTTCTAAAGCACTGAAAAAACGAAACCGACAGGTGGCGGCTGGTGAATCACTTGTTGGCGGATTGGCGAAGAGCAATCCAGACCTGCAGGCCGACGGGCTCGACGAGCACGCGTCGGATCGCCGATGTCCGCACGGTGAAGATCCCCGGCCGGATGCTTCCAGTCTCGCGAACTGCAGGGCGGCGCTCGATGGTGTCTGGCGCACGAACCGGATCGCCGCCATCCATCGGCCAGCATGGTCGCGCCGAGCCGTATACTGACAGACGAGCAACGATGTCCATACCTGACCGGGATCAGATGCCAACGCTGAACCTGTACGGGCCGGAATTTCAAGCCGACCCACACGGGACTCTGCGCCTGGCCCGCGAACAGAACTGGTGCGCCAGCACGCCGATCGGCATCGCGGTATTGCGTCACCAGGAAGTGCAGGCGTTGCTGAACCATCGGCAGTTTCGCACGCCCGGCGCCGACCTGCTGGCGATGCAGGGTTTTGGTCAGGGCGCAATGGCCGACGCGATGCGCTCGTTTCTGCTCAACACCGAGGGCGCTGACCACGATCGGGTGCGCCGCCTGGTCACCCATGCCTTTACCACGCGCTCGGTTGACGCCTTCCGCCCGCGCATGCGCGCGATTGCTCATGAGTTGCTGGAGGCCGCCCAGGCCGGGCGTGCTGAATTTGACTTCATGGTCGACTTCGCGGACCGCTACGCCTGGCAGATTCTCTGCGAGTTCGTCGGCATCCCGGCGGGTGCCCTGATGCAGATCCAGAGCTGGAACGCGGATATCGGCCTGATGTTCGGGTTGAGCGTGGCCGAACATGCGCCCCGCATTGAGGCTGCTCTGACCGGGCTATATGCTTTTATTGACGAACTCGCCGCTGAACTGCGCCAGTCGCCGGGTGAAAATCTGCTCAGCGCCCTCGTCAGCGTCGAGAACGCGGGCGATCTGCTTACCAAAGACGAGTTGCGCGCGATGGCGATCACGCTGATGTCGGCCGGCAGCAGTACCGTCACGAATCAGCTTGGCAATGCGATTGTGACCTTGAGCCAACACCCCGATCAGTGGCGCCTGCTGGCCGCTGAGCGGGACTTGGTGACCCAGGCGGTTGAGGAGCTGATCAGGTTCAGCCCTTCGGTCATCCTGGGCGTGCCGCGCATCGCCAGCGATGATCTGAGTTGGAATCGTCTGGAAGTTCAACGCGGCGCGTGCTTCCTGCCGGTCGTCGGATCGGCCAACCGCGACGCCGCCGTCTTTGAGCAGGCCGATCGCTTCGACATCACCCGCAAGGTGGAACGCGGCCAGCCGGGCCACTTGGCCTTCGGCGGCGGCATCCACTACTGTCTGGGCGCGGCACTGGCACGAGCCGAACTGCAAGAAGCACTACCAATCCTGGCCGAGCGCCTGACCACGCTGGAACTGGCCGGTCCCGGAGAATGGCTCCCGCCCACTGAGGCCGTCTATGGCCCGATTAAACTTCCGCTCCGGGCCGTTGCATCTCCCGATTGATCTGCAACCGCGACACGTTTTTTCGTGGAACACTCACGCCGAAATGCGAAACACTCGCCGTTTTGGTCGCGGGTCTGCGCAAAGTTCTGGTCGCTAAATTGGCGACTTTGCGAGTGACTTCGGGTAGGGGAATCACCGTTTGATGGATCTCCTAAGTGATGCCACCGATCGTCAATGTGTCCGAGCTGGCGAACGAGGTCGCGGACGAGATCGGTTTCGACGTTTCGCATGTAAGGCCGCGCGATCAGCTCTTCTTCTCAGGGTTCGATCTCGCACTATGGGTCGCTGGGACGCTTCTAAGCAGCTTTTTTATCGGTTATCTGAAGGGTATTCAGAAGGGTGCTGAGAAGCTCGGCGAGAGGAGCGTCGACGCGCTCGTCGAACGTTTCGAGCAGCTTCGCTCACGATTTCGCAACAGTGACCCTCTCGATCAGAAGGCCCTTCGCAAGGACGTGGCCGCACTGATGGACGAGATGCAGGACGTGGTTCACCAAGTGCCACGTCTCCAGGCAGCCACAGCTTTCGCGGAAGAAGAGCAGGAGATGACTCGCACGCTTCTCGAGCTGAATTTTCCGGCAGATCAGGGTCGGTTAATCGCTGAGCGAACGCTGGGGACCATCCGGCGTCGGTGGAGGTGGTGATATACGACGGTGATAATCCGGCCCGACGTTTCCTCACCCTTGCGCGAGCTCTACTGGTTCGCAATCCGCGCGAGGCAGAGATCGCGCGGCAGACGCACGAGATCGGCCGTGGCCTCCGGGTGGGGGATCGCGACGAAATCCATGCGCTGAGCATGCGCGGCGCACCCTGGTACATCGTCTTTGACCGCGGAACCAAGTACACGACGTCCGAACTGCCGTCCGGAATCGCTCCGGCGGACGTTCACGAATTCGAGGTTGATCGCGACAGCGAGGTCTTGCTCCATCGCCTGGAATCGTTCGCTGAGCGGGCTGTTGCGGAGCAGCCGGAGCTTGCCGCAGAACTGCAAATCGCGAGGATCTTGGACGCCGTTCGGATGTACTACGGCCCCGCTGCTGATTCGACAGTAACGGGCGCGTTTCTCTTGCTGGCTTCCCGCGCGGCCGACAACCTCGGCGATGGACCTCCCGAGCGAAGATTCAGCGCGTGGGTCGGCAGTGTGTCAAAGGTCATGTCAGAAGCCTATGACTCGCTGCTCATCGCGGGATCGACAGTCTGGCCGCTTTTCGCCTCGATCACCTTTTGCCGGCTCTCGCCGGACCCCGATGTGACCGGCGCGTTGCCGCGGCGTCCTGATTTTCCCAAACAGCTACTGTTGGCGATCGCGCGGCATGAGGTCTTCGACGAAGAATCGCCCTGCCTTTACGACCTTGATTGGTATCTCGAACATCCCCTGATTGCGCGGGAAGCGCTCCTCATCGCCCGGCACATTGCTCCGCCGTATCTGCGCAACGGCGATGCGACGGTCGCGGCGGCCCGCGCTGTGTCGACGTTCATGGAATTTCAAGCAGGCTTGCATGCCGCCGCGTTCAAGTTCTCCGTCGCTACCTACTCGTGCGACCAGTTGCTCGCTTTCGCGGACTCACCCTATTTCCTGAGTCATCCGCCCGACGTCCGCGAGCTCCTGCAGCCCGAGGTCATCCACGCCAATCGCCTGCTCGGAGAGGAGAAGAGAGTCATCTGTGCGGCCTCACTCTTCAGCGCGGCTGCCGATCCACTCGACTTCGAGTCGATCGCGCTCGTTTTGACCTGGATCGAGGCAGCCGCGGAGGTAGATGCGCGTGGGACCGAACTGCAGATCCGCGACGACGAGTTCGCTCTCCGGATGCCCCGTTTCGTTCGCGACGTTGCCATTGCCGCGATTGAACTCAAAGACGTCAGCCGAAGGCAACTCGGGCTACGCCACTTGTGGGAGGTAGCCAGCCGGATGGAGCCGGAGATTACCAAAGCAATGACACTCGGTGAGCCGGCCTACCTTCTGCTTATCTACTCGCTTCTGCAGCGAGTGGCAGACGAGGACGACGATCCGGTGGCGGGAGCCCGGATCGCCGAAGCTCTCAGCCGTCTGCCTTAGGCGATTTCAATTCGCGGAGCCAACGGGCTCGAACCCGGGACCTCCGGTGTGACAGGCCGGAGAACTAACCAACTGAACTACGACCCCGCGTTGGGGAATCCTACGTAACCTTAGGGCGGACAACGGCGATATAGCTGATCAAGAACGCGCTTCGCATCGATCCGACGTCCGGCGTTGCGTACCGATACGCCGGTCAGGTGCCGGCCGCGCTGGGCAAACGCCTCGAGGCGGAGGCCTATCTCGATCGTGCAGCGAAACTGCTCCCTGCGATCCGCGACCGGCGGAACCGATGAAGCTGCTGCGCGTGCTCGACTCACGATAGACTTCTGCCGGTCCGTCATTCCGGAACACATGCGCGAAACCACTGCTCCCCGGCCGTTCGTGCTCGTCCTCCTGCCGTTCGAGGCGCGATTCGAGGACGAATACAACCTCGCCATCGCGCCCGCGTGCACCGCCGCCGGCGCCTGGGCCGAGCGGCTCGAGGAGCAGGCCGTGATTCAGCGCATTCACCACCAGCTCGGCAAAGCGGACGTCGTCATCGCGGAAATGACCGGCCGCAACGGCAGCGTGTTCTATGACACCGGATACGCGCACGCGCTCAACAAACCGGTGATCCTGCTGACCGAGAATGCCGCCGACATCCCCTTCGATCTCATGCACTATCCGCACATCATTCATCAGAGGAAGCTCACGACTCTGAAAGCGGAGCTGGAGCGGCGCGTGGTCAGCATGCTCGACGCTTCTTCGCGCGGAGAGGCGCCGGTCATTCCGGTCGAGATCACGGTCAATGACGTGAAGCTCGCGGCGGATGTGGTGGCGAAGGTCACGAGCAACAAGACCGATTACGTGAGGCTGGAGGTGATCATCCGCAATCCCGGCGTCCGGCGCGGGAAACCGGCCGAAGTTCAGGTCGGCGTGATCACGCCCGCCGTATTCAAAAGGCTTGGCATCGATTACGACGACAAAGATCTCCGCACGGCAAACATTTGCATCGAATCCGATCGGCGCCTGCATGTCTGGCAGAAGGACTTTACGATCCTGCCAGGCCTGTGGGAGCAGTTCCAACTCGGGACGAGCCGTAACCGTCCCTGCTCCGCCGGCGAGAAGATGGGCGCGTTTGCCATTCGAATCCTCACAACGAATGGATTCTTCGACTTTCCTTTCACCGTCGACATTCCCGGCTCGCCCGACGCGCCTTCATCGCATGCCTGACATCACCGGCCCCAGGCCATTCGTGCTTGTGCTCATGCCGTTCGATCCGGCATTCGACGACGAGTACAAGCTCGCGATCAAGCCTGCCTGCGAGAGTGCCGGCGCGTATGCGGAACGCGTCGACGAACAAATTTCCACCGACAATATCCTCGAGCGGATCTATCACCAGATCGCCAGGGCGGATCTCCTTATCGCCGAAATGACCGGCCGGAACGTGAACGTCCTATACGAGACCGGCTATGCCCATGCTCGCGACAGGCCGGTCATCCTGCTGGCGCAGAATCCGGACGACATTCCCGCAGAGCTCCGAAACTTTCCGAGCATCATTCATCACGGACGTCTCACTACGCTGAGATCCGAACTGGAACAGGAGGTACGCCACACTCTCGCGGCCACGCGCGAGGGCGAGCCGTCATCCACCGTACCCGTCGAAGTCACCGTGAACGGAGTCAAATTGACAGCCGGCGACATCGGCGCGGTGACCGACGACATCAAAGAAGAGCAGGAGGCGGTGGAGCTTCAGGTCGTCATTCGCAATGAGCCGCTGCGCCTCGTCAAGCCGGTCGACCTCCAGATCGGCCTGATCACGCCGCTGCGATTCGCATATGTGGAATCCCGCTCCTCGTGGTTCGAGGGAGCGCCTCAGTGCGAAGACATCGTCATCGGTTCGGACGCGCGACTTCATGTTGCGCGAGAACCCTGCGCCATCCTTCCGGGGTCATGGAACCGAATCTCGTTCTTTGCGTGGGCAAAGGGGCCGTTGCCCCTCGGAGATCTCGGGACGTTCACGATCCGCGTGTTCACAACGAGCGGCTTTTTCGATTTCCCGATGACCGTCACCACGATCGCTAAAGTCCCGCCGCCATCCGACCCGCCAGCGCCGCCAGAGCCTGAGTGAAACCCACTGGGGCCAGCGCTCCTCGAGTACGAAGCGGATCAAGCCGCGTGGAATGAGAAGGTGGCGCAGGAGAAGAAGAACCGCGGCCTGCGCTCGCCGTCCGTCGTTCCTCTCCGCGGCTACTGCCTCATCGGCTACTACACGATGATGCGACCGGACTGCAATCTGCACCTCCGTTGGGATGAAGTGACTCTCGACGCCAGCAACCTCACCGGCTGGTACAAGCTCGACCAACACAAGAACGTCAACAAGGGCATCAAAGCGGAAGGGCCGCTCGCCGAGGAGCTCGTCGAGTACCTGCTCTCCATCAGGCCGGCGAATCCAGGTAACGCGCCGATCCACTTCAATCCCGAAACCGGCCTTCCGTACGTGGACATCCGCAAGCAGTGGGAGCGGCTGATGGTGATCGCCAGCCGCATGCTGCGCTACGACCTCGAAGACAAGAAGCGGACGTTCTTCAACTTCCGGCACACCGGCGCGTCTCACATCGCGCAGCGCGGCAAGACGCCCGCTCACTTGCTCGCCGTCGTCCAGATGATGGGCGATACGAGCGTGGCAACGGTCAACCGCCACTACTTCAAGATGGAGCCCGAACTCATGCGGGGACTGGTGCTCGGTTGGAAGCGCCCGGACGTGGACGTTCCGTCGATCGCAGCGGCCGACCTTTTCGGCACCGAGCAGCCGCGCATCTGCGAGATACCGCTCGCTCTCGCCAGCTAACGCGCGTCGAGGACATGCCATGCCGAAACGTCGAGCGCAAATCCCTCACCGCTACACGACCGTCCATCTAAACCGTGACGGCGTGCGCGTGCCGTTCGTGCGGCTCTCGGGCCGTTGGCTCGAAGCGTTCGGCTTCAAAGAGGGCGCGAAGTTCGCTGCGGTCGGCGTCGAGGGAGGGTTACTGGTGTTGACTGTGTACGCGCCAGCGCCCGAAGACCGCGCATCGACCCGTGACGCCTCGCACTCGCGCGTCCGGCGCGCGCAACTCTTCACGCCGCGATCCGTGCCATGCAAGCCCGTCACACCGGACACCGCCGCCCCGGTCGCGCCCGGGCTTCGCGCTCGCTTTTAAGTGCGCTTGTGACGCATTTTTTCCGTGGAACATTCACGCCGAAACCGGAAACATTGCAGCGTTTTGGTCGCGGGTCCGCGCAGGTTTTCGCTCGCCAAAATCGCGACCTTGCGAGTGACTTTGCGAGTCTCCAATTTTCTAAGCGACCCTCTGAAAACACGAAATGCCGCGAAGTCGCGGCGCATGAGTGCTTTAGATTGGCGGGGCCGACGGGGCTCGAACCCGCGACCTCCGGCGTGACACGCCGGCGTTCTAAGCAACTGAACTACGACCCCGCGTCGTAGGAATTCTTACTAACCCGTTTGTTCCTCTTTCGGGGGCGATGCGGCTTGTAGTCCGGATCATTCTCCGGAATCCGCGGTCCCGCCCCGTCGCGCTTGAGGAAGCTCACGAGCATCGGCAGCTTGATGCCGTCGATCTCGCGGTAATCCTCGAGGCGGATCTCCTCCGGCAATGGGCCGAACGCCGTCTTCGCCGTGGAGGTAATTCGCACCAGGAGGCCGCTGTCGCGGTCGAAGTAGAGCCGCTGGTTGCGGAATGCGGCAAGAATCCCTTCGACCACGAAGTCGGAACCTTCGACGCCGATCACCTTGAGATCGGTGTATTGAGCGCGCAACGGTGCGGGGTCGAACAGCGTGTTGTCCCGCTTCAGTTGCGCCAGCCGCGTGCTCTTGAGCTCGTGAGCTCCGTGATTGTCGCGGCTCCAGGCCTTCGATCCGTCGAAGACCTCATACCAGTCGCTGTCGACCGTGAGGGTGCGTACGAATCGATCGGGCAGTTGTTGCAGCAGCCGAAACGGCCGCGTGGCTCCCTCCGTGGAGAGCTGGACGCCGGTGAGCAAGCGGGTCTTGATCCTGGCGTGAGCGGCGCGCCCGCCGGTGGCGTTCTCGTATCGTTCGAAGAGTTCGTCGACGGTCGGCAGGCTCGCCGGCGGCGGCGCATCCGCCGGTTTCGCGACAGGACGCGATTCGCGAATCGGGGCAAACGCCAGCGGCGCAGCGGGCCGGGGCTGGCCGCGATGGCAGGTGTTGCAACTGATGACGGGCTGCCCGCCGAACTGGCTCTCGTTGAGCGAGCGAACCATCTGAATCATCCGCCGCGCGACCGCCTTCTTCGGGTTGTCATCTTTCTCGAACTCGCGAAAGTTGACGTGGCAGTGGTTGCAGTTCACTCCCAGCGCGCCCTTCATGAAAAACATGGTGTTCTGCAGTTCGGAAGCGTGCAGCCCGCGCAACACCTGGATGTTCTTGTACGCATCCTCGGCGAGCAGCGGCGCATCCTCGGCGAACAGCGGCAGCGCAGCAGCCAGAAACATCGCGGCGATCATCACGGCTCTCATGATCGAACGATCATACCCGCCGATACCGCCGCCCGATTGCAAGCGTCTCGTCAGCTTTGCGTCACGGAACCTGCGGATAACAGTTTTTGCCGTGGAACGCTCGGACTGTGCCAACTGGCGCCTAATGAGCGACTTAATTTGCCGGGGCCGACGGGCTCGAACCCGCGACCTCCGGCGTGACAGGCCGGAGTCTAACCGACTGAACTCGTCGCCGCGTCGTAGGGATTGGTGATAACCGTCGATAGCGATCTAGCCGCGATGGCTTAGCCCATCGCGTTCTTTCGGCGGCCGAGAGCCTGGCGCTCCAGCGTAGGGATTATCATCATGGGATCACCGAGGAGGAGTCCGATGGCAAATGAGAGCACGCCGTTCGTCGCGGTCATTGGTGGTTTCTGGGACCTGCAGCGGGACAATCCCGCTAAGGTTGACAACGCCAAGAACATGGCAAAGGAACTCGGGGCCGCGCTTGCGAACGAAGGGATGGGCCTTGTCGTCTATTTTTCGAACGACGAGTCCCTCGAGCCACATGTGGTCTCAGGTTACGTCGCAGCTCTTCCTGCAGGGGCCGGAGCTGGTTCGATTCGAGTGCGCTACGCCGAGTCACAGAAGAACACAGTGAGGTTTGTTGAACAGACAACGCATCGGGATGTATTCGCCCCCATCCTCTTTGCCGGGAATGACTGGGAAGCTCCGTTCTACCGATCTCTCGTGGACGCTGATGGCGTGGACGCAGTGCTTTTGATGGCGGGTTGGCGGTCGACCCTGATTGCCGGGCAGATTGCCCTGGCCCGTCCATTGCCCGTCCTCGCCGTGGATAAATTCGACGGCGCGGCGGGAATCATCCGGACTGAGCTTGCAACAACCTCGAGAGATTACCCATCTTCGAGCACGCACAGCCCGCTGCAGTTGGTGACATGGCTGAAGGCCAAGTGTGCAGCGCGGAGGAAACAATTGGATCTAGCGCTTGATCGGGAGAGGAGCTACCTGAAGCTCGCTTCGCAGAGACGAAAGGGCTTTTGGGCCACGGCTGCCTTCATTGCACTTCTGGTCATAGTCTTCTTTGGAATGGCACAGGCACCCAGTCCGGGACTCTACCCCTTTCTGACATTTGCCGGTTTGATTGTGGCAGGAGCCACGGGTGCCTTGATCCGCTCGATCATGACGGGGACCGAACAGAGCGACCCGACCACATCCCTTCTCCTTGGCGGTGTTGCCGGATTCGCCGTCGGCTTGGCTTACCTCATCCCACAGTGGGTTGGTGCGCCAGGAGTCCTGAAGCCATCGGCAACTGTAGTCGAGGCAACCGATAAGATTCAGTTTATTTCTGCGCTGCTGGTTGCCATTCCGGCAGGCGTCGGCTTTGATACGGTCTTCAGTCGGATGCAGCGACAAATGGAAAACCAGCCCATTAGCTATACGGGCGCAAAGGGATAACAGGCCAGACGATCCGGGAAGGCTGAAGGCGCCGATGGTCTCACAACGGGACGTGCGGGCGATGAAAGGCGATTGCCGCGCGATGATTGTCAAAGTACCGAGATGCGCCCGCTCCGCTCGATCCAGGTCTTCAATCTCCTCGACTTTCCGCGACATGCAGACCGAGCGAGCGACCCTTCTTTCCCGAACGATTCCCGAGCTCCGGCGGCGCACCGCGCGGCTTTACGCTCGCCGAGATCGACCTGCGATGGGGAGTCACGGATCAGGAGATCGGGGCCGGGAATCTCACGCGGCGTACGCCGCATCAAAGCCACGTGCCGATGGAAATTGGAGGACCCCCGCCTATCGATGTCCGCGGCTCAGGAACTTCACGGCCTGATCGGCCTGTCCCTGATCTGCTTCAAAAGTCAGTGGGAGTTTTCCGTAGTCGAGTTTTGGATTCGTGGCAGCGAGTGCCGGGAGAACGCCGCAGAGCAACACGGCGGACACGAACAAGACGCACTTCACCCTTGTCATACGCCCTCCAGAAAAAATGAATTGTTGAACTTGGATCCGATGAAGCTCACAGTTAGGCCGCGGTCCCGACATTTCAGCTAATAACAAAGTTTCCAGACGCGGCCATATTGCTGCATCTATAACAAGCACAAGATGTTACGCGCGCGCATTGGGAGATCCCTTGGTGATTCAGGGACAGACGCGCGGACCCTGCTGGGAGCGGGGGCGTGAGCCCCCGCTCCTCTTGCGTTACTTCAGTTTCAGGGTCGGGTCGCCGAACAGGATGAATGTGCGGCGTACGTCGCGGTCGTTTGTGGCGCGTTTGGCGGCGAGGACGGCGTCGCCGATGGTGGTCGGGGTGGTGCCGAAGACGCGGCGGTTGAACTCGAGCCCCATCGCGACTTGCGGCGGGGTGGTGATGAGACCGGACGAGGCCCAGACGCCGATCGCGCCGCCGCTCGGGTTGCGCAGCAGCGCTTCGCCGAGGCTGTTCGTGAAGAGGTCGTGGAAGTATCCGTTGAAGCAGTTCATAGCCACGACGAACGGGAGGCGCGGCGCGTTGGTGAGCGATGCTGCAGTCGTGGACGTGAAGAGGGAGTGGCTCCAGATCTCCATCGAGCCGTGGCCGATGAACTCGGTCAGGACCGAACCGCGGTTGAACGCGTTGACGATCGCGGTCCCGGGCGACGGCGTTGTGGCGATGGAGATGCGATCGACCGTGAACGGCGACGGGATCACCGCGGAGAGCTTGTTCGCTTCCGTGTCGAAGGGATGACCTTCCGGAATGTCGGCGATCACTTCGACGATCTTGCCCCAGGCATCGCCGGAGGTGACATTGCGCGACACGAGTTTGTTGACGATGCCCGTCGCCTCGGCGGCGGTGCGCGCCGGGATGCGGCCCATGGCGATCGATGGCAGGCCGCTGTCGTCGAAGTCGGCGAACCAGTCGTCGGACGACGCCTTCATCACGGTGGTATTGATCAGCTTCGTCGGCACGAAGTCGTAGCTGCCGAGACCCATGTAGTTGCGCGGATCGAAGCTGGCGTCGCCGAGGAGGATCACGTAATGCGGCGGCGTCTTCCACGTCGTCGTGCGCTTGAGGAAGTCGCGCACAGCCTGCGCGGAGTGGTGGCCGTATGAGAACTCGTCGTAGACGTTCTGCACGTCGACGACCTGCGTCGAGATGCCCTGCGCCTGGCGCGCGGTCTTCAGCGCATTGGCGGCACTCAGGAAGGCCTTGTTGGTGATGATGAGGAGGTTCGCGGCGTTCGTCGACGCGTTCCACGTCGACGGCTCGTTCCAGGCGATCGCCGCCGGCGCAAGCACGCGGCTTTCCGCGAACGCGAAGATCGTCCGCGTGCCGGAGCCGGTCGTGGCGAACGAGACGGACTTCGTGCCGTCGCTGGCATTGCCGATCGTCGCGTCGATGAAGACCGGCGCGAGCGGATCGGTGACGTCGACGACCCGGATTGCGCTGGAGGTGAATCCGTTGACGGTGGCGGCGTTGCCGCCGTCGAGCGTGAACGTGAGCGCGTTGTTGTCGGCGCGATACGCGTGCGGATAGGTGAGCCGCAGCGACTCGAGCACGCTGATGTCGTCCCAGCCGTTTTCGGCGGTGAGCACGAGCGTGTTCTCGCCCGCGACGAGCAGCGATGCCGGCACCGGGAACTTCTCGATGTGGCGTTCCTGACTGAAGAGGCGGACGTAGCCGATGTTCGTGCCGTTGAGAACGAGCGAGATCACGTGATCGAAGTTCGCGCTGGCGCCCTGCACGATCACCTCGAGCTCGGCGTTGCCGGAGCCGGGGTTCGTAACCGTGAGCGCCTGCGTCGCCGGCATCGGGAAGAGCACCGGGCCGAAGAAGTTCGAGCGCTCACCGTTGTTCGTAAGCGCGGTGAAGAAGATCGTGCGCTCGACGCGCTCGAACGTATACGGGAAGCTTGCCGTCGAAGGCGTACCGCTGTTGCCGCGGCCGCCGGTCGATTTCACGCGCGCGGCGGAGCCCTTCTTCGCGGTGATGTAGTAGACGCGGCCGCCGGTGCCCTGCGTATCGATGCCGCGGCCGAAGAACTCGATCGAGTCGTCGTTGTCGAACTTGTTGCCGTTTTTCGCATTCAGCACGACCGGCACTTCGACGCCTTCGGTGAACACCGAGATCGAATTGGGGTTGTTGCCCGGATCGAAGCCGGCGGCGAGGAGGTCGCTCTTCTTCACGCGATACCAACCCGGCCGCGTGACGATGACCTTCACAGCCGGCACGGAAGCGAGGCTCCACTGCTCGGCCAGTTGCTTGGCACCCGGCGCATCGGGCTCCGGAATCGCGACGCCCATGCCGTCGGCGGTCGTGAACTTGCCGCCGACCGAGCCGATGGTCGGATCGGTTTCGGTGTTCAGCGTGTCGTCGAGCGGCTCGGTTGCCGACGTGTGCGGCGTGATCGGACCGTGCATGGTGCGCGTGCCGTTGAGATCGACGTCTTCGACCCAGTACTGCACGAGACCCGACAGCGGCTTGTGATCGACGAAGCGATACGCGCGCGGGCCGGTGGTCTGGCGGCCGCTCACGAACGCGGAGCCGATGATGAGATGCGGATTGAGCTTCTCCTGCGGACCGCCGGCGACGGAGCGATAGAGGTCGAAGCCGAGGTTGTCGGTCTCACGATTCGTCGACCAGGTGATGGAGTTGCTGTTCTTCCCCTGCACCGCATCCATCGTCGAGATCTCGGCGAACGTGACGGCGTTGGAGAAGGGGTAGATGTAGTCTTCGTCTTCGCCGTCCATCATGGCGAAGTTGGAGTCGAAGCCCGGACCGGAACTGGCGACGATCTGCGGCCGCGACGGATAGATGCGGAAGCGCGCGAAGAAGTCGGTCAGTCCGTTCGGGACGGTGGTCGGGACGTAGAAGTTGAGCGAGTTGACGCCGGCCGTGACCGGCCGGTCGATGACGTTCTCATCGGCGTCATCGAAGTCGCCGTCGCCGTTCCAGTCGAACCACGCGGCGAGCCAGCCGGCCTGCGACGCGGTGACGTCGACGAACATCGAGCCGCCCTTGACCAGCGTCGTCGAGACCATCGTCACGCCGTTGTCCTGCGTGTCGCCGGTGGCGTCGACGCTCGGCTTGCCGTCGCTCTCGGTGCTGACGCCGCTGCCGAGGTAGATCGAGCTGCCGGTGACGCGATGCTGCGCGCCGCTCTCGGAGAGCAACGTATCGACGTAGCTGGACGGGAGATCGCCGAAGTCATAGGCGAGCGCGCCGCCGAGCGTGGCGTCGAACGCGTAGTCGACGTCCTTGACGTTGTCGTCGGTGTCGCCGCCGATGCTCAGCGCCTGGCGGCCGATGACCGTGACGGTGTTGCCGGCGTATGTCGTCGTACCCTCATAGAGCTGGCGCTTGAGGACGTTCGCATCCTCGACGCTGGTATTCAAATTCGTCGTCGTGAGGAGCAGCTGCGCCGTGTCGGAGATGCTGAAGACGAGAATGACGTTGTCCGGCAGATGCGTGAACGTGTAGTCGCCGCTGGCATCAGCGGAGACGGAGCCGAGGAGCACGAAGGAATCGCCGGCATCGAGCACGCCCGCGAGCGACCAGGCAGTGTTGTTCGAATTACTGTCGGTCCAACGATAGGCCGTGACCGTGATCCCCGGCAGCGCGACTTCGCCGTTCGCGGTGTCGACGCCGGAGTAGGTCGTCGCCGTCGCGCCGCAGTAGCCGTTCTTCGTGGCGTCGTCTACGCAGACCGTGCCGCTCAGCGTGTTCGTGCCGGCGTAGCGATAGCCGAAGTCGACGTTGAGATTGCAACTCGAGCAAGTGTCGAGCGTTCCCGGATCACCGTCGACGATGCTGGTGACGGCGCCGCCCGAGACGACGACCTGCACGGCGTTGTCGCGACTGGCGGTGTTGCCGCTGCGCACCTCGAACGTTTCTGTGAGACCCGTTGGGAAGTCCGGATCAGTCGCCAGAACCTTCAGGTTGTACGTGCCGTCGGTGATGCCGGTGAAGGTGTAGTAACCGTCCGGATCGGTGGTCGTCCACCTCTCGCCTTCGCCCGCATCCCATACGTTATTGCCGTTGCCGTCGGTCCAGTCGACCACGCCGTCGTTGTCGGTGTCGAGCCAGACGGTGACCGCGTCGATGCCGATTTCGCCGGAATCCATCACGCCGTCGCCGTCGGTGTCGATCCAGAGGTGATCGCCGATCGTGGCGTAGTTCGTTCCGGTGATGCGGTAGCCGAAGTCGGCGCCGAGATAGTTGTTGCCGGTGTTGAAGCCGGTGATGAGCTGCTCGCTGTCGCAGACGGATGACGGCGGATCGGTGGCGCCGCTCAGCGACGTGCACGGCACGCCGTCGGTGTCCGGATCGGCGATGATCGGATGCGTGACGCCGGGCAGCGTGGTCGTATCGACGACCACGAGATACTTGTGGCCCGAGGCCAGCGCGGAGAGATTGGAGAAGAGGTACGTTCCGCCTTCGTTCGCGGTGGTCAGCGGATTGTCGGAGGCGGTCGACGTCGTCGCGACGAGCGTCTTCGTTCCCTCGCCGCTCTGGAAGTAGCCGTCGTTGTTGGTATCGGTCCAGACCGCGTCGTAGAGGCGCACGGTGACGTTGGCAAGACCGGGGTCGCCGACGTCCTGCGTGCCGTTCTCGTTGACGTCCCAATAGACCGTGTCGCCGATCGAGCCGAAGAAGCGCTGGTAGCCGAAGTCCTGCAGCAGGTTCGAATGCACGCCGTCGATGGCGACGGAGCTCTGGCTGTCGGCGGTCGCCTCGATCGTCGTCTGATAAATGATGTTGAGGTTGGCGATCGTCTGCGCGGCGTTGAGGAAGAGCGTGCTGTAGCGCGTTCCCAGCTGATCGACCGCTTCGACGGTGTAGTCGCCGACGAACACGCCGGTGAACGAGTACGTTCCGGTGCCGCTGGTCGTGGTCGACGCCACGATGTTTCCCTCGGAGTCGAGGAGGTTCACGGTCTTCGACGTGCGCTCTTCGCCGGCGTCATAGGCCAGATCGCCGTCGGCATCCTGGAACACGCGGCCGCTGATCGTGCCGGTCGGCGTGCTGCCGGTGCCGGTGTAGTGATAGCCGAAGTCGACGTTGTTCAGATCCGCGCCGGCGACGGTCACGGTGCGCGGATCGGTGCCGGTCGTCAGCGTGAAGTCGCGTGGGAAGTCGGGATCGGTGTCGTCGACGTTGACCGAGAACGTGCCGTTCGTGAGACCGGTGACGATCCAGAATCCCGCCTCGTCGGTCGTCACGCGGCAGCCGCCGGCGCAGCCGGTTCCGGTGCCGTTGGTCACGACGATGTCGACGTTCGGAATGCCCGGCTCTCCCGCATCCTGGACACCGTTGTTGTTGACGTCGTGCCAAATACGATTGCCGATCGCGAAGTTCGACGACGGGCTGTAGCCCGCGTCCTTCGTGAGATCGGATGTGGCGCTGGTGCTGCCGGAAAGGATGACGACGGTCGATGCCGGATCGGCGGTCGTCAGCGCGAGCGCGGTGCTCGGGAGCGACGACTCGTCGACGTCGACGAAGTAGCGTCCGGCGGTGAGACCGGTGAAGAGGTACTTGCCGTTGACGTCGGTGACGGTCGACGCGATGAGCGAGTCGGCGCCGTTGAGCGTGCCGCTGCTGTCGTTGTCGCTGTAGAGATTGACGATGACGAGCGGGATGCCGTCCTCGCCGGCCGTCTGCGTGCCGCTGGCGTTGAGATCGTAGTAGATCGTGTCGCCGATGCTGGCGGCGCTGAGATCGGGATCGCCCGACGCGAGGACGTCGGTCGGGAAATCGGGATCGGTCGTGTCGACCTTGACGATGTAGCTGCCGGCCGGGAAGTTGGAGAAGAGGTAGTGGCCCGTCGAATCGGACGCGGTGGTGGCGACGATCGAGTCGACGCCGGCGTCGATCGTGCCGTCGCGGTCGATGTCTTCGTACAGCCACACCGTCACGTTCGGAATGCCGGACTCGCCGGAGTCGAAGATGCCGTCGCCGTCGAAGTCGTAATAGAGGTAGTCGCCGATGTCGGAGGCGTCGACCTGCGTGTAGCCGAAGTCATGCGATCCGGAAACCTGTCCGGCCGTCACGGTCATGGGGATCTGGTTGTTGAGGCTTCCCGTGCCGCCCGTCGACTCGACGGTCTCGGTCCACACTTTGTGCAGGAGCGTCGGCGGCGTCACGCTGACGACGTAAGAGCCGGCGGCCAGGCCGCTGAACGTGTACTCGCCGTTCGAGTCGGAGGTCGTCGTCGCCTGCAGCGTTCCGTCGGCGGGATTGCCGTCGCCGTTCGGATCGGAGTAGATCTGCACGGTGAAGCCGGAGAGATTGCCGTCGGTGGCGTCGCGCGTCGCGTCGGCGTCGACGTCCCACCAGATGTTGCCGTAGATGATCGCGCTCGGGATGTTGTAGCCGAAGTTGACGCCGGTAATTGATTCCTCGGCGACACTGCCGATGAGATTGAGCGCGCTGAGGTTCGCTGTCGGGCTGCCCCAGGTGTTGTTGCAGCCGCCGACGCAGACGCCGACGGTGCCGGTGGCGGCACCTCCGCCCAGAGGAGCCTGCGAGTCGTTCGGCTCCGCGGTCTGCGTGCCGCTGAAGGGGGAGCTGTTGCCCACCGCGGGTGCGTTGTCGTTGTCGCCGACTTCGACGAGATAGTAGCCGGTGTCGAGACCGATGAAGTCGTACGCACCGTTGGAGTCGGTGATGTCGGTCGCGATCTTCTTCCAGAAGTTGCCCGAGGTCGCGGCGGTACAGGTCTTGTTCGGCGCGCTGGTCTCCATCGTCACGCCGTCGGACTGCACGCACCCCCACAGGGTGACCGTGATGTTCGGGAGGAACGGCTCGCCGGCGTCATAGGCCCAGCCGTCGGCGTTCGTGTCTTTCCACAGAGCGCCGTGGACTTCGTTCTTGCCCTGCATCGCGATCGCGATCTTGCTGCTGGCGTCGTTTGCGAGGCGGCCGTCGGCGTAGTAGACGTGACTCGTTCCGAATCCGCCCTCGGCCCAGTTGCACGCGCTCGTCGACGTAGGAGGCGCGGAGACGCCGCACGTGCCGGTGCGCGTGCCGGTGATGTTGCGCGCGCGCATCGTCACCGCGACGCTGGCCGTCGATCCCGGAAGGATCGGACCGACGTCGGCCCACTGGATGATGCCGGTCGCCGTGTTGACCGAGGTTGGCGTCGGAGACGCGGAAACGAAATCGACGCTGGCCGGATCGTAGCTGTCCTGCAGCGGCACGGGACTGAGCGTCGTCGACGTGCCGGCGTCGCAGTTCTGATCGGTCGTAACGCGAAGGCCGACGGCATCGAGATAGAAGTTCTTCTCGTCAGCCGAGGAAGACTTGCTGGGATTGACGTCGACCGTGACGGTCGAGAAGTTGTCAGCCCAGCTCCATGTGCCACCGCCGGGACGGAGCGCGGTGACGTCCCAGCTGATGGCGCTGTTGGGACTGAGATCGGCCGGCTCACCGACGTAGCTGTCGATGAGCGCTGTGTTCATGGTCGTGGAAGTGAAGCCCGTAGCCGGGCGGCTGATGCCCAGCGTCAGATTGTCGTCGTTCAGAGTCGAGGCGAAATAGCCGAAGACCAATGCCTCGACCTTGGTGATGTTGCCGGCCTGCGTCGGCAGCACGAATCCCGTGCTGTCGATGAAGCGCAGACCGCCGTTCTGCACGAGCACCGAGCCGACGTTGCGGTTCGGGCCGTCCCACACGGCGGTGGGATTGGTGAACTGCTTGCTGGCCGGCGAGCCGTTCGTGCCGGTCGGCGCCCAGACCGTGTACTGGCATCCGGTCGGTCCCTGCACGCCTACGCTCGGCAGGCGGTTCTCGAGGTTGATGTTGTAGGTGAATAGATCACCCTCGTCGATCGTCGTATCGGCGCGGCCGTCGGCGTTCGAGTCGGGGTTGCCGGAGACGCTCTTCGTCACGCGCAGCGGCGGCGCGAAACCGAAGTTCGGGCCGCTCTGATGCACTGCGCTGCCGTTGTTGTGATCCAGATCGATGTTCACCGCCATCGTAGCGGTGGTGAGGTCTTCGTTGAGCTTGACGAGTCCCGTGTCCGTCGTCAGCGCGAGATTCGGATCGGCGGTGGTGTTTCCCCAGCCGTTCGTTCCGAACGCGGTGTCGGTGGCGGCGTCGTTGATGCCGTTCGAAGTCGCGCCGTCGTACTTCTTCACGACTACCAGGAACGGCCCGTCCGGAAGACCGGTGAACCGGAAGCAGCCGTTCGTCGTGCACGAGGGAACTCCGACGATGTTCGGCACGGGTGCCGTCGTCGTGTTGCCCCAGCTCGGATCGGTGCTGTCGACTACGCCGTTGCCGTTGAGGTCGTAGTAGAGCGTCACGCTCACGCCCGTTCCGATGTCCCCCTCGGTGCCGTCCTTGACGCCGTTGCCGTAGATTCCGCCGACGCCCGTCCCCTCATCCTTGAACACGCTGCCGGTGATCGAGTTGATGCCCTGGATCAGCGTGCAATCCTGCGCCGTCGTTCCCGACGTCGCGCCGCCGAAGCCCGCCATCGCGGTGTTGCATACGACCGGTCCGGGGAAGGGTGCGACCGTGTTGACCGTCACCTGGAACCGCACGGTCGTGTTCTTCCCGGCGGGGAGCGACGTCCGCAGCGTGCCGTTGTCGTACACGCCGTTCGGAGCCACGCAACTGGCGCCGTTGTGATAGCCGTCGAGCTGCAGCGTCGTATCGAGGATCCACAGGATGTCGGTGACCGACGATCCTGGATCCGTGGCCGTCCACGTCGACCCATTGTTCGTCGAGTAAAGAGCGGTGTAGCTCGAGCTGGAGATGCTGTAGTTGATGGTGCAGGTGTCGACGTTGCCGTCGTTGTCGGTGTAGCCCTGCGTGTACGAGCCGGTGCCGCTCGGCGGCGTGTTGTTGCTGGTGGCGCTGCCGCTGACGTACCTGGTGCCGGCCGGAATCGAGTCGCGGATGGTCATCGCCACGCCGAGATCGGGCGCGCCGAGGTTCGCGCCGGTGCTGTTCGTCGTCGCGGCGGCGTACGTGAGCGTCGAGCCGGCGGTGGTCGAGGTCAGTCCGTCCGTTTTCGTGAATGACAACGCCGGACCGAAGCTGGTACTGCTCAGCGGATTGCTGAGGCCGAAGTCGGCACTGAACTTTTCATTGTCGAAGCCCGATGCCGCTTCCTGATACGGCGTCATCACCGCGCTGCAGCCGGAGTCCGTTGCGACGAACTGGTAGTAGACGAGTCCGACCGCACCGGTGTTGTCGGGGATGTGCTCGAAGTAGAGCTGGTTCTGGAACGGGACCAACTGCTCGCCGCCGGTCTTGAGCTTCACGATGAGCAGTCCGTAGACGTTCACCATGCGGAAGCAGTCGGCGTCGAACGCCGCCGCGTCGCCGACCGGCTGCAGCCACGCGTTCTGATCGGGGATCAGATCGCCGTTGTTGTCGAAGCCCTGACCGACGTTTCCGAGGTCGTACCAGATGCCTTGCGTCGTGATCACGCGCTGGCCGGGATAGACGGGGTTCGAGCCGCTGAGCGGCTGGCCGTCGGGTCCGAGCGTTCCCCATCCGATGACCGACTGGATCGCGGCGAGATAGGCGTCGGGAACTTTTGACGATGTATTCGGCCAGATCTTGTTCGCCGAGGCCGAGATCTCGTTGCGCATCGTGAACGCGCGGCGCTGGTTGACGACCGCCGGCGTGATCGCGGTGGTGGTCGAAGCCCAGATGTCGTAGTTGAGCGAGAGATCGTCGTTCGGCTTCACGTCGCCGGCAATGCTGGCGGCGCACGGCGGAGAGTCCGATGCGCTGCCGACGTTGACGCATTGCGGATACGAAAAGAGCCAGTACTCGACGACGCACTGCCCGGCCGCGACTGTGCCGATGTAGCGCGAGCCGTCGAGCGACGTACTCGTGCCGCCCGACTGGAGCGTCAGCGAATAATTGCCGGTGTTCGTGAGCTGCGTATGCACGAGGTCGCCGGTAGAGCTGAAGACCGGAAACGTACCAGGAGTCGAGCTGACGCCGCCGCCGTTGTAGTTGCCGACGTTGGCGATGACGTTGCTCAGGGAGGCGTTGCCGGTGTTGCAGACTCGCGCACCGATGTAGCCGGCCGCGGGGCCGTAGGTGGAGGGTGATGTGACGTTCGAGTCGACGACAACGTTGTAGCCGTTGAGGATCTGAACGCTGAGCGCGCCCTGTGCGCTCGCGGGCGCGGAGACGAACAGACACGCGAAAATCGCGACCGAGACCGCGCGAACGGCCCATTGCATACACTTCACGTTGACCTCTCCTTGCCGGGTTGGACCGACTGCCTGGACGGATTATGGGCGCGCGGACGTCAGATTGGTGTCAATGATCCGTTTAGAATCCGAAAAAGCAAGAAGTTATTGCGCCCAACAGCAGGCAGGCGCGCGCGTACGCGCGCCGCAGCGCCAGCGTCAGCGTCGCACGACGCACGCGGCGTCTGCTGCCGTTGCGCTCGGCGTGCGTGACCACTCCGAGAACGTGAGCACGCACAACCGGCGTGTCGTGCAGGCGCTGGTTGTCGCCACGCGTGACCAACGTTGCGTCATCCCAATTCATCACGCGATGCGCGGTCAGGCCTCGCGGCGCGAGCGTCAGGACGACGTCGCCACGGCGGATGCGCAGCTTCGCCGCGGGCTCGACGTGCAGGTAGTCGTTGTCGCGGACGAGCGGGTGCATGCTGTCGCCGGCAGCGCGGAAGCGGACGGCGTGGCCGCGCCCGAGGAGATCGATGATCATCGTCGTTGCGTCGATGCTCTCCGTCATCCTGAGCCGCGTAGACGGCGAAGGATCTCGAAATTGCAGGCTCTTCGTATCTTGAGATCCTTCGTCGCGCTTCGCCGACTCAGGATGACGGGGTGTTTTCTCACAGCCGCTCACGCGGCCTCCGCAAGGATGAGATCGGCCACGCGCGCATCGCGCGTGAAACGGAGCTCGCGCACGGGAACGCGATCCGCGAGGCGCTCGAGAAACGCGAGCGTGAACGCAACCGATTCAGAGTCATGGAACGGTGGGAACGAACAGCCGAACAGTCGCGCGACCGCATCGGCGCGATGCAATTCGCGCAATGCGAGTTGCGATGATTGCTCGAGAAGGTAAACGCCCGCGAGCGGCGCGCTGGCAGGCATCGACAGCGCGGCCTCCCCGTGCCAGGGAGTGCCGTGCATCCGCATCCCGTCCTCTTCCTCGCGCACGATCACGCGGTCATCGCTGAGAATCGCTGCTGCGCTCGATCCCCACAAACGGGCGGTGGTCGACTTGCCGGCGCCGGACATGCCGACGAACAAATGACCGCGTCCCTGCTGGTCGATCACGCCGCAGGAGTGCAGTTCCACGCCGCGTCCGCGGCCGAGGAGATGCGAGACGAGCACTTCGTCGAGCGGATAGTCGAGCGGACAGAGACCGCGCGCGCCTTCGCTCATCACGATCGTGCCATGCGTGAACGACGCGTCGAACGTCGCGGCTTTGTAGGGATTCGCCGGAAAGACGTCGGAGTGGCATTCGATGCGGAACCCCTCGCCGTCGCGGAACAGACGCCACACCGCGCCTGAATCGAAAACGAGATCGCTGACCTGCGCGGGCGGGATCGCGTCGACGGCTCGCAAGTCGAGCTCGACGTCGGGCGTGGCGGGAGGAACGAGAAAACGGCTGCTGGCGCCGGGCCACTCCCACGCGAGGCCCGGATCGTCGCAGCGAAGCGCGATCGTCATCCGCGCGATGCGGAGGAAGTCGGCGCGCACGCTTACGATCCGATCGAGTTGCAGGGCGTCGGGGTGAAGCAGGTCCCGCCGCTCGATCCGGCCGAGCTGGAGTTCTTGCAGAACCCAAGCACCGCCTCTTCCGGACGCAGCGGATAGCGCTTCACCGCTGGTGTCTCATACGGCTTCTTCTTCGACTCGGAAACCTTCTCCATCCTGGATCCTCCCTAATGCAGACTGCAGCTTCCGCAACCGCCCGTGCCGCACGCCGCGGCCGCCTCGTTGAGCGGAACCGACGCGATCACTTCCTCGATGTCGCCGCGATGCCGCGCGCGCACTTCTTCCGCCATCTGATCGATCTCATGCCTATGGGAGCCGTCCGTACAATACTCACACTCGCCATGCGCCCGCACGTCGAGGCCGAATACTTCCGCCCGCAGATGCGCCGTGCGGCACAGAAAATCGATCGGCGCCTCGGCGTCTCCCATTTCCAGCTCCGCGTTCGCCGCGCAGGAACCACAGAGCGAGCTGAGAGCGCACGACGTGCACTTCGTCACGCGGGTCGCGCGCTTGTCGCGCACGCCGCGGAGGAAGGTCTCCCATCCTTCGCGGACGCCATGGTCGCGCACGTTGAACTTGTCCACCTGCGACAGCACGCAGATCGACATGTCGCCGTACGGATCGATCGCGAACGAATTCACGCCTCCGCCGCAGTGGTACACACTCGGCACTTCGTCTGCCGCCGGCGGCGGCGGCGCATACTCGATTGCCAGCCGGCGCCAGTCGGAGACGCGCACCGGATCTTCGAGATCGAGCACCACGACGTCCGCGGGCGTGAGACGGACCGCGATCGGACTCGCCGAGCAGTCGATGCGCGGCGTCATCATCGGATCGAACGAAAAGTGCACGCCGAGCTCGTCGGCGAAGCGCTTCATGGCCATCACTTCATGCTTGTTCGTCGAGATCGCGACGGTTTTCAACTTCAGCGGCAGCTTGCGGTCCAGGAGCAGATGGATCCCGCGCAGGCAGCGCTCGAACGAACCGGGAATGCCGGTGAGCGACTCGTAGGTCGCTTTCGTGCGGCCGTAGAGCGTGATCTCGATCGCGAAGGGCGGCGTCTCCGCGAAGGCATCGGCCACGCGCTCGGTGACCAACGTCCCGTTCGTGAAGACCGTGACCAGCATTCCCGTCGCGATCGCGTGGCGATAGATCTCGAAGAAGTCGGGACGCGCAAGCACCTCGCCGCCGGTGATGAGCAGCCAGAGGCAACCCAGCTCCCCCAGCTCGTCGAGGATGCGGCAGTATTCGGCGGTCGTGAGCTCCCGGCGTCGCGCGACGCCGTCGCTCATCGGCAGATTGTTGTAGCAGTGGACGCATTCGAGCGGACAGCGATGCGTCAGCTCGATCGTCCCGTTGACGGGGATGCGGCGGCCGTTCACCTCGCGGTGAACGGTGTGGCTGAAGGCGCCATAGTCCAGGGTTTCGATCATCGTTCCTTAGTCCGTTCGCGATACGAGAGCCACATCCAGGAGGTCGGCGAGGAGTGCCGTTACATCTGCAATTGCCGTGTCGCGGTCGACTTCATAAATCTCGCAGATCGCGTCGACGACGTCATCGAACGGCCGGCCGTCGAGTAGCGCCCAGACGTCGGCCGCGACCGGGGAAAGCGTGTAGACGTAGTCGAGATTCCCGACGTTCTGCCGGATCGGCACGAGAATCGACTCGCCACCGACGCGACGGCAGACGACGTTTGGCGCGGGCCGCAACACAGTGTGGCCTTCGAATAGGAGAGTGGCGTTCATCGGCGATGGACCTGTGCACATGATAGCAAGTTATCGCTGATCGATTAGGCGGAGTGTCCGGCGTAGCCGCTGCTTCGCAGCAACCGACCGAATGATGAGCCTGCCCCTGCCGCATCCTTCTGGTCACTCAGGGTCAACTGATTTTCGCAGAGTCAAATTTTTACAATACGCCGTGCCGCGCCTTCGCGCACGATACGCGCGACAAGGAGAAATGACATGGCCAATCACATCCCCGACGGCTATCACACGGTCACGCCCTACATCACCGTCGACGACGCGCGGAAGTTCATCGACTTCATCAAGGCGGCGTTCGATGCGCAGGTGCCGGAGCTTCTGACCGACGACGAAGGAAATCCTCGGCACGCCGAGGCGCAGATCGGCGACTCGCGCGTCATGATCGGACAGGCGCGCGGCGAGTGGAAGGTGCGCCCGGCGACGCTCTATCTCTACCTGCCCGACGTCGACGCGACGTACAAACGCGCGCTCGCCGCCGGTGCGACGTCGCTGATGGAGCCGAGCGATCAGTTCTACGGCGATCGCAACGGCGGCGTCGAAGACGCGTTCGGCAATTGGTGGTGGCTGGCCACGCGCATCGAAGAGGTCGCGCTCGACGAGCTGCAGCGGCGGATGGCGGCGCAGAAGTAGGGGTTGCGCGGTTGCGCGGTCTCGCGGTTGCGCGGAGGCGTGCCTGCCGCGTAACTGCGTAACCGCGCGACCGCGTAACCGCGCAACTACCCTCGGTACCATCGCGCGAGGCGCTCCGGCGAGACGCCGGCGTGGTAGCAGGCGATGATCCACCAGTTGAGCGCGGCGGTGCGAAAGGAGCCGAGCTCGCGAAAGCGGCGGCCGGAGGTGCGGACGGCGAGCGGCAGCATCGCCGTCCGCCCGATGCGCTTCATCCGCCGCGCGAGCTCGTAGTCTTCCATGATCGGGAGCTCGCGGTAGCCGCCGGCGCGCAGGAACGCGTCGCGGGCGACGAATTGCGCCTGATCGCCCCACGGCTTGCGCGTCAGTCGCGTTCGAGCATTGATCAGTGCGGCGACGACGCGCAATCCGTCTTCGATGAACGCGATGCGGAAGCCGCCGAAGACGACGCCCGCTTTCATCGCGCTCTCAATCGCTTTGCATGCGCCTTCCGGCAGGAACGTGTCCGCGTGGAGAAAGATGACGGCGTCGTGTTTCGCTTCGCGAGCGCCGGCGTTGAGCTGGCTCGCGCGTGGAGTGGTGCGCGCCTCCGGCGCGCCCTCCGTCAAAGCGCCGGAGGCGCGCACCACTCGAAGCACTCGCGCGCCGCGCGACTGCGCGATCGCCACGGTCGCATCGCTGCTCCCACCATCCGCCACGATCACCTCGGCCGCCCCCGCCGCAAACGCCGCATCGATCGTCGCGCCGAGGCGCGCCTCTTCGTTGAGCGTGGGAATCACGACGCTGACCGGCACGCGCGGATGCTAACCTCTGTTGGATGGCGGATGGCGGATGGCGGATGGCGACGACTCTTCGCGCTCTCCGCCATCTGCCATCTGCCATCCGCCATCCGCCATCCAACATGAACTGCTACGTGCTCACCGGCGGCCGTTCGTCGCGCATGGGACGCTCGAAGCGCGCGCTTTTTTACGATCGCGTGGCAGCGGCGGCGCGGCCGGTGTTCGACGACGTGATCGCGATCGATTGGGAGGAAGGGGAGCGAGCTCCGATCTTCGGCGTCGCACGCGCGCTGCGCGACGTGCAGTCGCACGCGTTCATCCTCGCGGTCGACTATCCGCTGATCACGAGCGACGTGCTGCGATTCCTGCGCGATCGCGGCGGGATGGCGATGTGGAACGGCGAGCCGCAGCTGCTTTGCGCGGTGTGGGACGCGTCGCTGCTGCCGGAGATCGAGCAGCGCATCGCAGCGGAGCGATTCGATTTGCGCGGACTCAATAAACGCGACATGATCGGCGAGGAGGAGCTGCGGGCGAGGTTCGGCGGCGAGCCGCTGATGAACGTCAATACGCCGGAGGAGCTTGCGGCCGCGGAGAGGTTGTATGGCTAAAGATTTCTCGCATCTCGACGACACGGGCGGCATCTCGATGGTGCACGTCGGCTCCAAGCGCACCACACAGCGCGAAGCGACTGCCTCGGCGACAGTCCGCATGTCGCCGGAAACGCTGCAGCGTCTCGTCGAGCGCGCGCTGCCGAAAGGCGACGTCCTCACCACCGCGAAAATCGCCGGCGTCCTCGCCGCGAAGCAAACGCCGTCGCTCATTCCGCTGGCGCATCCGATCGGCCTCGACTCCGTCGACATCACGTTCGATCTCGACGCGAGCGCCGGCACGATCGAGATCCACGCGATCGTCCGCTGCGAAGGGAAGACCGGCGTGGAGATGGAAGCGATGACCGCATGCGCCGTCGCCGCGCTCACGATTTACGACATGTGCAAGAGCGCGGAGAAGGGGATTGTGATCGACGGGCTGCAGCTCGTGCGCAAGTCGGGCGGGAAGTCGGGAACGTGGGAAAGATAGCCGCCGAGCCGCCACGGGCGGCTGCGTGGATTGCTCCGCCTTGCGGCCTGCTTGCCGCCACGTCACCAATGCGGCTTCGAGCGGCGCAACGCGCCTGAGATCGTCGTTTCTGCCGCGCAAACTCCTAAATCACGTTTGCGACGGGCCTGTTTTCGTTTGCAACCGGCCCGTTTTCGTTTGCAACCGGCCCGTTTTCGTTTGCAACCGGCCCGTTTTCGTTTGCAACCGGCCTGTTTTCATTTGCAACTGGCCTGTTTTCATTTGCAACTGGCCTGTTTTCATTTGCAACCGGCCCGTTTTCATTTGCAACTGGCCTGTTTTCATTTGCAACCGGCCCGTTTTCATTTGCAACTGGCCTGTTTTCATTTGCAACGGGCCTGTTTTCGTTTGCAACTGGCCTGTTTTCATTTGCAACGGGCCTGTTTGCATGTGCAACTGGCCTGTTTGCATGTGCAACTCGCCCTGTTCACCAA
>Ga0066651_10000088_pt1 | contig 26727 bp, 17 predicted proteins | sample GraSoiAngelo_100_FD_71410 | JGI IMG/M metagenome (GOLD analysis project Ga0066651, IMG submission 71410) | Grasslands soil microbial communities from the Angelo Coastal Reserve, California, USA - 14_0903_02_20cm | ecosystem: Environmental > Terrestrial > Soil > Grasslands | place: USA...
ACGACCAAGCTGGTGGACGAAACAGCGGGTGAAGAAGTGGCGCGCCGGAGAAGCGCGGCGCCGCCGACGGTGCCGAATGATCGAGAGGTCATTACGGCGCTGACGGAGGGGGAGCGGCGGATCGCGGAAAAAAATCCCCGCGCGGCGGAGACATCGTTTCAAAAAGTTCTGACGAAATATCCGGATCAAGCGCGGGCGTGGTACGGAATTGGATTGGTGGCGCTCCTGGATCACGATGCGGCAAGAGCCAAGCAGGTATTCGGGCGCCTGACCGCCGGTGAACATGCGGCGACTCAAGATCCCATGGTGCTGGCGTGGTCGCACGTCTACCTGGCCCGGATTTACGATGATGAAGGGAATTCTGAAGTAGCAAAGATGGAATATCAGTCCGTGCTGAGCGTGGAAGGCGGGCCGGAGCAGGCCAAGCAAGCGGCGCAAAAGGGGCTAGCGGTGTTTGCCGGAGATAAACCTATAGCGCGACCGTGAACAAAGGTCGATTCTTGCCCGGCGGAGTTGGCTGATGAGCTGAGGTGGCTCCCTTTACGAAGACCGGGTGAAGGAAGAAGGAACGAGGAGAAAAGGGATGAGAAAGACGTGGAATATCTGGTTGGGAGCGGTAACCATCGCGGGATTGCTAGTATGTGCGAGCGGAGTTGCAGCGGGGCAGGGTTCGCAGCAGGGCCAGGGAAGTAAGAGCCAGCCTCCGGCGCAGCCGAGCGACAAACCGAAGACCCCGGAGGTTACACCTCTGACGCTGGACGTACCGGCGCCGGTGAATGCCGAAGAAGAGGCTGCGTACAAGGCTTTTCAAGCCGTGAATCCGAATGATGCTGCGAAGAAGATTGAGACCGGTGAAGCATTTCTCCAGAAATATCCCGAGAGCCGGTACAGGCCGCCCGTGTATGGCGCCTTGACTTTCGCGTACGTGCAAGTTGGAAACATGCAAAAGATGCAGGAAGTTGGAGAAAAAGAGATTGCCTTGACTCCAAGTGACGTATCGACGCTAGCGTTGATGGGGCAGACGCTGCCTCGGAGCTGGAAGTCGAGTGCCCCCGATGCCATGCAGGTGCTGGCCAAAGCGGAACAGTATTCCAAACAAGCCATCGAGATTGCGCCGACGCTCTCCAGGCCAGAGAACATGACCGAGGAAGCTTTTGCGTCAGCGAGGAATCAAGCGCTGGCAATGGCCCATAGCGGTTTGGGATTGGTCTACGTGCGGCGAGGGAAGCATGCAGAAGCGATTCCGGAGCTCGAGCAAGCCGTGAAGATTGATCCGAATCCGGACCCCGTGAATTACTATCTATTAGGTATAACAAACAAGATCACTTCACACTTCGATGATGCGGTGGCGGCCTTCAACAAATGCGCAGCCATGACGGGGCCCATGCAGGGGACCTGCAAGACTCAGGCCGAAGATGCGAAAAAGCTTGGCGCGACGCAACTGAGCGCGCCGAAGTGAGCCAGACCGCCGGCAAGGCGGAATTTATGCAAGAAGATATCCGGATCGCAGACGGAGCGTTTGAGGAGTGTTTGGGATACAAGTTTTCAACAAAAGAACTCCTCGAGAGGGCGCTGACGCACAGTTCAGCAGTCCCCGAATTGCGCGCAACAGGCGCCGAAGAGCCTGTCTCTGCCTTGCTTCCCCGGGACAATGAGCGGCTGGAGTTCCTCGGAGATGCCGTCCTCGAGCTGCTTGCGAGCGAATATCTCCTGGCGACTTTTCCGGAGTGGAGCGAAGGGCAGCTTTCCAAGAGCCGCGCGCGGATCGTAAATGCAGGCTCCCTGGAGGCGGCGGCGCGCCGGCTCCGCCTTGGGGAGCACCTGCGGGTAGGGCGCGGGGAGGAGAAAACCGGCGGGCGGGACAAGCAGACGCTGCTGGCCGATGCGTTCGAAGCAGTAGTGGCTGCGGTTTACCTCGATGGCGGACTGAGTGCCGTGCGCGAGGTGTTGCGAAAGGTGCTGTTCGAGCAGGCGCTCGAGGAGCGCGGTGAGCGCATCTCGGAGTCTGATCGCAAATCCGCCTTGCAGGAACTCTTGCAGGGTCGAGGGCAAGCAACGGCGGAATATCGCGTGGCCGGAGAAAGCGGTCCCGACCACCAAAAGGTTTTCCAAATCGAGGTTTGGATTGACGGGGAATGCATGGCAACAGGCGAAGGCAGCACGAAAAAAGAGGCGGAGCAACGTGCGGCACGGAGCGCCTTGGAACAACTCGAACGCGCGGAAGCGAAAGGCTGAGGCGGAATGCCGGACGAGACAGTGACAGAAATCGAAGAACAGGCGCCGGAAAAAAAACAGGAGCGCCACGCGGACCAGACCACGATTTCCGAATATCTGGAATCACTGCTGGTGACGGTGATTCTGGCGCTCTTCGGCACAAGTTTCATCGTACAGGCCTTCAAAATTCCGTCGGCATCGATGGAGGGCACCCTGCTGATCGGCGACCACTTGCTGGTGAATAAGTTTATTTTCGGCGGCACCGGCGCCTGGTATGAAAAACTGCTTCCGTACCGCCAACTGGAACGCGGCGACATTATCGTTTTCAAATACCCCTACGCGGATCACCAGCATTTCGTGAAGCGTGTCATCGGCTTGCCTGGAGATCACTTGAAACTGATCGACGGGGATGTGTTCATTGACGGGAAGCGCTTGTATGAACCGTATGCGGTTCATGATTCGTCGGCATCGTACGATCCGTTCAACTATTCCTTCCCTTCCATTAGAGGCCAGATGATTTCGCTCAATGCGATTCCTGAATGGCGCCCTGAGATCCGCAAGTATGTTCAGGGTGACGAGATTGTCGTTCCGCCCGGGAGGTATTTCGCCATGGGTGACAACCGCGATCACAGTCAGGACAGCCGCTACTGGGGATTTGTTGATCGTGATGCCATCATGGGGCGGCCCTTCTTGATTTACTGGTCGGTGGAAGCGAAAAGCAGCGACTATAGCGGTGATACCACGTTTTGGTCACGATTGACCGGCATTCTTCAAACGCTGGTTCATCTGCCTTCTCGAACGCGATGGGGCCGGATGCTCCATACCGTGCATTAGGATTTCATTCCAAGATAAAGAAACCAGGGAGCGAACAAATCTCTTCGCTTCAATCAGAACACCGGCACACCCCTACCTTTTTGCGCGTGAGTCTGCGAAACTTCCGAGCGAGATGAGCAAGCCGCAAAAGTGGTGGAAACCGGCGCTGGTGATCGTAGTTCTCATCATCGTCTTGCAGGCCGGGGTGTCTCTTCTGGCGCGGACCCACCGCGTACATGCGTACCTTGTAACACACCTGGAAAGAGCATTCGGACGGCCCGTGGAGGTCGCCAGTTTCGACGTGCGGATTCTGCCAAGTCCGCAGCTGGATGCCCACCGTGTGAGCGTGGGTGAGGACCCCGCGTTCGGCCAGGAATACTTTCTCCGTGCGGAGCACCTGAGCGCCGGTCTGCGGTGGATGGGTCTGCTGAGAGGCCATTTTGAATTTGGAACCATGTCGCTGAAGCAGCCGAGCCTGATCCTGGTCCGGAATTCGGAAGGCCGCTGGAATCTGGAGAGGTGGCTGCCACCGGCAATGGCCAATCCTGCGCAAAGCGGGCGCGTTTATGGACCGCCCCCGCCGGTCGCTCCCGTGAATCGGCTGGAAAAAATAGAATTCGATGAAGGTCGCATCAACTTTAAGACCGGGGATGATAAGTTGCCATTTGCGTTCACGGCTGTTTCGGGGAACGTGGAGCAGATCTCGCCCGGGCGCTGGCAACTGCAGTTGGAGGCCCAACCCTGGCGGAGTGGAGTCTCGCTGCAGTCAGTAGGATCGATCAAGGTGCTCGGCGACGTGGCGGGGACTTCGACACGGCTGCAGCCCGCAGAAATTACTCTGCACTGGAGCGAGGCGTCCATGGCGGACGTCTTCCGGCTGTTCCGCGGGCAGGATTACGGTTTGCGCGGCGTGTTTGCGCTGGATGCCAGGGCGAAAAGCGGGCTCGCGAAGGAAGATGGGCCCGGAGACTGGAGGTTCACGGTCGAAGGACGCGCCGTGCAGATGCATCGATGGGATTTGACGGAACGTTCCGATAATCCCCGTCTGAACGTGAGTGTCAAAGGCCGCTGGAACGTTGGCGCGGGCACCGTGGTCGGAGAGGAAATTGCCGTGGAGGGAACGAGATCGAATCTCCGCGGTATGTTCCGTCTCGTTGGCGGGAGTACACCCTCGGTGGAATTGCGGCTGGACTCGATGGGCATTCAGGAGTCGGACTTGTTGGCCTGGTATCGCGCGTTTCATCCGGACGTGGCGGAGGGTGTGACGGCGGAACAGTATTTTACCGGCGCGATGATCGTGCGCGGGTGGCCACTCGTACTGGAGTCGATGGCGCTCTCTAGCAGCGGAGGAATCGTGAAAGTGCCGGGTTTTGCGGAGCCCGTTCGAATCGGTCCCGTGAGCGGAGGCCGCGAGCGGGGCATGCTGACGATTGGGCCGGTGCGCGTTGCTCTTGGAGGCGAAATTCGCGACGTAGTGGCGCCGAAGCGGCGGCGCGCGGCGCTGGCCATGGAAAACGCCGCCGAACTGACGTTTGCGCACGATCTGAACACGCGGGCAGGCAGCATCAGCGTCGAGGGAAACTTCAACAAGGTAGAAGATTTTCTGAAATTATCTGCGGCGTTCGGGCGCCAGCTGAATCATGGCTGGGAATTGAACGGCCAGGCGGCGGCAATCGCGAAGTGGGAGTGGAAACAGCCGCTCACCGGCCGGTGGAATGGCAGGATTGGCTTTACCAAAGCAAATTTGACTGTGGCAGGGTTGAACCAGCCGCTGGAAATTTCCGAAAGCGAGTTGGATTGGATCGACGGGCGGCGCGTCGCGCGCCTGATGAAAGTCCAAGGCTTTGGCGGGACGTGGACGGGCAATATCGAGGAAACGGCAAGAACCGAGGGAGAAAATGGCGCGAACTGGAAATTTCATCTGTACGCCGACCAGTTGAACGCCGCCGACCTGGATCGCTGGGTTGGGCCGAGAGCACGGCCAAGCTGGTTGCAGCGGCTTTTGCCCCCCCTGCTTGGAGGATCGGCGCCCAGCACCCCGGCGAGTGAACTGGTCCGCCGCGTGAATGCGGAAGGCGAACTGGGCATCGCGCAATTGACGATCGAAAAGTTGAAGCTGGAACAAGTGCTGGCCAAGGGATCCCTCCATGATCTCCAACTCGAGGTGCGTGAAGCCCAGGCAGAATGGGCGGGCGGCAAAGTGCGAGCAAAAATCGATGCGAAGTTCTTGCCAAGGCCCGTCTATGAGATCGCCGCGGAATTGGAACGCGTGAACCTGGCGCAACTGCCGGGGACGGGGCGAATTGCGGAGCGCTTGGGCGGCGTAGCGTCGGGGACCTTGCAGGTGAAAACCCAAGGTGTGGGCCGCGACGAACTCCTGGGAAAGCTGGCCGGTCGCGGCGAGTTTCATTTGAACCAGGTGGAGTTTCGCGGGTGGGACGTAAACGCGAGCGTCGCGGACGGAGCCGTACACACGGGCGTCTCGCGTTGGGCCGCGGGAGAAGTCTCACTTCGTTTGCAGGACAGCAGCATCCTGCTGGAGGACTTCCGGCTCGATGGCGGGAAGCAGTTGACGCTGGTGAATGGAACACTCAGCTTCGCGCGAAACGCCGACTTGTCGATCGAAACCGCGAGCGCGCCAAAAAGCAAAGACCGCAGGGCGAGTGATTTCGGAGCTGGACACGTGCTCAAGATTTCAGGACCGCTCGATGGCCCAAAAATCTCGGTGGAAAAGGCAGGCGTCCGGCAGCCGGCGGATTGACCGTCGGATTTATGAATGAAGAGGATTCTTTAGGCTGGGAGGGAAACGATCGATGAAGCGTCATGCGCTGTTGTGTGCAGCAGTTCTGCTGATGGTGTTGCCGCGGGCGAACGCGCAGAAACCCTTCACGCTGGAACAGGTGATGAGCGCGCCGTTCCCGACGGAGCTTACCGCTGCGCCCGCTAAGGGACGCGTGGCGTGGGTGTTCAACGCGCAAGGCCGCCGCAATCTCTGGGTTGCCGAACCGGCGGCGGATGGAAGTTACAAAGTGCGGCAAGCCACTTCCTACAAAGAAGCCGATGGTCAGGACCTCGGTCAATTGAGCTGGTCTGCTGATGCGGCGACGATCGTTTACACGCGCGGAGGCGACCTCGAATTTCTAAACCGGCCGTATCCCAATGCGCAAAGTTCCCCGCAGGGAGTCGAACAGGGCATCTGGGCGCTCTCTATCGAGACCGGCGAGACGAAGCTCCTCGGTGAAGGCCACTCGCCCGCTCTCTCCCCCAAGCGAGACGATGTCGCCTTTATTTTGAAGAGTCAAGTCTGGCTCGCGAAGCTCAACGGCGGTGCCAAGTCGGAGCAATTGATTCATGCCAACGGCGAGTCCAGCGATCTGCGCTGGTCGGCCGATGGTTCGAAACTGGCGTTCGTCAGCCGCCGCGGCGACCACGCTTTCATCGGTGTTTACGACCTTGCCGCCAAGTCGCTCATTTATCTGGATCCAAGTGTGGACACGGACCGGGAGCCGGCATGGTCGCCCGACAGCCGGCAGATCGCCTTCCTTCGAATCCCGGCTTCGAAAGGCCGCCTGCCATTCAGCCCGCGGCGCGATGGACAGCCGTGGTCCATTCGAATTGCCGATGCCGTGACCGGCAAGGGGCGCGAAATCTGGCGCGCGGAAACGGGCCGAGGCAGCGCTTTTCACGAGGTTGTCTCGAACAATCAGTTGCTATGGGACGCGCGAGGCCAGATCGTCTTCCCCTGGGAACGCGATGGCTGGTTGCATCTATACTCCGTCTCCGCAAGCGGAGCAACGGCCAAGCTGCTCACGCCGGGAAATTTCGAAGTGGAATGCGTCTCGATGAGCGCGAACCGCGAAGAGATTATTTTCTCCTCGAACCAGGATGACATTGACCGCCGTCACGTCTGGCGGGTTTCCCCCTCAGGGGAACGTCCGGCAGCAGTGACCACCGGCAGCGGCATCGAAACCGAACCGGTGATTGCGAGCGACAATCGCACTGTCCTCGTGCTCCATTCCGACGCCCAAACTCCCATGCGTCCGGCGATCCTTACGGGCAAAGGTGAACTCCGCGACCTCGCTCCCGAAACTGCTCCTTCGGATTTTCCTTCCCGCGCGCTGGTCACTCCTCAGCAGGTAATTTTCTCCGCCGCTGACGGCATGCAGCTTCACGGCCAGCTCTTCCTGCCGTCGAATGCAAGCGAAGCCGCGCGCCATCCCGCCATCGTGTTCTTCCACGGTGGGTCGCGCCGCCAGATGCTCCTCGGCTGGCACTATATGTTCTACTACAGTAATGCTTACGCCCTGAATCAATACCTTGCGAGCCGCGGCTATGTTGTGCTCTCCGTGAACTATCGCAGCGGAATTGGCTACGGCCTCGATTTTCGCGAAGCCCTCAATTACGGCGCGATGGGCGCCAGCGAGTTCAACGACGTCCAGGGCGCGGGCGTTTATCTTCGCGCCCGCTCGGACGTGGACCCCCGCCGCATCGGGCTCTGGGGCGGTAGCTACGGCGGCTATCTCACCGCTCTTGGGCTTGCCCGCGCCTCGGATTTGTTTGCTGCTGGCGTGGACATTCACGGCGTGCACGACTGGAACACGGAAATCCCTAACTTCATGGCCGCTTACAAGCCCAACGAGCGCACGGACGCCGCGCGGTTAGCCTGGGAGTCCTCACCTCTTTCCTCCGTTAGCACTTGGCGCTCCCCGGTGCTTTTGATTCAAGGCGACGATGATCGCAACGTCCCCTTCGCCGAGATGGTCGACCTGGCCGAGGCGCTGCGCAAACAAGGCGTGTCCTTCGATCAGTTGGTTTTCCCTGACGAGATTCATGATTTTCTTCTGCACCGGACTTGGCTCGCGGCGTATCACGCGGCGAGCGATTTCTTCGATCGGCATTTCAAGACTCCCGGAAATTGAAAACCCATTTGTTCCCAGTGATCGCGCGCAGAAAGGTCTCCGAAGACTCGCGGAGCGGTAGCAGATATCATGAGACACCAACTACAACGGATTGCCGGGTTGTTCCTTCTTGCCGTTGCCACTCTCTGCGCCGGCGACAGACGCATCAATCTCCTGCCCAGATTGCAGTTAAGCCAAACCATCACCTACCTCATCCGTTTTCAGAGCGACAAGACCGTTAAGACCGAAAGCAAAGTTGTCGCTCCCATGGCGCCGAACGCGGCTCAGATCGATGCGCACGGTTTGCTGCGGGTGGAGATCCTCGATGTGCAACGGCAGGGCAGCAAGGCGGCGATCCACGCGCGAGGCCGGTTTCTGGCGTTGGACTCCGGTGTCTGGTTGAAGAGGCCGGGTGACAAGAAGCCCGACTGGGATAAACAGCGTGTGGACCCCCATGGCAAGAGCATCGACTTCACGATTTCTCCAGACGGCTCGGTGAACGAAGTAAAAGGTCTGGATACTCTTTTTCCCGAGCAGCAGCAGGCCTGGCAGCAGTGGGTGGCCCGTTTTGCGCTGGCGTGGACGCTTCCCGCAGACGGAATGAAGTTCGGCGAAAAATGGAAGTCGGAGCAAGCGGAACAGGCGGGAGCGCCGATCGCCGGATTGCATTGGGCGCGTGAGTCGAGCTACGTAAGAGATGAGCCATGCCAGGCAAGCCAGCTTTCGATCATGGGAGATGTCTCTGCCTCCAGCGGCCCTCCCGATACTTGTGCGGTGCTGCTCACGACGGCAACGCTCAAACAGAAATCGTCATCGAAGGATGCGACCCCAGAAGATTTCAAACTTCACGAGTTGCGGACCATGGGAACGGCGAAAGGCGCCGGCGAAATCATCACTTATATTTCCCTGAAGAGCGGCCTCGTCGTTCGCGCCACGGAAGAGACCAGCCAATTCATGGACGTCGTGGTGGCCAAGGCCGATGGCTCGAACCGCGTGCACTACAACGTTGACGCAAAGAGCCACTCGGAAGTGTTGCTGGTGACGGAGACGCTGCTGAATCAACCCTGATTCGAAACTGCGGTACTTTTCCGTATCGAAAGCCAGAGTTTGCGTGCCGGAGTATAATGAAGGTTTCGCCAGAGGCCGGTAGGACTGCGGGAGACCCTTCCCATGAAATTCAAGCTGCACAGCAATTATCAGCCGCGCGGCGACCAACCCGCGGCGATCGACCAGCTCTATCGCGGTCTCGATGCCGGTGAGAAGCAGCAGGTGCTTCTTGGCGTGACTGGCTCGGGCAAGACCTTCACCATGGCCAAGCTGATTGAACAGGCCGATCGTCCCGCGCTTGTTCTGGCGCACAACAAGACTCTTGCTGCGCAGCTGTATCACGAGTTCAAGGGATTTTTTCCAGAGAACGCCGTCGAGTATTTCGTCAGCTACTACGATTTTTACCAGCCCGAAGCGTATGTTCCCTCCGCGGATATCTATATCGACAAGGAAGCGACCATCAACGACGAGCTGGACAAGCTGCGCATGAGCGCGACGCGTTCCCTTTTCGAACGCCGCGACGTTGTGATCGTGGCCTCCGTGTCCTGCATTTACGGCCTGGGTTCGCCGGAGGCTTATTACGGCATGCTGGTCATGCTGGAAAAGGGACAGCAGACTTCGCGCGAGGCGCTCTTGCGCAGGTTCGTCGATATTCAGTACGAGCGCAGCGAGGACTTGCGGCGCGGCACGTTCCGCGTGCGCGGTGACATGATCGAAATCTATCCCACGTATGAGGATCAGGGTTATCGCATCGAAATGTGGGGAGACCAGATCGATGCGCTGCGGCAGATCGATCCGGTGACCGGAGAAGTGCGCGCGGGGCAGGAGGATTTGTCGCGCGTGCCGATTTATCCGAAAACGCATTACGTGATGCCGCAGGAACAGCGGGACCGCGCCATCGTGAGCATTCAGGAAGAGTTGTGGTGGTGGAAGAAAGAAATGGAGAAGCAGGGAAAATTCGTCGAGGCCCAGCGTGTCGTACAGCGCACCATGTTTGACATCGAGATGATGCGCACCATCGGCTACTGCCACGGCATCGAGAATTATTCGCGGCACTTGAGCGGCCGTTTGCCGGGGGAAGCCCCGCCGACGCTGCTGGATTACGTGCCGCAGGACTACCTGTTGTTCATTGATGAATCGCACCAGACGGTTGGGCAAGTGCGCGGAATGTTTAATGGTGACCGCGCGCGCAAGCAGACGCTCGTGGACTACGGCTTTCGAATGCCTTCGGCGCTGGATAATCGGCCACTGACGTTTGAGGAGTTCGAACACCGCATCAATCAGGTGGTGTACGTGTCTGCGACGCCCGGCGCATATGAGCTGACCAAGGCGGGCGGAGTGATCGTGGAGCAGGTGATTCGGCCAACGGGCCTGGTGGACCCGCAGGTGGAAATTCGCCCCGTGAAGGGCCAGGTGGATGATCTTCTGGAAGAGATTCGCGTGCGCGCGGAGAAGAACGAGCGCGTGCTGGTGACCACGCTGACGAAGCGCATGGCGGAGGATTTGTCCGAGTATTTTGCGGAGATTGGCGTCAGGTGCCGCTATCTGCACTCGGAAGTGGAGACGCTGGACCGCATCAAAATCTTGCGCGATTTGCGCCGCGGGGAATTTGACGTGCTCATCGGAATCAATTTGCTGCGCGAGGGTTTGGATTTGCCGGAAGTGTCGCTGGTGGCCATTTTGGATGCGGATAAAGAGGGATTCTTACGGAGCACGACGTCGCTCATCCAGACGATTGGACGCTGCGCCAGGCACATCGAGGGCCGGGCAATTTTATACGCGGACCGGCGGACGGATTCGATGAATCAAGCCATTGATGAAACGAACCGCCGCCGCGCGAAGCAGGTGGCTTACAACAAAGAGAACAATATCACCCCGATGTCCATCATTAAGTCCGTGGATATGGAACTGGCGAGAATCGTCGAGGCGGATTACGTGACCGTGCCGGTAGACGATGCCAGCCTCGATGCGGCAACGGCGAATATCAAGAGCGAAGCGCAGCTCGCGGAGATGCTGCAGCAGCTTGAGGCGCAGATGCGCGAGGCCGCAAAAAAGTTTGAATTTGAAAAAGCGGCGCAGTTGCGCGATCGCATCCGTTCGTTGAAGCAAAGGGATGTGGCAGGGCTGTTTTCACCGGCAGCCACTCCCGCGCCGGCGGATTCGGCGAATTAAACAACGCCGCGTTTCAGGTCTTCCAGCGGATAGAAAGTGTCACGCCAAATGATGCCGCCCTGCTTGAGCGTAACGACGGTCGAGCGAAGAAGCATATAGCTGAAGAGAAGCGCGCCGAGAGGGTGCGTGAACGCATAAAACGGCGAGACGCGCATGCCGATGTCCACGCCGGTGTGGAAGCAGAGGGCGATGACCAACGCGATTGCGGCGAAAATGCGAATCCACCCGTGGCTGAACAAAATGCCGAAAACCGGCGCGACATTCATGAGCAGAAGGCCGATGACGGCAATCGCCACGAGCGCCACGCGGTAGCCCACGCCGGCGAAGAAATTTTTCGTGACGCCACGAATCAGATTGCCAAGGCCGGCGTGCCAGCGCACGACGACGAAATCCTGCGCAATGCCCGCTCCCGAACGAAAACCCGATTGCTTGACTATTTTTCCCAACTTCATGTCATCCACAACTTCCATCGCCAGGCGGCGGTGCATGCCGCTGGCTTCATAGGCGGCGCGCCGGAGAAGTTGGAACGCGCCAACCCCCATATAGGCGCGCGAATGAGGATTGGCCACGCGATAAGGATCGATGGCAATGTTAAACGCCATGCCAAAAAAAGTGATAAGCACGGTCTCCCAGAAGCCAACCATTTCGACGTCGCCCATGAGCGTGAGGTGTTCGAAGTTGCGCGCTTTCGCGAGAGCAATGGCGCGCCGCAGGACATCGGGTTTGAAACGCACATCGGCATCCGTGAAGAGCAGCCATTCGCCGGTGGAGGCTTCGTAGGCTTTCTGGAGGGCGTGAGGTTTGCCGAGCCAGCCGCAAGGTAGTTGCGTGATGTGCACAACACGAAGCCGCGGATGCGCGGCAGCGAAACCGTCGAGGATGCTGCCGGTCGAGTCCTGCGAACGGTCATCCACGGCGATGACCTCCAGATCCGGGTAATCGATTTCCATCAGCGTGGCGAGTGCGGCGGGCAATTTTTCTTCTTCGTCCCGGGCCGCGAAGAGCATCGAGATACGCGGACAACCGGCGTCGGCTACCGGCGCGAAATCCTTGATCCAGGGGAGGCGGATGGCGCCAAAGGCAACGCGAAGGCCGTGGGTGAGCCAGAAGAACGCAGTGAAACCAAAGAGAACCAGTCCGAAAAGATGCATGGAAATTGGTGTCAGCGTTGCCCTCGGGTTATCCTAACACGGGATGCCGAATAGCCTGGCCATCATCGGGGCAGGACGGGTGGGACGAGCGCTGGGACGCCGCCGCGCGAACTGCGCTGGAGGATTGGCGCGGTCGTTACCCGCAGCGAGCCAAGCGCGCGGCGGGCTGTTCAGTTCATTGGAGATAGGAAAGCTTGCACCGGAATGACGCGACGGATCCTGGCGTCGCGGGTGATCCTGATCGCAACACCGGATGACGAAGTCGCAGTTGTTGCGCAAGAACTGGCGCGGATTGGCGAAGAAGAGCTGCGCGGGAGAGTTGTACTGCACACCAGCGGAGCGATGGACTCTGCTGTGCTCGATGCCGTCCACGAGCGCAGCGCGATGGGCGGATCGATGCATCCGCTGCAATCGTTCAGCGGAGCCTCGGTTCATCGCTGGAAGGCAAGGTTTTTACAATGGAAGGGGAAACGCATGCGGTCCGGGTGGCGCGGCAGATCGCGCGAGCGCTTGGCGGATCGCCCGTGCGCATCGCGGGAAGCAAGAAAATCTTGTATCACGCGGCTGCAGCGATGGCCGCCGGTCATGTACTCGCCCTGGAGGAAGCCGCCATGCAGTTGCTCCTCTCGCTTGGGATGAGGCGGAGCGAAGCCGTGCGCGCGTTGTTGCCGCTGACGCGCCAGGTTCTGGAGAATTTCGAAACGTTAGGGCCACGCGTGGCGTGGACCGGTCCGATTACAAAGTGGCGCGGGCGCATTTGTAAGCACTGCAGGAATCACCGGAGGAATTTGCCCAAGCTTACGAGGCGCTAAGTCATCTGGCGGCGCGCGTGCTCGCAAAAGATCCTGCCAGAGTGCTGGCTGAGTTGGAAAAGATTTCCGTGGAAAGAAACCAAAAGCAAAGGCGATAGGGGGCAACGGGTGAAACGACTCCAGATTGCGATGGAAAGTGCGAAACTGGCAAACGGATTAAATGTTGTGGTCGCGCCGGATACCACGGCGCCGGTGGTCACCGTGGGCGTGTACTACAAGATTGGATTCCGTCTTGAGCCGCAGGGTCGCAGCGGGTTTGCGCACTTGTTCGAACACATGATGTTTCAGGGTTCCGCGAATGCGCCGAAGATGCAACACATCAAGCTGGTCAATTCCAGTGGCGGCATGCTGAATGGCTCGACGAGCTACGACGTGACGAACTACTACGAAGCAGTCCCTTCGAATGCGCTGGAGCGCGTGCTGTGGCTCGAAGCGGACCGCATGCGCGCGTTGAAAGTAGATGACGAAAATTTGAAAAACCAGCGCGACGTTGTGAAGGAAGAAGTTCGCGTCAACGTGATGAACCAGCCTTATGGCGGTTTCCCGTGGCTGGACATGCCGCCGGTCGCTTTTCGCAATTGGGCGAACGCGCATAATTTTTACGGTGATTTTGCTGATCTCGATGCCGCGGACTTGGCTGACGTGCAGGCATTTTTCAAGACGTACTACGTGCCCAATAACGCCGTGTTGCTGATGCTGGGCGATGTAAAGGCGGAGGAAGGCATCGCGTTGGCTAAGAAATATTTTGGCGAGATCTCGGCGGGAGCACCGCCGCCTTTCGCCGATCCCAGCGAGCCCGAACAAGGAGAGGAGCGGCGCGGAAACGTCGAGGAGAAATTCGGGACGCTGCCCGCGATGGCCATCGGATACGTCATTCCGAAGAGGCGCACCGCCGATTGGTGCGCGATGGCGCTGCTGGATCAAGCGCTGCACGGCGGACGCGCGGGACGAATGCACCGCGAATTGGTGATCGAGAAGCAGATTGCCGTCGAGGCCGGCGGTGGAATCGACGACATCTTTGGTTACAACGGGCCGACGCAAATGACCACGCGAGTTCTGCACAAGCCGGAGTATTCGAGCCAAGCGACGCTGGAAGCGTTTGATGCCGTGGTCCGTGAAGTACAGGAAAACGGCATCAGCGCGGACGAATTGGAACAATTGAAGGTGAAGTGGCGCTCGGATTATTACGCCACGCTCGAAGGTGGCCGCGGCGGATACATGCCGAGGTATGGCCTGATGCATCTCCTCGCGTGCTTCACGCTGTTCGATAACGAGCCGCAACTGGCGAACACCATTCTGGATGGATTTCTTGCCGTCTCGCGCGAAGAGATTCAGGCTGTTGCAAAAAAATATCTGCGAAACGAAAAACGCGCGATTGTTTTTCGCACGCCGGTCAAGGCCGCGCTGCCCGCGGGCGCGAAGGAGGCGGCGTAATGGCGGCGCGGGTTGTGGAAGTTGCCAACGGAGTGCCTGGACTTGCGGCGGAACGCGCGGTGACCTGGCCGAAACGGACCAGGGCGCAGCTTTCGAACGGTCTCGAAGTTATTCTCGCGGAAGCGCACTCGATTCCGAAGTTTCATGGCGAACTGTTTTTCCGCTCAGGAAACGCTGCTGCGGCTCATCGTGGTCCGGGGCTCGCGGAAATGACCGCAACGGTAGTGCGCACGGGAACAAGGAAGCGCGCGAGCCGTCAGATCGAAGAAGATTTGCGGCGCATCGGTGCGGACCTCTCTTCCGGCGCGGGCGCGGATACTAGCGCGATTTCGTTTGCGGGTCTTTCGGAATTTGCGGAGCCGCTGCTGGGACTGGTGAATGAACTGGTGCGGGAAGCGGCATTTCCGGATGCCGAATTCGAACGCGAGCGGCGGCAGAAGCTGGAAGAAGTAAAGCTCGAGCGCACGCAGCCGGGATTTGTGGCGAGCGCGCGATTGCGTAAAGTTTTGTTCGGGGCGCACCCCTACGGCGAAGTGTCGCCGAGCGAAGAACAAGTGGCCGCGTACAAGCGCGAAGATTTGCAGGTGATTTACCGCGAATTTTATACGCCGGAGAATGGGTTGTTGCTGCTCGTCGGAGATTTCGACGCGGCGGGGATGTTAAAGACAATCGAAAAAGTGTTTGGCGCATGGACCGGAAAAAAACCGGAGCCGACTGCGGCAGCGGCTCCGGCAAATCCGCGCGGGCGGCGCGTGTATCTGGTGCACCTACCGGGAGCGGTACAGACGCAGATCGTGGCGGGCTGCCACGCTATTACGCGCAAGCATCCGGACTGGGTGAAGCTGGGCCTCACGAATAGTTTGTACGGCGGAGCATTTAATTCCCGTTTGGTAATGAATATCCGCGAGGACAAAGGGTACACTTACAGTCCCCGCAGCGGCGTGCATGCGCTGCGGCAGCATGGCTACTTTTCGGTTTCGGCCGCGGTGCGAAATGATGTTGTGGCCGCATCGCTGACGGAGATGTTTTATGAAATGGACAAACTGCGGTCCGTCCCAGTGCCGGTGCCGGAGCTCGCCGACGCGCAGAATTATCTGAGCGGCGTCTTTTCCATGGGGCTGGCGACGCAGGATGGGCTGCTATCGCAACTCTCCACCGTGGCGCTGAACGAATTGCCGGACGATTATCTCGAAACTTATCGCCCGAGAGTTCGCGCGTTGAAGCCGGAAGATCTGCTCGCAACGGCGCGCAAGTATCTGGACTCCGCAAACATGCAAGTCGTCGTTGTGGGCGACCGCGCGCAAATTGAGGAGCAAGCGTCGCTTTTCGGCGAAGTTGAAGTTTACGACGCACAGGGGAAACGCATGGACTAAATGCACCTTTTGTTATTTGTGTATGTAGTTAGAACAATATATTGCCGTCATGGCGCGGCGATTTCCAATCCGGATCCTTTCCTCCTTTCTTTTTGCTGCCTTGATCTTTGCCGCGTCCCTGGACGCGGGGAAGAAAAAACCGCCGGCCAAGCCGCTAAATCCCCATACGGCGACGTCGGAAGAACTGCAACAGGGCCGGGGATTGGGCCGGCGACGGCGGACAAGATCTTGCAAATGCGCAAATCCTATGGCGCCTTCAAGAGCGTGGACGATTTGCTGGTGATTCGCGGGCTCGGGCCGAAGCGGCTCGAAAAGATGCGCAAGTATTTGACTGTTGGGAAGCCGGCGCCGAAGAGCAATGCTTTCCCGAACCAAATGCCGGGCAAGCAGCCTCGAGCGAATCCAGAACAGGGCCTTTCCGCAGAGTAGTGTTCACCTCACACTCTCCGATAGCGCGACAGTTTGAGATCCATCGGCCCCCGACAGGGGTCGGGACCTCGGTCTGACAATCGAAACTGGGACTGCGCAACATGGTCATAGGGTTTGGTGCGTCGGCTTAGGTTGGTCGATGCGGAGGGGGACCTGGTCGGCGATGCGGATGCCGTAGCCTTCGAGGGCGACGACTTTTTTCGGGTGATTGGTGAGGACGCGAATGTCCTTGAGGCCGAGGTCGATCAGGATTTGCGCGCCGATGCCACTTTCGTGCTGCACCATGCGCTGGCGGGCAGGTTCGCGATCGAGCTGGCCGCGCTTGTGGAAATGAATCTGGGGGAGCGCGCCGGGCTCTTCGGCGGTTTCAACACTGAAGCCGCGTCCCGTGTGGTGCAGATAGAGAAAGACGCCGCGGTCTTCCTTGGCAATGGCGGCCAGCGAGCGCGAGACGAGTTCGCTGCAATCGCAAGCCGTAGAACCGAAAACGTCGCCGGTGAGGCAGTGCGAATGGACGCGCACGAGCGCCGGCTCCGCGCCATCCAGATCGCCGCGCACTAGCGCAACGTGCTGATCGTGATCCACATCGCTGGCGTACGCAATCATGCGGAAGTTGCCGAAGCGCGTGGGCAGGACCGCTTCCCCGATGCGCCGTACGTAGCGTTCGTGCTGCATGCGGTAGCGAATGAGGTCCGCCACCGTGAGCATCTTCAGGTTGTGTTCCTTGCAGAATTCGACGAGCTGCGGCACGCGGGACATGGTGCCGTCGTCACCCATGATTTCGCAGATGACGCTCGCGGGAGTGAGGCCGGCGATTCGCGCGAGGTCCACCGACGCTTCCGTCTGGCCTGCCCGAACGAGTACGCCGCCGTTGCGCGCGCGCAGCGGAAAAATGTGCCCCGGGCGCGCGAGATCCTGCGGCTTCGTCTTTGGATCAATGGCCGTGAGGATGGTCATGGCGCGGTCCGAAGCGCTGATGCCAGTAGTGACGCCAACGCGTGCGTCAATGGCTTCCGTGAACGCGGTGCCGTGCACGGAGGTGTTAATCGGCGACATGAGCGGGAGGTGGAGTTCGTCGCAGCGCTCTTCGGTGAGCGGCAGACAGATCAGGCCGCGGCCGTACTTGGCCATGAAGTTGATGGCGTCGGGTGTGATTTTTTCGGCGGCCATGGCGAGGTCGCCTTCGTTTTCACGGTCCTCGTCGTCGACGAGGACGACCATGCGGCCCTGACGGATCTCTTCGACGGCCTCTTCGACGGTGGCGAACATTTTACAAGCGTCTCTCATGGGAAGAGAATAGAAGTAATGAGGTAAGGATGTAAAGAAGCAAGGAGATGCGGGGAGGTTGACAGTCCCGACAAGGTCGGGATCTTCGATCGACGGTTGAAAGTTGAAGGGGAAGACAAGCACATCTCGTGGTTCGTGACTGTTGTTCCGCGATCCGTGGCCAGTGCCACGTGACCTGTGGAACCGAAAGAGCGTTTCTCCCACCCTTCGTGTTTTTTGACGCAGCGTGCGGAAGCGCTTTGTAGTTAAAGGCGGTTGTCTTGAACCATTCTTGCAAGTGTTGATTCTAAAGGGTTTTAATGGCGATTATGTATTTGACACAGAGCAATTGTGCGGTATGGAAATCGTGGCCGGATTTCTGGTCTTGGAATGGTGAAGAACTTGTCGACACACGTTGCGGAAGACTCCGATGCTAGTGAAGCCGTGAGCTTTTTGAATGGCAGGGCTTTTTCGTTCAGGATGCTCTTGAGCGTCGCATCGAACATCTGCAATTGCTCCCCGCGGCGATTGCATCGATAGGCAAACTCATGGCAATAGCGACCCAGGTGTTTTATCGAAGCCCGGTGGAATGTGCCGTAGACGCCGCGCTTGAGCAAGCTGAAAGCGTTCTCAACCGTATTCGTGTGCGTGTCACCCATGCCGTAGGTCCGGCTGTGGTTGATGGTCTTGTGTTCGGCATCGAAGTGCCGCTTGGAGATAGATCGCATAGCTAGCGGACTCATCGGTGTAAATCGTGTGCGCTTGGGGGCTAATGTGCTCTTCGAGCGCGGAGCCAATTATCTCCATTCTGGCATCTTTCACGGGAACCAGGCGTAGTTTGCCGCCACGCTCGATCATGCCCAAAACCACGTCTTTCTTATCTTTCTTGACGTAAGGACAGCCCTTGCGGGGCTTGCGTGCTTGCCGAGTAGCCGGACGACCTTACGGTCGTCCAGCCCTCTAGGAACCGTGCGTGATACTTTCGCATCACACGGCTCGAGCATTCAATAACGCCCCCCCCCTGAAAAACGAGGACGCGGCCTTATTTCAACCTACTCGATACTGACTTGCGGCCAACTCGCACGGCGATGGAAGAACCATCAGGCGTGTGCCGTCATTTGCATTGCTTCCTTCATCGGTTCCGCAAATGGCCTCGAGTTTGAACGCCATCGCGAAGTCAGCCCCGTTTCCGGTGAGGTAATGTTGTCCCGTCGAGGCAACGCAACCCCTATCTGCCCGATTACAGGGCAGCATTCGCTTCCTCGCAATTCCGATACCCGCACCGCCATCGATCCGCCTTACGGTTGATCTTCCCTTTACAGGGAGCGATACGGGCTTATCCTGTTCCACGGAGATGACTCGATTCGATAGTTTAGGTGCTCCCTATACGCCGGCAGTGATGTGTGCCCATGACGACGGAACTTCGAGCCGTCGTACCCACTGCAAGAAGAGCGCAGAGCATCTTCCGCTCCCTGAAACTTACGACGCTTGCAAGAGTTTGCATATGCTCACCATGCTATCCATGCACCCTAGTCCCACCTCCGCCTCGATGCTAGCAGATGCACCATTGCCTCGCGGCTCCGATGCCACTCTTGCGAGTGGGGTCCATTGTCCGAGAGTTCCAGAACAGTTCGTTACCTGGCCGCTCTGTCTCGTAGGGTACGTCCGATGGGACGAACGGTCCGCTCCTTTCTCCAAGCCAGACATTCATCTCCGTAGCCTCAGGTCACAACGAAGTAACTTTCATCGGCCTCTACTTCGCCCGTGAGCAACCGGCCGTCTTGCATGGCCGCTCTGATTCTGTGGCGCTTGCAAAACGATTCCTATCGCTGAGAAGGGTTGGGCTTTTTCAAAACGGGCTTCTCGCCGGAGGCGGGAGCTGGAATTGCTACCGTGGGCTTCGCGGTCTGGCCAGCCGCAGGGGTGGCGACGGAGGTTCCGCCCTCGGAGTAGGCCTTTTTCAGGAATCCTTCCGCGACCTGCTGCGCGCCGCCGGTGTCGTCGTTGGTTTGTTTTGCTTTGCTGTATTCGTTGACGGCGCGCTCGCGCTGCCCCAGCATGTCAAAAATCTTTCCGAGGTAGATGTGACTCCAGACTTCCGACCACTTTTCCGAGGGTTCGGGAACGGTTTGCAGCGCTTCGCGGAAGGCGTTCGCTGCCGCCTGATAGTTTTTCTGGTAGAAGAACGCTTCACCCATGCGGAAATTCGCTAGCGGCCGGTTCGGCTGAATCGCTAGCGCCCGCTGGTACTGCGTCACCGCGTCGTAAAAGCGGCCTTGTTCGGCGAGATCTTCTCCCCGCGCGATGGCCGCACGGGCACGCAGCGACGTGCTCCCCTTGAGAATGACATTGTTGGGATCGACCTTGATTCCGCCGGGCTTCGGCCGGCCAAACGTCTCGACCGTGAACCCGGATTCCGTGCCGATGACGTCGATGGTTTTCTGCTCCGGATTTCCTTCCGTGTCGATGCGCAGATCCACTGGCATACGAAACGTGTCCAGGGGCTGCTTGATCTTGCCAACGACGCGAAATCCCTTCGGTGTGCGGTACACGACGTATTCCAGCGAGAACTCCGGCACACCGGTTGAATTCAGCCACTGGGCGAAAAATGCCCGCAGGTTCGGCGGGTCTTGCCCCGGCTTTGCCGCGGCTTGCGCGCGGCGCTCCGCGAGGTTTTCAAAATCCTCGATCCGCGCGCTCTTCTCCGCAAATTGAAAGTAGAAATCGCGCAGAGCGGATTTGAAGGCCACGTCGCCCATTTGCGCCCGCAACATGTGAAAAAGCATCGCACCTTTGTTCATCACCACCGAACGGTAGTCGGGGGAGTAAGGAGCCAGCCGTGCGGCTTGCGCGATAGGCGCGGCATCCTCATACATCAAAGCGCCGACCGCGAATTCGTCCACGGCCCGGAGCCCCGCTTCTTTGCCCGCGTTTTGCTCCGCGTAAAGCGCTTCGGAATAGCGCGCCAGGCCATCGCTGATCCACACATCGCCCGGCGTGGCCGGGAGAACCTGAATGCCCCACCATTGCGAGGCCACCAGGCGCGCGATGGTCCGGTCGCTGCTCTTGGGTTCCCAGATGCGCTGGCTGAGGAGCAAAACTCCGGGTGCCGCGTAATCGCGCAGGGTTCCGTCGGGTAGCTGGATCAGCGTGAAAGTTGGATCCGGGATGGGTCCAAACATGTCTGAAAAAATAATCGCCGAGCGCGCCACGCTGGCCGCAAATTCCTCGGCATTCGCGGAGGACGCTCGCTGAGCGTAGACCGCGACGTGGATTCCTTCCGCCTGCTTTGGATTGAGCTGGAGATTGCCGGCTACAAACGTGCCATGAGGCGCGGGATTCTTGCACTCGAAGGTGTAGAGCAGCCGCCCGCCTTCCACGGCGTTCTTGCCGGGCATGGGCGACGGAGCGGAAGCCTTGCCGGTCCCCGCGACGGCAAAGATGTCTGGAACGTTCAGCCGGAATGTCGCCGTATAACGGTTCGACGGAAAGTTTGTGAGGGGAAACCACCGTGCCGGCAGCAGCAAGTAAGCGCCATCTTTGTTGATCAGCGCGGCACGCACACCCGGCACAGGGCTGTTCTCTTCATTTACGAGCAACCCCGCATAAGTGTAGGTGAGAGTGACGTGGCCATCGGTGGCCACGGGCGTGGGCAGTTGGACGACAACCATGAGTGGGTTCTGATTGTCGCGCTCGAAGGTCAGCGCTTTGCCGTCGGCTCCTTTTACCTCTTTCACAATCAGATTCGGGTGCAGCTCGACGCGCACGCTGCTGGAGGCTTCCACGGCTTTGAAAGCGATTTTTGCGGTGGCTGAAATCGATTGTCCAATGGCGTCCAGCGAGGCGGAGACGTCGTAGTGTTCGGCGAGGAAATTCGCGGGCCGGGGAGCCTGGGCTTGGAGCGGGGCGGCAGCGCAAGACAGCAAGATCAGCGTACAGAAGACAAATGTACCAGGAACTCTTTGGCGAAGGGCCATCGGACCCCTTTCAAATATCTTCAATTCTGCACCAATGTACACCTATAGGATAGCAAACCCATCAGTCCGCGTTGCTTTTGGGCGTGGTCAACAGCTTTACAATTTCATCCGCGGCCCTTTCGACCGCTCCCGGCGGGCCCAGGAGCCGCCGCACTTCTTCCAACCCGCTGCGCATTTCTTCCACTCGCTGCTTACCTTCTTCCGAGGGAGAAATCAGTTTTTCCGCTTCTGCGGCGACTCGTTGCGGTGTGAAGTCGTCCTGGATCAATTCAGGGACGACTACGCGCCCGGCGATCAAATTTACCATGCTGAAAAACCTGGTTCTCACCAGCGGTTTTGCGAGCCGTGCCGTCAGCGGAGAGAGCCGGTAAACAACAATCATCGGTGTGCCGAGCAGAGCCGTTTCCACCGTGGCAGTACCGCTGGAGACGATCGCCAGGTCCCCGGCTGCCAGGGCGTTGTAAGTGTCTTCCTCAATGAATTTGACTTGCCACTGTCCTGGAAACCGTCCCTTCCATTTCTGCGAGTCCAGCCCGGGCGCTACGGCAACCACGACGCCAAAACTGCCCGGCAAGCTCCGTCCCAACTCCGCAAGGGCTTGCACCAGTACAGGAATATGGTGGGCGATCTCTCCCCACCGGCTTCCCGGCAGGATGGTGATGATGGGATTCCCTTGTTCCAGACCGTATTTCCTGCAAAATAATTCCCGAGTCAGTGTAGCCTTCACATTTCCTACGAGCGGATGCCCGATGAATTTCACCGGCACGCCGGCATCGGCGTAGAACTTTTCCTCGAAATGGAAGATACACAGGGCCTGGGCGAACCGCCGCCGCACCAAATTTACGCGCCACGGCCGCCACGCCCAGAATTGCGGACAGATGTAATAGACGTTTCGAATGCCCCGGGGGCGCAGCTTGCGCGCCAGCCGCAGATGAAAACCGGGGAAGTCCGTCAGAATCGCAAGCGGCGGCCTCCGGCGCTCCGCTTCGTTCACAAGCCGTCTCATGGCGCCGAACAACGACGGCAACCGCTTCAGCACTTCGGTGATTCCCACCACGGAAATCTCCGCATAATCCGTGATGATCTCGACGCCCGCCGCGCGCATCAGCGGCCCGCCCATCCCGAAAATCGCCACGTCCAGGCGCTGCTTCAGCGCCGTCGCGAGCCGCGCGGCATACATGTCTCCGGAAGCTTCGCCGGCGGAAAGAAGGAGCGGTATTCGCGGCATGTTTGTATTGCGCAAGAATCAGTCGCTGGCCGGTAACACCGAGGGTTCAGCCGAGTCGTTGGCTTCGATTGGAAGGTGCAGCTCCTGCTCCTTGTATTGCAGCTGGTAAAGCCGATAGTAGATTCCGCGTTGTGCGAGAAGCTCCTGATGCGCGCCCTGCTCGCGCAAGCGCCCTTTGTGAAACACGAGAATGCAGTCCGCGTGCTGGATCGTGCTCAGCCGATGTGCGATGACTAGTGCTGTTCGCCCGGACAGCAAGCGGTTCAAGGCTTCGCGAATGAGCATTTCCGTCTTCGTATCCACGCTCGAAGTGGCTTCGTCCAGAATCAGGAAGCGCGGATTGTGCGCCAGCGCGCGCGCAAAATTGATGAGCTGCCGCTGCCCGACTGAAAGCGTTGAACCGCGCTCGTTTACGCTGGCGCCCACTCCTTCCGGCAGCGAGCGCATGAATTCTCCAAGCCCAATCTCTTCGACCGCCCGCTCCACCGTGGGGCGGTCGATGCCCGGCGTGCCGAGCCGGATATTCGTTTCAATCGTACCGGTGAAGAGAAAAGGATCCTGCAGCACGATGCCGAATTGCCGCCGCAAATCCTGCAATTCGATCAGCCGAATGTCCTTGCCGTCCAGGAGGATTTGTCCGCGCTGAATGTCGTAGAAACGGAGCAGCAGCGAAATTAGCGTCGTCTTTCCCGCGCCCGTGTGTCCCACGATGGCAATGGTCTGCCCGGGCTCTACGCGGAAGGAGACGTCGCGCAAGACCCAATCTTCCTCGGCTGGCGCTGCGACGTTGCGATAGCTGAACCACACGTTGCGGAACTCAATCTCGCCGCGCGGATGGTCGAGCGGAATGGCGTTGGGATCCGATCCTGCCGGCACCGGCTCATCCAGTAATTTGAAGATGCGCTCGGATGCTGCCATCGCGGATTGAAGGATGTTGAATTTCTCGCTGAGGTCCTGAATCGGCCGGAAGAATCGCTGCGCAAACATGGTGAAAGCGGTGAGGACACCAAGGGTGAGAGTGCCGGAGAGAATACGGTTTCCACCGGACCAATAAATCAGGGCAATGGTGGCGAAGCTGAGGAATTCGACCGCCGGATAGAAGAGAGCGTAGGCGAGAATGGCATCGCGCCAAGCGAGCATATTGTCGCGATTGCGCTTCTCAAATTCTTCGACGGCCTTGCGTTCGCGGTTGAAGAGCTGCACAACGCTCATCCCGGAAATATATTCCTGAAGAAAAGCGTTGATGCGGGCAATGGCAGTGCGGATGCGGCGATTCGCGTCGCGGACGAATTTGCGGAAAATCATGGTGACGATCAGGATGCCGGGCAGGACGGCAAGCGTATCGAGCGCCAGGCGGCGGTCGATCTTGAAGAGCAGGCCGGCCATGACCCCGAGGAGAAAGAAGTCGTTGATCATGGTAACTACCCCGGCGGCGAAGAGATCGTTGAGGGCGTCGACGTCCGTGGTCACACGCGTCACCAGCCGGCCCATGGGATTGCGGTCGAAGTAGCTCATCGGCAAGCGCTGCATGTGGGCGAATATTTCGCGGCGCATGTCGTACATGGTTTGCTGGCCGACGCGCTGCATGATGCGAATCTGGATATATTGGGCGAGGAAGTCGAAAGCCAGCACGGCCAGAAAGAGCAGGCTAAGCCAGCCGATGCCCGACCATGCCGATGCTTCCGAGATTACCTGATTGAGCGCGGGAACAAAGTAGCCATCGATGGCCTTTCGAAAGATCAGCGGCGGGGCAAGTTCGAGCGGCGTGACGACGGCTACCATGACCAGCGCCAGCGCCACGTGCCATTTGTACGGCTTCATGTATTGCAGAAGCCGCCGCATCAAGCGCGAATCGTACGCTTTGCCGAGGGCTTCTTCTTCGTGCAGGTTGCTCATGCGCGTTCGAGCTCTTCTTCCAGCAACTGTTTCTGATACAAATCCGCGTAGTAGCCGCCCCGAGCCAGCAATTCGTCGTGTGTTCCGCACTCGGCGATGGCGCCTTCGACCAGGACAACGATCTGGTCGGCGTCGCGAACGGTCGAGGTGCGGTGCGAAATGAGAATCGTGGTACGGCCTTCCATGATTCCGCGCAGTCCGGTGAGGATGCGCTCCTCGGTTTGCGTATCGACGGCGGATAGCGAATCGTCAAGGATCAGAATTCGCGGATCGCGGACGACGGCGCGCGCAATCGCGGCCCGCTGCTTTTGTCCGCCGGAGAGAGTGATGCCGCGCTCGCCGACCATGGTTTCGTAGGCCTTGGCGAAGTCCTGGACGTCGCCGTGCAGGCTGGCAATTTCGGCGGCTTCGCGGACGCGCTGCTGGTCATATTCTGGCAAGCCGAAAGCGATGTTTCCACCGACGGTTTCGCCGAACAAGTAAGTGTCCTGTGGCACGAAGCCGATGGACTGGCGCAGCGTGGTGAGAGGCCACTCGCGTATCGGACGCCCATCGATCAAGACGGAGTCATCCGGCGCTTCCCAGAGACGCGCAATGAGAGCGGCGAGGGTGGTCTTGCCGCAACCCGTGGGCCCGACGATAGCGAGGGTAGAGCCGGCGGGGACTTTCAAATGAATGTCGCGAAGCACCGGATGAGGACCGCTGCCATTGGACTTGGAGGAGCCATTCGAAACGGCTCCGGAAAGCGTGGTCGGATAAGCAAAGGTGAGATGACGGAATTCGATTTCGCCGCGCGGCTTGGTGCCTTCCGGAACTTTCGCGTGGCGATCATCGATATTCGGTTCGGCAGTGAGGATGTAATTCAAACGGCCCATGGAAGCAGCGCCGCGCTGAAAAATATTGGTGACCCATCCAAGGGCGATCATGGGCCAGACGAGCACGGCGAGGTAGCCATTGAAGGCAATGAGCGCACCAAGAGAAATCTGGCCACGGAGGAGCTGATGGCCGCCCTGCCATAGCACGATCAAGAAGGTGGTGCCGATGAGCCCCTGAAGAGAGGGCATGAACATGCTCCAGGTGCGGATGAGGCGGATGTTTCGCCAGACATACTCGCGGTTGGGCTCGTCGAAGCCGCGGATTTCCGCTTCTTCCTGAGCGTAGGCGCGCACGACGCGCACGCCGGCAAGATTCTCCTGGACGCGGGCGGTGAGGGTAGCGAGCGCGGCCTGGATCGATTCGTAGAGGTCGTGAATCGTTTTTCCGAAGAACCAGACGGCGACAGCCACTACCGGCGCGGGAAGAAGAACCCAAAGCGTGAGGGAAGGCGAGAGCGCGACCATGACAAGGATGGCCAAAATCATGGTGCCTATCGTCGTCGCGCTATACATGATGCCGGGGCCGAGGACCATGCGGACGGCGTTCAGGTCGTTGGTGGCGCGGGACATCAGTTCTCCGGTGCGATTGCGGACGTAGAATTCGGGCTCGAGGATCAGCAGGCGTTTCAGGAGATCGTTGCGAATGTCGAACTCGATGTCGCGAGAGACGCCGATGAGCGTCCAGCGCGCAGAAAACGATAGAAGGCCCTTGATTGCGACGCAGAATACGACGATGAGGCAATAGATGCCCAACGTACGGCTGCTGCTGGGCGCGTAGTAAGGAATGAAGCGGCTGAGCGTAGACGGGTTCAGGCCCAGTGTGAGCGGAGTTCCAGCCTGAGCGGAGTGTTCAAAGGGAACCGAATTGCCGGCGAGAGTGTCTGTCATGACGCCGGTGGCGAGGGGGAGCGCGTTGCCGACAATGCTCATCAGCACGACCGTGAGCAAGCCGAAAACGATGCCGCCGGGGTAGCGCCGCAGATAAGGTATCAGGCCGCGCAAGCCTTTGACAGGGGAAGATTCCCGGGGGGTCTTGGACGCCCGATTACCGGTGCCTGGCGGGACGGCGCTCATCGCAGCTGCGACCTCGCATCTTGCACGGATGGTGACTCGAGCAGGAAATGTTCGTACGTGCGATCCAG
>Ga0066651_10000090_pt1 | contig 26612 bp, 19 predicted proteins | sample GraSoiAngelo_100_FD_71410 | JGI IMG/M metagenome (GOLD analysis project Ga0066651, IMG submission 71410) | Grasslands soil microbial communities from the Angelo Coastal Reserve, California, USA - 14_0903_02_20cm | ecosystem: Environmental > Terrestrial > Soil > Grasslands | place: USA...
CGAAACGGGGTGAGGTTCCTCGCGTCGTGAAAATCCCGAAAGTAGCCCGCAACAGAGAGCTCGAACGCGCGTCGCTGGTAGGCCTCCGGATCCTTGTCGCGCAACCCGCTCGCCCGCAGCGCATCGCGCTCTTGCTTGATCTCGGGAGTCTGCATGCGTCTCGCGAACTCCTGCTCGAACTGCTCCCGATCCTCGGCGGTGATCGACGCGGGAGACACGAGTGCCAGGCGCTCGACGCGATCGGGGTGCTCGAGGAGGTACAGCACCGCGAGCAGTCCGCCCCACGAGTACCCGCACAGTGTCAGGCGATCGAGGCCCAGCTCGCCGCGGATCTCCTCGAGATCGGCGACGTGCTCACGCCATCCCACCGGCGTGTCGCGCGAGACCGGTGATCGGCCACCGCCGCGCTGATCGTAGTAAAACAGCGTTCGGCCATTGGCGAGCAGGTCATACTGTGGCAGCAGATAATCGTGACTCGCGCCGGGTCCGCCGTGGAGCACGACGACAAGCGGACCTGATCCGACCTGCCGGCTGAAGAGATGCACTACAACAGCACAGCCAGCGCGTCGGCAACCTCTTTTACGTCCGCATGCTCGCGCTCGCCAAACCCATTCAGAACGTCCGAGTCGATATCGATCTGCCCAAGGATGTGATCGCCGCGGCGAATCAATACGACGAGCTCGGACTTGGTGAACACATTGCAGGCGAGGTAATTCCCGATCGCGCTGACGTCGGCCACGTTCTGATCGCGGTTCTCGGCGACTGCGGTTCCGCACACACCCTGCCCGACCGGGATGCGCGTATGCTCGGTGTCGCGCCCGGCGCCTGCCTCCAGCACGAGCTCATCGTCGTGAAGCATGTACGCGTACACCGACGTGTAGGGCGGGCCCCATGCGCGGATCCGCTCACAGGCCATCATGAGAAGTGACCGGCGTCCCTCGTCGTGCAAGTGCGCGGCGCGGAGTGCGCGCACGACTTTCGTCGCTTCGGATGCGGGACTCGTCGTCACGTGCCGCGTTTCCCGAGCACCGTCGTCGCCCGGCGCTCGACACCATCGCGCGTGCTCACGATGACGACTGTGTCGCCCGGCTGATGGCTGCGGAGCGCGTCGGTCATGTCGTACAGATTGCCGATATGCTTGCCGCCGATAGTGGTGATAACGTCACCCGCCGCGAGCCCAGCCTGTGCCGCGGGACTGCCTGCCCGGACCCCGGTGATCTTCACACCCTGACCATTCGGCACGCCGCCGCTCATGTCCGGGATCGTGCCCAGGTACGCACCGTACCCGGAGCCACCGGCAGTAGCCTGCGGGCGCGGCGCATCGACGAACGTGAGCGGCCCCGAACGGTCGGCGAGCACGAGCGCCAGATCGGCCACGAACTGCGCCACCTGCGCGATTCCGTTCACATTGAGTTTTGGCCAATCGTCGGTCGAACGGTGGTAGTCCTCGTGCAAATCGGTGAAGAAGTGCAGGACGGGGTGGCGGGTCGCAAAGAAGACCTCGTGATCGCTCGGTCCCCAGCCATCGCCCGAGGCGCGCAGATCGAAGCGCGGCGGGGTGTTGAGCGAGTCGAGCAGCGCCGGAAATTCCCGCGCGGTCGCTGCGCCGAGCGCGAGCAGCCGCGCGTTCCGCAGTCGCCCGACCATGTCGAGGTTCAGCATGGTGTAGAGTGAATCGATCGGCTCGGGCGTGGCGTGGCCGACGAAGTAGGAAGAACCCAGCGTGCCCAGCTCTTCGCCGCTGAACGCGACCAGGACCACCGTGCGCGCGGGCCGGCGATGGGCGAGGATCCGGCCGATCTCGAGGAGCGCAGCGGTGCCGGAGGCGTTGTCGTCCGCGCCGTTGTGGACCCGCCCCGTCGAGTCCGGATCTAGCGCGCCAAATCCGCCCATGCCGAGATGGTCGTAGTGCGCGCCGACGACCACGATCTCCCCCCGTGTTGCCGCAGTTCCCGGGATCACGGCGACGACGTTGCGAGTCGGCGTCCCTCCAAGACCGGTGTGCAGCACGGCCGGCGCATCGGCAGGAATCGCGAAGTTCTGAAAGGAGACCTGCAGCCCGGCGTGTTTGAAGGCGTCCCGGATATACGCGCCGGCGCGCTCCAGGCCGGCCGTGCCGACGCCGCGTCCTTCCTGACGATCGTCGGCGAGAAACTGGACGTCCGCCAGGACGCGCCGGGCGGCGGCGGTGAGCGTGTCTTGTGACGGCGCCGCGAGGCTCGCCGTGAGCAGCAGCAGTGCGATCATGGATCGTACTCTATAGATTGACCCTCCCAATGGCTACCCCGCAGGAGGTCGTCGCTTCGATTACGCGCACGCTCGATCTCTTTCGCGATCCCGCAGCGAAAGAGGGACAGAAGGCGCAGTTTCGAACGCTGGCGAGCATCGTGAAGACCACCGCGGTCACGTTGGCAACGCAGGATGGGCGGCTCGTCGTCAACGGCGCACCGGTGGATGGCGGGACACTACTGCCGCGGTTGGAACTGCACTCGGTCCAGCAGATCGAGATTCCGGCGGATCCGCCGGTCGCGGAGGTCTTCGATTTACTGAAGGCGCTCGCCGATCAGCCCGGCGACGAAAACATCGCCAGCCGGCTCAGCGGCAACGGCGCCAAGCGAATCACGATCACGATGCAGACTTTTCACTTCGCGGCACCGGCTCCGCCGCCTGCGGCGGCTGCCCCTTCACCCCCGCCACAGAAATCCGCTCGGGAAGTCTCTGCGTCGGCGCAGGTGAATCCCGACGCGGACATCCCCGCGATAGTGCGCGAGGCGACTGGGGAGAGCATCGGGTTTTCGCCGTCAACGGCCGCCACGCGCTCGACCCACGATCTGATCGCCGAGCTGCAGGAAAGGCCCGACGGTCCTCAGGTTGGCGACTTGCTCGCGATTCTCGGCCGCCAGCTGGAGACCGCGATGAAAGCCAAACGGACGACCCAGGCGCTCACGATCGTCGCCGGCATCGTTCGAGCAGAACAGCAGGTGAGCGACGCGACGCGGCGGCGGCAGTATTCCATCGCGCTGAAGCGCATGTACAGCAAGACTCTGCTCGAGGCGATCGCCGAGGTAGCCAATCACCCGACCGACCGCGAAGACTCCCTGCTGGTCCTGCGGCGCGCGGGAGAGGACGGGGTCGAAGTGCTGCTGGACCTGTTGGTCGCTGCGCCGACAATCGAAGAGCGCCGCGGGATTTTCATGGCGCTCACCGGAATGAAGGAAGGGACCGATCAACTCGTGCACATGCTGGGACATCACCAGTGGTTCGTGGTACGGAATGTGGCGGAGCTGGCGGGTGAGCTGGCCTTAAACGAGGCCGTGCCGGCGCTGGCCCAGCAGCTCGAGCATGAGGACGAGCGTGTCCGGAAGGCGGTAGCGCTGGCGCTCTCCAAAATCGGATCCAGCGCGGCGGCCGAACCGTTGCGCCGCGCGCTGCGTGACAAGTCGCCAGAGGTGCGCATGCAGGCCGCTATCGGGGTCGGCCGAAAATCGAGCGCGCTCGCGATGACGATCGTGGTGGCGATGGAAGAGGAAGAAGATGAAGCAGTCGAGCGGGAATTGATCCTGGCGCTCGGGCGCATCGGCAGCCCGTCCGCCGTTCAAGCGCTGATCAAATTCGCGCAGCCAGGGGGTCGGGTGTTTGGCCGCAAACCATCGGGGTTGCGCGTGACCGCGGTCGAGGCACTGCGGGTCGCCGCCACACCGGCTGCAGTCGGAACGCTCGAAGGTCTCACCGAAGACGGCGACAAGCAGGTGCGCGCGGCCGCCCAGGACGCCGTGGGCGATCTTAAGAGGAACTGAGGCAGTAACTCCCGCCGTAATGTCATTTGCATTTAGCGTCTAAAATTGCATAATGCAACGTCAAGTTATCAGACAGCAGCACGCCTTCTTTTCGCGCTGTCCGACGCCTGTATCTCATTGCACCACAAAGAGTTTGAGCGAGCGTGCCGCTGGTGGGTGCGGTTCTTGCCCGTGCCGTCTGTGCTGTTCGTGTCCCGACTTCTTTGGTCAGGAGAGAGCATGAAAAGCCTTCGTGTCCTTCTCGTTGTCGTTGGCCTGTCGGCGCTGCCGCTCGTAGCGGCCGCGGCGCAGGGCCATGGTAACGGCAACAGCGTAGCCGTCTGCACGGCCTCGGCGCCGGCCCATACTGCTGGTGCCAGCGGTAAGGTGCCACCCGGCCAGTCGAAGAAGTGCCCAGCGCCGCCGCCCCCGGCGCCGCCGCCGCCTCCGGCGCCGGTGCCGCCGCCGCCGCCGGCTCCAGTGCCGCCGCCGCCGCCGGCTCCAGTGCCGCCGCCGCCGGCTCCAGTGCCGCCGCCGCCGCCGGCTCCAGTGCCGCCGCCGCCGCCTCCTCCGGCTCCGGTGCCGCCTCCGCCGCCTCCGCCTCCGTCAGCTCCTCCGAGCGGGATCAATAAGGCGAAGGGTACTGTCTTCGGAGACGTCGATGCCAGCGGCTCATACAATCCGTTCGCGGGTGATACCGTGATCGCGGGTTACACGGTTCAGCTCAAGTGGAACGGCTCGGTGATTGCGAGCACGACGGCCGATGCGAGCGGCGCGTACGAGTTCGATGGGCTCGGTAACAGCTCGTATGAGGTCTGCATCGTCAACGACGCAGGCCTGCAAGTGACCGCGCCAGCGAGTGGCGCGGGTACGGGATGTGGTGGATCAGGCTACGCATTCTCGTTCAACAGCGCGTTCGAAACCTGGGCCATGAACAACTTCGGCTTCTATCAGCCGTAGCTTTAGACTCCTGACCAACTCGGGGTCCCGGGCAGTTCGCCGGGACCCTGTTTTTTACCGGGGGATGAAGTCGATGCCCGGTTCCAACCGGCGGGCAAACACGGCCAGGAGTTCGGCCGCGCGATCGAGATCCTCGAGCGCCACCATTTCGTTGGGGCTATGCATGTAGCGGTTGGCCACACTGACGAGCCCGGTGGGAATCCCGCGCATCGCGTTGTAGATCGCATCGGCGTCCGTTCCTGTGTCGCGCGGCGCCGCCTGGATCGTGAAGGGGATTTTGGCCTGCTCGGCGCATTCGACGAGGAGGTCGAACACGGGCGCGCTGACCGAGGAGCCACGGCTCAGCACCACGCCCGCGCCGAGCTTGTGATCGCCGGTGTGTTTCTTGTCGGCGCCCGGGTAGTCCGTCGCATGCGTTACATCCACCACGAGCGCCACGTCGGGCTCGATGCCCACGGCGCTCGTGCGCGCGCCACTCCCGGTCCAGGCGATTTCCTCGCGCGTGGATGCCACGGAGAACACCGCTGCATGCTTGGGCCGTTGGGTGGCGAGCCGTCGCAGCGCCTCAGCGGCGACGAAGGCGCCGATGCGGTTATCAATGCTGCGCGAGACGATGCGTCCGTTCGGATACTCCTCGACGCGGCTATCCAGGACCCCAGGATCCCCCACACGAATCCGCTTCGCCGCTTCGTCGTAGCTCGCCGCGCCGATGTCGATCCACAGGTCGATCACCTTGGTGACCCGGTCGAGATCTTCCTTCCTGAGCTGATGCACGGCCTTCTTGCCGACCACACCATGCACCGGCCCTTGGCGCGAGAGAATCAGCACTCGTTGCCCAACCAGCACCTGTGAATCCCAACCACCGATGCCGCTGAAATAGAGGTAGCCGTCCTCGTCGATATGTGTGATCTGGAGTCCGATTTCGTCGATGTGCCCCGTCAACATCACACGGGGCCTTCCCTTGGCGTTCAGAGACGCCACGGAGTTGCCATGGACATCGGGTTGGACGTCATCGGCGAACTTGCCGACTTCGTCACGCCAGACGCGCGCCGGACCTTGCTCGAACCCGGAGGGGCCGGCCGTATCGAGGAGTTGCTTGAGGAATCCGACGGTCTGGAGTGCCACGCTGGTCTTTTAGTGTCTTTGTGGTGTCGTTATGGTGTTTACTGCCGCCGCAAGCCGGTCCGGTACAGCAATGCCCCCAGAATCGAAAACATGATCAAGCCGACGATGGTCGATGTCGCAAAGAGGCCCACGTGGTGATACAGCGGGATCGCCTCGGCGAGCCAATCGGCGGCTTTGCCGGTGCGTGAACCCCATCCCGCAATCGCCGCCACCACGATACCGCAGATTGCTCCACCGGCGATCAACCCGCTGGCAAACAACACACCGGGACCAGACTCGATTTCGGCGAGCGAGCGCTGACTGGAGCGGACACGGCGCTCGACGAGCCAGCGGACGATGCCGCCGGCGAACATCCCGGCCGACGTGCTGATCGGCAGATAGACGCCGACCGCAACGGGGAGCGACGACACCCCCATCAGCTCGATGGCGAGCGTGAGGAACACACCGATCATCACAAGCGCCCACGGCAGCTTGTGCGTGAGAATCCCGTCGACGATGAGCGCCATCAACGTGGCCTTGGGCGAGTCCAGGCGCTTCAGCTCGTGCCCGCGATACTCGCGGACGCGCCCACCGATCCCGGGATCGACGACGTACCGGATCTGGTGTGACGCGGGGTCAACGAGGTACTTCCCGGCCGGGACGCCCTGCGTTTCCACGTAGACCCGAATCACCTGGTAGTTGTTGTTGTCGATCGAGTCGGTCCCGCCGACGCCAAAGTGCGCCATCGTCTCGGTATGCACGACGACGTTCCCGTCCGCGCTTTTTCCGCTCGCGGGCGCGACGAATCCGGCGCGCGTCTCGGGGACCTGGTAGCTGTAGGCGCTGTTCAGGAACGTCAGCGTCCAGCCCACCGCCAGGGCCGACCCGATGGCGCCGATCAGAATCGCGATCTGCTGGCGCTTGGGGGTCGCGCCGACGAGGAAGCCGGTCTTCAGGTCCTGCGACGTGTTGCCGCCGTTGGCGACCGCAACCGCGATCACGCACGCGATCGAGATGGCGCGGACGCGGTCGTCGATCTGATTCCAGCCGAGCAGCAAGAAGATGAAAGAAATGGCGATCAGGGCCGCGATGGTCATGCCGGAGATCGGGTTTGCCGAGCTGCCGACCTGGCCGCAGATGCGCGAGGAGACCGTCGTGAAGAAGAAGCCGAAGATGATGATGAGGATGCCGCCGAGGAGGTTGACCCCGATCTGCGGCAGCATGGCGATGATGATCGCCAGCACGACGGACCCGAACACCGTCAGGCTGATCGGCAGGTCGTCGTCGGTGCGCACCCTGGCCGCGACGGCCCGGCCGAGCCGGCTGGCACGCATGTCGGCGAATCCCGCGCGGAATGCCGAGACGATCGTCGGCAGCGACCGCGCCAGGGCGATGATCCCCGCGCTCGCCACTGCACCGGCCCCGATGTAGAACACGAAGGCCGCGCGGATTTCGCCCGCGTCCATCTCACGAATCAGTTTGGTCGTCCCGAACATCGGCTCCGTCATCGCGCTCCCGAAGAGCTTGATGGCGGGCATCAGCACGACGTACGCGAGGCAGCCGCCGGCGAACAGATATCCCGCGATGCGCGGCCCGATGATGTAGCCGACGCCGATCAGCTCCGGACTGGCCTCGACCGTCACCTGCGCGGACTGGTAGGACCGGATGATGCCGCCCGGGTATTCCCGCCAGAGCTTCAGCGCCGTCATCAGGAACTTGTAGAGGAATGCGATGCCGAACGCCTGGAACACCGTCTTCGCGTGGATGCCGCCGCGTTCGCCGGCGATCAGCACTTCAGCGCAGGCGGTGCCTTCCGGATACGGGAGATTGCCGTGCTCTTTGACGATCAGCGCGCGGCGCAGCGGGATCATCATCAGGACGCCCATCAGGCCGCCCGCGATCGCCAGGATCGTGACCCGCGAGATGTCGAGATCGTAGCCCATCAACAAAATGGCGGGGATCGTGAACACGACACCCGCCGAGACGGAGTCCGCGGCTGAGCCGGTCGTCTGGACGATGTTGTTTTCGAGAATCGTGGAGCGGCCGAGCCAGCGGAAAATCGTAATCGACAGCACGGCGATCGGAATCGAGGCGCTGACCGTGAGTCCGATCTTGAGTGCGAGGTAGACGTTGGACGCGCCGAAAATGAGGCCGAGAATCACGCCGAGCACGATCGCGCGGACGGTGAGCTCGGCTGGGGCCTGACTGGCGGGAATGTACGGCTGGTGCGCGACGACCGACGTTGTGGCCTCGGGCGTCGCTGGATGAGCCGCGGGAATGCTTGTCATGGGCGCCGGAATCTGTGCTCAAACACGCATGGAGGCCAGCAGGGGTCCCGGCCCGGTCATTAATATAGGGCTGCGATGACGCATCCCTCTCCTGACCGCTTGTTCCTCGATTTTCAGCAGGCAATCGCGGGCCGCTATTCGCTGGAGCGCGAGCTGGGCCGCGGGGGTATGGGCGTGGTCTACTTGGCTCGCGAAGTGCGGCTCGATCGCCCCGTCGCCATCAAGCTGTTGCCGCCCTCGAGAGCAGGTGATCCAAAACTGCGCGAGCGTTTTCTGCGCGAAGCACGCACCGCCGCGAAGCTGTCGCATCCGAACATCATTCCCATTCACGCCGTCGAAGAGATCGGCGAGTTCGTGTTCTTTGCCATGGCATACATCGAAGGCGAGACGTTGACCGAGCGCGTCCGGCGGCGCGGTCCGCTGGCGCCGTCAGAAGGCGCCCGCGTGCTGCGCGACGTCGCCTGGGCGCTGGCGTATGCTCACGGTCAGGGCGTCATCCATCGCGACGTCAAGCCCGACAACATTCTGCTCGAGAACACCGGTCGGGTGCTCGTCGCGGATTTCGGCATTGCGAGTGTCGTCGCCGGGGCCGGGGGACTCGTCAGTGATGAGGTAATCGGCACGCCGGAGTTCATGAGCCCAGAGCAGGCGCTCGGAGAGGTCGTGGACGCAAGGAGCGATTTGTACTCGCTCGGCCTCGTCGGCTACTTCGCGCTCTCGGGCGAATTGGCGTTCGCGGGCGAGAAGCCGGCGGAGGTTTTGGCCAGGCAGGTCACGGAGCCCGCGCCCCCCCTCGCCAGCGTCGCGCCCGGCGTGCCCCGCAGGATTGGGCAGGCGATCGACCGCTCCCTGGTCAAGGATCGCGACGATCGACTCGAAAGCACGTCAGTCTTTGCCGATCAATTGAGTCGCGCGCTGGAGCAGCGTCGCGAGCTCCCCGTGGCGCTGCGCGTGTTCGTCAAGCGCGATGCCCGATTCAACGATGCCGGCGCGCTGCTGTACCCGTTCGTTCTCCTCGGCGCGGTCGTTGCGGCGTCGCCGATCACGTCGGTGGCGCTTGGATACGGCTTATTCGGCGCGGGCATCACCCTCGTGCCGGCTACCGTCCTTATTTTGCGCGCGCGGCGCCTGCTGAAAGCAGGGTTCGACTACAGCGACCTCGAGGTGGCATTCAAGGCAGAGCTGGATCGCGATCGCGAGGAACGCGGCGGCAAGTGGGTCGGTCCATCATGGTTCGAGCGAATCTCCAAATCAGTCGGGCTCGGCGGCTTAATTTCGGCGGGCTTGCACCTCACTGTTGTCCCGCTCCTCACGGGCGTGATCCTGCCGGAGGCGGTGGTGTGGGGACTCGGTGTCGGCTTGTGGGGGATGACGGGAGCGTTGGTCCTGTTGCAGCGGCGGCGCGACGTCGATACGGAGTTTTGGGGCAAGGTGTGGGCCGGCCGCATGGGTCGCTGGCTATTCAAACTTGCCCGCACGATAACGCCCGCCCGCGCGCTGCCGGCGTCGCTGACCCATCGCCCTACCGAGCTCGCGCTGGGCATGGCCGCCGAGCAGCTGTTCGAATCCTTGCCCAAAGACACGCGCCATCAGCTGCGTGATTTGCCGGATGTGGTCCATCGGCTCGAGCAGGATGCTCAGAAAATGCGCAAGCGACTGGAGGAGCTGCAGGAGGCGCTGGCGGACGCCCCGCATACGCGCAGTCCCGATCCCGCAATCGCAGCGCGACATGACCGCATCGTCGCGGATCTCACCGCCGAACGTGATGTCGTGCAACAGCGGCTGAAGGACGCCGTCGCGGCGCTCGAGACCATCCGGCTCAATCTGCTCCGGCTGCATGCCGGTACGGGGACCGTGCAGAGTCTCACGACCGATCTTGGACTCGCGCGCGAGATCGCGAGTGAGATCGGCCGACAGGTCGAGGGGCTGCGCGAGGTGGAAGAGGTGCTCTAGTCGCGCACGCGCTGCAGCCGCTCGACCGCCTGCTGCAGCAGGTCCTCCGTCTTACAAAACGCGAAGCGCACGTACTTCCGGCCGAGCTCGGCACGGGAGTAGAAGCTCGCGCCGGGCACGGGCGCGACGCCATGCGCGGCGGTCAGCCATTTCGAGAACTCGTCGTCCGGCAGTTCGGAGAGGCCGGAGAAATCGGCCATCACATAGTAGGCGCCCTGCGGGGGCGTGCACTTGAACCCGGCCGCGAGCAGGCCCGTGCAGAGAATCTCCCGGCGGCGCCGGTAATCGCGCTTCAATCCGTCGTAATACGCTTGACCCAGCGTCTCCATCCCGACGGCGAGCGCTTCCTGCAGCGGGGCCGGAGCGCCCACAGTGAGGAAGTCGTGCACTTTCCGGATGGCGTCCGTGACGTCCGGCGGCGCGACGATCGTCCCGATCCTCCACCCGGTGATGCTGTAGGTCTTCGACGCACCGCTGATGGTGATTGTGCGATCGGCCATCCCCGGCAGCGTCGCGATCGGGATGTGCTCGCCCTCGTAATAGATGTGCTCGTAGATCTCATCCGTGACGGCAAACGCGTCGTAGCGCTGACACAGCTCCGCGATGGCTTCGAGCTCAGCGCGTGTGAGTACGCGCCCCGTGGGATTGTTCGGTGTGCAGAGGATGATCGCGCGGGTCTTGGCGTTGAACGCCCGCGCAAGGCGGTCGAGGTCGAGTTGACCCTCCGGGGGCATCGGCACGAATACCGGTTTGGCATCGCACAGGATCGCGTCGGGGCCGTAGTTCTCATAAAACGGCTCGAATACCACGACTTCGTCGCCCGGGTTGACGACGCCAAGTAGCGCTGACGCCATGGCTTCGGTCGCCCCGCAGGTCACTGTGACCTGCGTCATTGGATCGATGGCCATGCGGTACCAATCTTGGTACTTCGCGGCCAACGCGTTCCGGAGGCGGGCAGCACCCCAAGTGATGGCGTACTGGTTGACGTCATCACGGATCGCGCGGGCCGCCGCTTCTTTCAGGACATCGGGGCAGGGGAAGTTCGGGAAGCCTTGAGCCAAGTTGATGGCCCCGTGCTCATTTGCGAGCCGGGTCATCCCACGAATAACGGATTCGGTAAAGCCGTGTGTGCGGCGTGCGGTACGGTTTCGCATGACAGCAAAAGATATCGCTCTGACCGCTTGTTCGCGGAGGCTGGCAACCCGACCCATGCGCTGTAGCTTCTCGCGCCACTAGTGCCGTCGTTGTCCCGCCGTGCGCCGTCCCGTGCCGGGAGGGCCCGCGCGATCCTCGCGTTGGGCCTTCTTTTAACACTCGTAACCTGCCGTGACGGCAGCGGTCCGGCCCTTCATTACGCCCGCGTCGCCGTCGCCCCGGTCTTTCCGTCGGAAGCGACCGTCGCGGCGTTCGGTCTGTCGATCGACCGGGTGCGGTTCGTCGTCGTGCGTTCGGTGGCGCCGCCGGACACGCTCGCCGACACGACCGTCGATTTGCCCCCCGATGCGCAGATCCTCGACCTCAACCTTCGCGTACCCATCGTTACGTCGCCCGAAACGGTGCTGGTCTCGATCGTGGCCTTGGCGGGAGCCGTGCCGCTGTTCCAGGGCGCGGCTCCCGTGGAGGTTTCGAGCGGAGTCACTTCAGAACCGACTGAAATTTCTGTAGCGACGTACGTCGGACCCGGCGCCGGCGTCGACAGCATCGCCATCTCCCCCCGCGCCCCTTTCATCTATTTCGGTGATTCACTGCGCTTTCAGGTCGTGGCATTCCAGGCGGGAACACCGGTGCCGGACTTTTACGTCTCGTGGAGCACCAGTGATACCGCGCTCGCGCACGTCAACGGCATAGGCTCGCTGCGCGCGCCGGCGTGGCGCACCAATGTGTGGGTGATCGCGCGAACGCCCGGAGCGGTCGCCGATTCGGTGACCGCGACGTTCCAGCCGATTCCGTCCCAGCTCGTCGTGATCGCAGGCGGCGGTCAGACCGGCCCGGTCAGCCTGCCGCTCGCGACGCAGCTCGAAGTCGAAGTGCGTGGCGCCGACAACCTGCCGGTGTTCGGCGTCGCGGTGCGCTTCCGCTCCCTGTCGGGCGGGAGGCCGAGCGACACCACGGTGACGAGCGATCTCGCGGGCCGGGCCAGTGTCACCGGCGTCCTCGGCCCGACCCCTGGGGCCCAGAGCTACCAGGCGACGCTTCCCGCGTTCCCCGGCGTGACGGCCGCGGCATTCACCGCGACTGCGACCGGCGTCGTAATTTCGCCGGCGACGTCGCTCCTGACCGTCGCGAGCGGCTCGGTACTCTCGGGCAATACCGTGAAGCTCCGGCTCCAGGCGAAGGATGCCGGTGGCAATGACATCACGACGGGCGGCGCCATCGTGGCGTTCAATCGCTCAGGAGGAACGAGCACCGGCACGATCAGCACAACTGCGGACAGTGGCAACGGCGTGTACACGGCGGCGTTTACCGGCGTGCTCGCCGGAACCGCGACGGCGATCGGCGCGACGATCAATGGAGCGCCGGTCACGAGGACAGCGCCGACGATCTCCGTCTTCCCCGGCGCGATCTCGCCGTCGGCGTCGCCGGTCACGATTTCGAACGGCACGGTCACGTCCGGCGCCGTGGTGACCCTGCACCTGCGGGGCAGAGACGCGGCGGGGAACAACGTCACGACCGGCGGTGCGATCGTCGTCTTCTCGAGCTCGGGGGGGACGAGCACCGGCACCATTAGCGCAACCGCGGACAGCGGCACCGGCGGTTATACGGCGACGTTCACCGGCGCGCTGGCGGGCACGGGGACATCGATCGGCGCCAGCATTGACGGGACGCCGGTGACGACGGTCAAGCCGACCGTCGTGGTCACCCCGGGCACGCCCGCGCAGCTGCTCTTCGTGGTCGCGCCGGCGTTTGCCGCGACGGGTGTTGTGATGTCGCCCGCCGTCCAAGTTGGCGCGCGCGACCTCGCGGGGAACGCCACGCCCGCCTATGCCGGGGACGTGACGATCGCGATCGGGACGAACCCCGGCTCCGGGTCGCTGGCGGGGACGCTCACGCATACCGCCAGCGGTGGCGTCGCGACGTTCGACGATCTCGCGATCGATCTTCCAGGCATCGGCTATACACTGGGCGCCACGGCGTCCGGGCTTGCCACGGCGACGTCGACGCCCTTCGACGTCGTGCCGCCGTCGGGAACGATTGTCTGGGCCGCGGCGACCAGCGGGAACTGGAGCAATCCGGCGAACTGGGTGGGCGGCGTCGTGCCGGGGCCCACGGAAACGGCCGCGATCATGGTTCCCGGGACCTACACCGTCACCCTCGATGTGAACGACACGATCGGGGGGTTGCAGCTCGGCGGGTCGAGCGGCACGCAGACGCTGCTGGCCGCGAGTAAGACGCTGCGCGTGTCCGGCACGTCGCAGGTGAACGCCAACGGGCTGTTGTGGCTCAAGGCCTCGACGCTCGCGGGCGGCACGCTCTCCGACGCCGGTCAGGTGTTCGTCGAAGGCTCGACGAGCATTACCACGGGTCTCACGACGACGTCGGGGTCGCTGATCCGCTTGCAAGGGAACGGGTCGTACAGCACCGCCGCCTTGACGGTCGCTAACAGCTTCACCAACAACGGCAGCATCGTCCTGACCGACTCGACGTCGTCGTATGGCGCGATCCTGAACGTGACCACTGGGACGCTGACCAACGCGCCCACCGGAACGATCGATGCCGCGGTCGGAACCGGCGGGCAGCGCACACTTGGAGCGCAGCTCGACAATCAGGGCACGCTCACGGTGCGCCGTGCCTTGACGCTGAGCCGCGCCTCAGCCGCGCATACGAGCAGCGGCGCCATCAATCTGACAGGCGCCAGTCTGACCGTCGGGCAATCGGGAACGCTGCCGAGCTTCACGATCACGGGCGGTACCATCACGAGCGGGGCGGGCGACAGCCTCAAGGTGACGTCGGGGACGTTCCGCTATAACGGCGGCTCGATCACCGGCGGTACGCTATCACTCTCATCGGTCGCCGTATCCGCGAGTCAAAGCTTCAGCACCGCCACGGCTGGCTTGAGCCTGGCCGGTACGACGTGGAGCGGCAGCGGGACGGTGACGATCGCTCCGGCGACGACGGTCGTGTGGCGTGCCAGCACCATCAGCGCCCCGCTGCACAACCAGGGCACTCTGCTCGTGAACGGCTCGAGCGCCCTCAATGGGCCGGTGAGCAATGACGCCGGCGCGACGCTGCAGCTCGAAGGCAACGGGAGCTATAGCACGGCGGTCCTGGCGGTCGCCAACAGCTTTACGAACACCGGCGCAATCGTGCTCACGGATATCACGTCGTCATACGGCGCGATGCTGAACATGCCGGCGGGTGCGACGCTGACCAATGCGGCAGGCGCCACAATCGACGCGGCGGTCGGTACCGGGGGTCCGCGTACGCTTGGGCTGCAACTCGACAACCAGGGGACGGTCACGTTGCATCGGTCGCTGACGCTCAGCCGCGCGAGCGCCGCGCACACGAACAGCGGCCTCATCGACATCACCAGCGGCAATTTGTCCGTCAGTCAGTCGGGCACGAGCCCCAGCTTCTCGAACGCCGCTGGCTCCATCACGATGGGCGCCAGCGACAGCCTGTTGGTCTCCTCGGGATCCTTCACCTGGAACGGCGGCGCGATCATGGGCGGAACCCTGTCGTTTGCATCGACTGCGGTCACGCTCGCGCAGGACTTCAGCACCGCCACCGCAGGACTCAGCCTCGCGAGCACGACGTGGAGCGGAACAGGCACGTTGACCGTCGCGCCGAGCACCGGTGTCGTGTGGCGCGCGAGCACGATCAGCGCGCCGCTCGTCAACCAGGGAACGCTCATCATCAATGGATCGAGTGCATTCAACGGGCCGTTCAGCAATGCGTCGGGCGCGACGCTGCAGCTCCAGGGCAACGGCAGCTACAGCTCCGCGGTCCTGGCGGTCGCGAACAGCTTTACGAACAACGGCGCGATCGTCTTGACCGACGTCACGTCCTCGTACGGCGCGACTCTCAACATGCCGAGTACGCGGTTGACCAACGCATCCGGCGCCACGATCGACGCTGCGGTCGGCCAGGCGGGACCGCGCACGCTCGCCGTCGAGCTCGACAACCAGGGCACGGTCACGTTGCACCGGGGCCTGACACTCGGCCGCGCGAGTGCCGCACACCTGAATAGCGGGACGATCGACCTGGTGGGCGGCGACCTGACGATCAGCCAGTCGGGCACGGCGCCGAGCTTCACGAATACCGGTGCGATCAACATCGGGACCGGCGACTCCGTCAAGGTGTCCTCCGGCGCTTTCAACTACACGAGCGGGACGATCAGCGGCGCCGGTACGTTCTCGGTCACTTCGGTCAACATCACCGCCGCGCAGAGCTTCAGCACCGCGACGGCGGCCCTGAGCCTGGCCAGCTCGACGTGGGGCGGCTCCGGTACCTTGACCGTCGCGAGCGGGACGTCGCTGCTGGTACGGGCGAGCACGATCAATTCAGCGCTTCTCAATCAGGGCCTGTTGGTCGTGAACGGGGCGAGTGCCTTCAATGGTTCGGTGACGAACCCGGCTGGTGCGACGTTGCGCGTGCAGGGAAATGGCAGCTACGGAGTCGGGAGCCTTTCGATCGCCACCGCCTTCACGAACGCCGGCACGATCGAGCTCACCGATACCACATCATCGTACGGCGCGACGCTGTCGGTGTCGCTTACGCAGCCGTTTATCAATGCGGCGGGTGGGACGATAGCCGCGCTGCAGGGGTTCAACGGCCACCGCTTCATCTTTGCGCAGCTCGATAACCGGGGCACGGTGAGCGTGGCCACGGCCCCGAACCAGCCGCTGACGTTCGCCGCCGGCGGTGTAAGCCATCAGAACAGCGGCACCATCGTGATCACCAGCGGCAATCTCCTGATCAGCGGTCCCGGCGAGAGCTTTACGAACACGGGTGCGATCAGCGTCGGCGCGGGGGACACGCTGCGCATGACCAACGGCTCGTTCACCCATAACGGGGGCACGCTCGGCGGCGCCGGAGCGCTGAGCCTGGAGAGCGCCACCACGGGGGCGTTCAACGTCGCGCAATCCATCGCGTCAATGCTTTTCACCAACTCGACTGCCAGCTTCGCGACACCGCAGAGCACCGGTGCGACAGGCTTCCAGTTCAGCAGCTCGACCATCAACGGGCCGGGACTGCTGACCAACGACCTGGGGCGCTTCCTGAACGTGCGCTCCAGTACCATCAATGCCGATCTGGACAACCATGGCACGCTGCTGGTCAACGGCTCGAGCGCCTTCAATGGGGTTCTGACGACGGGCGACACGTCGCTGATCCAGGTGCAGGGCAACGGCACCAACAGCACCGGCACGATGACCGTCCTCAACGGCTTCACCAATCGGGGTGTTATCGAGCTCAGCGACATCGTGTCGAGCTATGGGGCGACGTTGAACGTGACGAACGGCACGCTGACCAACGCGCCCGGCGCGTCGATCAACGCGCTCGCCGGCACGAATGGCGCGCGGACGCTTGGCGCGATGCTGGACAACCAGGGATCGCTGTCCGTCGCGCTCGCTCCCACCGGCACGCTGACGCTGAACCACGGCGGCGCCGATCATCGAAACACCGGCACGATCGACGTCAGCGGTGGCGATTTCGTGATCACCCAGAGCGGGACGACGCCGAGCTTCAGCAACGCGGGCGCCATCACGGTCGGGAGCGGCGATACGCTGCGGATCAACGGCGGTGCGTTCACCCATGCCAGCGGCACGGCGGGCGGCGCCGGCGCGCTGGTGCTCTTCAACGTGAATCCGGCGTCGTTCAGCGTCGACCAGAGCTTCGGCGCGATGACGGTGACCAGCTCGACGGTGGCGTTCGCAACGCCGCAGAACACCACGGCAACCGGCTTCGACTTCACCGGTTCGTTCGTCGACGGGCCCGGACCGATAACGAACGAAGCAGGCAACACGCTGCCGTTGCATTCGACCGCCATGCGAACCGCGCTGCGGAACTTCGGCACGATCCTGACGACCGGCGCCACGTCGTTCACCGATACCTTGACCACCGTCGCCGGCTCGCTCATTCGGATTCAGGGCAACGGGACGTACGGCTCGGCGAACCTCACGGTCACGAAGGGGTTCGAGAACGCCGGAACCGTGGAGCTCACCGACACGACGTTGGCGTACGGCTCGACGCTCACGGTGCCCAATGGCAAACTGCTCAACTTGAGTAGCGGACTGATCAGCGCGGCCCCCGGCGCCAACGGCTCACGGACGCTCACAGCCGCGGTCGACAATCAAGGCGCGGTGGCTGTCGCGCTGCAGCCGGGACGCGACCTGCTCATCAATCAGGCCGGTGCAGTGCACGCCAACAGCGGGACGATCGACGTCACCAGCGGCGATCTGGCCATTACGGGCGCGGCGAGCTTCCAGAACGTCGGGGCGATCAATATCGGCGGCGGCGATACGCTGTCGATCACCAACGGCGCGTTCAGCTACGACGCCGGAACGCTGGGCGTCGGCACCCTCGTGCTCTCGAGCGTCAATCCGGCGAACTTCAACACGTCGCACACGCTCAGCTCCATCGTGCTGAACAACACGACCGCCAACTTCGCGCCCGCGCAGTCGACGGCCGCGACGGCGTTTGCGCTTACCGGCTCCGTCCTCGGCGGTCCCGGAACTCTGACCAATGATGCCGGCCAGACGATGAAGATGCGGTCCAGCGGGATTTCCGCGCCGTTCGTCAACCAGGGGACGCTCATTGCCAACGGCGCGAGCTCGTTGGACGCGCTGACGACTGTCGCGGGCTCCACGCTGCGGGTGGAGGGTGACGGCACGAGCGGCGTGGCCACGCTGACCGTCACCGGCGGCATGGTGAACAGCGGTGGGATCGAGCTGACGGATGTGGGCTCCGCGTACGGCGCGACGCTCGTCGTAAAGACGCTGCCGCTCGTAAACGCGGGGACGATCGCCATCCTTCCCGGCGCGAATGGACCGCGGACGATCGACGTCGTGCGGCTGGACAATCAGGGAACGTTCACCGCGAATCAGCCTGTCACGATCAGCCACCCGGACGCGCAACACACGAACCGCGGCACGTTCAAGGTGAAGGCCGGCGCGATCACGTTCGCGCAGTCGGGTACAAATGAGAGCTTCACCAACTTGGCGGGCGGAATCATCGACATCGATGCCGGCACGGTGTTCCGGGTGACGAACGGCCCGGTGAGCAACGCGTTAGGCGGGAAGATCCTGGGATTCGGCACGCTCGACGTGCGGCCGCCCGCCGTCTTCTCGAATGACGGCGAGATCCTTCCGGGCGCGTCGCCGGGCAAGCTGACGATCGCGGGCAACATGCAGATCCCGACCTCGGGGATCATCACCATCGAGCTGGGCGGCCCCACGCCTGGCGCGGAGTACGATCAGCTGGCGATAACCGGCGCGGCGATTTTCGCGGAAGGGACCCTGAACGTCTCGACGATCGGCGCGTTCGATCCGAAGGGTCTGTCGTTCGATGTGATGACGTTTGGACCGGGGAGCACAACGGGACCCATTCGTACGGTCAACCTGCCACCGCTATGCTCCAGCGGTCAGGTCGTCAACACCGGCACGTCGCTGCGAGTGACTTGTCCTTAGGGGCTACTTCAGCAGCAATTTCGCAATCGTGTTGAGCTGCATATTGCTGGTGCCTTCGTAAATCGTCCCGATCTTCGCGTCGCGGTAGAACTTCTCGACCGGATATTCCTTGGTGTAGCCGTATCCCCCGAACAGCTCCACCGCGAGCGACGTCACGCGCTCGGCGACCTGCGACGAGAGCAGCTTCGCCATCGCGGCTTCTTTCGTGTACGACTCGCCCGCATCCTCGAGCCGCGCGGCGTTGTACACCATCAAGCGCGCGGCCTCGAGCTCCGTCGCCGCCTGGGCAAGCTGGAACTGCACTGCCTGGAACTCTGCGATCGGCTTGTTGAACTGGTGGCGCTCCTTCACGTACTTGAGCGACGCGTCGAGCGCACCCCGCGCCACCCCGATCATCTGCGCGCCGATGCCGATGCGCCCGGTGTTCAAGGTCTCGATCGCGACCTTATAGCCGTTGCCGACTTCGCCGATCAGATTCGCCGCCGGCACCTCGCAATGATCGAGGATCAGCTCGGCTGTCGACGACGCGCGGATGCCGAGCTTGTCTTCTTTCTTGCCGACACTGAATCCCTTGAAGCCACGCTCCACCGCAAACGCCGTGATCCCCTTATATCCCTTGGCGAAATCGGTCTGCGTGAAAATCACGAAGAGCCCCGCCTCGGCGCCGTTCGTGATCCACAGCTTGCGGCCGTCGAGGATCCACGTGTCACCCTGCTTCGTGGCCTTGGTGGCGAGTCCGAACGCGTCGGACCCCGAGCCCGCCTCGGACAACGCGTACGCGCCGGGCACTTCGCTCGCGAGCCGCGGCAGATAGCGCGTCTTGATGTCGTCCGATGCCCATTTGAGGAGGAGCGCGTTGACCAGCGTGTTCTGGACGTCGACAAAGATCGCCGCCGACGCGTCCACGGCGGAGAGCTCTTCGACCGCGAGCACCGTCATGAACAGGCTGCCGCCCGCGCCGCCGAGCGACTCCGGCGTCTCGATGCCCATGAGGCCGAGCTCGAAGAATTTGGGAATGAGGGTGGGGTCGAGCTGCGCGGCCTGCTCCATCGCCTGCACCCGCGGGCGGACCTCGCTCTCGGCGAAGTCGCGCACCGCGCCCTGAAACATCCGTTCTTCTTCGGAGAGCTTGGTAAGCGGGTTCACGCCTTCTTGTCGGACGGGCCGGGCGCCAGCATCTCCCGAATTCCGCCAAGCGAGCCGAGCACGCCGGTGGCCTCGTACGGCATGTAGATGACTTTGTTGTTCTGGCCCGAGACCATTTCTTTGAGCGTCTCGATGTACCGGATGGCGATCAGGTACTGCGCGGGATCGCCGCCGGTGCCCTTGATCGCGGCGGTGATGCGCTCGATCGCCTGCGCCTCGGCCTCGGCCACCTTCAACCGCGCCGCCGCTTCCGCCTCGGCATGCAGGATCTTCGCCTGCTTGTCGCCCTCGGCGGTGTTGATTTCCGATTGCCGGATGCCTTCCGCCGAGAGGATGCGGGATTGCCGCTCGGCATCGGCGGTGATGATGGTCGCGCGGCGCTCGCGCTCGGCACGCATCTGCTTTTCCATGGCGTCGCGGATGTCGCGCGGGGGATTGATGTCCTTGAGCTCCACGCGACTGACCTTCGAGCCCCATTTGTGCGTCGCTTCGTCCAGAATCGCGCGCAGCTTGGCGTTGATCGTGTCGCGCGAGGAGAGAATATGATCGAGCTCCATCTCGCCGATCACGTTGCGCAGCGTCGTCTGCGTCAGCTTTTCGATCGCGTCCGGCAGGTTGGCGATCTCGTACGTCGCGCGCACCGGATCGGTGATCTGCGAGTAGATCAGCGCGTCGATCTCGACGACGACGTTGTCCTTGGTGATCACGTTCTGGCGCGGGAAGACGTAGACCGTTTCGCGCAGATCGATCCGCTCGGTGCGGAAGCGCCGCGAGTAGCTGTCGCCCGCCGGCGTGATGAGGGTCTGGTGCCAGTCGACCGTGCGTGGACGATCGATGACGGGCAGAACAAAATTGATGCCCGAGCTCAGCGTCTTGTGGTATTTGCCGAGCCGCTCGATGATCATCGTCTGCGCCTGCTGGACGACGCGGATCGACTTCGATATCAGGACGATGACGCCGAAGGCCACTGCCGCAACCAGAATTGTGCCGGGACCCATCGCCTAAAACTCCTTCTCGACCATGAGAGTCGTGCCGTCCACCTGAATGATGGTGACCTGGGTGCCGGGCTCGATCACCGTCGCGTCACTGGAGGCGCCGCGCCAGTCCTCGCCTTCGACCTTGACCCGCCCCGTCTGGCCCGGCGCAATCCGCTCGGTCACGGTGCCGGTCTTGCCGAGGAGCGCGTCGACGCCGGTGCGGAGCTCGGATCCCGGACCCAGCTGGAAGTAGTGCATCAGCCGTGGCCTGAGCCCGGCCATACTCACGATGCTGGCCGCCGCGAACGCGATCCCCTGGCTGACGAATCCGAGGCCCGGAATCAGGCCGACCACCCCGGCAACCCCGGCCCCCACAGCCAGGCAAGCGAGCCAGAAGCCCGCGGTAAACATTTCTCCCACGAACAGCCCAATCGCCAGCAGAAACCAAAGCAGCCAATCTTCCATAAGGTGAAAGCTGCAACCCCTGGACCTGTTTCGCTATCTAACCAGCGCCCACTCCTCATGGAGCCGCCATGATTGTCCGCTCACTGCTGCTGATTTCCAGCGTTGCACTGCTCACCAGTCGCGCCGCCGCTCAAACGTCGAGTCACGTCCTCAAGGGCGACTCCGTCGCCGTTTACAACCTCGTCGGCGAGCTGCGCGTGGAAGCCGGCACGGGCAGCGACGTCGTCGTCGAAATCCAGCGCCGCGGCGCCGATGCCGCCAAGCTCGAGGTCCAGACCGGCCCGATCCGCGGCCGCGAGACGCTGCGCGTGATCTATCCTGACGACGTGATCCTCATGCCTGATTGGGGCCAGGGCTGGAACACGACACTCCGGGTGCGCGACGACGGCACGTTCGGCGACGACAGTGATGAGCACCGCGGCTGGTCGCATGAGGGCCACGAAGTGCGGATTACGGGGCGCCGGGGTGCGCGCGACGGCTTGGAGGCGTACGCCGATGTGCGCGTGAGCGTGCCGAAGGGCAAGAACGTCGCGTTGAACCTCGGCGTCGGCAAAGCATTTGTGACGAACGTCGAAGGGACGATTCGCGTCTCCGTTGCGTCGGCGGATGTCGCCACGGACCGGACGCGCGGATCGTTGCGCGTCTCGACCGGGTCGGGGAATGTGGATCTGCGCTCCGCCGCCGGCGACGTGAGTCTGGGCACGGGCTCCGGCGACATCACCGCGTCGGGAATCGAGGGAGCGATGCTGCGGCTCGAAACCGGCTCCGGCACGATCACGCTGAGCGATGGCAAGGCGGGGACCGTATATGTGTCCACGGGATCGGGCAACATCCGGGCGACGTCGGCGTCCGGCGATGAATTGTCGTTCGAGACCGGGAGCGGCGACGTCGATGTCGCGTTGATCGCGGCGTTCCGTTCAGTGCACATCGAGACCGGCTCGGGCGACGTGACGCTCAAAGTGCCGCAGGATGCCGGTGCGGAAGTGGATATCGACACCGGCAGCGGCGACATCGATCTCGGCGGGCTGACGCTGACCGTGCGGAAGGTCTCGCACGATCATGTGCAGGGAACGCTGGGAGACGGCAGAGGCCGCCTGTCGGTCGAAACCGGGTCAGGAAACGTGTACCTAGAGAAGCTCTAGTTTCCGGCGGTCCTTCTTGGTTGGGCGACCTTTGCCTTCATAGCGAGGCGACGGCGCGAGCCGGTGAGCTTCGGCCAGCCGCGCGCGCGCGACTTTGCCTTCGGTCGATTCGTCGTAGAGCAGCTGGGCGTCCTTCGAGGACCCGCGGCGTTCCGTCACCGCCCGCACCGTGAGGATCCAGTCGTACGGACCGACGCGCACGCGCAGCTGGTCGCCGGCCTGCACGAGCTTGGCGGGTTTGGCACGGCCGCCATTCAGCTGCACCTTGCCGCCGGCGACCGCCGCGGACGCGAGCGCGCGTGTCTTGAAGAAACGCGCGGCCCACAGCCAGCGATCGAGTCGCACTCTATCCACTGTCATCCTCTAAAGTATTATCAACAGCCATGAAATGGGTGCTCATCGTCATGGGCGCACTGGCGGCGGTATTCGTCGCGATGGCACTCGTCGGGCTGTTCGTGTCGCGCGAACACCGCGCCACGAGCACCATCTCGCTCAAGCAACCGATCGACAGCGTCTGGAAGGTGGTGCGTGACATCGGCGGAGGCGCGAGCTGGTGGCCCGCGATCAAGCACGTCGAGCGGTTACCGGACCGGGGCGGACGGGAAGTGTGGCGCCAGAAGCAGATGAGCGGGTTCGACGTGCCGATCATCGTGCTCGAGTCAACCCCGCCGCGCAGGCTCGTGACGCAAATCGATCCCAAGGCTCGCGCGGCATTCGGCGGGACCTGGACGTACGAGCTGGCACCCGAGGGTGATGGTACACACATGAGCGTGACCGAGGTGGGATGGATCGGCAATCCCATCTTCCGGTTCATGTCACGCTTCTTATTCGGTTACTATGGCTCGCTCGACAACTATCTCAAGGCACTCGCCAAACGCTTCGGGGAGAAGGCCGAGCCGACACACGGCTAAAGCCGGCAAACCCAGCCAACCCTTCCACCGTAGAGAGTGTCGAACCAGCACAACCTGTCATCTCACGGAGCCCCGTCATGTTTCGCTACCTTGCCGCCGTTGTTCTAGCCGTTTTGATCCTGCCGACCCCCGCACGTGCCCAGGAAAGCGACGATGAATGGCTCGATAACTGTCGCGAGCATTGGGGAGATTACGGCTCGCGTGGACGACACTGCGAGATTCGCGAGCTCGGCATGAAGTCGATTCGCGGCCCGCTCACGATCGACCCCGGGCTGAACGGCGGTGTCGATATCGTCGGGTGGGACAAGGACAGCGTTGCGATCACGGCCCGGATTCAGGTGAACGCGCACACGCAGGGCGAAGCCGACGACATCGCACGCCAACTGAAGGTCGAAGCCTCTGGAAATACGATCAAGGTGACCGGCGGCAGCAGCTCCGATGGCCGGCGTCAACACTGGGGCGTCAACCTCGTGGTCATGCTTCCTCGCCGGACGGACCTGAACGTCGCGACAGAGAACGGCCCGCTGTCGGTCCAGGACGTGGCCAGCAAGATGGATCTCCAGACTCAGAATGGTCCACTCTCGTTGACGGGCGTTGGCGGCGACGTGCACGCGAGCGCGCAAAATGGTCCCTTGTCCATCGAGCTGATGGGGACCAAGTGGGAAGGCGCGGGGCTCGATGCCGAAACGGAAAACGGTCCCGCGGATCTCACGATCCCGGACAACTACAACGCGAGAATCGAATTCGGGACGGTGAATGGGCCGATGGACGTCGGGTTCCCGATGACGGTCACCATCAACGGCCGGGTGAGGAATCGGATCTCGACGACGCTGGGGAGCGGCGGGGCGCCGGTGCGCGTGGTCACGACGAATGGGCCGATGACGGTGCGCAAGAGTCGCTAGACGCCGATATCCTCGTTCCACAGCTCGGGGTGCGTCCGGATGAACTCCGTCATCAGGCGGATGCACGAAGCGTCCTGGCGCACCTCGAGTGTTACACCGCGGCTCCGCAGCAACTCTTCTTCTCCCAGGAAAGTCTCGTTCTCCCCGATGATGACGCGGCGAATGCCGTAGAGGAGAATCGCGCCGCTGCACATCGCGCACGGCGACAGCGTGGTGTAGAGCGTCGCGCCCTGATAGACCGCGGCCGGCCGGCGACCGGCGTTCTCGAGCGCATCCATCTCGGCATGCAAAATCGGACTACCCTTTTGGACTCGGCGGTTGTGGCCGCGGCCGATGATCGTGCCGTTCGACACGATCACCGAGCCGATCGGAATCCCACCTTCATTGAGTCCCTGCTCGGCTTCGGCGATGGCGGCAGCCAGGAACGGGTCGTCGTTCAGCCTCTGCCTCCCGCGCTCGCGATCATCGCGTCGTATTCGAATACGTTGGGGCCGAGCGGAGCCTCGCGCGCGAGGTTCACCATCGCGCGCGCGACCGTTTCGGCTTCAATGGGGCGATAGCGACGCAGGCGGCCGATCAGCGCGAGCGAAAACAGCGGCGCCGCCCGCATCGCGATGCGCTCGCCGATGCGAAACTCCTGTCGCTTGCCGAGCAGCAAAGACGGCCGAAAGATCTGCGTGCTCTTGTAGTGCAGCCGGCCGATCGCGTTTTCGGTCTCGCCCTTGACGCGGCTATAGAACACGCGCGACGCGGGATCTGCGCCGATGGCACTGATGAGCAGGAACTGGCTCGCGCCCGCGCGCAGTCCCGCGCGGCCGAGTCCCACGACAAATGCGTGGTCCACCCGGCGAAACGCCGGTTGAGAGCCCGCCCGCTTGATGGTGGTGCCGAGACAACAGAAGACGTCGTCGGTGTGCGGGAGGTCGCTCACCGCCTCGAGTTCGCCGAGGTCGAGGACGCGTTGCTCGAGTTTCTCGTGGGTGTTCGGGGTAAGGCGACGGCCGACCGTGACTACTCGCGCCCAGGTGTCGTCCGCAAGCAGGAGTTGGAGCACGTAATTGCCGATCAGGCCGGTCGCGCCGGCGACGAGTGCGGTGCGGCTCAACGGCCATAAGGTAGTTATTATCTCCCCCGTGGGAATCTCCCAGGCGTTGCAGAATCAACCACTGGTCGCGATGGGCCTGCTGTTCGTCGCGGGCCTCGTGACGAGCCTCAATCCGTGCATTTATCCGATGATCCCGATCACGGCGGGTACGCTCGCCGGCGTGAATCCGGAGGGACGCACGCGGCGGCGCACCGTCGGCCTCACGCTCACCTACGTCAGCGGCCTCGCGCTGTTCTACGCCCTGCTCGGCATGATCGCGGGCATGAGTGGAACGCTGTTCGGGACCATCGGCGCAAGCTTCTGGGCGCGCCTCATCATCGGCAACCTGCTTCTCGTCTTTGGGTTGGCGATGCTCGAAGTCATCCCGGTCCGCCTCCCGACACGGCTCTCGACGTGGGCCGGCAGCCTCGGCGGCGGCTCGTACCCGGCGGTGTTTCTGTTGGGCGCGACGTCGGGGTTGGTCGCCGCGCCCTGCGGTGCTCCGGCCTTCGCGGCGGTGCTCACCTGGGTCGCAACCACCCGCAGTGCCGTTTGGGGATTCGTCTATCTATTCATCTTCTCCTTGGGTATGAGCGCGTTGCTCGTCGTGGTAGGATTGTTCTCTGGAGCAATCTCGGCGTTGCCGCGCGCTGGCGCCTGGATGTCCTGGATCAAACGTGTCGCAGGGGTGCTTCTACTCCTGATGGCCGAATACTACTTCGTCAAAGCGGGGCAAGTATGGTGAAGTCGTGCGTCGTGCGTCGTGTGTCGTTCGTCGCGGCGTTGCTCGTTGCCCCTGCGGTGCTACGCGCTCAGGATGTGATCGGGATTCCGGTCGGCGAGACGCCGCCCGCCGTCACTCTCGAGAATCTCAACGGCGACTCCGTCGCCCTGTCGCAGTGGATCGGCAAGAAGCCGGTCATCGTGGAGTTCTGGGCGACGTGGTGTCCCATCTGTGCCGAGCTGCTGCCGCACATGGAAGCGGCGCAAAAGAAGTACGGCGATCGCGCGGAATTCCTCGTCGTCGCGGTGGCGGTGAATCAGAGCAAGAATTCGGTGCAGCGCCATCTCGATAAGCACCCCATGCCGTTCACGTTTCTTTGGGACGGCAACGGGGCCGCCGTGCGAGCCTTCCAGGCGCCGGCGACGTCCTACGTTGCCGTGCTGGATGCGACGGGCAAGGTGGCGTATACGGGCGTTGGCGCGGACCAAAACATCGAGGCGGCGCTGGAGACGGCCGTTCGCCGCCCCATCGCCGCCCCTTCGCCGCCCCTTCG
>Ga0066651_10000094_pt1 | contig 25870 bp, 22 predicted proteins | sample GraSoiAngelo_100_FD_71410 | JGI IMG/M metagenome (GOLD analysis project Ga0066651, IMG submission 71410) | Grasslands soil microbial communities from the Angelo Coastal Reserve, California, USA - 14_0903_02_20cm | ecosystem: Environmental > Terrestrial > Soil > Grasslands | place: USA...
CCGCCGCTCCACTAGCTTTCGGCTTTGATCTGAACGACGACACCCGGCTCTTCGCTCTGCATCGTGAGCCGCAGCTTCGATGACTCGAGCGGCACGGCTTCGATTTGTTCGAGCGAATCCATCCCTTTGCCGACGCCCGCGAGCTGCTGCAGCTCTTCGCCTTTCGGCCAGAGGCGCGAGTCGATCGAACGAATGGTCTCGTTGTACTTCTCGACCGTTTTGCCGAGGCGCGCGCCGACGTCGCGGAGGTGATCCATGACCTTCACGAAACGATTGAACAGATCGACTGCCGCGTCGTGCATCCGCTTCGCGTTCTCCTCGGTCTTCTCCGCTTTCCAACTCGCGGCGACCGCGCGCAAGAGAGGCAGGAGCACGGTCGGCGATGCGAGGAAAATTTTTCGCTCGGCCGCGTATTCGAGCAGCGTGAGATCGGCCGCGAGCGCGGCGGCGAGGAAGTGCTCGCCCGGGATGAACATGACGGCGAAGTCGAGCGTCTCGCCGATGTTCGATTGATAGTCGCGCTTCGCCAACGCGTCGATGTGGCGCCGTAAATTCTTCGCGTGCTGCTGTAGCAGCGCGGCTTTGCGCGTCTCGTCGCTCTCATTGCACGCGGCGATGTATTCGGAGAGCGATGCCTTCGCGTCGATCGCGATTACGCGCTGATTCGGCAGATTGATGACGATGTCGGGACGGAGGCGCCGTCCGTCGTCCGAGAAAAAGGTGTGCTGCGAGTCGAAGTCGCGGCAGTACTCGCTCATCCCAGCGAGCTCGATGCAGCGCTTGAGCGACATCTCGCCCCATGATCCCTGCACCGTCGGCGACTGCAGCGCGTTCGCGAGCCGCGCCGCTTCGCGCGACGCCTGCTCCTGCGTCGCCAGCAGCGTGCGGATCTGCTCCTGCAGTCCGCCGTAGCCGATCGCGCGCTCCTGCTCGCTCTTCTGCACCTCGCCGCGATAGGCGTCGAGCATCTCGCGCACCGGCATGAGCATCGAGTCGAGCGTCCCGCCCACCTGCGTCTTGTTCGCGCTGACGAGCGACTCGCTCACGTTCTTGAAGGCCTTCTGCGCGAGCGCCGTGAACGTGTCTTCGACTTTTTGCAAATTGGAGAAGTGACTCTCCGCCACCGCGCGCGCCTGCTGCGCTTCTTCGAGACGCTGCTGCATCTCGGCGCGCAACTTCTCGCTGCGCTCGCGCTCCTGCTTCGCGGAGTCGCGCTCAACGATTACTCGATCGCGCTCCGAGCGGGCCCGCTGCGCTTCCGCGCTCTTTCTCGCGCTCCCGACCATCCACCCTGCGATCGCGCCGAGCATCAACGCGATCACGACGAGAAACAACGCTGTGATCGTCATGACGTTATGGTCTCACGAGAGGCTCACAGGCTCATAGGCGCACAGGCTTACAGGAAGTCGCTATGAGCCTATGAGCCCGTAAGCCCCTTCAACGCGTCGATCACCCGCTGCACCTCATCTTCATCGTTGTAGTAATGCGGAGAAAACCGCACCAGTCCTTCGCGCGGCGCGGTGATGATGCCTTTCTCCTCGAGTTTTCCATGAATCCAGCGGATCGATTTCTCTACATCCGGTGGAGTCGCTCCAACGATCGGAGACCGGATCGGAAGGGGGGACGCGACGTTCCAGCCGATCGATTGCAGCCCCTCAGCGAGGAGCGTCGCCACGCGCACGGCATGTTCGCGAATGACATCGACACCGATCTCCAGCGCGAGATCGATCGCCGCGCGCATGCCATAGACGCCGGCGGTGTTCAGCGAGCCGGCCTCGAACCGGCGCGCCGAAGGGAGGAGCTCGACCGAGCAGTCGATGAATTTCCCCTGCCGGTCGACGTTCGTCCAGCCGGTCTCGAGGACCTCCAACTCATCGCGCCGCTCTCTGGCGACAAAGAAGATGGCCGCGCTCTCGGGACCGCACGTCCATTTGTGTCCGTCGGCCGCGAGGAAGTCGACTCTCGCGGCGCGAACGTCGAGCGGCAGCACGCCGAGGGCTTGGATCGCGTCGACGCAAAACCGCACGTTGCGACGCGCGCAAACCTCGCCGATCGCCTCGAGGTCGGCGACCGCGCCGTTGTGAAACGCGACCGCGGACACCGTGACGACGCGCGTACGGTCATCGATCAGCGCCTCGATGTCGCTAGCACTAAATGAACTTGCAACGCGACATTCCACGCCTCGTGGCTCGAGCCGTTTCCACGGCGTCCAGTTCGATGAGAACTCCAGCGCGGTCGTGACGACGTTGTCGCCTTCGTTCCAGCGGATGCCCTGCGCGACGAACGACAACCCTTCCGAGGTGTTCTTGAGAATCGCGATCTCTTCCGCGTCGGCATTGATCAGCTTCGCCGCCGACTCGCGAAAGCGCGCATCCTCCGCATACCACTTCTTCCAATGCAGCGCGCCGTAATCGCGCTGATCGCGCACGAACTGCTCCATCGCTTCGGCTGCGCGAACGGACAGCGGACCGAGTGCGGCGTGATTGAAATAGACGAGATTCCGCGTGACCGGAAAGAGTTCTCTAAAAGCGCTGCGCGAAGCGCCGCTAAAAGCGCTGCGCGAAGCGCCGTCAAAAGCGATGGAGCTCATCGACATACGCCTTGTAGTTGCGTTGCATCTCGCCGAGAGAATCGCCGCCGAACTTCTCGCGCATCGCGCCGGCGAGAACGATCGCGAGCATCGCCTCGCACACGACACCGCAGGCAGGGACGGCGGTGACGTCGCTGCGCTCCCACTGCGAGCGATGCGCTTCGCGCGTTTCCGTGTCCACCGACGGCAGGCCGCGACGCAGCGTCGAGATCGGCTTCATGAACGCGCGAACGACGACATCCTGACCGTTCGTCACGCCGCCTTCGAGCCCGCCGGCGCGATTCGTGTTGCGGTGATAGCGCCGCTCGTCGTCGAAGTAAATCGCGTCATGGACTTCCGAACCAATCTTCCGCGACGCACTCACGCCGTCGCCGATCGCGACCGCCTTCACCGCGTGAATCGAGAGAATCGCCTGTCCGATGCGTCCGTCGAGCTTCTCGTTCCATTGCACGTACGAGCCGAGTCCGACCGGCACGCCGCGCGCGGCGATCACGATCGTTCCGCCGAGCGTCTCCCCCGCTTCGCGCGCGCGATCGACGGCCGCGATCATCGCCGGCTCGTGTTCTTTGTGGACCGCGCGCAACGGCGATTCATCGTCGACGTCGCCGAGATCTTCGAACGTCGGAGACGCCTCCGGATCACCCCCGTCGCCAACCGACACGACACCGGAACGAATCTCGATGCCGAACGCGCGCAACAACTCCTTCGCGATCGCGCCGGCAGCGACACGCGATGCCGTCTCACGCGCGGACGCGCGCTCGAGGATGTCGCGCAGATCGCGGCGGTCATACTTCATCCCGCCCGGCAGATCGACGTGACCCGGACGCGGCGCATGCACGCGCCGCTTGTGGGCTTCCTCTGCGTCGAGCTCCCACGGATCCATCGCGCCACGCCAGTTGTCGAAATCGCGATTCCGAATCGTCATGGCGATCGGCGACCCGAGCGTCTCACCGCCGCGTACGCCGGCCGTGATCTCCGCCTCATCGCTCTCGATCTTCATCCGCCCGCCGCGCCCGTACCCGTGCTGCCGCCGCTTCAAATCACGGTTGATCGCATCGCGATCGAGACGCGCGCCGGCAGGCATCCCCTGCACGATGATCGTGAGCTGCGGCCCGTGCGACTCCCCGGCTGTCGTGAACTTGAACACCTTTTTTTTAGTTTATCCCGCGCTTTCAGTTTATCCCGCGCGCAGACGCGGGATCTCCAGTGATCCCGCAAGTTTCTCTTCAACGACGAGTCTGTGGAGCGGCGGCCGCCCTCGGCCGCCGGATTCTCGCGAGAGATCGGCGGCCGAGGCGGCCGCCGCTCCACCAGATTCATTCAAGTGGCAACTGCAACGCCGGTGTCACCGGAGATCCCGCGTCTGCGCGCGGGATAAACTGAAACCGCGGGTCACCGAAAGCCACACGATGCCGGAGATGATGAGGATGACCGAGATGAGCTGCGCGATCGTGAACGGTCCGAGGAAACGGTCGTCTTTCGCGCGGACGAACTCGACGAGGAAACGCTCGATGCCGAGGAGGATGAGGAACGCGGCCCAGACGCGGCCCTTCGGATGCGGGCGGCGGTTGAGCCACATCAAAATCGCGAACATCGTGAACGCCGACGCCGACTCATAGAGCTGCGTCGGATGCACGCGCAGGATCGCGTCAGGTGGAATCGACGGATCGACCGCCACGCCGAAGCGCCGCAACTCCGCGGCGGTCGTCGGCGGCGAGCCCTTCGGAAACGCGATCCCGATCCACGACGTCGTCGGGCGTCCGTAGTCGTCGCCGACGAGAAAACATCCGATGCGTCCGATCGCGTATCCGATCGCGAGCGCGGGTGCCGTCGCATCGGCGGCGGTCAGATAGTCGACGTGATGGCGCCAGATCAGCCACGTGCAGGCGAGGAACCCGCCGATCAATCCGCCGTACCAGACCAGGCCCGCGCGATCGAAGAGCAGATGCCAGTCATGAAAGAGGATCGCGTAGTAGATCTTCGCGCCGACGATCCCGCCGATCGCCGCGGCGACGACCATCGACGAAGCCAGCTCCTCATTGAGGCCGTAGCGTTTGAATTGCCGCGCGAGCACCCAGCCGGAAGTGATGAACGCGAGGAACATCATCAGGCCGAAGGTGGTGATCTCGAAGTTGCCGAAGCGAACGAGCGTGGGCCACATGGGCGGGCAGGATAGGCGCAAAGGCTCAAGGGCGCAAAGGCTCAGGGGCGGAGGCTCAATGGCGCAAAGGCGCAAAGGCTCTGAGGCTCTGAGGCTCTGAGGCGGAGGCTCAAGGGCGCAAAGGCTCAGAGGCTCAAAGAAGAACCGCGGTCGGGTGGTGGCCTCCCTCTGAGCCCATGAGCCTCTGAGCCCATGAGCCTCGGTCGTCAGGCGGTCGCTCGTTCCAATGACGCCTTCTGATCGGAGATGAAGCGGAAGACGTCGACTTTCCCTGCCTGATCGAGATGCTGCGAGACTTCGAAGAGCTGCACGGACAGCAGCGTGTTCAGTCCTTCGTCGAGCACGGCCTTGCGCCGCTCGAACGGCAGCTCGGAGATGTTCGCGATCAGCATGTTCTCGTCGAAGCGGCCGTACTGATCGAAGAAGACGCCCGCCCACAGCTCGTCCGTTTCGGCGCTCTGCAGGATGCTCATGAAAATCTCGCGCGCCTGCTCCTCGCCGACGCTTTTCTCGAGCGTCTCGAAGAGACGTCCGAACATGTCGTTGTACGTCGAGATGATCTTGAGCAGTTCCGGCGAGTCCTCGACATCGAGGAACACGGGACGGAACGATTTCTCCTCCGGCAGCGCCTCGATCAAACGCGCGGAGAGGAGTTGAAAGAGGATGCGCGCGACTTCGAACTGCGTGAGGTCGGAGCGGCCGGTGAGCTCGCGCACGTTGCGGATGCCGTCGATGTCCTGATAGATCGCGATCTCCGCCTCATTCAACTCCAACGCGCGAAAGTCGGGCGCCGCGCCCGGGACTTTCGCGAACACGAGATCGAGACTCGGAATCTTCTCGCGAATCCGCGCCGACTCATCGAGCCGCCGGATGCCCTCCATGATCACGCTCGAGGTGTGGAGGTGATGCACGATCCGCTCGTGCGCCAGATCCTCGTCCGCGTCATAAAACGCGAACTCCCCTTCCTTCCAGCCGAAGAGCGAGTAGATGATCTCCAGGACCTGATTCTTCACGCCCCACCAAAGATCCTTCGGCGAGATCGCCCCCATCTGCACGAGGATCTTCCCGTGCCGCAGCTGCGGCGTCACCCGCCGCTTCGACTCCTCGTACTGCTCCTGCGTGATCTTCCCGTTGCGCAGCAGGAACTGCCCCAGCGAATGCTCCGGCGAGTTCGAAGACGCGAACACGATCTCCCCGCTCGCCCAGTGAATGTTCCGCTCGAGATCCTCCCGCGTGAGCACAAGCTTCCCCGACTCGCGAATCATCGCGACGAAACTGAGGACATCAGGAAGCTGGATCTTCGAGAGATCCCCTTGCAGTATCGGCCGATCGGGCATGGTGACGATCTGATGGGGAATTGTAAGGGAGGTGGGGAGGGGGCCAGTCATCATCGGACGTGACGGCTACGCGTGTAATAGCCATGAAGTGCTCGGAGAACCGTTTGCGGAAATTGTTGCGCGAGAGATTTTTCGGCGTGAGGTATTCGGTGTCGAAGATCATCTCGTCGGCGCCGTTGAACTTCATGCGGGTGTTTCCCCTCTTCCAAAGGAGAGACGCATCGAGGCTTTCCCTATCTCGCGGTCAGCTTGCGTCCAACTCGGCCACCGCGCGATCGAGCATTGACTGCACACGCGCAGCATCAGGACTCTCGCAGTAGATGCGGATGATCGGCTCCGTTCCCGACTTTCGGAAGAGCAGCCAGCCGCCGTCGGTGAAGTTCATCTTCACGCCGTCTTTTTCTTCGCGATTCGCAAGCGGCACGCCGAATCGATCATCGAGCTCGCCGGAGCGCACGCGCTCGATGAGGCGCGCGCACTGTTCCATTGGGCGGTGCACGTCGCGGCGGTCGTAGTGCAGCGTGCCGAACTCCTGCTCCATCTCTTCGATGACGCGCGACAGCGGTTTGCCGTAGTGCGCGACCGCTTCGGCGACGAGGAGGCCCGAGAGGATGCCGTCGCGCTCGGGCATGAAGCGGCCGAAGCCGATGCCGCCGCTCTCTTCGCCGCCGAGGAGGACGTCGCGCGCGAGCATGAGATCGGCGACGTACTTGAAACCGATCGCGGTCTCGTGCAGCGTCGCGCCGAGGGCGCGCGCGACTTTCTCGACGAGGCGCGACGTCGAGAATGTTTTCACGATCTCGCCGGCGCGTTTTTTCTCGCGCACGAGATAGAGCGCGAGGAGGGAGATGATCTTGTGCGGCGAGACGAAGTCGCCGCGCTCGTCGAGAATGCCGAGGCGATCGGCGTCGCCGTCGTTGCAGATCGCGAGATCGTAGTTGCCGCTGCGCATCGCGTCGCGCGCGGCGCCGAGGTTTTCGGGAATCGGCTCGGGATTCACGCCGCCGAATGACGGATTTACCTCGCCGCGGATCGTGTCGACGTGGGTGCCGCTGCCCTCAGCGGCACCGCGATCGCTGAGGCAGCGGTCGCCACATTGCAGGACGCGCGACGGGATGCCGGACGCCGCGCCGTAAATCGGATCGTGCAGGATGCGCAATCGATGTTTACCATCGAACTGCGCACGAATCGCGGCGATGTAGTCGTCGAGAATGTTTTCTTCGGCGATCGCGCCGCCGTCGCGCGCGTTGCGCTCGCCGAGGCTCGAGGCGATCGCGTCGTACATCTCCGGCAGCGCCGAGCCGCCGTACCACGCCTTGAATTTCAGTCCGTTGTATTTCGCGGGATTGTGACTCGCCGTCACCATCACGCCGCCCAACAGCTTGCGATGGCGCGCGGTGAACGAGATCGTCTGCGACGGCGTCGCGCGATCGGAGAGGACGACGCGATAGCCCGCGCCGCGCAGCGACTCCGCGACGGCGTTCGCGAATTCGCGGGAGAGAAAACGGCGATCGAATCCGACGGCGAGCGCGTTGCGATCGATGTCGCTCGGCGGATTCAGCGAACGCGCCGCGACCGCGATCGCGTCACTGACGAGCCGCACGTTATCGAAGGTGAACGTTTCGGCGATCACGGCGCGCCAGCCGTCGGTGCCGAAGGTGATGGAGTGGCTCATGCGGCGCACATTGTAGGGGACGCTTCCTGTGTTACAGTTATTTACATTCAATGACACGCCTGCTTGCCATTCTCGCGTCGCTTGTCGCGTCCACTCTCGTCGCAGCGCCGGCCTTTCAATTCGGCGAGCCGTTCCCGCTCACGAACACGCGTTACGAAAACCACAGCGTGGACGTGAAGCTCGCCGCGAACGGCAGCGATGTCTTCATCGTCTGGTCCGACACGGGCGGCGTCAAGATCCGGAAGCTGGGCGCCGCCGGCGACACGATTCTCGGCCGTCCGATCGCGAACGGCTCCGCGCCGGCGATCGTCTGGACGGGACAGCATTTCATCGTTGCAGCGCGAAACCACGTGAGGCTCCTCGACGCGCAAGGTGTTCCGATCGGCGCCGAGACCGCGCCGGTTCCGTATGCATATCAGACCGCGCTGGCAACGAACGGGCGCAACGCGATGCTGATCGGACCTTCGCCCGGAACGCGCGCGTACGTGCTGAGTTTGCAAGGCGTCGCAACGAGCGGCGAGCAAGTGATCGATCCGGTGACGTCTCCGTGGATGGCGGCAATCGCGAGCAACGGCACCGGCTACGCCTCGATCCATTCCGACGTCAACGGCAATCGCGTTCAAATCACGACATTCGATGCAGACGGAATGCTGCGCACGCGGCAGGACATCGACAGTCACGCTCCACGCAACGTCGTCATCGCCAGCGACGGCAAGGACTATCTGGCCATCTGGAGCGACGGCGACCGGATCCAGGACGGCGGCGACGGCAAACTCCACGCGGTGCGCGTGCAGTCCGACGGCACGATGAGCTCTCCATTCGTCCTCACCACCGCGCCGGCCGGAGACACACCGCTCGTTCCCGCTTCGCTCGTCTGGAGCGGGAACCATTACGCGCTGGCGCTGAACGTCGGAGCGATCTGGCAGTTTCGCAGCACGCAGGTCGCCTCGATCTCGCGTGAAGGCGCCTTCGGCTCCGCGACCGCACTCGACGGCACTGCGTACAACTATCCGTCGCTGGCGATCGCCAATGGACATCTGCTCGCCGCATGGGGCAGCGACGGAGTGACGAAAGTGCGCGATCTCACCGCGCCGCTGGATGATCGCGCGTTCACGACGCTCACGGCGAGTCCGCAAAGCGTGTTTCGCGCGGTGTCGGGAAGTGACTCGACGCTGCTTCTCTGGACGGAATATCCGGGATGGCACATGGGCGTGCGCCGCAACGACGGCTCATGGAGCGAGCGCCTGCTGTCGAACAGCATCTCCAAACGAATCGCGACCGATGGACGCGGCTTCGTCGTTGCCGATTTCAACGATCGCACCGGTGTCGCGACGTACTACGAATCGGATGGAACGCCGCGATGGTCCAACGTCTCGATTCCGATCTCGGTCGACGACATTCTGTGGAACGGACGCGAGTTCCTCATCACCGGGACCGATTCGTCAGGAACGTTGAAGGCCGTGCGATTGAGCGCATCGGGAGCGGTATCGCCCACTGTTCCTCTTGCCGCGATCGGGTACGGAACGATGAGCGCCGGATGGTCGCAACTGGCGACCGACGGCAGGAACATCCTCGTGGTCTACCGGCCGCTGTTCTTCTGCGTCCAGCCGTGTACGTCGTACGGGATGCTCTACGGACTCCTGCTCGATCGCGACTTGAAGGCAGTGTCTCCGTCATTCTTCATCGGGGACGTCGGCTATCTGAATCGTCACGCGCTGATCTGGGATGGAACGCAATATCTGGCCATCTACAGCGCATCTCCCACAGGCTCGCCGGCTGGAATCTTCGTGACACGAATTTCGCAGGCGGGCGTACCGGATCCCAACAGGATCGATCTCACGCACAGCGCCGAAAGCGCATTCTCGATTGCATCCACGAAGTTCGGCACAGCCGTGATGTGGTTCGCGTTGCGCGACGGTGCGGCCGTCGACGAAGCGCGCTTCGTCGCGGCGAATGGAAGCGTCTCGCCGGCCGAGTCCTTCGGCGCCGGCAGCAACGGTCTCCTGGTCTCTCAGTCCGACGGCAAACTCGCGCACATCACCGCGCAAACGATGGGAACGGAACCATACTTCGGCAGCCCTCACGTCACGATGGCGATCGGAGACGTCGTTCCGCCCGCGCGCGTTCCCGATGCGCCGAAGATCTCCGTCACGCTCGATGCGGATCAGAAACTGCGCGTGCAATGGACCGTGCCGCCGCAGCCGGTCGCGGGGTATCGCGTCGAATACAAGGCCCTGAACCAGGAGTGGATGGAGCTCGAGGCGTGGTTCCGTCCAACGGAGCGAAGTCTCGTCGTGAAACCGGCGGGCGATCCGGCGACGTACGCGTTTCGCGTTCGCGCGTGGAGCGACTCCGGGACGAGCGCGTATTCGGCGCAGGGTTCCTTGCCCGCGAAGCGGCGTTCCGTGCGTTGATCAGGGACGGCCGAAGCCGCCCTTGAGCATCGGACGCCGCTGATCCCGCTGCACGATCGCCACGCCGTCCGGTCCGCCGACGATTGCGACGCGTCCGTTGCCGCGCGCCGCCATCGGCGGTGCGATCGTTGACGCGGGCGGCGTGATGACCGCGGACTGCTCCGCCATCACCGGCGGCGTCAGAGATTCGACGGGAGCCGAAGGCGCGGCTTCCTGCACGGGCTCGATCGATTTGTGCTCGACATGTTCGGTGACGACCTGCTGCGGCGTGAGGCGGCCGTAATCGTGCATGTGCCGTCCGCGCAGCTCGGAGCGCAGCGAGATCGCGGCGAACACCAGCAGAAACGCCAGCATGAACCATGCGAAGTTCCGCAGCGTGACGATGCGGATGTGCTGTCGCCGTTCCGGGTACAAGCGGTTGCGCTGAGTCATCTGGAGTGTGATCTACTCAAGATCGCTGCCATGGCACGCATCGGAATCATCGGAACCGGCTTCGGTGCTCGCGTGCAGACGCCGCTGTTTCGCGAAGCCGGACTCGACGTGGTCGCGCTCGCCGGTTTCCATCCTGCGAAGACGCGCGAGATCGCCGGCGAGCTCGGTCTTCGCGCGTACGACGACTGGCGCGAGCTCGCGGCCGCCCCGGACATCGATCTCGTCTCCGTCACCTCCCCTCCTTCGCAACATCGCGAGATGGCGACCGCCGTGCTCGACGCAGGCAAGCACTGCCTCTGCGAGAAACCGACGGCGCTGAACGCGGACGAAGCGCAGCAGCTCGTCGACGCGGCGAAGCGGCATCCGAATCAGATCGCGATCATCGATCACGAGCTGCGCTTCGTACCGTCGTGGCGCGACGCGCGAGCGCGCATCGGCGAGATCGGCGCGCTTCGCTACGCAGAAGTGCGCTATGCGAGTCCGAGCCGCGGCGATCGCAAGCGCGCGTGGAACTGGTGGAGTGACGCCACGGCCGGCGGCGGAATCCTCGGGGCAGTCGGCTCGCATTACATCGACGCGCTGCGCTGGCTCGGGATGGAAGTCGAAGAGGTGCGAGCGCATCTGCGCACGATCGTCGATCGGCGTCCGTTCGAAGACGGATCGCGCGAAGTGACGTCGGACGATTTCGCATCTGTCGAACTGAAACTACGCGGCGGCGCGAACGCGGTGCTGGCGCTGAGCGCGGTCACGAGCGGGCCGGACGAGACGTCGATGCTGACGATCTACGGCGAAGACGGCGCGCTCCGTTTTGTCGCCGAGGAAGTGTTGCTGTCGCGCGGCGGCGCAGCGTTCGAACGACTCGCGAGTCCTGCGCCCGACCTCCCCGGCAACTCTCCCGGCGGCGCCTTCGGCACCGGCACGCTGCACCTCGGTCGCGCACTGCGTGCCGCACTCGACGACGGCAATCGCGACGCGCTCGCGTCCGCGGCCACGTTCGAGGACGGTTTGATGCAGCAGCGCGCGCTCGACGCGGCGCGCAAGTCGTCGGCGTCAGGCGGCGGCTTCGTCGCGCTTTGAGAGCGCCCACACGCCGCACGCGAACAGCGCAAGCAACGCGGGCGTGATCAGCGTCGCGTCGTGCGGATACACCGGCGTGCGCGTGATCCACTCGAACGGCACTTCCGCGATGACGGCCAACGCGAGGAGCGAAACGATGGCCGTCCAGCGGCAACGCAACAGCGCGATCGCGAGCGGCAGCGCGAGCACCATGTAGTGCAGCCACACGACCGGCGCGGAGATGAGGTAGATGAGGATCGCGAGACCGACGAGTAGTGCGTCTCGTCGAGTGGTGCGCGCCTCCGGCGCGCCCCGGCCAGCCGAAGGCGCGCCGGAGGCGCGCACCACTCCATAACAAACAATCGCGATCAGCAGCGCAGCGATGACGTAACCCAACCACGTTCCGTGCTGCTGGAACAGCGACAGCGCGGGCGCGACGTTGCGTTCGTCGCGCGTTTGCAGGCGGTGGAAGAATTCGTTCGCGGCGGTGTTCCACTGCAGCCAGACGCGGAACGTGCCGTAGTTGATCGCGGTGACGACGATCGCGATTGCGACGCCGATCGCGCCGCCGAGGATCTCGATTCGCAGACGATGCCACTCGCGCAACACCACGCGTGCAATGAAGACGACGACCGCGATGAGGATCAGATTCGGCTTGAACGCGATCAGCATTCCGAGGATTGCGGCGGCAAGGAGCGGAGGACTCCAGAGCATCGCGGCGACGGCGGCGAGCTGGAGCGAGTTCACACTGCCGACGCGCAAGTCCGCTTCGAAGCCGCGATACCAAAGCAAAAGCGCGGCGAGAAGAAGCAATGACCAGCACCACGGCACGCGCGCGAGGCGGCAGAGCGCGAGCACGCCGGCGATGAACGCGATGAGTAGCAGCGCATGATCCTGGAGCAGCGCGCGGTCGTAATCGCGGCTCACCCAGCGCAGCGTCGTGTAGAGAAACGGACTCGAGACGTTGTCGAGGCGGCGGCGGCGCGTGGCGTCGTACTTGCGCAGCTCCGAGCTGCTCGCCTGCGCGCGCGCGTAGTACTCCTCCCCGATCCGCTCCTGCGTTTCCGGCGAGTAGATGTTGTCGACGTCGGCGCGCGACGGGAGCTGCGAGTTGACGTAGTAGAGATAGAAATCGAGACCGGCCGCACGCTCGTTCTTCTTCCACGTCACGACGATCGCATAGAGCGCGGCCAGCAACGCAATCGTGGTGAGAACCGCGCGCTTCATCGCGCGCGCATTCTAGCCGCCACGGGCGGCTGCGTGGATTGCTCCGCCTTGCGGCCTGCTTGCCGCCACGTCACGAATGCGGCTTCGAGCGGCGCAACGCGCCTGAGATCGTCGTTTCTGCCGCGCAAACTCGCTAGGACGTTCCATCACGAGACTGTGGGGCGGCGGCCACCGCTCCACAGAACCTCGTCGAAGGAACGCTAATCTGCATTTCTCACAGCATCTGAAAAGGCGTGGAGCAAGTGTCAAACGTCATCCTGAGCCGGCAAAGCGCGGCGAAGGATCTCAAGTTACGTAGATTGAGATCTTTCGCCGTCTCCGCGGCTTCAAGATGACGGCAAGGTGTGAGAAATGCAGACTAATGCCTGCGCACGTACATCCCGTCGTAGCCGGCCGCCCAGGTCTTGCCGTTGTCGGTCGAGGTCTCGATGAACTGGCGCACGCGATCGGGGCCTTCTTTCGAATAGGTCATGCGGTTGATGACCTTCGCGCCGTTCTGATCGAACTCTGTCGTCATCACCATCTTTCCTTCGACGAGCGCGCCGCTCCAGAAGCGCGCGCCGCCGGCGGTGTCGCAGTAATACTGTTCCCAGCGTGTGCCGTTCCACGCGCTGAGGCTCTTGCCGCTGTAACCGACAGCCTGGTAGTTCTCGAAGATCACGCATTCGTCGACGACGAGCTGGATGCTGCTGCGCGCGATTCGTTGTCCCTTGGCTTCGACGTCCCATTCGCCCAGCCAGAAATCGAGCTCGCGATACTTCGGATCGTTCCGACACGGATATTGATTTTTCTTCGCGGCGGCGAGGAGCTCCGTCCACTTCGCATCGTCGCGGATCGACAGGAAATCATTCTCGGCGTTGAGCTGCTCGGCATTGCCGTAGCCGTTGTCGATCGCCTGCTTGAGGTTCTCGAATGCCTTGTCCTTGTTGCCGAGGCGCGCGTATGTGCGCGCGAGGCGGAGCGGAAGCAGGATCGGCGCGGGATGCTTGAGCTCGCGCGCTTTCTCGAACGCGGTGACGGCGCCCGCGTAGTCGCGCGCGTCGTGACGCGTGACGCCGAGCTGAAACCAGTCCTGCGGCGTCGACGGTTCGGTGGCCAACAAGAGAACGATGAAGAGCAGTCGCATACCCGCGAAGATGCGCGCGCGCCGCGTGCGGCGCTATCACACGCTTGCGCGGAACTGTCGCGGAGTGATGCCGAAATGGCGTCGGAATGCGAACGTGAAATGCGAGTGGCTCGAGTACCCGAGCTCCAGCGCGAGCTCGCTGAGGTCGATCGACGAGTCGCGCAGGCGCTCCAGCGCGAGCGACAGACGCAGGCCGTGACGATAGCGCGTAATCGTCTCGCCCGTGCGCGCGCGAAAAACGCGGCAGAGTTGAAACGGCGACTGCCCGCACGCGCGGGCGAGCGAGCGCAGCGAGACGTTCTCGGCGGGATGCGCGGCGATGATGCGGCGCGCGTGCTCGACGGAGTCGGCGTGGCGCGATGACACGCGCAAAGCGCGCGGACGCGCGTCGTAGGCCGCGCGCACGACGCGGCGAAGAAGGCCGAGTACCGATTCCTCAATCGTCAACGCGTCGAAGTGGTACGCGCCTCCGGCGCGTCTCTGAGGCGCGCCAGAGGCGCGCACCACTCCATCCAGCGCATCGAACAATCTCCGCTGCTCGAGAAAACTCTGCGCGTCGCTCACGCCTTCGGCGATCCGGAACGGCTGCCGCGGCGACGCGGCCGGATCGTGCTCGCGGATCATCTCCAGCAGCACGTCGTCCGCAATCGTGAACCAGTCCGACGCATCGACGTCGTTGATCTTCGTGCGCGTATAGAGCTGGTGCTGGTTGTAGAACGCGACGCGTCCCGGCTCGCCGACGAACGACGGCCCGCCGAGGTGATGGATGCGCGTGATCGTGCGCGGAAAAACGAACGTGTGATGGCTGCACGGACCGGAGTCGCGGAAGAGCGGATGCGTCGCGTCGCAGCGAAAGCGTCCAACGGCGACGATCTCACCGCGAAAGAGCAACTGTTCGACCGGCTTGAGTTGGATGTCGATGGGCACACCTCATCGTGCGGCAGCGACGCGACTTGCGGGCGTCACGAAACATAAAAGTTGCGGTGAAGCCCTGTCGGTCATATAGTTATTTACATGCACAAAATGAGAGTCGCCGTGCTCGTGGCCGCGATGTATTGCATGTTTTCCGCGCGGTCGCAGCCGAACGTCCTCGGCCGCGCGTTCCCGCTGACCGACGCGCGTTACGGCCAGCGCAGCGGCCCGCTGTTCGCGCCGGCGAGCGAGGCGAATGCCGTTCCCAATGAGCATCTCGGCCTATTCGGCACAGCGGATCAGAAGCTCGTGCTCATGACGTCGTCCGACGACGGCGTTTTCGTGGTCTGGTTTGAAGTGCGCGACTTGCAGAAGACATATCACGCCGGCGTGCGATCGCCGCTCGGCGACTGGAAAGAGATTCAGTTGCCTGACGATGTGAAGCCGATCGCCGCGGCGGCGGGCGGCGGACAGTTCCTGCTCATCGTGCCGAGGGGCGATGACTCGCGGGAATGGGTCGACGAGTTCGGACTGCTGCGGTGGACTGCGGCGCTCGAGCCGACTGGAAGCGAGATTCTGCTCCGGAAGACACTTCTCACGTCGGAGGCATACCACCTCGCCACCGGTTGGGTGGGATCCGCGTTCGCGATCGTCGGCGCTTTCGCGGACGACACGGCGGACACCGCGGCGGTGCTCCTCTCCCCGTCCGGCACGCTCGGCCCGCCGAAACTGATCTACGACCATCGACAGTCCGGCGCGTACTACTCGTTCAAGAACGTGTCGATCGCATCCAACGGCAGCACGTTCGTCGTGGCCTGGAGAGCGAACCGTTTTGGAGGCTGCTTTCCCGAGGATTGCGCCTTTCTGCTGAACGGCCAGGCGCGCGGGCTGCGCGTAAGTGCGGATCTCAGCACCGCCGAGCCGCTCGAAGTCGCGTCGTACACGCGCAACGTCGGAACCATCGGCGGCGTCGCATGGGACGGCAGCGCATTCGTCGTCGCGTGGAAGGACAGCACATCGTTGTCCACGCGCCGCATTCCTCCGGCCGGCGCGATGGAGCCGGCAGTCAACATGCTGACTGATTTCACCGCGCAGGAAATCAATCGCGCGACCCTCGCCGACGGCGGCGCGGTCGTGCCGATTCCGGGCGGAATCGCGGTGTTGTGGCATCAGGGCGACGAGCTGCGGCAAAGCATCGTGCGATCGGGTACGGCGACTCCGGCCACAACGTCGTTTGAGCACGCGCCGCAGCGAATGGCTTCGATCGGAAGCGCGATCGCGTACGCGTCCATGGCATCGCAGGACGGGATTCCGCACTACGGCGCGACGCGCGTGATGATGAATATCGGAGACGTGACGCTGCCGGACAGACCGGACGCGCCGCGACTCAGTGCGACGCTCGCATTGGATGGACACGCGGTCCTCACCTGGACCGCGCCGCGGCAGGAAACGAACGGGTATCGAATCGAACAGCGCGGTAGCGACGGCGAATGGCTCGAAGTCGAACGCTGGCTCTCATCAGCCAACGCGAAACTCCTGTCGATTCCTATCAATGGCCCGGCCTCGTTCCGCATTCGGGCGTGGAACGATGCAGGCGTGAGCGCGTACTCGAACGTCGCGTCGCCGACGCTTCCGCCGCGGCGCGCGGTACGACACTGACCCGGAAACAAATCCGCACGCGCATTCGTCTTAAGGATGGAAAAGCGCTGGCAGGGCGCAGATCGGGAGAGGTAGCGGGACGGTGGCATGTCGAGTCTCCGCTACGCGGTCGATCACTATCTTCACCGTTGCTTCTCGATGGAGGAGACGCCGCGGGTTTCGGAGCTGGCCGCGCTTCTCGGCATGACGCGCGAGAAGTTGAGCCGCGACTTCACGGCCGAGCAGCGCGTCGCCCTCTCCGCCTATCTCAAACAGCGCCAGGTCGTACACGCCGCGCGGCTGCTCGAGCGCTCGCCGCTGTCTACGACTCGTATCGCCTACCTCGCCGGATTCGGCACGCGACGCACGTTTTACCGTGCATTTCGGAGAGAGACCGGTCTGTCTCCGGATCAGTATCGGCGGATTCGCGCACGTAAGTCCTGACGTCACGAAATGTCTCTAGTCGCCGTTCAGGAGGCGGTGCATTCTGCCCGAGTCAGATTCGTCGGGCGCCCGCGAACGCGAACAAGGAGGCTAGTACATGAATCAGAGTCGCAGACTCTTCGTGCTCGTCGTGTCTCTCGCAATCGCGCTGTTTGGCGCGGCCAACGCTTACTCGCAATGCACCACCGCTTTCGCAGCGCAACCGTCACCTCCCGGAACGGACGACGTGTACATCGACGACTCTCTGCCATCGGGCGCGTCCGTCAGTTCCGGCTCGCTGAACTGGGACACCGGGCAGTACGCGACGGGATCGCAGTCGTTCTATCTCAGCGGCAGCGGAACGCAGACCGTCGAGATCAGCGATCTCAGTCAGTTTCACAAGTTCGGCAGCGGCAAGGCGATCTTCTACGCGCTGATCGACGAATGCAGCACGACCTCGGAGATCAAGGTCACCTACGAGTCGACATCCCGCAAGGCGGCGGTGTACTGGGGCTCGAACAGCGTCGGCGCTGACCCCGGCATCATCCAGTTCAGCCGCGGCTCGCTGCCGTCCGGAGGAGTGTGGACGCGCTTCGAAGTTCCGATCAGCTCGCCGCTCGCCCTGCGCGGACACACCGTCGTCCGTTTGAAGTTCCAGATTTACGGCGGCCACGTATGGTTCGATCACGTCGGCACCGACGGCGTCGGCTGTACGCCTACGACTGCTTCGACCCCGTCGATTCCGGGCGGCGGGACGGTGTGGGTCGACGACAGCGTTCCGTCCGGAGCGACGATGGTCGCCGGCGATCCATACACGTCCCAGGCCGCGAGCGGCTCGCTCTCGTTTGCCTATCCGTACTTCGGACAGACCGCGACGGGCGTCGTGCGCGTGAACGATCTCACGCAGGCGACGAGCTCCGGCGACAAACTGTTCCTCTACGTCATGCCGACCAGCTGCGAGACGCTGAAAGAGTTGAAGATCACGTGGTACAGCGGCACCAACTTCAGCACCAGCGGCTGCATCTGGTACGGATCGACGACGCCCGCGCCGTCGCTCGGCGGCGAGAGCTCGTGCACGTTCATCAGCTCGACCGTGCCCACGGCCGATACGTGGACACGGATCGAGATCCCCGCGGCAACGGTAGGACTCGACGGAGCGACGATTACCGCGTTCCGGGTGGAGAACATCGGTAGTCAAGTGTGGGTCGACTACGTCGGGAACACGCCGTAAAGAAGGTGGAGCGGTGGGCTCTCAGCCCACCGCTTCCTTTCGTGTGGAGCGGCGCCCGCTTCGGGCGCCGGGATCTCGCGAGAGCCCGGCGGCCGAAGCGGCCGCCGCTCCACTAAACAAACGGCGGGCTAAAGCCCGCCGCTCCACAAATGCATCGCTGGGAAATGTGTTTAGCTCTGGCCTTCGCCCGAGTTGGAACCACCGCCGCCGCCGTGGCCGCCGTCGCGGCGCGGCGGGCGGGGGCCGCGGTCGTCGCGGCGCGGGCCGCGGTCGCGGAATCCGCCACCACCACCACCTTCACGGCGCGGACCGCGATCGCGATCGCCGCCGCGGAATCCACCGCGATCGCCACCACCACCGCCGCCACCCTCGCGCGGAGGACGATTGCCGCGTGCCTGTGCCGCAGCGGCGAGCTCCTCTTCGGTCGGAGGCGGAAGGAGAGGCTTGCGCGACAAGCGGATCTTGCCGGTGTCGGGCTCGATGCCGACGACCTGCACTTCCACTTCGTCGCCGAGCTGGAAAAGGTCGGTGACCTGGCCGACTCGCGTATGCGCCATCTCGCTGATGTGCAGGAGGCCGTCCTGACCCGGAAGGATCTCGACGAATGCTCCGTACGGCTCGATGCGCTTGACCGTGCCTTTGTAGTTTTTGTTGACTTCGGGCGATGCGGTGAGGCCTTTGATGATGTCGATCGCGCGCTCGGCCGCTTTCGCGTCCATCGACGCGATCGTGACTTTGCCGTCGTCCTCGACGTCGATCTTCGTCCCCGTCTCCTCGACGATCCAGCGAATGGTCTTGCCGCCCGATCCGATGACGTCGCGGATGCGGTCCTTCGGAATCTGGATCGTGTAGAGGCGCGGCGCAAACTCGGAGAGCTCGGCGCGCGGCTCGGAGATCGCCGCATTCATCCGGTCGAGGATGAAGAGGCGTCCGGCTTTCGCCTGCGCGAGCGCCTGCGCCATCACTTCGCGCGACAGTCCGCTGACTTTGATGTCCATCTGCAGCGCGGTGATGCCGGTGCGCGTGCCGGCGACTTTGAAGTCCATGTCGCCTTCATGGTCCTCCATGCCGGCGATGTCGGAGAGGATCGCGTGCTTCACGTTGTCATCGCTGGAAACGAGTCCCATCGCGACGCCCGCGACGGCGGAGCGCATCGGAACGCCGGCCTGCATCATGGCCAGCGAGCCTCCGCACACCGAGGCCATCGATGACGAGCCGTTCGACTCGAGGATGTCGCTGACGATGCGAATCGCGTAGGCGAATTCGTCTTCCGGCGGCAGAAGCGGCGCCAGTGCCCGGCGCGCGAGATTGCCGTGGCCGATCTCGCGCCGCGCGGGACCGCGCAGGAACTTCACTTCGCCTACCGAGAACGGCGGGAAGTTGTAGTGGAGCATGAAGCGCTGGAAGGTCTCGCCTTCGAAGTCCTCGATCTTCTGCGCCTCGCGCGGAGTGCCGAGGGTCACGGTGACGAGCGCCTGGGTCTCGCCGCGGGTGAAGATCGCCGAGCCGTGCGTGCGCGGCAGAACCCCGGTCTCGATCGAGATCGGACGGATCTCATCGAACGCGCGTCCGTCGACGCGCTTGTTCTCGTTGAGCATGAGGTTGCGGAAGATCCGCACTTCCATCTCGCCGAATGCCGCCGTGACGGCGGTAAGGCGCTCGATGTCTTCAGCGGGAACCGAGCCGACGACCTGAGCCTTCACTGCTTTCAGCGCGGCGTAGCGCGCGTGCTTGCCGGTGGTGAGCATCGCCATCTTCAGCGCGTCGCCGTACTGCGCCATCAGCTCATTGACGACTTCGTCCGTGAACTTCGGCGTGTACTCGACTTTCAATTTCTCTTTGCCGGCATCGTCGCGCAGCTGGCGCTGCAGGTCGCAGATGCGGCGGATTTCGGCGTGCGCGGCTTCGAACGCGTCGAGAACGATTGACTCGTCGACTTCCCGCGCGCCCGCTTCGACCATCACGATCGCGCTGTCGGTTCCGGCAACGACGAGGTCGAGGTCGGAGAGATCGCGCTGCGCGTTGGTCGGATTGACGACGATCTGTCCTTCAACGTAGCCGACGCGGACCGCGGCGAGCGGATTGAGGAAGGGGATTTCGGAGATGAACAGCGCCGCGGATGCAGCGTTGATCGCCAGCACGTCGGGATCGTTCTCGCCGTCGGCGGACAACACCAGCGCGATGATCTGCGTCTCCTGGCGATAGCCCTTCTGGAACGACGGGCGCAGCGGACGATCGATGAGACGCGACGTCAGGATTTCTTTTTCAGTCGGACGTCCTTCGCGTTTGAAGAAGCCGCCAGGGATGCGTCCGCCGGCGTAGGTGTACTCCTTGTAGTCGACGGTGAGCGGCATGAAGTCGCCGATCACCGTGCCCTCTTTGTAGCAGGCGGTCGCGAGAACGACCGTGTCGCCATAGCGCACGACGACCGCACCATGAGCCTGCTTGGCGATCGCACCCGTCTCGAGAGACAGGGTTTTCCCGCCGATTTGCATTTCTCTTTTGTGAGCCATTTTTTCCTTCGGATGCGCGAGCCACTCATCACTCGCGCTGTTTTTCGTTTCGTGGGCCGAATGATGGGATCCGGCCGGGGGGAGGTTGCTGCAGGCTTCAGGCCTGAAGCGTGGAGGACAGGCAATCCTGCCTGTCCGCAAAAACCAGAAGGACAGGCAAGATTGCCTGTCCTCCACTTGATCGCATTACTTGCGGATGCCGAGCTTGTCGATGATCGAGCGGTAGCGCTCCACGTCGACGTTCTTCAGGTAGTCGAGAAGACGGCGACGGCGGCCGACGAGCTTCATGAGGCCGCGGCGGGAGTGATGATCCTTCGCATGCGTCTTGAAGTGCTCGGTGAGGTAGGTAATGCGGTTCGAGAGGAGTGCGATCTGCACTTCTGGCGACCCGGTATCGGCGTCATGGACCCGATACTGGTTGATGAGGTCCGACTTCTGCTGCTTGGTCGTGGACAAAATCCAATCTCCTTAATCAGTTAGCCTGTTTCTGAATACACGTATCTCTTGTAAACGCGACACCATAACAGCGGGAGGGTGGGAAAACAATCCCAGCCGGCACTCCAACCCAGAGGAGGTGGCAAATGCCTCAGGACGTAGGGGTTGTGATCATCCACGGGATGGGTTCGCAGAAGAAAGAGTTCGCCGTGCCGATGGTCGAGCGGCTGGAAGCCGAAATCCGAAAGCGAGGCGCGAACCCCGAACGAATCGCATTCCATGCACTCTGGTGGGCGCCGATCCTCGACGACAAAGAACGCGAATTGATGAACGGGATGTTGAGCCACACGAGGCTCGACTGGCTCCGCCTGCGAACGTTCGTCGTGAACAATCTCGCGGACGCCGTGGCGTATCACAAGAGCTACGCGATGCCCGACTCGCAGAATGAACGGCCGGTGTACACGCAGATTACGCAGACGGTGGCGATGGAGATGAACGAGCTCGCGAAAAAAGTTCATCCGACTTCACCGCTCGTCGTGATCGCGCACTCCCTCGGCTGCCACATCATGTCCAACTACATCTGGGACACGCAGCAGCCTGCGAGCGAACCCAAACACGTCATCAAGCAGGCAAGTCCGTTCGAAAACTGCGAGACGCTCACCGCGATGAAGACGTTCGGCTGCAATGTCCCGCTCTTTCTGCTCTCGAATGAGAACATCGAGCCGATCCGCTTTCCCGGCGACGGCATCGCCGCGGCGTTCCCGCAAGCGACGCCGGCGCAAATCGAGAGCGTCGCGAAATGGACGAACTTTTTCGACCGCGACGACGTTTTCGGCTGGCCGCTCGCGCCTCTCAGCACGGCTTACGGAAAGATCGTGAACGACGTGCAGGTGAATGTCGGCGGCTGGTTCACGTCGGCAACGCCGCTGTCGCACGATCAGTACTGGACGGACAACGATGTGATCCGGCCGATTGCGGCGTCGCTCGCGGATATCCTGGCGCTGCTCTAACCCGCCAAAACCACCTTCGGTCTCACCTCCACCGGCCCGCCCTCGCGCAGGACGTTGACGACTTCGGCGATCGCGACGAGCTGATCGTGCGGATTGCCGAGGGCGAGGAGGTCGCCTTTGCGGAGCGGGACGGGCGGGACGAGGATCACGGCTTGCCCCTGCATCAGCTTTCCCTGCTGCGCCCAGTCGATGCGGAGTTTCTCGAGCGGCAGGTCGATGTCGGCGAGCGATTGGAAGTGCGGCTTCGCGAGCAGCACGTCCGGGCCGGACTCGGAGAGTTTGTCGAAATGGATCGCGTCGCGCACGTTGAAGTTGCCGATCGCGGTGCGGCGAAGTTTTTTCAGATGCGCGGGGACACCGCAGGATTGCCCGAGGTCGTGCGCGATGGAGCGCATGTAGGTGCCGGCGGAGGAGCGCACACGAAATTGTGCAGTCGATCCTTCGACCTTCAGGATCTCGAACTCGTACACGGTCACGCGCTTCGGCTGCAGCTTCACCTCTTCGCCTTTGCGAGCGAGCTCGTAGGCGCGCACGCCGTCGATCTTCTTCGCCGAAAATGCGGGCGGCATCTGCTCGATCTCCCCGCGGAACTTCGCGACGTGCGGCGCGAGGTCGACGTCTTCGATGCTGCGCTCGGCTGCCTCGCCGGCCGGCACGCCCGCGGCGTCGTACGAATCGGTCGCCCAGCCGAACTGGATCGTGCCCTCGTACGTTTTCTCCATCCCCATCAGATATGCCTGCAGGCGCGTGGCCTTGCCGGCGCAGAGGACGAGCAGTCCCGTCGCGAGCGGATCGAGCGTGCCGGTGTGTCCGACTTTCTTGATCTTCGCGCGGCGGCGAAAACGCTCGACGACGTCGTGGGAGGTGATTCCCGAGATCTTGTCGACGAGCACCACTCCGTCGACGCTTTTCTTCTGTGGCTCCATTCGGCTGCGTACGATATCAGGCTCAGTCTTCTTCGACGGCGCGAAGCACTTTCAGCGCGCGCTTGCGCAGCGGTCCCATGAACGGGAGCGAGGCCGCGCGCAGGAGCTGGACGACGAGGTCGAGCGTCGCGCCGGTGAGGCGATGCGTGCGGCGCTGCTTCGGCGAGTCGTCGATGATCCAGTAGTAGATGAGTCCCATCTCGTACAGCCAAAGTAAATGCGGGAGATGCGGTGCGATATCGCGCGGAACTTTCAGGTCGGAGCCGTCGAGCGCACGCCAGAACCAGGCGATGTGATCGTCGCGCACTTCCTTCGTCTCTTTGCTGAACGGTGAGAGCGGATTGCGCGGATCGACACCGGTTTTCAGAAGCGCCGCGAGCAGCTTTCGATGCGCGGAGAACTGCTCGAACTTCGCGTCGATGATTCCGGCGATGCGTTTCCGCAGGTCTTTCGTCGACGCGATGATCTTCGCGAACGTCTCCGCCGACTCCTCCTCGGTGCGCAAATAGAACGCCAGAACGAGATCTTCCTTCGATCGATAGTAGTAGTAGGCCGCACCCGTCGCGACGCCCGCCTCGGCCGCGACGTCGCGCATCGTCGTGTCGTCGAACCCGCGCTCGCGAAAGAGACGCAGCGCGGCATCGAGAATGCGGTTGCGCGTCTCTTCGGCTTTCGGAGTGGGCATCGGCGCGAGCATATCGATTTCCTCCGTTGCGCGGTCGCTCGTTTGCGCGGTTGCGCGGGCTCGCGATTCGGACAACCGCGTGACTGCGCAACCGCGCAACCGAAAATCAGTAGCTCGGCGCCGGCTCTCCCAACTCGCCGCCCGCGCCGCGCCAGCGCGCGCAGAGGTCGTGCGCGGCCGCGCGCCAGTCGGGGAACGAGAACTCGAATCCGCTTTCGAGGAGACGTCGCGGGACGGCGCGGCGGCTTTTCAACACCAGCTCAGTCTCGGTGTGAAAGAGAGCCGCGCCGAGCGGCAGCAGCCAGCGCGGAACGGGGAGCGAAAGGTGCGCGCCCCATTCGTCGCGAAGCGCGCGCATGAACTCCGCGTTCGGGAGCGGATGCGGCGACGCGAGGTTGACCGCGCCGGACATTTCGCGATGCGCGATCAGCCAGCGGATCGCGCGCACGAAGTCGTCGGCGTGGATCCAGGACATGTACTGTTTGCCGTCGCCGAGGCGGCCGAAGCCGAGGCGGATGTTCCGAAGGAGCGCGTGAAACGCGCCGCCGTGCTCGGGCATCATCACCATCGCCGTGCGCAGCTTCACCTTGCGCGTGGCGGGACAAATCGTGAGATCGGTTTCGCGCTCCCACGCCTGCGCGACGTCGATCGAGAAGCGCCACTCCGCCGGCGCCTCCGGCTCGATGCCGCCGATGATGCCGGTGCGCTCGTCGTTCGGAGCGTCGAAGCGATGCGCGTAGATCGTGGCGGTGCTCATCTGCAGCCAGACCTTGGGCGAGCGGCGTACTTTCGCGATTACGCGGCCGAGGACGCGCGTGGAGAATACACGCGACTCGAGGATCTCGCGCCGGTTCACTTCGTTGTAGCGGCAGTCGACGCTGCGCCCGGCGAGATTGATCACCGCGTCCGCGCCGTCGATCTCCTCCGCCCACACGCCCACCGACCGCCCGTCCCAATTCACCACCCTCCACGGCGCGGGCTGAGGATTGCGGCTGAGCACGACCACCTCCTCCCCTCCTCGATGGAACGACTCCGCCAGCAGCGTGCCGACGTGTCCTGTGCCTCCGGGAATGACGATCTTCATGGCCTTGCCTCGTTTCTGAACGTGTTCAAAAGTAATGTAGGCTCGCCGCCCGCAACCGTCAAGTAAATTTTTGAACGTGTTCGAAACATATAATGCGCGGAGACATGGCGACCAAGCGCAGCAAGAAGCACCTCGTCTGGATCGACTGCGAGATGACCGGCCTCGACGCGGAGCAGGACGTGCTGCTCGAGATCGCGACGATCATCACGGACTACGAGCTCGAGATCGTCGCGCGCGGGCCGGTGCTGGCGATCAGGCAGAGCGAGGCGAGACTAAAGTCCATGAACGCGTGGAACCGCAGCACGCACGGCAAGAGCGGTCTCACCGAGCGCGTGCGCAACGAAGGAGTTCCGCTGGAGGAAGCGGAGCGGCTGACGCTCAATTTCGTGAAGCGCTGGTGCTACAAGAAGACCGCGCCGCTGTGCGGCAACTCGATCGGGCAGGACAAGCGGTTCCTCATCCACTACATGCCGCAGCTCATCGACTTCCTGCATTACAAAGTCGTCGACGTCAGCTCGATCAAGGTGCTGGTGAATGAATGGTACGGAGGCCGCTACTGCCCGCCGCCGAAGAAGGACCTGCACCAGGCGCTGGCGGACATCGAGGAGTCGATCGCGGAGCTGGATTACTACAAGCGGAATGTGTTCGTGAGGTCAGGCCCCTAGAGGCATCCAAGTCTTCAGCCACTCCCGCAGTTGGTTCCAACTCAGAGGATCAAGGGCTACCAAACTTCCTCTAAACACAACTTCCGCCAGAAGTTGCGCGGCGACGCGGACATCGTCACCGCCGATCGCCGTTTGGTCCAGCGCTTTTTCGACCGCTCGCGGATGGTGGAGCAGATGCCCGCTTCGGCCGCGGCTCGAACGAAAGATCCAACGCCGGCCGGTCCATCAGCTCGCCGATGGCCGCACGGTCGATCCCTGCGTCTTCGAGAGCCCGCCGCAGCGCCTTGAACAAGCGGTCGAGGCGCTTGTAGATCTTCTTCGGCTCGAGGC
>Ga0066651_10000100_pt1 | contig 24762 bp, 19 predicted proteins | sample GraSoiAngelo_100_FD_71410 | JGI IMG/M metagenome (GOLD analysis project Ga0066651, IMG submission 71410) | Grasslands soil microbial communities from the Angelo Coastal Reserve, California, USA - 14_0903_02_20cm | ecosystem: Environmental > Terrestrial > Soil > Grasslands | place: USA...
GGTGGCGCGCTCGCGCAACTCCGCCGGCGCTTGATTCCACGGCAGGGCAGAAATCCATCCCACCCCCGCCTCTTGCAGTTGCACGGTGTTGTCCAGTGCGGCCGTGCCCTTGTCGAAGACCAGCGTGACCGTGTCGCGAGCTATCTGGTTTTGATCCAGCAGACGCACGATGCGCGCCAAGGCTACGGAGAACTCTTCGACATCGGCTACGTTGCCCGGGTACACGTGGTGGCATACGCTCAACCCACTCTCGCCGTCCAGAACATAACTCAAGCCCACTTGGCGCAAGTTGTGCCGACCTTGTTTGTTGTGGCCGCGCTGCGCCAACTGGTTCTGCGTGTTGGTGCTGGCAATGTAGGTGTAAAAATTGGTGGTATCGTAGGCCAACAGCCGGCGACCGACCAGTTGCTTCTCCTTCCACAGACCAAGTAAACGCAACTGCGCACGATCGAGAGGATCTTCCGCGGGAGCGCAGGGCTCGCCGGTCTCCGGCAGAATCTGTTCGAAGGCGTCCCAGAAAGCTTGCGAAGTAAAGCGTTCGGCAGGAAAACCCCACTCGGAAGCAAGGATGGTCCGCTCGTACCAGTTGCTGACTGCGGTCTTCGGACCGGGATCGCAGATGCGGTGAATGGCTGCGAGCAGGAGATAGTGAGCGGGACCTGGTCCGGAATGCGGCGCAGGCCACAGGGATTCCAGTAGCGGCCACAAGCCGGACTGTTTGGCAGCCAGCCACAAGGCGCCGGGAAGACCGAAGTCTCGCAAGGTGGCGGAGAGAGGGACCGGGGTAGTCTTTTGCTGAACGAGTTCAGCGAGTTTTTCGGCGGTGCCCAGATAGGCCTGATGGACGATGCGAGGTTTGCCGTCCACCCGGGCGCTTTCGACGAGGTAGTAGTAGAGGCGGTTGCCTTTTTTCTTTCTGACCAGGCTAGCCATCGAGGGTAATACATAAACGAAGCTGCATTACTTGTCAAGCATAAAATGCTACAAAAGCGATGCTGTAGTTCAAATATATAGGGTAATACAAATTCCGAGAAAGAGAAACCGATTTAACCCCTACGGATGGAATGATTTAGCGGGAATATGCAGAGGTTCGGGAGAGTGCTCGCAGTAAACTCCCGCTAGCCCATTTCTCCTCCTCGACTGAGCACTGACAACTGACCACTGAAAACAATTCCTGCCGTTAACCGTTCCTTTTCTTCATCTTAAGTCGTCATTTTCATTCGAAAGTACTACCAAATCCATTCGAAGCTAGTACCACATCAGAAAGTATTTGACAAGATAACATTTCCATGTTAGCATGAGTTGTGACTTTCAGCCTCCCTCTCGAACCTTCGGTCCTGCACCCCCGCCTTTCCGCCTCTTCCTTGCCACGACTCACCTGTCACTTGTTACGAAATCTCCCGTCGTCCATCCCCTTTCTGTTCAGCTACTTACAAAATGCTCGTCCCGCAACTCCTTTGTTTTGAAAACGATCCATCTTTCACGGGTGGGGTGTACGCCGGGCGTGTACCCCCCTCCTCAAAGTTTGTACAGTTCAAGTCTGCACGGGTTTCGGCGTGCCTCCGATCTATCCCCTTTCTTTTCACATCCTTGCGCACTCTGTTGCGCTTTTTTGCACTCAGAAAAAGTGCAACTCTTTTTTTAAGCGCGTCCGCACTCTTTGCCAAAAAACACGCGGGGGTGGAGGTACCCCTGGAGGTACCCCCTCCTTCGGCAGGAAATGCAGAAAGGATGGATCGGGCGGGGCAAGCCCGCCCCTCCGTGAGGATTGAAAATTACGATTTGATTTGGTTGGAGGCGGGGTCCCAGGTGACGGCTGCATGGCGGAAATAAGATTCGTTGGCCATGTGGCAGGCCAGCGCGGCGTGGTGGCCGAAAATGGCGTCTTCGGTTACCTGTTGGCGATTCCTCACGCCCTGGAAGTACTTCCAGAGATGCGGTTTTTCCTCGTCCCAGGAGACGCCGCGATAAGTGAACCCCTCGGCGACAGGTTCTTTGCCGGGCTTGGGGTCATGATCCTCGTGCCATTTCTTGAGATAGGCATCGCGCATGGCGTGCGGATAGCTGTAGGTGTAATAACTCGGGGAATCGTCTTCACCGGATTGCGGGAAATAAGCGATGGCGGTTTCCGTGACTTCGAGAATTCCCTTCGAGCCCTGGAAGCGGTAGATCTCCGGCGTATCGCAGCCGAGATTCAGGCGCAGATAAACCGGCGCCCGGCCGTAATCGAAAAGGGTGCAGTGAACGTCGGGCATATTGCGTCCGTCCTTGAAGCGCAGAATGTCGCCGAGAGCCATGGCGCGCTTGGGCGGCTCGTTCCAGCCAAGCATGTAGTTCATGCCGCTGACGAGGTGGACGAGCAGATCGCCAGCGACGCCGGTGCCGTATTCTTTCCAGCAGCGCCAGCGCGCAAAGATGTTGGGGTTGAAAGGAACTTTGGGCACGGTGCCTTGCCAAGTGTCCCAGTCGAGGTTTTCTGGGGAGAGATCGGGCGGCGGCGGATATTCCCAGGCGCCGTTGGGATCGTTGCGGCCGAGCGAGCCTTCCACGAGCGTGAGCGTGCCGACCATGCCGGAGGCGAGGAGCTCCTTGGCCTTTGTGCAGATGACCGAACTGACCCGCTGCGAACCGATCTGCACGATGCGACCGGTTTTTTGCGCGGCGGCGACCATGGCCACGCCGTCGGCGGCGGAGTGCGACATCGGCTTTTCGCAGTAGATATCTTTTCCCGCGTTGACGGCGTCGACCACGACTTGCTTGTGCCAATGATCGGGAACGGCGGCGATGAGGCAGTCGATTTCTTTGTTATCGAGGAGCTCTTTGTAGCGGCGGGTCGTGGGGATTTTCTTGCCGACAATTTCCTGGGCGAGCGTGTGGCGGCCGTCGTAGAGATCGCAAGCGGCGACGCATTCGACGCCCGGCAATTGGATGGCATTGGTGAGCAAGCCGGAGCCCTGCATGCCGATGCCGATAATGCCGAAGCGCAGGCGGTCGCTTGGTGCGGTCGATTGCAGTGGCAAAGGAATATGCTCCGGCTCAAGAAAAATTGCCGGCGAAGCCGCGAGCGCGCCAGCAGCGCCGGCGGTGCGATGGAGGAATTGACGGCGGGAAAGATCTTTTTTCATGGTGTGCTCCTGAAGAAAGTTAAATGTTGAAAGTTCAAAATTAAAAAAACAAAGATCAGTAATCAGAGATCAGGCACCTGAACAATGAACATCGAGCCCGGAAGTCTGAACCAAAAACTGAGAATTCGAAATTACTTCAGCGGCTGGACGCTGACCTCTTTGAAAAACACAATATCGTTGTCGCTGTGATTCTGCAGGCCGATGTAGCCCTCGTTGGGGCGAGCGCCATGCTGCGGCTCGAAATTGAATTTGCGCTCCGGGACGGGCTGGCCTTCGGTGTAGTCGGTGACGGTGACATCGTTGAGCACGACGGTGGTGCGCGGGCCGTCGAGGGTGATGACCATGGTGTTCCACTCGGGACCGGGCTTGCCGGGCTTGGCGAGCGGCCTGGTCAGCGAATAGAGTGTGCCGGTAATGTGATATTCGTCTTCGTTGGAAGTTTCGGGATGGTTGTCAATCTGGACTTCGTAGCCGTAGTGGACGGGCATCCATTCCTCACGTGGTTCGAGGGGGATGCGAATGAAGACTCCGGAATTATCGTTGAAGTCGCGCATCTTGTAGACCACGCGAATGCGGCAATTGGAGAGCTTGCCGCCGGTCCAGTAGAGCAGGCCCATGCCGCCGTGCGTGCGAATAAGGCCGTCTTCGACCGTCATGTTACCGGGGCCGACATGTTTCCAGCCGGCGAGATCCTTGCCGTTGAATAGGGGCTTCCAAGTCGGAGCTTGCGGGCGCGCGGTGGCGAAGGCCATTAGAGTCGAGACGGCAACGACCGTCAGCATCGGTATCCATTTGCGCGGAGTCATGACGCGTTTCTCCTCGGAAAGATCAAGCCGAGCAGGGGCGCTCCTGAAAAGAAAAATCAAAACTGCAGGTTGTGAAGATAGTTGTAACTTATTTTTATGTCGTCGAAGGCTGATTTGGGATCGTCGTTTTCCACAAAATAGTGCTGGATGCCCGCTTTCGGTGAGTGCGCGAAAAGATTTTTCCAGTCGATGGAACCTTGGCCGACATCGGCCATGCGGCCGCCAAATTTAACGGACTGGCCCATCGCTCCCTGGTACGCACTCGGCGTAGAGGCGTCCTTCACCCAGTCTTTTACGTGAACGAGCGGGAAACGCCCGGGATACTCTTCGAAATAGGCCAGCGGATCCTTGCCGGCGACGCTGATCCAGCAAAGATCCATTTCCATTTTGACGAGCTTGGGATCCGTTTCGGCGAGGAGGAAATCATAAGGGAGTTTGCCGCCGAGTGAATCCGCGGGATCGAATTCGAATGAGTGATTATGGTATCCGAACTGGATGCCGGCTTTTTTGCTGGTTTCGCCGGCGCGATTGAAGAGGTCCGCGGCGCGCTTCCAGCCGCCGGGTTCTACGCGCTGTTTTTCGTCGATCCAAGGGCAAATGATGTAGCTATGGCCGACTATTTTCGCGGCTTCGAGAGCTGCGGGCCACTTTTTTTCGACGACGTCGTAGCCCGCGTGGCACGAAGGCGCGGCCAAGCCATTCTTGTCAAGGATGGCGCGGACGTCTTTCGGAGAGCGGCCAAAGTAGCCCTCGTTCGGGGCAAAAATACCGGCGAATTCGACTTCCTTGTAGCCGGTGGCGGCGACCTTCGCGATAGTGCCTTCGAAGTCGGTCTTCATGGCGTCGCGCACGGTGTACAGCTGCACGCCGACGCGGTCAATGTGATGTGCGGTGTCCGCTGCCCAGGCTGGCTTGGCGGCGGATGCGAGGGTTGCTGCGACGGATGTTCCGATAAATGTGCGTCGATTCATGGGCGCATTTTACTCCTTCCGGCGGGAAAGGGAACAGGGATTCGGTGAGAAAAGGGCAGCGCTTCGAAAAGGTGCCGCCCATGGTTTCAGAGCATTTTCCTAGAACGGGAACTTAAGGCCGAACTGCAGAGTCGGAGCGCGGTGTGCGGCAGACCGATGCAGGAAACTGCTTCCCACAATGTCGTTGTTGATGCTGGCACCGCCGTTTCCGCAACAACAATAGGAGGCGGTTGCCAGGGGCCGCGCGCTTTCTCGATGGCTTCCGCGACGGCCAGGACCAGCTCGTCTTCAAATGGCCGGCCGATGACTTGGACGCCAATGGGCAGTCCCTCGTTCGAAACGCCGACGGGAACGGATGCGCCGGGAAAGCCGGTCAAGTTCAGCCATTGCGAAAACCGCATGGTGTCGCGGTAGCCCGCGCCGGGAAGGTAATTTCCCTGGCCGTGACGAAACGCGGGACTGTTGGAAACTGGCAAGAGCAGGACGGATGTGTCCCGCATTTGGCGCAAAATATCGGCGCGGAGAAGATCCCGATCCTCGCAGGCTTTGGTGAATTGATCGAGTGTGATCGAATCTCCGGAGGTCGCGTAAGCGAGATACTCGCGAAACATCGGGCTGATTTGACCTTCACGGCCGGCGACGCTTTGGCGAAACAAGTTACCGATCACCGGGCCAAAGAAAAACCACCACAGATCAAGCGCGCGATCGAGTCCATGTAGCCGGGCCAAGTTCCAGGGGTTCTTGTTTTTCCGGTGAGCAGGTTGTCGGTTTCGTAGGCCATCAAGAATTCGGGAGTGTTGGTGTTTCCGAGAAAGATGGCGCCCGCGGCCTTCCATCGCGAAACAAGCGGGGCGTTCTGTTGTGGGACGTAATCTTTGCGGAGAAGGGAACCAGCGGGACAGGGCCAACCGGCGACATCGATGCAACTCTTGATGGTGAGCGGCACGCCATGGAGAGGCCCGAGTTGCGCGCCGTGCACCACCAAACTTTCCGCCGCGCGCGCCTGCTCACGGGCACCCTCAGGGTCCGGATGGACAAACGCATTCCGTTTCGGCTGCAGCGCCTCGATGCGTTTAAGATGGCTATCGACGATTTCGACGGGAGAAACATTCTTGGATCGAATTTCGTGCGTGATTTCCGCTAAGGTGCAGTAAGAGAAGAAGCTCATGGCTTGATGCGGGAGAGTAAGCGTGCATGCGGTGCAGGTCAAGCACGCGGCAAAATGCGCAAATCGCCGAGCATAAAAATGGTTGACGATGCGCTGTGCAGCCGGGAGAATTCCATTTGCACCCGGATGCTTCGTACGCGGAATTCGGGCATCCCGCGCGGACAGGAAGAGACATTTTCATGGGTTCAACTCAGCGGCTTGCAGTGGGCGCGATTTTCGCTTGTTCAATCTTGATTTGCTGTGCCGCGATACTGGCGCGTTCCAGCGCGCCGTCCGCACAGGAGAAGGCTGCGGCTGCAAAGAAGTCCGCGTCGTCGGGCGGCGGGATTGCGGACGCCTATCGTTTCAATACCCTGGGCGTCGCCTACATGAATCAGCAGCGCCCCGCGGACGCGCAAAAATATTTTGAACAAGCCCTCGAGGCTGACCCAAAATTTGCCGTGGCCCGGCTGAACCTAGGTGTTTCTCTGCTCGCCCAGCAGAAGCTGGAGCCTGCGCGTGCGGCACTCGAAGCGGCAGCGCAGCACCTTCCTAAGGATGCTTACGCCTGGTACAACCTCGGACTTGCCGACAAAGACCTCGGGGAGACGGAGAAGGGCATCGCCGCATTTCAGAACGTCGCAGAGATCGCGCCCAACGAACCGGACGCCTATTACTTTATCGGCTATTTGAACGCCCAGTTGCAGAAGTATGACGAAGCCATCGCGGCGTTTCAAAAGGGGCTGGCCCTTTCTCCGTTTCACGCTTCGTCGGAATTCGGCCTGGCGCGCGCGTTGCAGCGGAAGGGCGATGCCACTGCGGCGCGCGAACACCTGGCAAGCTTCCAAAAAATCACGACGGAGCATCTAGGAGCGCCGTTCGGCGCGGGCTACGGCGATCAGGGGCGTTACTCTCTCGCGGAGTTGCCGCTGAGTGCGGTTGTCGATGTGCCTGCTGCAATTCCGGTGCGATTTACGGCGGAGGCGAATGCGTTCGTGCCAAAAAGTACGGGGGGAAGCCGCATCGAGATTGGACCGAGCGCTGGCGCTTGCTTCTTCGACTATGATGGCGATGGCAAGCCCGATCTTTTCCTCGTAAGCGGTGCGGCGGACGGCACGAGCCGGTTGCTGCGCGGCATGGGCAATGGACGATTCGACGATGTGACCAAGGAAGCAGGTATCCATCTCACTGGGAGCGGCTTCGGATGTGCGGCCGGCGATTTCGACAATGACGGCAAGACCGATTTGGCAGTTTGCTTGAGCGATGGGGTGAAGCTTTTCCATAACAAAGGTGAAGGCAAGTTCGAGGACGTGACCCAAGCGGTGGGAATCCGCAGAGAAAAAGGCTGCGTGGGCTTGACGTTTGTGGATTACGACCATGATGGCGACCTCGATCTGTACATCACAACGGCGCCGGAAGCGGCTGCGGCGGGCGCGCCTCCTCACAATGTTCTCTGGCGCAACAATGGCAATAGCACATTCACGGATGTGTCCGCGGAAACGGCGCTTGGAGTTGCGGCCACGGGCGCTGGAGTTGTCAGCACGGATTTTAACAACGACAGGGCAATTGACTTCGTCATCGCGGGCGGGCAGGTGGGAGCTTCGATCTATCTCAATCCGCGCGAAGGAAAATTCACACCGCTGGGCGGCAGCGATTTCAATAAAGAAAAGCTGCCGCCGGCGGTGGGTGTGGTGGCGTTTGATTTTGATAAGGACGGATGGATGGATCTGGCGTTCACGCATGCGGGCGCGCCGGGTATCAGCCTGTGGCGGAATGTAGAAGGGAAACGGCTGGAACGCGTTCGGCTCCCCGATTTCGGCTGGCAGAGCGGCTGGGGAATTGCCGCGCTCGATTACGACAATGACGGCTGGCTCGATTTGGTCGCGGCGGGAGAATCGAGCAGCGGAGTGGAACTGCGTCTATTGAGAAATCTCGGCAGCAAAGGTTGGGGTGACGTTACGAAAGACGTGCACCTCGATTCGGTCAAGCTGAATCAACCGCGCGCGATTGCGGTTGCGGATATCGATGGAAACGGCGACGCTGACCTGGTCGTGACGCAACTCGGCGGCGCGCCGCTTGTTCTGCGCAATGAGGGCGGTAATCAGCATAACTGGATGAGCATTGACCTCAAGGCGCTCAACGATAATAAGAGCGCGATCGGCACGAAGGTCGAACTCTACGCGGGCACGCTTTATCAAAAGTGGGAAGTGCCCGGTGCGTCGGGCTATCTGGGGCAGAGCGCCGCGCCGATTCTTGCTGGTCTCGGCTCGGAGCGCAAAGCTGAAGTCGTTCGGCTGCTGTGGCCGACGGGCGTGCCACAGGACGAAATAAACCTGGCCGCGAAGAAACTACAAAGCATCACAGAACTCGATCGGCGCGGGAGCTCGTGCCCCGTTTTGTTTTCGTGGAATGGACACGAGTATGAATTCATCGCGGACATGATCGGGCCCGGCGTGGTCGGCCACTGGATCGCGCCCGGCGAAAGGGACGTTCCTGATCCGGACGAGTACCTGAAGGTGCCTGCGCGCAGCGTGAAGGCCCGGAGCGGCCTGCTCAGCTTCCGCTTCATGGAGCCGATGGAAGAAACGGTGTATCTCGACCAGGTGCGGCTGGTGGCCATCGATCATCCAGCGGCGTACGAAGTTTATCCGAATGAGCGATTCGTCAGCGGGCCGCCCTTTCCGGAGTTCCGGGTGATCGCCAGCCGCGACGCGCATGCACCGGCCGGTGCGTGGGACGACCGCGGAAATGATGTGCTACCGCTGGTCTCCAAGCGCGACCGCAACTACGTCACGAATTTCGAAGGGTTGCCGTTCTCGGGATTCGCGAAGCTGCACTGGATCGAGCTCGACCTCGGTGAATGGGATGCGCAAAAACCATTGCGATTGATCATCGATGGGTACACGGATTACTTCACTGCGACTTCGATGTACGCTGCGGATCAGGCGGGAGTCAGAGTGATTCCGCCATATGTGGAAGCCCTCGATGGGCAAGGCAAGTGGGTGCGGGTTGTGGAAGATATGGGTTTTCCGGCAGGGCTCGAACGGACCATGATTGCGGACTTGACCGGCAAGCTGCCCGCGGGAACGCAGCGGATTCGCATCGTCAACAATCTGAAAATTTATTGGGACGCGATTCGAATCGACCAGACACGGGACGAACAGGATTTGCGCGTGGCGCAAGTGCCGCTCGCAAAAGCGGCGCTTGATTTCGTCGGCTATCCGCGCGAGATCCGGCTAAAGCCGGCAAGCGACACCACCTATTCGTATTCGCACCGCAGCATGACCGGTCCCTACGCGCGCGCCGCAGGAAATTACACGCGCTACGGCGATGTGTTCGATTTGCTGCGCGCCTCCGATGATCGCTTTGTCGTTTTCGGCTCCGGCGAGGGACTGAAGCTTGATTTTGATCCCAAGCAGCTTACCGCGCTGCCAACCGGATGGGTCCGCGATTATTTCTTTTATGCCGACGGCTTCGAAAAGGATCTCGATTTCTACGCGGCGCACGCGTTTACCGTCGAGCCGCTACCGCGGCATTCGCTGCTCCCGTATCCGTATTCCGAGGGTCGAGATTATCCGGCCGATGCGGAACATCTGGGTTATCAGCTCGAGTACAATACGCGGTCGCGCTCGGAACGCATGCCGCCGAGCCTGCGCTATCAGTATTCTTCGCCGCACTGAGGCGGCGCGTTTCGTCCCACGGCACCGCCACTCACGCGCGCTTCCGCGCACTCTTTGCGATCGCTTCGCAGAGCAGCAACTCGTGGTCCCATTTGCAAATGTCCGCGGGAACGCCGGTTGCTAGGTACCAGCTTTCGGGGGTCCACAACTGGAATTTAAAGAAACCAAAAATTGGATATATCCGGCCACCAGAGGTAGGATGCTCGGCAAGGAGATACCCGTGTCCACCCCGAAAAGGAAGCTATGGCATATCGTTATTGTACTGGCTGTTTGCACCATCGCGGCAATTCCGTCCGGCGCGGATGACGCTGCTTCAAGCATCGTGGACAGCCAGACATTTTTGAAGAAAAATATGACTCCCGCTGGCCCGCCTGCCAGCGCTTCCGCCGCCGCGGTCGAAAAACTTCTTGGCCAGATGAGGCTCAAGGAAAAAATCGGCCAGATGACACAACTGGAAATCGGCATGGTCACCGATGGACAGGGCCAGTCCATTCGAATCAATCCCGATAAATTACACAAAGCCGTTGGCGAATACGGAGTGGGTTCCATCCTCAACGTGAATGACGAAGCCTTGTCCGCAGAGAAATGGCACGAGATTATCCGCGCCATCCAGGAAGAAGCAAAGAAATCCCGCTTGCAGATTCCCGTGCTTTACGGCATCGATACCATCCACGGGCCGAACTACATTGTAGGGAGCACTCTTTTCCCCCAGCCACTCGCGATGGCCGCGACGTGGAATCCGGAGCTGATGCTGCGCGGCAGCCAGATCGCCGCCGCCGAAACGCGCAAGGCCGGAATTCCTTGGTCCTTTTCACCCGTGCTCGACGCCGGGCGGCAGCCACTGTGGTCACGTTTGTGGGAGACGCTCGGAGAGGATACCTACCTCGCGACGGTGATGGGTGTGGCCACTGTTCGTGGTTATGAAGGCAGCGATCTTTCGAGTCCCGCCAGCGTTTCTGCTTCGCTGAAACATTATGTGGGCTACAGCTATCCCACAACGGGCGGTGACCGCAGCCCCGCGCTCATTCCGGAGAATACTTTGCGCGAATATTTTCTGCCGACCTTTGCCGCGGCTTTGAAAGCGGGCGCCCACACGGTGATGGTGAATTCGAGCGAAGTGAATGGAATCCCCGGCCATGCCAACGGCTATTTGCTCAAAGATGTTTTGCGAGGCGAACTCGGCTTGCGGGGATTCGTTGTTTCCGACTGGCTGGACATCAAGAAACTTGTTGGTGTGCACCACATTGCGGCAAATGAGAAGGAAGCCACGCGCATCGCCGTGCTTGCGGGGATCGACATGAGCATGGTGCCGAGCGACTACAGCTTCAGCAATCTGTTGCTCGAGCTGGCGCAGGAAGGGAAGGTGCCCACGAGCCGCATCGATGAAGCGGTGCGGAGAATTCTCACGGTGAAGTACCAACTCGGGCTTTTCGAGGATCCGCTTCGCGGGATCGATTCGAAAACGGTAATCGGCTCACCGGAATCGCGGCAGGTCAGCCTGGAAGCCGCGCGCGAATCCATCACTCTTCTGAAAAACGAAAACCAAACACTGCCACTTGCCAAGACAGCGCACGTTCTCGTGACCGGCCCGGACGCCGACTCGCTGATTCCGCTGAATAACGGCTGGAGTTATACGTGGCAAGGTGACCGCGCGAGTGCGTATCCCAAGGACCGCGCAACGATCCTCAAAGCCATCCAAGAGAAAATCGGCGGCGCCAACGTGACCTACGTTCCCGGCGCCACTTACAACAAGGAAATTGATATTGCCAAGGCCGCGGATGCGGCGTCCAAGGCAGATGCCGTCGTGATTTGCATTGGCGAATGGGCTTACGCAGAAACCCCGGGCAACATTCCTGATCTGACCCTACCCGACGCGCAGCTCTATCTCGCTCGGAAAATCATGGAAACGAAAAAACCCGTCATCCTGGTGCTCACCGAAGGACGCCCGCGCATTATCAGCCGAATCGCGGATCCGGCCGGAGCGATCGTGATGGCCTATAACCCCAGCAATGAGGGCGGGCAGGCCATTGCCGACATTCTTTTCGGCGATGTGAATCCCAGCGGCAAGCTGCCTATTACGTATCCCCGCTCGACGAACCATCTCTTCACCTACGACCACAAAGTACTCGAAGGGGAAGATTCAGGAGAAGGGAAAATGCTGGGCACGCCGCAATTCGAATTTGGATCGGGGTTGAGCTATACGAGTTTCTCGTATTCCGATTTGCACGTTGCTCCTGCCGCGGCTTCGGCGGGCCGGACGGTGCGCGTGGACGTAACGGTGAAGAACAGTGGCGGCCGCGCCGGCAAGGAAGTCGTTCAACTGTACCTGAACGAACGCTTTGCGAGCGTAACGCCGCCATTGAAGCGGCTAAAGCGATTCGCGAAAGTTTTGCTCCAGCCGCGCGAGAGCCGCCAAGTCTCTTTCGAATTGACGTCCGTCGACTTGTCCTTTATCGGCGCCGATAATAAGCGCGTCGTCGAGCCCGGTGTCTTCGATGTGAGAATCGGCGGGCTCCAGCAAAGTTTCGAATGGAAATGAGCACGAAGAATCCTGCCGCTGAACGGCCAGGTGTCCTGCGCTAAGGCTTGCCGGATTCCTGGAAGGCCTCCAGCGGATCGCGGTAGCACTGCTTCCAGAAGTTTTCGAAAGAAAGTGCGCCGGCAGAAAGTTGTTTCAAGGTCGCGAGCGTGGTTCCCACGATGCCGCCGTCCGCCGAATCAAAGATTACAATGACGCCCTCAACTGCCGAAGGCGATGCGGCGTTCTCCGTCGTGTATTTCTGAAAAAGGGAGCTAGCGAAGGCGAGTTTCGCGCGCGCACCCGTCTCCTTGGGATCCTGCGAAACGGGCTGTGCGGTGAAAATTTTCACTGCCTTTCCCTTCAGGGGCTCCCAATCTCCGGGAAAAGGATTATTTTCTTCGCGCACGATGCGGAACGCCGATGCTTTTTCTAGCGGAGCCGTAACGCCCTGCGAATTGAGCCGCGCGGCGACGAATTCCGGCAACTCGAGATTGTTTCGGCGGATATATCCGCGAGAAGGTCCGGAGATCTGCACGTGAATCCACTCGCCTTCCGCGCCGATGAATTCGAACTCATCCTCGGCGGCGGCGTTGAAGAGCACGCGTGCCCCTTCCGCAGGCTTCGCGAGCACCGGCGCACCCGCTTTTTTCACGACCACCAGGTTCAGCGGGTGCGCCTGATTTTTCTTGATTTCCTCGAAGCTCTGAAGTTCCGCGTTCAATTCCCTCATGTGTTTTTCTTCGGCTTCACGAATGGAGCGCAGTGAGCCCAATTCGTCGGTCGGGCCTCCGGATTTTGCCGCAGCGGTCGCTGCCGATGGAATTTGAACGCCCGGCACGCCGCTAAGATCGAGCTTCGGTTTCGGAGCGGAGATCGTTGAATTCGAAAGCGCGCGCGCCATGGAGGACGCCGGCTTGCCGCCAAATTTTTCTTCCAACCGGTCCAAGAGATCAAGCTCCAGGCGCCCGTTGGACGGCAGCACCTGATAACCGGATTTTGCGGGATCTTTGTCCGCGTACCACGCTGTGATTTTGGCAGTAACACGCACGATCGTGCCGCCGGCTGTTCCCGGCAGCAAGTCGAGCGAGAACTGATAAAACGCGCGCTCGTATTGATTGAGCGGCTTGTCTCCGGTCGCCACGAAGCCGTCAACGATCGGGAGTTTTTGGCCCGAATACGCCTGCAGGTCCTTCAGCGCGCCCTCGACTTCTTCGGCGGACTTCGCAAACGCGCGAGCATAAGGCACAGCTTGAGGAAGAACCGCCGCCGTCAACAGTAGGCTGAGGACTCCACCAAGTCCTCCCTTTCGAATAATTGAAATGAGAAATTTCCGTCCTGGTCTTTTCACGGAAGAGATTCCAGTTGATCGACGGGCATCCATCCGCGCTGGCCGTCCGGTGTTTCCACGCCGTACCAGGGAGGCGTAACGATCACGATCACAACTTCCGTATACGCCGCGAGGGTTTTCACCTTGGCCGCCGTGCGGAAGGGTGCGGACTTGAGGTCCGCGCCCGGCGGCTTCACTCTGCGCTCCACTTCATGCCGCATCGCATTGATGCGCTGCTCCAGATCTTGCACGGAAGATCGCGCCGCGGCCAGTCGCGTGGTTTCGTCTTCCCGCTGACGGATCACCGTTTGCCGCACCAGTTCCGCACTATCCCGTCGGCGCTTCGCGTCGGCGGCCTCCTCTGCGGCAAATTGGATGGCCTGAAGATGTTCTTGAATTGCTTTGAACTCGCTGGATTCCACCGTGCCGTCCGACAGATGCAGTCTGCGATGGGCGGTCTCGGCAAAAATCGCATCGATGCGGATTCGAGTGTGAACCTCACCCTCACTAGTCACGACATAGCGAACGGCTATAGTTCCCAAATCTTCGCTCTCGCGAAAATGTCGAGGCGCAACCACATCCTTGCGAATCTTATAGAATACCCGGCCCTGCCCGTTCCACGGCGCGAACATGGGAGTCGACGCCACCGCCGTGGCGCCGGTGAGCGTTGGTTCCTTGTCAAAGACATGAGTTCCGTGAATCATCTGGTCCTCTAGGACTTCATTGAGTGCTTGAATAACCTCAGTGGAAGAGCCTGAAAGTTCAGCCGAGAAACCAGGACCTGGATTTTGATCGTGGGGCGGGCGGTTGGCACGGGAGGAAACTGCCACTAGGCATGCAAATACAAAATAACATGTGAAAATCAGCCGATGTCCGTCGTTGCGGTTCCCGCTTTGCAACTTAATCACAGGCCGTTTCAAACCCACTCCCTTGGAATCCTCTCTTGGGATTCTTCTCTGGCTTTGTGGCGGAGCAAACTTTGCGGCGGAGCAAGCTTTGTTGCTGCTCCGCTCCGCGAGAGTAGCACTTTTTCTTACTTCTATCTGCACATGACTGTCAAATCCAACGCCTCACACAGTTTTCACATTGCTGACGAGCAATTCTAAAGAATGAATTCGGATAATTCCGTCATCCACGGCCCCCCCAAGTTCCGGAATTGATCCCCCGTGTAAGGGTGACTAGAAAGTGCCTATTTTAAACAGGGAGTTTGCACCAGAGCAATAAATTTGAGAAATTGTTGGCATATTGTTGGCATTAGGATAAGAAAACTCTTGCATTCGAATTTTTGACGGGGTAGCATCCGGCCCGGTTCAGGGACTCGAGGATTAGGCACTCTTTTCTTGACGGAGAAAAGGGAGCAGTTCTCTATGGGCGCATGGTTTAAGAATTGTCTTCCGTTTGTCGAACGCCATCGGAGCGTTAGAAGCGCGCACGAGTGTGTCTGTTCCTTATCCCTTCCGAGCTGTTCGAATTGGCATCTTCCCGACTACAACAAGAAAAAATGGTCATGCAGAGGAGGCGGTATGTTCCACTGGGCTTCAGCGTCGATGAAGAGGAGGATGCCGTGGCTTGCATCCTTGCTGGTCTGTGGTTTCCTGGTTCTCGCATTCCTGTTGGTTGACAGCCGTTCCGCTTCCGCACTACCCATTCCGGCAGGCAAGGTTTACGCCATCCCGGCTTTCGCGCGGAAGTACGGCATGCCGTGTTCGGCCTGTCACGAAGCCTGGCCTAAGCTGAATAACTTTGGCCAGTTGTTCAAGGACAACGGCTACCAGATGGGGAACGACCGCGACGCTCCCATCTTTCAGCAGCCGGCTTATTGGCCTGTGTCTTTTCGCATGACGCCACATTGGCATCGTGTGAGTGTGGACCGTGCGGACATCTTCAATCCCGCGACCGATAGCACGACCGAAGGGCGGCTTACAACCCACGGGTTCGATCTTTCCGGTATGGACATCCTCACGGCCGGTACGCTGGCCAAGAACATCAGCTTTTTGCTGGTGCCCGCGGCAGAAAGTGACGCCGTCTTCGGCTTTGAAGCTGCAAACGTCCGATTCAGCAATCTTTTAAAATCGAGCTGGCTCAACATTAAGGTGGGCAAGTTCGAGCTCGACAATATGATCTCCGAAAAGCGCATCATGACGCTTTCGGACTTTGGCGGTTACCAGGTTTATCACTTCCAGCCTGCAACGGAATTCTCGTCAGACGGTAGTTTTACTCCCTTTTATACCTTTGGTATGGGGGACAACCAAATCGGTGCGGAGTTGTCGGGTCATTCGAAGAACGACTACACGCGCTATTCGGCGGCTTTGTTAAGCAGCAATGATGGCAGCGTTGGTGTGCCCAATGGCCATGGATATGACACCTACCTCACGTTGAGCCAGGCGTTTGAGGCCGGAAGCCTTGGACTGCAACGCGTCGGTGCTTTCGCCTATATTGGACGCGCTCCGACCTACCTAGCCACGAGCTCGTTGTTGGCCGACGGGTTCGGTCAGAAGTCCTTCTATCGTGCTGGTTTTTTCGGTTTCTGGTACCTCAAGAAGCTGGACTTCATGACTATGTACACGCGCGGGGCAGACAATGTTTTCTTAGGCACCGGCACGCCGTCCTTCTCTCCTTTGCCGGCGGGCGCACAAGGCCCGATTTGGAACGCCGGCTTTATTGAGACCCACTTGACGGTGAATCCGCAATTTATCCTTGTCAATCGCTACGAGCTGATTCGCATGTCACGGCAAGCTCTTCCAGTCACCCCGGGCGTATTTGAACCGGGAGTGAGCGTTCCTTCTTCAGACTTTGGGGATATCGACGCGCTGGTTTTTGGATATCGCTACTACCCATTTATGTCCAGCCGCGTCGGTTTTGCCATCCACAATGAATTTTCAACCGTCCGGCAGCGAGGAGGAACTTGGCTCCTCCCGGGGGGTTCGGGTAAGGACTTAACCAACAACAGCCTGTTTATCGGCTTTGATTTTATCTTCTGAGGATGGTGGACAACGATGCGCGCAAATAAATCAATGCAGTGGATGTTTCTTGCGGCAGCGCTGCTTGCTCTGCCGTCTCTGGCGATAGCTCAACAAGGCGAGGTTCACGTCGGAAAGGTCACGGGACACTCCGGTGCGGGGAAGCAGTTGTATTACCGCTTTTGCTGGGGTTGCCACGGCTTCCGCGGCGACGGCAACGGAGAAAACGGGCCATACCTGAATATTTTGCCGCGGAATTTCGTCGCGGCGACGTTCAAGTGCCGATCCACGCCTACAGGCACTCTGCCCACGGACGAAGATCTCTACAACTCCTTGGGGCGCGGATTCACCAATTCCAACATGCCGGAATGGATTTCCCTCACCAAACAGCAGCGGGCGGACATGGTCGCTTTCATCAAAACCTTCTCACCGCGGTGGAAGAGCGACAAACCGGGAGACCCGATCGCCGTTCCTGCGGAGCCCGCACTTTCGCTCCAGAGCATCCAGCATGGCAAAGAGCTGTTCACCAAGCTGGAATGCTGGAAGTGCCATGGCCCCGAAGGCCGCGGCGATGGTCCCTCCGCTTCCACGCTTACGGACAGCAACGAGCAACCGATTCGGCCCTACAATTTTGCCGAGGGCTCCCGCTTCAAGTGCGGCGCCACAAACCACGACCTCTACAAGATTTTCATGACCGGTCTCGACGGCACGCCGATGCCTTCGTTTGCCGACGTCATCAAGCCGGACGACGCTTGGGACCTGGTGCATTACCTGAGGACGCTGCAGGTCACCCACAAGAGTCCGGAACTCACTCTTTGGATGAGTACCAAAGAGGGAGCTGAATTCGTCAAAGCACAGAAAGTCGGCGGGACCCCGACCGGTTCCGGCATCAAGCAATAATAGCTTGGGGGTGGGGGAAACGCGATTCCGTTGGAACGAGGGATGCGAACAAAGCCTATCTTTTTCTCCGCCTGCATCATCAAACCGGAAGACGCTTGGGACCTCGTGCGTTACATGCGCACGCTGCAGGTAATGCACAAGAGTCCGGAGCTTGCCGTTTGGCTGACTTCCAAAGGAGGCGTCGAAATCGTCAACGCGCAGAAGACCGTCGGGGCACCAAAGGGGTCCGGTATCGAACAATAATCTCAGAATAAAAAGAATTTCAGGAGGGGTAAGAGGATGCGAACCAAGCAGGCATTTATAACGGGAGTCGCCATTCTCGCCGCGATCACTATGACGTCCGCGGTACCGGGTGGCGGCACGGTGAGCGGCAAGGTGACTTACGAAGGGACGCCGGCGAAGCAGAAACCGATCGACATGTCCAAGGAGCCTAGTTGCGCGAAACAGTACGCCACGCCGCCGCCGACCGAAACCGTGGTAACCGGTCCGAACAACGCCCTGGAAAATGTGGTGGTGTACATCTCGACGGGAGCCCCGGATGAGCCGCCGCCCTCACAACCTGCGGTATTCACCCAGAAGGGCTGCCGTTACATACCGCACGTCCTTGCGCTTCAAGTGAACCAGCCACTCCAGGTTTTGAACGAAGATCAGACCTCGCATAACATCCACCCGCTCGCCAAGATCAACCGCGAGTGGAACAAGTCTCAGCCGCCGGGCACGCCTCCCATCGTGGATAAGTACGACAAGATGGAATTCATTCCGGTGAAATGCAACGTCCATCCCTGGATGCACGGGACGTTTGCGGTGCTCAAGAACTCCCATTACTCCATTTCAAGTGCGGACGGTGGCTTTTCGCTTCCCGATTTGCCGCCAGGCAAGTACACGGTCACCGCTTACCACGAGTCCTACGGTGACCAGTCGCAGGAAGTGACCATCGCCGGCAGTGAAACGAAAAGCGTAAACTTCGTATTCAAAGCCAAGCCCTATTGAACCTTTTTCGCAATCACGGGCCGAGACCTCCCAGAATGCAGATTGCTGGCGAAACGAAGAAATCACGTCCGAATAAACTGAAAGCAGGAACGAGGTGCCGTGGGTAAGCTGTTTGCAGTCGTTCTGGTGATCATCGCGTTGGCGTCTGCCTATCCCATCGTCACCCATATGTACGTGATGCCGGAGGATATCTCCACCCACGGCCACCAGATTGACGAGCAGTTGTCGGACACTATGGCTGAAGCGGGGATCTCTTTTCTTCTCGCCCAGTTCGTCCTGGCGTTTTTCGTCTGGACGTTTGCGGAACGCAAAGTTGGCGTGAAGCTGAAGAATTTTCCAGGCGGCGCCAAGGTGATGGTGGCGGCCGCGTTCATCCTTGTGGGCACGGAGGTCCTGGCGCTCGGTGTTTTTGGCCAACGAGCGTGGGCCAATGTCTATTTCACACCGCCTAGGCCGGATGCCCTGCAAGTCCAGGCCCAGGCGGGCCAATTCGCTTTTTACTTCCGGTACCCTGGCGTTGATGGCAGGTTCGGCGCCATCCATCCCGACAAGATTGACGAAGGGAACCAGAATTATTTTGGCCTGGACCCCGCCAACGAGATCGAATCGCGCGATGACATTGTCTCGGCGGAGTTGGCGATACCCGTCAACCGCGAAATCCACATGATGATGCACGCAAAGGATGTGGGCCACTCTTTCTACGTCAGGGAGTTGCGCATCCAGCAGGACTTTGTCCCGGGTCTCGATCTCTCCGTGCATTTCACGGCCACCAAAACTGGAAGGTTTGAAATTGTTTGCACCCAGCTTTGCGGACTGGGCCACTACAACATGAAGGCGTATCTGAACGTGATGGCCCAGGACGATTTCGAAAAGTGGCTGAAACAGAAGGCGTCCGAGCTGTGAACTCGTAATCCCAGCCCGCGGACCGGCGTGCGATTCATCGCACCCGCTCCGCGCCTTTCCCCGAGCGAGGAGAGCAGATGGAAGAGACGTCAGCCCAGCGGGCACACGCTCATGCACCGCCGGAAGGATTCCTCCGGAAATACGTCTTCAGCCTCGATCACAAAGTGATCGGAAAACAATACTATGCCCTTGGTCTCCTGGCTGTCTGCATGGGCATGGCACTTTCCTGGTTGATGCGGTTCCACCTCGTCTGGCCAACGACGCGAATTCCCGGCTTGGAACTGATTTCGAAAGCCGGCGCTCCGGGCGGCATCATCACGCCGGAATACTATCTCTCGCTGCTCACGATGCATGGCACGCTGATGGTGTTCTTCGTACTCACCAACGCTCCCTTCGCCGCGTTTGGCAATTTTTTTCTCCCCATTCAGATCGGCGCGGAAGACATGGCTTTCCCACGCTTCAATATGATGTCGTTCTGGGCGACCCTCGTTGCGTTCTTGGTGCTGATCCTCGCGTTCGTCATTCCTGACGGACCGCCGATCTCCGGCTGGACCTCCTATGCTCCGCTGAGTGCGGTCGGCAAGGATGCTGGGCCTGGCATGGGATGGGGTATGAACCTCTGGGCAATTTCGATCGCCATTTTCTGCATTGGCTCCCTGCTTGGAGCGCTCAACTTTATCGCCACGACCCTCGACCTGCGTGCCAAGGGCATGACCCTGATGCGCATGCCGATTTGCACCTGGGCGTGGTTCATCACTTCCTGCATCGCATTGCTCGCGTTCGCCGTGCTGCTTCCTGCTTGCATACTCTTGATTCTGGATCGAACTGCTGGGACCAGTTTCTTCATTCCCTCCGGCCTGGTGGTAAGTGATCGCTTGCAGCCACATTCGGGGGGGTCGCCGCTTCTCTGGCAGCACTTGTTTTGGTTCTTCGGTCATCCTGAGGTCTACATTGCGATCTTGCCTTCCATGGGCATTGTTTCCCACATTCTGATCAACAGCATGCGCAAACCGCTCTTGAGCGCTCGCGTCATCATCTATTCGATGATGTCTATTGGTTTCCTGAGCTGGATGGTTTGGGGACACCACATGTTTGTGAGCGGCATGAATCCATTCTCATCGCTGCTCTTCTCGTTCCCCACGCTCACGATTACCATTCCCGCGACGATCATGACGCTGATTTGGCTGGGCAGCCTCTACGGCGCAAACATTCGAATCAACGCGGCTTCGCTATTTGCGCTCGGGTTTATCTCCATGTTCGTCAGCGGCGGCGTTAGCGGCTTTTTCCTGGCGCAGCCTTCCATCGACATCGTATTGCACGCCACGTATTTTGTGGTCGGCCATTTCCACATGGTGATGGGCGTGGCGTCCATTTTCGGCGTCTTTGCCGGCACGTACTTCTGGTTCGGCAAGATGACCGGACGCATGATGAACGAGACCTTGGGCCAGCTTCATTTCTGGCTCACCTTCATCGGTACCTATTGCATTTTCATGCCGTTCCATTACCTCGGATTGGTGGGCAACGTGCGGCGTTATTCGGCGTTCGTAAATGATTACACCGGACCGCTGCTGCCGCTGCACAAATTCATTACCATCGCGGCACTCGGCACCGGCGCCGCGCAGCTCGTCTTCATCTTCAATCTGATATACAGCCGTTATAAGGGTGCGCCAGCTCCGGAAAACCCGTGGAGCGGAACGACGCTCGAGTGGAGTATTCCTTCGCCTCCGCCCTGGAACAATTTCGGCGGAAAACATCCCGTGATTTACCACGACCCATATCAGTATGATGTGAAGGGTTCGAAAGGCGACTTCATCATGCAGGATTCGCCGGAGCCGTCCGCCGGCTAAACGGATTCGCGGCGGAGGCGTGAGAGTCTCCGTTCCCGGTCTTGTGAGAAAAAGAATAGGAAAAAATGTCATCGACAATTTATGAGCCCGTGCGCACGCCGCCCCCCGCCTTAGGAAACTCGACGGCTTCTGCGCCCAGAGCCGCCAAAGTGCTTTCCGGAGCAGGAGGGGCTTCGCAAAGCGGCATCTGGGTGGGCATCTTTGCGATCACTATGTCGTTTGCGGCTTTTACAAGCGCGCTCTTTGTGCGCCAGGGATCTGCGACGGATTGGACGCACATCGCCCTGCCGCCGATACTCTACGGAAATACGTTGGCACTTCTCTTGAGCAGCGCCACTTTGCATATGGCGCGTCGCAAGCTCGCGGCCGTACCGTCCACCGAGCCCCATGCCGTTCGAATGGGTTTGGGTTGGCTCATGGCCACTCTTGCGCTCGGATTTGTTTTCGTTGCCGGGCAATTCGAAGCCTGGCGGCAGCTCGCCGCGCAGGGCCTCTACCTCGCGACTAATCCCAACAGCTCGTTCTACTACGTGCTAACCGCGATGCACGGGTTGCATCTGCTCGCCGGAATCGTCGCGCTTGCTTTGGGGATGGGGCGAATTGTCGCGAGCCGCGCCGCGTTTCGAAAGAGTACGTTCGAAGCGACCGTGACGTATTGGCATTTCATGGGAGTTTTGTGGCTCTATCTGCTTCTCGTTTTGCGCACCAAGCTGTAATCGTCTGGGAGTGGGAGAACTGTGAGCGAGTCTGAAATGGCCATGCACGGGCACGGCGGCTCGTTGAGTGAAGAATCGCCTTATTCGATTCCTTCGCACAAGCTGACGATGTGGCTGTTTATTATTTCCGATGCGGTTACGTTCGGGGCCATTCTGTTTGCGTATGGATATCTCCGCGTTGCGACTCCGGATTGGCAGACCCCGTTCAAGTTCGCGAGCATCATCAATGTAGCGATCATGACCTTCGTGCTGATCACCAGCAGCTTGACGATGCTCGGTGCGGTGGACGCTTCCAAGGCGGGAGACAAACCCAAAACGCTCCGTTTCCTCGCCTCCACAATGGTGTTGGGCCTCATTTTCGCGGGGCTGCATATTCGTGAGTGGTTTGGTTTGTTCGATGCAGGAATTAAGCTGAGCTCCGGACTTTTCGGCCAAACCTTTTTCAGCATTACCGGGTTGCATTTGCTGCATGTGATCACCGGGGTGGTGGCGCTGGGGGTGGTGGCGCGCAAGTATTCCAGCGGGAGCTTGACGCCGGGGCATGTGGAAACGACAGGGCTCTACTGGCATTTCGTCGACCTGGTGTGGATGTTCGTCGTGCCGCTAGTCTATCTGACGAACATCGCACGGTGAGGCGGGCGGCTTCAAAGGAGACGAACGATGGCTGCATCGGGAAGGTCCGGAAACGTGATCGCGAAATATCTGCCGGTGTATTTTGTCCTGCTGGCGATTGCGGCGATCGAATTTTTTCTCGCGTATCAAAATTTCTCCACGGCCGGGCTGGTGGGCATGCTCCTCTTCCTGGCGATCTGCAGCGCCGCTCTGGGCTTGCTGTATTTCATGCACCTGGCGCATGAGAAGCGCAGTTTGTTTCTTTCGCTGATTCCGGCCACGATCTTTGTCCTGCTTATGATGAATATGATCTGGTCGGACAGCATCCGCCTGCTGCATATGCGGCCGTTCGCGCACTGAGCAGGCGCCGAGGGGAAGCGGGCTGAGGGGGGGCGCTGCTTCCCCCACTTTCTCCAGGGTGTTGACCGCGCACGGCGCTGGAGGGATACTCCGGTAGCGGAAAGGAAATGAGCAATATGATGAACCAAGCTCCAAGAATCGCCGCCCGCATGACCGCTCTGGTTGCGGCGCTGGCCGTTCCAGCGTTTAGTTACGCGCAGAATTGCGCGCTCTGCTATACGCAGGCGGCGGGGGCCGGTTCCCGCATGATTGCGGCGCTCAAGAGTGGAATCTTGATTCTAGTCGCTCCTCCCATGCTGATCTGCCTCGGCATCGCCTGGATGGCGTACAAGAAGCGCAATCAGTTCAACGAAAACTGAGCTGCAGGTCCGAAGTGACTAGTTGTTCGCCCCGCTAGAAATGCCGGCAGACTCATAGTAGTTCTTCAGAAACGTCATCGTGACTGAACACCGGTCACTACAAAAGCGATCTCGCCTCTCCGCTCAGGCAGAGGCAGCTCTCACCTGGTGCTTCTTCCCATCGATCATCGCGTGCAGATGTGCCGCTGCTCGTTCAACGTCCATGTGCTTGTATTAACCCCGCGCGGCTCTCGGCAGACAGCACCGCGCAACGATGCACTCTCTTGAAATCCCCGAAGGGAAACTTGTACCTCCCTTTGGTGTCCTCGGGATGCTCCGTAGCAATGCCCAAATGCCATTTCGCGTACGCTTTGATTCCGTGCGCGCGAATGAATTCATTCTCCTGCTCGGCGGATGGTTGATCCTCGCTCCACGCTCCGCACGTCCCTCTCGTCCCGCACCGATCTCCCCTCGTTCACCAGTTCCTTTCCAAACGCAAATCCCTTTCGATTCAGCTTCACCGCCATGGCGCACCTCACAAAAAGTCGGCCCTCGTCGGCCCGCAACCTCAACGGCCGGTCTCTCCCGTCTGCCCATTCGATGATTTCCGCCGCAAGAAAGTGCCATGCCTCGATCCGCCCGGCGGCTTTTCCCCGGATTACTGTCTCTGAACGGCATGCCAACTTGCGCTGAAGATGATGCGGTGCCCGCCAACGAGTTAGTGACTCGAATGGGTGTGGCAGCCGGGACAAGGTGGGGCTCAAGTCGGTCGATGGAAATGGCTTGCGGGAGGGGAGGGTTTCGAAAGAGCTGTGGAAAAGTGTTGAAAAGTCAAAAGCGCTAGATACCCCGGCCCGGTCCCCGAGATGCTCGGGGCAGGCGGGGTAAACGCAACCGGCACCCGGGCTACCCGCCGCCTTGCTAGTTTTTCTCGACCGCAGTGCACCATCACAGCGTACAATTCGGGCAATTTCCCACGACCTGCTGAGGAAGCGAGGGAGGACGAGATGCAGAAGCAGCGATACCGCGAGATCAGCTGGCCAGCGGTTGCAGCACTCGCACTAGTGGCGTTTGCGGTGACGCTCGGCAGGCTGGCGGCGGGGCAAAGCGAGAGCAAAGCGCAAGCGCCGAGCGCGGAAAAAGCACAGACCAAAGTGGTGCTGTTGGGGACGGGGACGCCCCGTCCGTATCCGGACCGCTCGGGACCGGCGACGGCGATTGTGGCGGGCGCACGAGCCTACCTCGTGGACTTCGGGCCTGGCGTGGTGCGACGCGCCGCGGCCGCAGCGGAAAAGGGCACGCCGGAATTGGAATCGACGAATCTGAAGATTGCCTTTCTCACCCATCTGCATTCGGACCACACCGCGGGTTATCCCGATTTGATCCTGACGCCGTGGGTGATGGGCCGCACGGAATTGGACGTGTACGGGCCGGAAGGTTTGGAAGAGATGACCAAACACGTGCTGGAGGCCTGGCACGAGGACATCGAGATTCGCACTAAGGGGCTGGAGCAGCGGCACGCTCTGGTGGCGCGGGCGCACGACGTGAAGCCGGGCGTG
>Ga0066651_10000113_pt1 | contig 23122 bp, 19 predicted proteins | sample GraSoiAngelo_100_FD_71410 | JGI IMG/M metagenome (GOLD analysis project Ga0066651, IMG submission 71410) | Grasslands soil microbial communities from the Angelo Coastal Reserve, California, USA - 14_0903_02_20cm | ecosystem: Environmental > Terrestrial > Soil > Grasslands | place: USA...
CCAGAAGCATCCGCGATCGTCCTCTTCGGGTCGGAAGGAGCTGATTGCAAAGGAAAAGACCGAAAAGCAATCAGTGAGGAAGAGAACCGTCCTTGACAATCGCTTTCATAGAACTCGAGCCAGAGCCGACACGGCCCCGCGCCGGCCCGCCGGCCGTAAAGCGGATCGGCTTCGGCGCGGCATCAGTCATCACCGGTCCGCCGCGAACGATGATGTGCCGACGTCACCTGCGATCGCGTCATCGATGGTGTGCTTCGGTATGGGATGCGGTCTTCGATTCGCTTTTCCGCGTACCGTGTTACAAAGCGGCGGCGATGCCGCCGCAGTCCAAAGGGAGTGGCAGGCGAAGGAGTACGCGTGCCGCGCGTGCCGACAAAAATGTAACGCCGGTCACGGCGCGTGCCGTCCTTCCGACCCACCTTCTTTACTTCCGCAGGCAGTCAGAAAACTAGTGGAAGGAAGGAAAAGAATGTTGCGTATCTCTCTCCGTATCGCTCTGTTCTCGATCGCCGCCCTGGCCATGGCGGCACCGGCGTTTGCCTACAACGTCGTCAACACCTCCTGGACGGTGCAGTGCATCTTCAGCCCCACCTGCAGCGTCACCGTCACCGACTATGTGGCCGAGTTCGCCGTCAGCGGCGGCAGCGGCAACGGCCGGCTGCAGTCGCGCATTTTTCAGTCGCAGGACGGCAACTGGGTCTACGAGTACCGGATCAACATGACTCAGGTCGCCGGGCTGACCTACACGCCGTACGCGGACTACCTCGCGATCTACAACTGGGGCACGCCGATCCAGTACGACTTCAATTCCGACAGCGTCGCCACCGATCACGTGTTCAACATCACCAGCGGCGGTTGCTCTCCGTGCACGAAAACCGTCACGAGCGCGTTTCTCTCCAGCGGTTACACGTATTTCTACGCGAGCAGCGGTGTCTATTCCGGCAGCTACGTCGGCGGAGGCGAGAGCACTTATTTCTTCGGGCTGGTCTCGAGCCAGGCGCCGGTGCTGAGGACGATCTGGGTGCATCTCGACAGCGGCTGGGTCTCGATGCAGGGCTACGCGCCTCCGTTGTAAGCGGCGGTTCGTAAACGACTCGCGTTTCATGTCCGTCCAACGGGCATGAAACGCGTGATCCTGATCACTGCCGTCCTTTTGATCGCGGCAGCACCACAACATTCGAACGAGCTCGAGCGTGCGCGTGCCGAGCACGCGCTTCGGCGACTCGCATTCGGCGCGCGCCCCGGCGACGTCGAGCGCGTGATGCGCGTCGGCGTCGATCGCTGGATCGACGAGCAGCTTCATCCGGAGCGCATCGCGGACGCAGCCGTAAACGCGAAGCTCGCGCAATACGAAACGCTGTCGATGTCGAGCGACGAGATCGCGCAGACGTTCGTGAAGCCGTTCTACGAGGCGCGCCGGCAGCGCAAGGACAAGGCGAAAGGCGACGTCGCGGAAGAAGCGAAGGAGATGCGCAAGCTGATCCCCGCGGGTCAGCGTCCGCAGCGTCTCCTCGGCGAGCTCTCCGCGCAACGCATCGTGCGCGCGGCCGAGTCGGAGCGGCAGCTGAACGAAGTGATGGTCGATTTCTGGATGAATCACTTCAACGTGTTCGCGCAGAAGGGGCTCGACCGTTTCTTCGTGGCGACGTATGAGCGCGACACGATCCGCCCGCGCGTGTGGGGACACTTCGAAGACCTGCTGATGGCGACGGCGAAGTCGCCGGCGATGCTGTTCTATCTCGACAACGCGCGCAGCCGCCGCGATGCGATCAACGAGAACTACGCGCGCGAGATCATGGAGCTGCACACGCTCGGCGTCGACGGCGGCTACACGCAGAACGACGTGACCGAGCTCGCGCGCGTCTTCACGGGATGGTCGATCGATCGTGAAGGGCACTTCGTCTATCGCCGCCGCCTGCACGACAGCGGCACGAAAGTCGTCCTCGGCCATCGCTTCCGCTCCGGCGGCGGCATCGAGGAAGGGGAGGCGATGATCCGCATCCTCGCGCATCATCCGTCGACGGCGAAGTTCATCGCGACGAAGCTCTGCCAGCGCCTCGTTTCCGACACGCCGCCGGCCGCCCTCGTCGACCGCGTCGCGAAGCGCTTCCTCGCGACGAACGGCGATCTGCGCGAGACGGTGAAGGCGGTGATCGACAGCCGCGAGTTCTGGGACGAGAAGACGTATCTCGCGAAGATGAAGTCGCCGTTCGAGTACACGATCTCCGCGATCCGCGCGGCCGGCGCGACGATCGAAAATCCGCTGCCGATCGCGCGCGAGCTGCGCAAGATCGGCGAGCCGCTGTATTTCGCGCAGCCGCCGACCGGCTACTCCGACAAGTCGGACGCGTGGTCGAGCGACGGCGCGCTGGTCGCGCGGCTCAACTTCGTCACCGCGCTCGCCGCCAACAAGATGCCGGGCGTGCGCGTGAGCGCGAGCAATTCCGACGCGCTCGCGAAAACCCTCGGCGCACCGGAGTTTCAAAAACAGTGATTCATTCGGTTGCGCAGTCGCTCGGTTACGCGGTCGCGCGGTCTTCCCTGACCGCAACCGCGCAACCGCGCAACCGCGCAACCGCGTGACCGCGTAACCGAGGACCTATGAACCGAAGACTCTTTCTCAAAGCATCCGGCATCGCGCTCGCCGGCTCCGCGCTGACGCCGAAGATCTTCGCGAAGATGGCGGCGGCCGCGACGACGCGCGGGAAGAAAACGCTCGTCGCAATCTTTCAGCGCGGCGCCGTCGACGGTCTCAACATGATCGTGCCGTACGGCGAGAGCGCGTACTACTCGGCGCGCCCGTCGATCGCGATTCCGAGGAGCGACGTCCTCGATCTCGACGGCTTCTTCGGCGCGCATCCGTCGCTGCAGTCGCTGATGCCGTTCTGGAAAGATCGCTCGCTGGCGATCGTCCACGCGGCCGGCAGTCCCGACAACACGCGCTCGCATTTCGACGCGCAGGATTTCATGGAGTCGGGAACGCCCGGCGTGAAGTCGACGGAGACCGGCTTCCTCGCGCGCGCGATGGCGACGAAGAAGAGCGACGCGGCCGTGCGCGCGGTCGCGCTCGCATCCGCGCCGCCGCGCATCGTCGCGGGATCGCAGACGATCGTGACGAGCGACATCAACGCATTCGCGAATTCGCAGTCGGCGAATCTGTTCGCGTCGACGTACCCCGAGGCGTTCGAGGCGGTGAAGACGCTGCGCGCGTTGCGCGGAACGAACGACGTCGAATATCCGCGCACTCCGCTGGCGACGTCGCTCAAGCAGATCGCGCAGCTGATCAAGTCCGACGTCGGACTCGAAGTCGCGTTCGCGGACGTCAGCGGATGGGACACGCACGCGGGCGAGGGCGGCGCGCAGGGACAGCTCGCGAACAACTTGCGCAATTTCTCCGAGGCGATCGCCGCGTTCGCAAAAGACCTCAGCTCACGGATGAGCGACGTCGTGCTCGTCACGATGTCGGAGTTCGGCCGCACGGTTCGCGAGAACGGCAACCGCGGCACCGATCATGGCCACGCCACGGCGATGCTGCTTCTCGGCGGCAATGTGCGCGGCGGGAAAGTGCACGGCCGCTGGCCGGGGCTGAAGGATTTGTACGAAGGGCGCGATCTAGTGATGACGACCGACTTCCGCGACGTCTTCGGCGAAGTGCTCACGAAGCACCTCGCCGTGCCGTCGCTGGCGAGCGTGTTTCCGCGCTATGAAACGAGACCGCTCGGAGTGTTGTAGGAATCCGGCCTGTGGAGCGGCGGCCGCTTCGGCCGCCGGTTTGTCGCGAGATGCCGGCGCCCGAAGCGGGCGCCGCTCCACAGGAACGTTTACTTCATCCCCTGCAGCGCGATCGCGGCGAGCTGCCGCGACTTTTCGATTTTCGTTTTCTCCGTTCCGGCGCCGCCGACGCTGATGCGCAGCACGGCTTTGCCTTTCAGCACGTAGAGCGCGCCGGCCATCTGATTGCCGGACCAGAACGCTTCTTCGCCGATTCCGGAGATCTTGCGCGCGTGATTCTCCGCGCGCTTCTCTGCTTCTCCTTCGTCTTCTTTGCCTTCCTGATCGACGAGCGTTTCCCACAGCTCTTCCGCGTCCATCGAAGGCGATGCGGGACGAAGCACGGTGAGGCTGATCGAATCGGCGAACGACGGCAAGCGATAGAAGCACTGCGACATCGTCATGTTTTCCTGACTGCTCGTCGTCAGCTTCGTTTCTTCGAACGCTTTTCCCTGCACGCCCTTCACGTCATTCGCGCTGAGAAGCTCGCAGGCGGTCGGAGTCTTCGCCGCCGCGGTGGCGGCGGCGAAGACGGTGAATGTGAGAGTGAGAATCGATGAAACCTGCCATTTCATGATCGCGTCACCGTGTAATCGTTTGGGTTGCGGAGGTCCATACCTTGATCGGTACGGCGCTGAGGTTGACGGTCTTGACGAGATACACGCCCGGACCGCCGATCTGCTTGGCGATCGATGCGAAGCCTTTCGCGTTGGTCGTCGCCGTCGCGATTTGTGTGCCGAGAGGATTGACGAGAATGATCTTGCCGGTGCCGCCGGTCGCTTCCAGGATCACCGAGAGCGCTTTCGCTTTCGTGTTGAGCGTCACAGGCAGCACCAACTCGACGCCCGGCAGCAACGCGTTGCTGCGCGTTGATGTCGACGTTTGGAACTCGGACTGCTGTCCTCCGTTCGACGTCGAGCTCTCGAGGCAGAGGCGGTCGACGTAGACCGCGCCGTTGCCGGCGGGACGAATCTCGAACACGTGATCGCCCGGCTGGAGTCCGGCGAAGCGCTTGCTCGGTCCGAACTGCGCATCGGCGGCGGTGTCGCCGACGAAGCCGAGGTAATCGATCGTGCCCTGCGAAACGCCGTCGATGAAGATTTCCGCGGTGCCGCCCTTGCGGCTCGTGGCGTAGTGATACGTGATGGCGCCGTACTGTCCAGCGGGAACGTGGATCGACATCTCCATCACGTCCTGTCCGACGACTTGCGGATCGCCGACGCCGCCCATGTGGAAGTGACCGGCGCTGGCGTTGGAATTGTCGACGCCCTGCCATCCGATCGAGTAGCCGATCGACGCGTCGTCGTCTTCGTAGCACGTCACGACCGGCGGCGCGCAGTAGCCGTTGCCGACGAGCCTGTACGTCTGCGAGCCGCCGGCAGCGTCGATTGCGGCGCGGAACGTCGTCACCTGGCTGCCGGTGGCGAGGTACGTACGCGCGATGAGACCGCCGATGAGATCACCGGGCACGGCGTCGCCGATCTTGTCGGTCGAGAGGACGATGCGGATCGTGCCGTCCGCGTTGTAGTTGCTCTCCGGATCGGCGTCGCCGAGCTTCGACGGCTGTCCGACCGAAGTGATGACCAGGCCGGTGACGAGAATCTCGCCGTATTCGAAGCTGACGGCGCCGGTCTCGCTGGTGCGCATGTCGGCGTAGTAACTGCCGCCGACCGTGGTGGGGAAGTTCCAGATCACGCGCCACTGCGCATTCGGCGGCAGCGCCGCGAGGCTGTTCACTTTGAGAATGAAGGAGACTTTCTGCGCGCCGTTCGAGTAATACGGCTCGGCGATCGAGACCGACTGAATGTCGAGTGCCGCATTGGCGGGTGCGCCGTTCTGATCGCCGTTCGGATCGCTGAGGACCTTCACGCCGGTCGTGCAGGAGTTGCCGCGCGGCGCGGCCGTGACCGCGTTCGTGGCGCAGGAGCTTCCGGCGCCGTTCGACGCGCTGACGCGATAGATGTAGCTCTTGTTCTCGTCGGCCGTTGCATCGGTCCAGCTCGTGGCGTTGCCGACGTTGGCAAGCAGCTTCTCATCCGTGTCCGACTGCTGTTTGCGATACACCGAGTAAGTCGTCGCCCCGTAGCCGCCGTTGTTCGCCTGCGACCACGTCAAACGGGAAAGCGAGCCGTTGCGCGTGACGGTGAGCGTCGGCGCGCCGGGCGCGGAGAGATCGGCCGGATCGAATTCGGAGAACATGCGACGTCCGCCGGTCTGGCGAACGATCGCGGTGACGTCTTCGTAGGTGTTGCCGCGCGCGGAGTCGGGTGCGCCGACGCAGTCGCCGAGGCAGCCGTCCGCGAAGCCGACGAGCACGCGTCCTTCGCGATCGATCGTGGCATCCATGAAGTCGAGGAGGTTGCGCGAGACTTCGCCGCCGCCCTTCAGCCAGATCGGTCCGCGCTGCACGGGATCGTTCGGCGTCGCGTTGACGGTGTGCCAGGTGTTGCCGCCGTCGTAGGTGCTCGAGATGTAGAGGTGCCAGACGCCGGGGAACTCGCGCGCCTGCAGATCGCCGGGCGTCGTGGTGCCGAGGTAGGCGACGGCGGCGCGATTCTTGTCGCCCGCGACCGCGGCCGCGAAGACGGCGTTGTTGATGTTGGCGAGCTTGCCGACGTCTTTGATGTTGTACCAGGTGTGTGCGTGATCGTCGGAGACCGCGACGACGGGGAAGTTGTCGTTGTCGATGAACGCGAAGTAGACGCGGTCATCTTTCGCGATCGCGACGGAAGGATCGCTGTTCGCGCCGAGGCTGTTCGGCACTTTGCGGATGTCCCAGCTCATGCCGTTGTTTTCGGAGACGACGACGGCCTGTTGTCCGCCGCATCCTTTGTTCGGGAGGTACGCGGTGCCGTCAGGACCGACTTTGATGTGTCCGTGCAGACCGCCGCACTCGCTCGTGTAGGTCGGAACCGCGGGTCCGTACGTGCGGCCTCCGTCGAGACTGAGCGCGCAGCCCGCGAGCACGAGATCCTGCGCGCAGTAGTACGTCGCGGTCGGCCACTGCGCCGCCGCGGGCCTCGGCGCGTGGAACGGTCCGCCGCCCAGGGTCTGGTGATCGATGCCCGACGCGATGCCGGCGCCCTGGCTCGGGAGCCAGGTCTCGCCGTCGTCGTCGGGGTACGCCGATGCGCTCGTCGTCGTGCCGAACAAGAGCGGTGAGGTAATCGTGCGGCCGGTGAAGTGGTCAGTGTAGAGAATCGGGTCGAAGCTCTCCGTCGACGTGATCGGCGACGATTTGTTTTCGAACGTCGCCAGCGGCGTCGTCGCGCAGGCGTCGTCGAACGTCACACGCAGCGACTGCAGGAGCGCAACGAACCACACCTTGCCGGTGAACCAGTTCGAGCCGATCGAGGGCTCGCCCGCATCGTTGCCGATGCCGGCCGCGAGCTGATCGGGAGTGGGGTTGAAGGTTTTGTATCGCGGCGGATAGCCGGATGCCTGCGTCGCCGCGGGGAATTGAATGCGCGGCGGCGCTTCATGAATCGTGAACGACGAAGGCGTGGCCGGCGAGCCGTATTGGACGAAGATGCCTTCACCGGTGTCGACGAATTCCGGCACGACCTGGATGAGCAGCGTGTTGTGCACGATGCCGTTGACCGGAATCAAATTCTCAATCAGCGTCGGCGTCGCGGAGATGCCGGAGAGTGGAACGATCGCGCGGCCGATGATCTTGCCTGCCTGCGCGAGATCGTCCGCGGTGTAATCAGGATCGGCGAAGACCGTGACCTCGAGGTCCGTTCCGATCGCGAGCGCCGCCGGATTCGGCGTGCTCCAGTACCACTTGAGATCGAGAACGCCCGTGACGTTGCCGCTGTACGCGCCCGACCAGAATGCGGCGAGCGGATTGGCGACGACATCCGCGTTCGCGAACGGCGTGGTCAACTGCGTGACCGGAACCGCGCCGGCGGGTGCCGTCGTCGAGAACGTAGGAGTGCCGGGCGTCGACGTAACCTTGTTGGCCTGATCGGCGGGATCTCCGTTGAGGTAATAGATCGTCTGAGCGTGGAGTGTGAGAGTGAGGGCGAATAGCGCGAATAGGACGAATACGGACCTGAACGGGACGCGCGGTGACATCAAAGCTTCCTCCTGCCTAGGTTGTTTTTAATCGCGACCCCAACGTGGTGTTTGCTGCGATTGTGGTAGTGCCACTATCGTCAGATCGCGGTAGGCAAGTAGCGTGCCCGACTCAGCAGGATGTTTGTTTTCAGGAGTTTAAAGAAATAACGGAAGAAACCCGCTTCGGCCGGATGATCGACAAGCCCGCCCCGGCAGCCCCGGCAACGGCACAGCCGACCCACAGAGCGGCGTGGTTGTAGGCGTACAGAAGCGTGCCGAGATACGGCCCCAGCAGCATCCCCATCGACCACATGAGGATCCACATCCCCATGTATCGCCCCCGGTAGCGCTCGGGCGCGAGGCTGGTAACGAAGGCGCCGGTGACGGGCGCGTAGACCATCTCGCCGATCGTCCAGATAACGACGGTGCCGATGAGCGCGGGCAGGGTGCGCGCGAGGCCAGTGAGCGCGAAGCCGATGCCGGTGAGGAGATAGCCGAGGGAGATGAGCGGCTGCGGAGCGAAGCGCTGCGTCCAGGAAATGACGGCGAGCTTTTCCCCATTTCGCGAGGCCAGAACGCGCTTGACGAAGGCACGTGATGTTCTCGCCGAAGCGAGTGCATGGTGTGTTCTTGCCTGAGCAAGTTAGATGGCCATAGCCGAGTCAATGATTTACGAAAAGCGCCTTCGTGTTTGTTGCCGGGATAGCGCAAGTGTAGCTCACCGGCACACCTTCTTGGTCCCGGCTACACCCGGCTACATCCGGCTACGCCAGGGTAGGGAAATCTCGTCCCGCGTCACTCCTATCTGTGGAGGTCCGTCCTCTCGCGACAACGACGCTCATGCGGCCTCGATCCGCAAACGATATTCGATTGCTCAGTTGAGCAAGTGCGAGGGGTTGCGAAGTTTGGGAACTGGAAGAAGCAACCTTTGCGCGCGGTCGCCATTTGATGCCGAGTGTGCCGGTGGACTCGGGCGGTGAGATCGCCGACGACACATTAGAGGTCAGGAGGCATACTTTGTCGAAGGATGGTTTTCTAGTCGTAGGGGCCGGCAACATCGGAAGCGCAGCGCTTCTGCTCCTAACAGCCTACAGAAACGGGCGCAAATATAGACTCTACTGCGGTGACCAGGATCTTGATAAAGCGAAACGCGCTGTCGATGACGCTAATAAACGGGCAGATGACATCGTCGCGAAGGCGTTCGAACTACCGCCGAGCGGCGATCTCTCTGGACTTGAGTGCTTCGATGCAGTCTCAGTAGTTCTTGACTGCCTACCTGGAGGCGAAGCGCCGCGAATCGCACAGGCCGCCGTCAACTCGGGCTGCCATTACGCGAACCTAACAGAATACGTTGACGAAACACGAGAGATCGTCGAGAGATTCGCAAAAGCGAAAACAGGGCTCGTCTTACAGACTGGGCTTGCTCCTGGCTTTGTCAACGTGCTGGCTTGTCAGCTAATCCAGCGCGCTAAGGAAAAGGGGATCAAGCCGGACGATGTCCGCATGCGAGTCGGTGCGTTGCCCATGTGCGCTCAGGCTCCACACTTTTATGGCATCACGTGGAGTTCGATCGGGGTAGCGACCGAATACCTCAAACGTTCAGAATGCTTGCGAGAAGGTCTAATCAGCGACGAGGAATCCCTCACGCGAAGGGAACTCGTGGTTCTAGCTGGCGAGACCTTTGAGGAGGCACTCACCTCCGGTGGTGCGGCAAACTTGCCGGAGAGGTTTAAGGGAGCTATTAGCTCCTTGGATTACAAAACGTTGAGATATCCGGGACACTATGAGTGGGTTGAACGACTGCTCAAGGATAATCCAACCCCAGAAAGCCTGGATCGTCGACTCGCATCTGACGTGCCGGTGGTTCATGAGGATCGAGTTGTGATTTATGTCTCCGTCGAGGGATCCTCAGGCGTTGGACGCGAACGCCTTGACCGCTTGGTTGAGGTGCGGCCGAGCACGGTTCTCTGCAGGAAAATGTCGGCGATCGCGCGAACTACGGCGGCAAGCCTGGTCCAGATAGGTTTCTGGTTGATGCAGGGCTCTGTAGCGGGCGTGGTGTTTCAGACTGAAATCGATGCACGGGCGTTCCTGGACGGTGACATTGTAAGAACGACCTACTTTGGGGAGTCAACGCGATGAAGTCGTCTCATTTCCAGGCGTTGCAAATTCGGACAGGTCTGCTGTTTGAGGATAACGACCCAGCTTGGCCTAGCAGTGTACTCGGCTGGAGAGGCACAGAGGTCTTGGAGTTTGACGGGTTGGGCACAATGTTCGGCTTTGCCGCCGAGGGCCGAGCGACGCTTCGCGTATTGGGTCCGGTGGATCTCGAGTTCTCGCTTCGTCCAGGCATGTACTTCTCGCTTCCGTACGCTGGATCGATCCAGGGCGGCGTGGGCTTCGCGGTATGCAGGCTTCGATATCAGGGTCTGTTCTCCATCGGAGGGCCTATCGAGAAGGAGGGTCGCCTTAAGTATATTGATGGCTGCACGGATACACTTCTTGTGCCGCCCGTAATACGAGGAGACGCGTGCCTAAATCATCTCCATTTTCCAATCGGCATTCAGCAGACGAGGCACACGCACCCGTCGCTGAGAGCGGGCGTGATCGCTGCCGGGTCCGGCCGGTGTATCTGTCCGTCTGAGAGTGATGGGAGCGGTGAGGATGTCGAGTTTCCGCTGCTGGCCGGGATTGCATTCGTAATCCCCGCCGGCGGTCATCACAGCTTTTTCACCGACACGGAGACGATGGATGTGATTGCATATCACCCCGACAGCGATACGGGACCTATTGACGACGACCATCCGATGGTAAATCGGACGATGATCGATGGGGTTTCAGCGGCTCGCCTGCAGGAGATTCGGACAAAGTAGGGTTTTTCGAATGTTTTGACGCGTGCCCAGTTCCCGGACGATGATCAAGTCGCCAAGAGGATTCAACGACAAACGCAGCCTTTCCGCCCTTCGTCAGATCACGGAGCGCGAACGGGCGATAGTCCGTCTTCCAAATGGCCTCGCTGCAGCCGCGACCCTGTGGGAGTTGTACAAGTCCGGAGTAGTCGCCGTCCCTGTTTCGCCACGAGTAGATGCGGCTTACCTTGCGTTCGTGTCCAAGCACAGTGGCGCGTCGTGGATTGTCGACAGATCTGGCGTGGCGAGAGTCCGGGAGTCGGACGCGCGTGGCGCGTTGGATGATCTGGTGTCGTCCGACGACCGATTCCTCATGTACACGTCCGGCTCGACCGGTGGCCCGAAGGGCGTTGTCTTGGGTCGCGAGGCTGTCGAGCACAACGCCCGCACGGTTGCCACCGCGCATCGGTTCACCGATGGGCCGCACGGTACCTTCCTTCCGTTGTTCCACTGCAATGCGCTAATGATGTCTTTGATTGGCACGCAGCTCTCGGGCAGTACGCTCGTGCTGTTTGACCGCTTTGAGCCGCGGTTCTTCGAGCGAGAGCTCGACGAGTACGGCGTTCGTACTGTCTCAATGGTGCCGGCGATGATTCATGACTTAATCGCGGCAGCGCCCAAGTGGCCGCGATCCTTAGACTACGTGATTACCGCTGCCGCACCGCTGTCGTCCGAGCTCGCTGCAGCGTTTTTCGATCTATATGGTCCGCGCCTTGTGCAAGGTTATGGCTTAACAGAAGCCGTCAATTTCAGCTGTCTTTGCCCTCTCATGAGCGATGCACAGTTCCGAAGTGAATACATAGACGCTCACCCGCCCATAGGCCAACCCCTTCCGGGGACCGACGCGAAGATTATTGACGGCGAGCTCTACGTATCGGGCCCAAATCTCATGCGCTGTTATTGGAGGGATCCAGAGACGACTCACAGCGTCCTTCAAAATGGATGGTTAAGAACTGGTGATCTCGCAACAGTCCGACGAGGTCTTCTCGTGCTCTCAGGGCGACGAAAGGAGCAGATCAACCGCGGTGGCGAGTCACTTTCGCCCCACACCGTCGAAACCGCGTACAGTGCCCGGGGAGTGAAACACACCGTAGTGTTCGGAGTACGGGATCATCGCTTAGGAGAAGATATCGGCGTCTGGGTCGATAACGTCCTTAACGCTCAGGAGTTACTTTGTGCCCAAGCGGATTCTCTTGCACCGGCGGTAGTCGTCTCCGGTCCACTGCCACGTACGGAATCACACAAGGTGAAGCGGTTGCAGGTTGGATTTGGTCTTAGGGGCAGAACTGAATCGCAGAGTCGCTACGGGTCGTTACTTGATGCTGCAATGCGGGTCGCACGGAGGGTCAGTTCCGCTGAGACTACGAAGCATGTCCGCAACACTTCAGCAGCCGAGTACATTCTGCAGGAGGCGCAGCGCCTGATAGAGTTTGAACGTCTCTGCGCAGGTGACGTTGATGCTGGACCCGGTGATACTGGAAGTGCCGAAAAAGCACTCGGGGTCTTGGCTGATTCCTGGTCCGACGTCGTGGCCGAACGGCGCTCCGGAGAGGACCTCATGAGAGGCATGCCAGGCTTCTGGGAAGAACTGATGTGTGGCTGGCCCATGGGCGTATACGCAGAGTTGGCGGCCACGCTCCTGAAAGAGCGGAGTCTACTTTCAGGACGAGTTCTGGAGTTGGCGGCGGGTATTGGTAATGCCTCGCGCTTGGTTGCGCCACACGTAACCGGCGAGTATCTGAGAACCGACAAACACGTGGCGTTGCTCGAGCGTCTTCCGCTTCGAGGTGCGAAAGCACGTCTCGACTTCGATTGTCCGACCGACCTCGGTCAGTTCGACGTCATATTCGCAGTCAACGGCTTGCATTGTGCAGCGCACAAAGCCGCAACCTTGCGCTTCATCTACCAATCATTAAAGACCGGAGGATCTGTCTTGCTCGCCGAGGGTGCTCGCACTACGACGGTGGAAGGTTGTCCTTGGGCGCTCAACATGTTCTATGGATTGTTCGATGGTTGGTGGAACATAGGAGGATTTCTGGAGCGCCGCGAGTGGCTGTCCTTGATGGCAGATGCGGGCTTCGACGAGTTGGGGTTTTCGCGCTATCGAGCCGGGCGCCATGATCTCGGAGGGCTGATATGGGGGCGGAGATCGAGCTAGATAGAATTACCGTTGATAAGACGCAGGCCAAGGCCTTTGCCGCGCGATTCGACCCTCTCAAGGAACATCTGCGCGATGATCTCGCGAATATCGTGCTCCCTAAGGGTTCGGCATCGGGCCTGTATATCTTGCTGTGCGTGAATCGCGAGCTGATCAGCCGTCCGGAGTTCCGAGATCTGTTGTGCGGGAGTCGGTTGTCTGTCGTCTGGCGGCAGCCCCTACTCGCAGGGGACGAACTGGTGGCACGTGCCCACTACAGCGACAAACCCCGCACAGTGAATGGCGAATCCGTGATTGAGCGGACCACGATCGTAAGGGTGCTCGATTCCGTATCCGCGAGTGAGCGCTTTGTATATACCGTGGTCCATCTCTTACGGAGCGGCCACGAAAGCGGTTCCGAGGGTGACGCAGTGGCGATCCCGTCCAGAACGCTTGCTGCTGATGTGACGGAGTCGGAACTCGGCCAGAAGGTATTGGTATCAGGACGGGCCGTTCGCATTCGTCGAATGCGACAGGTGGTCTTTATCGATCTGTCCGACACCAGCGGAAGTATCCAGGTTGTTGTTAGGAGATCGGGCGAACTCCAGGAGGCACGGATCCCTCCGACAGGCGCCATCCTCGAGGTCGTTGGCGTGGTGGGAACCACGGAGACCGGGCAGAGGTCGGTGTTTTCCGAAGCACCGCCGCGAGTCCTTTCCCTTCCCGACCGCCCTCCTCCTGACAAGTGGCACGGTGCTAGTAATGAGCAACTGACAACGGCCGCGCGAGTCTTGCCGCTGATGAATGAAAACTTGCGGAGCAATATTCTGGCGAGAAGCGAGACGCTTCATAGTCTTCGACGAATGCTCCGTGAGCTGAGGTTTGTGGAGGTGGAGTCAGGACTTTTGTTGAAGCAACCGGCAGCCGGTAGCGCACGACCACTCGAAACCTATAGTACTAGGCTCGGGAGGCAGCTGTACTTGCGAGGCACGTGCGAGGTACGGCTGAAGCAACTCGTCGTTGCAGGCGTTGAGCGGGTGTTTGAAGCTGGGAGGGTGTTTCGTAATGAATCACCAGAATTGTTGGAGTTCACATTGGTCGAGGCAATTGCTGCATACTCAACGCAAGCAGATGTGTGTCGTTACGTAAAGCAGGTTCTGTCGTCGATGGCAATGCGTCTGGGTGAGCTGGGGCTGGCTAGCAATGCCGCCTGCAATGTGCTGAGTATGGACTGGCAGCACGTCACTGTGAGCGAGGCGACCACGACGATATTGGGTCGTGAGGTGGAGCTGCTTAGCGAGAGTGAGGCGTCGGCGGAGGCGTCAGCAAGAGGGGTAGGACCAGGTGAGAACCTGCGGGATCGTCTCGCGGTGAAGGCGGCTATGGAGTTTGCCACGTCGGCATCCAAGAGATGCGCACTGTTCCTGAATTATCTCCCGAAATCCCTTTCTCCACTCGCACGGGCGTACAACGAGGACTCGCAGCTAGCCAGCCGGGGATACCTTTTTCTCGACGGTCTGCGCCTTTGCGAAATAGTACAAGAAGAGAATGACTGGAGGAGGCAGCTTGACGCGTTCGAGAGGCAAAATGTGGAATCTCATTGGGGTCCGGGTCAGCATGTCCAGCAAGAGTTAGTTGACGCGCTTCGCTATGGCTGCCCGCCAATGGCTGGGTTTGGCCTTAACCTCAACCGACTCCTCGCAACCTGTCTCGAACACCATAAGCTGCTGGATCTGGAAAGTTTCCCTTTAACGGCCAGGCCCATCAGTAAGTGACTTGGAAGGTTGCTGTGGTCATTCAGATGGTTCTATTCTCGGCTATTTGCGCTCTGGTGGCCTTCTGAAGGATGCCCTTTACGACAGCCACAATTGCCACGCCATGCGCTCTTGAGGAGATAGTGTTGGTTATGTACGTTCGTACTCTTATTCGTCCCGCAATCACACAAGACGTGCCGGCTCTGTACGCCGTTGAGACCGCCGGGTTCACCGATGAAGATGGCACTAGGCATTTAAGCTATCCTCTCTTCTTTTTTAGGCAGGCCGTGGACGCCTTGGGGGAGTTCTTTTTCGCTGCGGAGATTGACGACGGCAGGAACGACGATGGTAGGATCGTTGGTCATGCTCTCGGCGCGGCAACCCCGCGCGGTTCGATCGGTTGGATTCTCAATGTCGTCGTGCACCCACAATTTCGCAAACATAAAGTGGGCCGCGACCTAACCCTTGCACTAATTCGTGCTCTAGAATCAAGTGGCCTGTCATGTATTCGCCTGAGTGTTGAACCTGACAATATTCCTGCCATTGCTCTTTACCGAAAGCTCGGTTTCTCGGAATTGGGCAGAGAAGAATCGTATTTTGGTGGGACAGAGGCTCGCCTCGTGATGCAAAGGCAGACCTCGACGGCAGAGATTCTCGGCGAGGTTTAGCATTGATACCACCTATGGAAGACCGGCGTGGCGAGCCCGCAGCTGACGCTATACCGCCTCCGACGCGTGGAAGACGAAAAGGATTGGCGGATTGCGGCTTGAGCGAAAGCTTGCTGATCGACCCTGAGACCGTGAGCCCGGGGTGCTATCCTTCAAGAGGGCGGCTGGAACGAATCCGCGATTACCTCAATCACACGCGTTTCAGAGGGCGGAGTCGCGCCGTTGATCGACACCGACATCTCCTCATACAGCTCACGATAAAAGGTGCGAGCGTACCAATCCACGTCTTCGCGGCCAGGAGAGCGAAGCGCCCGAAGCCAATAGTCGTCGAATAGGCGGCGCCATAGCTGCCGCTGGCCATTGAACTCAGGATTCAGGACCACGATTCTCATCAGAAGGTTTAGGAAACGATCGAGCTGATCAGGGCGTAATCGTCGTCAGTTACCGGTTCGGCGTTAGATTCATCGTCGTATACTGCGCGACGCTTTCTGAGAATAGGGCGCAATGTGGCATGGGACTCCGGGCACGCTAGCCACGACCGGACGCGGCTGAAGTCTTCGCCTTTCCAAAACAAACTGTGAAGCTCAATGAGGTGACGGAGCCATTCCTCGCGACGGCGTCTCCGCGAGGAGAAATAGAGAAGCCATGCGAGTAATGCGGTGTTTAGACCGAGCATGGCAGCTACCGCGATGGACATTGCGTTGATCCAGCTCGGAACCTCATGCATGTTTTGTAATCCTAGACGATTTCTCCAGAGATCGGGTTGGGTAACGGGTCAAGGCTCGTCGAGCATAACCTGTTGGGCTACTATAAAGCGTGTGCTCGAACAGAGCCGTTGCAGGTCGTTTTGAACAATAAGATGCATATGGTCGGCGTACTTGCGGGCCTCGGTTTCAGCGGACAACTCGGCCTGCGACGCAATCTGGTAGCCCGTGATGAGAATATCCTTTCCTGCTAGAAAACCGATCAGGCGAGCGAAGCCGTACGCGCGCCAGAGTCCTCCTTCTGTTCGCGCGCGCCATATCTTCAAGTTTAGCTCCACGGAAACGTTAGTCCCTTCGGGTTCCAACACACCCTCGGAGATCAATGGTCCTAACGCCTCCATGGGCAGCGCAAGTTCCCCCAGCGTTGATCCGCTGTACGCCTCAGCGCCATAAATCGCTTGATTCGCATCCGACATCGACGGTCGCATGAGGGGGAAGAAAATGACGTCGTCGATGTTCTGCGTCTCGTTAAAAATCATTGCCATCCGCTCAATGCCCGGTCCGATACCGGTCGTCGGAGGCATTCCGTGCTCGAGAACCTCGAGAAAGTCGTAGTCGAGCGGCTGACCCTCATCGGGTCGCAGGGACTTAGCCTCGGTCCATCGTCTCAGTAGCGTGAGTGGGTCATTCTGCTCGGACCAGTTATCCCCGCACTCCAATCCGCCGATGAAGATTTCAAAGCGCTCGGCGTAGCGGCTGTCCTCGGGCATCGCCTTAGCGAGCGGCGAAATTTCGACCGGATGACCATACACGAGAGTCGGTTGGATTAGGGTAGGCTGGACGCGTTCCTCAAATGCACGGACCAAGGCGTGACCCACGGACTCAGCGGATTCGGTGATGCCCAAGCCCGATAGAAGTCCATTCGCCTCCGAAATCGAGAGCGCTTGCCCGAAATCGACGCCGGTCACTTCTTTGACGGCGTCAACCATCATAGTTCGCCTCCATGGAATAGCGAGGTCGACTTGGTGGCCGCAGACGTTGAAGCACGTACGATGGAACACATTCACGGCCACGTGCTTAAACATGTCTTCGACGAGCGTCATATTGAACTCATAATTCTCGTACGCGGACATGGTCTCGACCATAGAGAACTCGGGGTGGTGTGTACTGTCCATGCCCTCGTTCCTGAAATAGCGTCCGATCGTGAAGACGCGATCAAACCCCGCCGCAATCAGTCGCTTTAGGTACAGTTCGTGAGAGATCGCGAGGAAGACATTCGTTCGGAGAGCGTTCACGTGAGTCTTGAACGGTTTAGCGGAGCCACCACCGTACTGCGGCTGGAGGACAGGCGTATTAAACTCGAGAAAGCCGCGTGCCGCTAGGAACTCTCGGATCGCGAACAACATCAGCGACACCTTCTCGAATGGATCCTTGTGATCGGGGGTTGCGGTCGTGTCGAGATATCGCCTTCGGAGGATGGCTTCCCGATCTCGCACCCCCGCTCGCTTTTCCGGAAGGGGACGGAGCGACTTGGCCAGAACTCTTACGGTCTGGACCCCAATTGAACGCTCGCCCTTCTGCGTCACCATGACCACGCCAGTCGCTTCGATGAAATCGCCGACGTCGAGTAAACCAAGGTTCTGATACCCGATGTTTCCCGTGCTCGACGATGCTTCTCTCATCTCGTCGCGCCGCAGGTATAACTGGATTTTCCCCGTCATGTCCTGTAGGTGCGCGAAGCTCAGTGCTCCGTGCGCGCGGAGCGACATCAGGCGCCCCGCGACCGTTACGACGGTGCCGGTCAGCTCGTCGAAGCGCGCAAGCGTGTCTTGGATGTAGTTGGATCGACGCGACTTCGGGGGATACGGGTCGAAGCCCAGCTCGCGAAGCTGTTCAAGCTTTCGCAGTCTCACATTCCGCAATTCGACAATTGGAGGTGTAGCCATAAATTCGACTCCTCAGAACTGCTTGGCAGGCCGGAAGATAGCACCTCTTGCGCATTTCGAATAGTTCTCGGGCCTCACGTAAACGGAGCCATTTCGAACATTGGTTCGACGGTCAGTAGCAATAATACCAGGGCATGGAAGGAGGAGAATCTCATTGATCTCATCCCGGCGTCTCCCGACAACTTGCATAAAATCCTCTCTCCGACTGCGGACTCGCCGAAGACTGATGAGGGCTTGAATCTCATACGTTCGCCGCGTCCTCGAAAAATGCCGCATGAAGTGCCTGCACAGCACGCTCCGAATGCGCATCTGGGACGACGATGCTCAAATTGAGTCCCGAGCTGCTGAGCGAGACCATCTGAAAGCGCATGCCGCGCAATGCCTCGAAGACACGTGCGCCTATTATTGACTCGCGCTTGAGATTCGTTCCTACCACGGCCACGATGGATTGGTTTTCAAGGAGTTCGACCTTCCCGAGATCGTTCAGTCGGTTCTCAAGCTCTTCGACGTTGTGTCGATCGTCGATCGTCACCGTCACTGAGATCTCCGACGTCGTGATCACATCGACAGAGATCGCGAGTTGATCAAACACGCCGAAGAGTTTGGCCAGGAATCCGTGCACGCCGAGCATCTTGTTCGACGCCACGTGAACGATGGTAATCCCTGTCTTTCGAGCGATCGATCTCGGTCCCGAACCAGATGGGTCGCCTTCGCGCGTGATTAACGTTCCGCGCGATGATGGGTTGTGCGTGTTGAGTACCCGCACCGGAATTCCAGCGATCACGGCCGGCTCTAGCGTTCGGGGATGAAGTTTCGCTCCGAACCCGGCGAGTTCCGCCGCCTCGGCGAATGACAGCCGTTCGATGATCCGCGCGCCTGAAACCAAACGCGGGTCGCACGTCATCAGACAATCGACGTCGGTCCAGATCTGAACTTCATCCGCGCCGAGCGCCGCGCCAACGACCGCCGCGCTGTAATCAGCACCGTAACGTCCGAGGGTAGTCGTCGCGCCTTGGCGAGTGCGGCCGATGGAGCCCCCCATTACCGGAATGCGGTCACGTGCGAGGAGTGGCAGGAGGACGCGACGGACCGCGTCGCGCGTGAGATCCATCAACGGTTCCGCTCCTCCGAAGCGATCGTCGGTCCAGATCAGTTCCTCCGAGCTGACGGGCTGAGCCGGCAGCGTTCGTATCCTCATCGAGTAGGCAAGAAGAACCGAAGAAAGTTTCTCGCCGATGGATATCACCTTGTCGCGTCCTCGAGGTGTGATCTCGCCGAGGAGCGCGATACCGCTTAGAATCGTCTTGATTTCGTCGATCTGTTGGTCGAGCTGACGCAAAAAAGCATCAATGAAATCCGATTTATTGAATACTAGCCTTCGTGCAACATCCTCGTGACGCTGACGCACAGCGCCGATGATGGACGCGACGCGATCCGGATCTTGACCTTGAGCCGCTTCGCTCGCTGCAACGAGGTCACTGGTCACACCGTCAAGCGCCGAGACGACCACGATGGGCTGTTGTTCACGCCGACCGGCGACGATCTCGATCGCCTGCGCGACCCGCTCGACGTCCCCCCCGGAAGTCCCACTGAACGAGACTACGATCATTGGACTCCATGCTGCGGAAACCCCGGCTTAAGAATGCAGGAACCGGCGGCGCCGCGGATCCTGTCATGCGCAACTGCGGCGGTCCAAAGCTCGAGCGTCGTCACGATCCGTGCTCAACAGGTTTGAGCGCAGCTTTGAATATCCTTGACGCCGCGTCCGGTCGGTCCTCAAGAGCACGATTGAGGCTTACAACCAGCTCTCGCTCTGCGGAAGCGAGCCACGAGCGTTCCCGCATTTCATCCTTCCACGAGCGATCTGCGGAACTGGATCGATGACTCTTTAGCCACGAATTCTCTGCCGGTTTGAGCACCCACGGCGTAAGTGGTCGCTCGAACGATGCCTCAGCACCTTTCAGAACGTGACGGAACGACGCGCTCTGAATATCGCCATCAGGCGGCACTGGCCGTGACGGGTCTGTTGCCCACGCGGGCAACCGCAGGTCCGCATCAGCAAGCGTGCTCGCTGTGGCATCCTTGGTACTTGCAACAACCTGCAGCACGCGAATCGCTTCGCTCGCGGTCAGCTTGGCCGGCCGTGCAATGAGGCGCTTGCGAATGCGCTCTAACCGGTAGAGTAGCGTACCCGCACGGGACAAGGGGTCCGGCTTGTACACAGGCAACCAGATGTCAAAGCGCCCCCGCCGGATCGCGGCTTCATCCACAGATCTCAGGTCATTCGTTGCCATGAAGTATACGAGCGCCTGTCGGCGCGCTACTTCGTGGAGCTTTGCGAAATGCGGGAGTAGGCCTTGGAGGACGCTATCGACGGGAGCCAATATTTCGCTTGGATGATCTGCTGCCTCCGCCGTTGGCATCGCACCGATATCGCGCCGAGGCAGCGCCGTCTCAAACTCGTCGAACAGAATGACTGCGTTCGTTAACATCGAGAGTGCCTCGAATACAAGGCGACTCCGTCCCTCCACGGTCTGCCCGGAGTCCGTCCGAAGATCGAACGGAGAGAGCATAACGAGTGGCATTCTGCTGGTCGTCGCCAGTGCCTCTGCCAATGTCGTCTTTCCCGTTCCTGGTGGGCCATAGAGAACGGCCGACACAACACGCTTCGGATCACTCTCGCGCCTGGCCAGTCCCGGCAGCGGGCTCCGGATGAGATTCGCGCGCATCTGCTCGAGGCGAACGCCAAGAGGGACGGCGGCAGCGTCCGAGCCGTAGTAGGCACTAAAGCCGTAATCCGGATAGACGAGATCATTCAGCGTCAAGCTACTCCGTGAGGCGTTGGGCTGAACGACCTGAAAGTGGGAGAGAACGATGTGGTTAATGCGCCGGTCAAGCATCCTCATGAGACGCTCCAACGCGAGCACTGTCACTGCCGTTACCCACACAGATGGACGTTCTTGCTCAGCGGAGCCATCGAAGTTCCATCCTGCGATCGCTGGGTCATCGAAAACGATGATCTTGTCGCGGATGCTGTCGACAAGCGCTTGTGCGGTCGACGGATCGAAGGGATAATCAGTGTGTTCAAAGAGCGCGGCGAGGCTGCGTGTAATCTCGCATCCGGTTGGGAAGAGCTTATAGCCGCGACGCGTCGAATGGATCGTGTGGCGTGTTGACAACATTCCTGTTATGGGCACGGCTTCGCTAAGAAGCCCGCATGCGTCTGCTAGTCGTTTGCGTCCCTGAGTCCAACTTGTGATGAACCCGAAGGACGCCGCCGCGAACACAAGATCGCCAGCGTCGAATTGCTTGGACGCGGCAAGTTCTCGATCGAGCACGGACTCGACATAATGTCGTGTGGGTTCGAGGACCTTATGGATCTCGCGCACCACGCGCCTGAACCGTGTTGCTAACTGCACGAGCAAAGCGCCGAGCTTGGCCATGGACGGAAACGAAGTGTTGGTCGACCGGGTGTTTCCCCGCCTCGAGATAGTTACAAGTCCGGCTGATGTGCAAGCCTTCAGTGCCTCGTCCGCTTCCGTGAAGGCTCTGTCAATTACTCCCTCCGCAAACTTATGCGCGACAACTTCATGATCACGACGTCGGTCCGAGAAACGGGAATACTCTTCTGGAAATACGGGGGGCTCACCATCAAGTTCGGCGATGGTCTTCCGCGCGAGGTCGATTTCGTCCCGTGCTTGCTCGAATGACTTGGTGATCTCTTCGGGGAGATTTCTTATATACCGTTCGACGTCCGCGACCGTTGCGTTTGGGGAAACCGGCCGATCAACGCGGAATGCGCTACGTTGCCGCGCCCGCGCGGTCGAAATGAACCAGTCGAGCCAGATTCGTTGAACCGCCTTGTCAATCCATTGTCGAATCGGGTGATCTGAGGCTCGCGCGTCGCAAGTCTCGATCATTCCCTGCAGTACATCGAATTGCTCGCAGAGTCTTCGTGTGTGCTCGAAGTAGTCAACGGCGTGAGTGAATGCCTCGGAGAATACGAGAACGGCGCGCACACACTCGTTCGTGACGAATGCTGATACGCCTCCATCAGGGCCGGACCTAGCTGCGCCAAGCGTCCAGTCGGGAGGATTGACGGCGCTGAGTTCGTAGAGGATGCGGTAGTAGAAGATCATCGACTCTCGAGACAGGGCTGTCTGCGACCGGCTCGACAGCACCTCAAGGGATAGCGCGGACACGACCACCGGAATGCGCTTATCGATCGGACGATTGATTTCATCCTTGTTCGGATCAGGGAACAGCTGAAGCAGCTGAAAGTTGTTTACACGTTTCGTGAAGGTCTTGAAGCTTGCATCATGGGAGGCATCGTCGCTACGTTGTACACGCGCAAGGAGTGCGGCTTCAAGAAGGCTGCCGAGGTTGATCCAGCGCTGGTTGCCCTCGTGCTTCTGCAGTGCGCAAACGCCTTTCGAGCGCAAGTCGGCTACGTCATCACGAAGACGTTTAAATCGTACTAACTCCTCAATGTCCTCTTTGAGATTGCTCACTTGTTAAATAGTCCCATGACTGCATCTGAATGATGAGTGCGGCGCCCTGGATGAGCCACGGGTACGCCATCAAAGACCGACTTCGAGCGTGCCCAACACCAATGGGTCCGCGTGCAGGTGGTTGGGCCAAGCAAGGTCGGGCTGCCGCTTGAGCCACGGATCGGCTCTCTCGGGGCCAGCCGTTGCGCATAGCAGATGAGCGGCGGCGCAGAGGCATGCTTGGCGAAGCAAGCCCTTGCCGACAGCCAGCGGGCAGAAATGGTCATGACGGTCATGCAGCGGCTGAGAGGACACCCTCACTGGTAGGAGTGACACGGCGACACAAATCCCTACCTCGGATAGCCGAAAATCAAGAAGGTCGTGCGCTGAGCTACCCGCCACGGCGCATCCGACCCACAGCGCCGCGCCCGAGCGCTATCGCGGCCGATAACATGGGAATGTGGATTCTCATGTGACCGTCGTCATCTGGACGATAGGCGAGATGATCTACGCGCCCGTCACCGTAGCCGCGGCGCGTGAGGTAGATCGCGAGGAACGGCATCACGAACGTACCGAAGCGATTGATGAACGTCCCGCCGAAGAGGATCCAGACCGGGCGGGGAAGGGCGCGGAGGTTTTCGCGGAGAGTGGGCATATAGGAGTGAAGCAGTGGAGCGGCGGCCG
>Ga0066651_10000114_pt1 | contig 22992 bp, 21 predicted proteins | sample GraSoiAngelo_100_FD_71410 | JGI IMG/M metagenome (GOLD analysis project Ga0066651, IMG submission 71410) | Grasslands soil microbial communities from the Angelo Coastal Reserve, California, USA - 14_0903_02_20cm | ecosystem: Environmental > Terrestrial > Soil > Grasslands | place: USA...
CCAGGGGAGAAGCTGATGAACAACTTCGCGAATTGGATTTCGCCAGAACTTCTGCGGACGCTCGGCTGGACCTTGTTGCATTTCCTCTGGCAAGGGGCGGGGCTGGCGGCTCTGTTTGCCGTGACGACCGCGGTTTGCCGAAGCGCGCCGACGCGTTATGCGCTGGCGGTGGGCGCGCTCGTCTTGATGATGGTATCGCCGGTCATCACATTCACCTGGTTGCGTCGGCAAGCGAATCCGGCCGTGTGGACTGGGGCTGCAGGAGTTTCGACGGGGGCGGGAACGTCCGCCCAAAACGTGACTGCGCTGTCAAGCTCCCGAGCCCCGGCCGCCGAGTCTCGAAGCGTACAGCCGATGGCGATGCTGTGGCTCGTGGAAGCATGGTTCCTGGGCGTCCTTTTGCTGAGCCTGAGAACGGCCGGCGGTCTGTTTCTGATTGAAAGAATGCGGCGCAAAGAGATCAAGCCGGTGGGAGGAGAACTGTTCGAAAGATGTGTGGCGCTGCAACGGAGAATGGGTCTCGACCGCGTCATCCAGTATTGCGAGTGCCACCAGCTGGACGCTCCAGCCGTGCTGGGATGGTTCCGTCCCGTGGTGCTGCTGCCGGTGCGGGCGCTGACCGGCTTGACCGAAGACCAAATTAAAGCGGTCATCGCGCATGAGCTGGCGCACATTCGGCGCCTCGATTGCTTCGTGAATCTATTCCAGATTGCCACGGAAACGCTGCTGTTCTACCACCCGGCGGTCTGGTGGATGAGCCAGCGCGTTCGCGCTGAACGCGAGAATTGCTGCGACGACGAAGCGATTGCAATTTGCGGCGACGCCGTAAACTACGCGCGGGCGCTCACGCTGATGGAAGAATGGCGGACGGCTCCAGCATTGATGATGGCGGCGAATCGCAGCCCGCTCGCAGAGCGCGTGGTTCGGCTGCTCGAATGGGATGGAACTGCCGGCAGAATTGGCGTGGCGGGACTGACCGGCAGTTTCCTGTGTTTGTTGGGAGCGCTGTTGGCGGGCAACGCATTTCTGGGAGTCGCGCATGCTGCGCTGGGAGCCGGGGTGTCTCCGAAACAGGAACAAGGAAGCAGCAGTGTGATGGTTGTCAGGCCAGAGGCTTCTTCCGCGAAGGAACGCACGGCCGAAGCCGCAAAACCCTCTGGATCGGCCGAGGCGAAGGCGCAGACTAACAAAGAGAAAGACCAGAAGAGGGCGAGCGAGGAACAAAACAAAAAGGAATCCTATCTGGACGCGATGGAAGCCGCGGGCTTCAAGAACCTGACGGTGGACGAACTGATCTCGATGAAGATTCAGGGTGTTACGCCGGCGTACGTGAAAGAGGTGCGCCAACTGGGGTTCGAACCCACGCCGGACGAACTCGTTGGCATGCGCGTGCAGGGGATCACACCGGAATACATTCGCGAGATGCGAAAGTTTGATGCCAACCTCAACATCGATGAGCTGATGGGGATGAAAGTGCAGGGAGTTACGCCGGAATATATCCGCGAATTCCACGAGCTGGGGCTGCAACCAAGCGCCGATGATCTGATCGGGCTGAAGGTGCAGGGTGTGACGTCGAATTACGTAAAGGAAATGCGGGCCACGGGACTCAAACCAAATAACGACGAGCTGATTGGGATGAAGGTGCAGGGAATCACGCCGGAGTACGTGAAATCGATGCAAGCGGCAGGCTTCAAGGACTTGGATTGCGACGAGCTGATCAGCGCGAAAGTGCAGGGGATAACGCCAGAGTTCATCGAGAGGGCGCGGAAGCACGGATTTCAGAATCTGACGCTGGACAAGCTGATGGCGCTCAAGAACGCGGACATTTTGTGAGTTTCCCAGGAAATACGGAGAGGAGTGAGGTCCCATGAATCTGAAACGAACCATCGGTCTTATCTTGGTAATTGCTGGAGTCATTCTTGGCGTGGCGAAAGCTCTCGGCGGCCAGGGGCAGAGCGGCGACTGGACCCTCCGGCGCTCCGATGATCCGGGAAAGGTGGAGTTTTCCTTGATGGATTCCCGCGCCGGGCATCAATTTCACAATAGTTCCGACTGGCCGGCGAGCGATTTTTCAGGGCTGGATTTTTCCAAGTCCGGGCGGCAAGAAGTTCATTTTACGATCGCGCGAGACGCAGGAAAATTCGAATGCCAGGGGTTTCTGCAGGACGGCGAGGGCGCGGGGCTGTTTCATTTCCTAGCTGAGCCGAAGTATTCGCTGGAGATGAAGTCGCTCGGTTTCGAAGTGATCGACGGCGACAAACAATGGACGATGGCCATCCACGATGTCAGCCTGAAATTTGCCCGGGACATCAAGGCCGAAAACCTGCAGGGATTGGACACCGACAAGCTCGTTGCTTTCAAGATTCATGGTGTTATCCCGGAGTTCATCGAAGGCATTCGCTCAGCAGGTGTAAACGTTTCCGACAGCGACAAACTCATTGCTTTCCGCATTCATGGCGTGTCTCCGGAATTCGTTTCGGGGATTCGCTCGGCGGGGCTGAATGTTCTGGACAGCGACAAACTCATGGCCTTCCGCATTCACGGGGTGACACCGGAAATGGTGCGCAGCCTCAAACAGGCCGGCTATGATCCCGACCCGGACAAGCTAATCGCCATGAGAATTCATGGGGCGACGCCGGAGTGGGTGGAGCAATTGAAGAAGCAGGGTTACGAACACGTGGATCTCGACAAGTTGATTGCCTTCCGGATTCATGGAGTGTCGCCGGATTTTATCGGTCAGCTTCAGAAGCTGGGTTACGCTCATCCGCAGCCGGATCAACTGATCGCCATGCGCATTCATGGAGTGACGCCCGACTTCATCACCGGGCTGCAATCGCGTGGGATGAAAAACCTGAGCGTCGATCAACTCGTCAGCCTGCGAATCCATGGGATTGATTGAGCTTTCCGGCCGTTCAGAAGCAAGGGAGAGAATTGAAGAAGCGAACCGAGTAAGATCTTCCCGCGCGCCAGCTCGAGGCCAGCTGACGGGCAAAAAAGCCTAGGACTTGGGCGTCGTCGCTGGACCTTCCTGCGGCGCAGGCAGAGCGGCCAGGCGGGCCTTCAGTTGGTCGAGTTCTTGCTGCTTATTGCTGATCTGCTGCTTCATGGCATCTAGCTTCTCTTTTCCCGAGGTGTTCTTGGCATAGTCGGGACTGGAATAGTAGGAGTCCTGATCCAACTGATATTCACGCTGGAGAAGATCGAGATCACTCTGTGCATCCTTGATCTTCTCTTTTAAGGCCACGCGCTCCTTTAAAGCCGCGCGCCCCTTCTCGTCTTCTGAAGGATTCTTGGAGCCTTGCGCGTCGCCGGAGGCAGGACCCTGCGCGTTTGCTGCGCCGGCGGCGGGCTGCGCCGGCGTTTCCGGCGAACCCGGTATTCTGAGTTGTTCAGCGGTGGCGCTCTGCACATCTCCCTTTTTTACATCCAGCGTTTCCTCAGTGATGACTTTGGCCGGCTTTTCGGTGTTTTTCTTGTGCGCGCGAGCGCGGCGGGCGGCTTCCGCAACGGACTGAGTATCCTGCGATTGGGCAAAGGCAGCGGCGGGAAGCAGCGTTGCCGCCAGGACGACCGGCAGGGCAAGGCGCAATGCGATGCGGTACAACATAGTTACGACTCCTCATAAAAGCTGAGCTGGGTCAAGTTTCAAGATACGCCTGCCAAAGTGGAATGACAATCCCAAGTAGCGAACCGGTGCGAATGAGCCAACGGAGCAAGTTAGAACGAACGTGTTTCAATACACTCAATCATGTTGCGCGCCTTGATGAGACTCGAAATGGATCAGCGGCCTGCCGCGGCGAGCTGTGCTGCCGAAACGTCGCGGAATGAAAAGTGTGTTTGCAAATTCTTTACCGGCTGGCCATTGGCCTCCGCGTAGGGATAGATAAAATAGTTCAGAGGATCGCCCTTCTGGTCGGACGAAAGACGGATGTCGCGACCGTAGGTGAAGAAAACGCGATTGGTGTCGTGCGCCCCGAAGAAGAAGTCACGCTTGGCGGGATTCTTCCAGGCTTCGGAAGCGTCCACCGGAACCCAGCCGACGCCGGCGAGATGGAATTCGGCCCAGCAATGGTAGCCCGGGATGTCACCTTCGGACTTGCCTTCGGGCAGCGGGAAACCGATTTCGAAACGAGCGGGAATGCCAGAGGAACGCATCATGCCGATGAACAGAGAATGGAAATCGGTGCAGTTGCCCCGCTTTGAAGTGCATGCCCAGACGGCGTCGCCGCGGCCCCAGCCTTCGCCGGATTTGTCATAGCGCATGGTAGCGAGCACGTAATCGTAGATGTGACGGGCCTTTTGGATGGGGGTGGTATCACCGGCGGTGTGCTCCCCGGCAAGCTCGGCGATGATGCCGTTGAGGGGAACGAGTTTGTCGGGTTGGAGGTAGCGTTGCAGGCTTGGATGGCGAGACACCGCGGCGGAGACGTTGCGAAGTGAAGCCGCGTCGAGGGAGACCTTATGCTCGCGGCGGACGGCCGTAAATCGCAGCACCACGTCAAAGCCGGCGGCAGATTGCTGCGCCGTCGGGGCAAAGGCCGCAAAGGCATTGCCGTATTCAGGATCCCGGCCCTGCACGTGACTCACGGGGCTCTCAATGCGCAAGCCACGAATGTCCTGGTGGCCATCGGACTGCGGCAAGGGAATCCAAAGATGGGCGGGACCCGCGGAATCCGAGTTAGCGGGAACATGCACCTGATATGTGAATTCGAACGAACGCGCTGGAATTCCATCAGTCATTTCCGCAGCAGTTCTACGGCCCGCATAAGCGGCGACCACGGCGATAAAAGCGAACACGAGAATTGACGTGAGCACGAGACGGAAGCGGGTCATGGAAGGACTCCAGCGCGGAGAGTGTGGCCCAGAATAGAGCCGGTGCGATTATACTGAATTGAGAAATAAAACAGAGGGGAAACCCCGGGAGCGGAAGAATTGCTAAAACTTAGGATGATTCTGCTGGTAGCTTTGGCAATGCTCATGGGGGTGGGCAAAGTCTGCGCTCGGGCGCCGGCGACCGAAGCACAAGCACCAGCGCCCAGCGTTGTCTTTCCCACTGGCAAGAATCTGACTAAGGAACGAATGCCGGGGCACCGCTTCTGGGACAAGAAGAATGATTGGTTCTTTGCAGGTGTCGGAGCGGCGCGGACGTTCGATTATTTTTCAACGCTAAACTTGAGGCGGCGTGGAGACCGGGAAGTCCTGCTTACGAATGAGATCGTGGACAATCACGCGGCGTTTGCGGCGATCGAGGCGGCGGGAACCGGTGTTTCGATCGGGGCGTCGTATTTATTCCATCATTACGGCCATCACAAACTGGAACGCTGGACCTCGATGGTGCATTTCGGATTGGCGACGTCGGGCGCGGTGCGCAATTACTGCCTGAAAACGGCACATCCAAAGACCACTCCGTAGCCGCGCAAGTGGAAACGCTACCTCGTTCACCCCGTCTAAATCAACAGGATGAAATCTTGCAGATGGATTGGCGGTGCGACATACTCGCGGCCCGTGCTGACCTTGACCGGAATCGCACGGAGAGTGGCGTTGGGATATAGGCGAGGTGTACTGCTGGGACGGTGGGTCTCCCTTCGCCGTTTCATGCTGATTCTTGGTGCGAGTCTATGTTTCGCGATGGCGTCGCGCGATTCCGTGGATGCGACGCCTGCAGCGCATCCGCAAACACCAGCCGTGCGAGGCTCGCCCCAGCAGGCCGGCTCCTCCGAGACTTCGCCTCCGGAATTGGAGACTCCTGAACGGACAAAAACCGAACAATACATGCTTTCGCATGAGCGCCGGGCGAAGGCGGTAGCGTACTCGCGGGCGGGCTACACGCTTTACTTCGCCTCTTATTTTCTTGGCGGACTTTTCCTTTTTCTGATCCTTCGGCTGGGTTGGGCGGCGAAGTTTCAAGACATCGCTGAAAATGTCAGCGAAAAGAAGTGGATTCAAGGACTGGTTTTCGTGCCGCTGCTTTTCCTGACCATCGCCGTTCTGCACTTGCCCCTGCGCGTGTATTGGCATGCGCTTTCCTTGCACTATGAACAATCCGTTCAAGGCTGGGCCTCGTGGTTCTGGGATTGGACCAAAGGCGAACTGCTCGATACGGCGTTTGGAATCGTTTTGGTCCTGATCATGTATGCCGTAATGCGGCGCAGCCCGCGGCGCTGGTGGTTGTATTTTTGGTTTCCGGCGATCTTGATTCTCCTGGGACTAATCGTGATCACGCCCCTGGTGATCGATCCGCTGTTCAACAAATTCGAACCATTGAGTAAGGAACATCCGGACCTCGTTGCTTCCATTGAAAAGCTCACAAAACATGCGGGTGTTCCCATTCCGCCGGATCGCATGTTCCTGATGGAGGCGAGCCGGAAAACAAAGGCCATCAACGCTTACGTGACGGGCCTGGTAACGTCGAAGCGCGTCGTGATCTGGGATACCACGATTCAAAAGACTTCGAGCGATGAATGCCTATTCATCGTCGGACATGAGCTCGGACACTACGTTCTCGGACATGTGCGCCAGGGTTTTTTACTGGGAGCGGCCGGGCTATTGGTGGCGTTCTATCTGCTCTTTCGAGGCTTGCACTGGGCGCTCGATCGCTGGGCCGGTGACTGGAAGCTCTATGGGCAGGAAGACTGGGCTTCGCTTGCGGTGTTACTCTTGCTCCTCGAAGTGCTGCTGTTCGTTTCCTCGCCGGTCATCAGCGGCTATAGCCGGATGCAGGAACATGCTGCGGACGTTTACGGATTAGAAGTTATCCATGGGTTGGTCCCGAATTCGGAAGAAGTTGCCGCGCACGCATTTCAGGTTCTCGGAGAGCTGGATCTGTCGGACCCCAATCCGCCGCCGTTTATCACCTTCTGGCTCTATTCGCATCCACCGCTGGCGGACCGCCTGGTGTTCGCCTATAAGTACGATCCATGGTCAAAAGGGGAATCGCCGAAGTACGTGAAGTAGCCGTGGATGAAGCGGATCCCACTCGCTAGGATGTGTTACGCGCCGATCGGTGCTTGCGGGCAAAAGCAGCTACTTTGCTGCGATTGCCGCAAACGGCCATCGAACACCAGCGGCGGCGGCGCGTGCGCGAATTGTCGTAGAAGAACAGGCCACAGTGCGGATTGGCGCAAAGCCGAAGGCGCGCGCGAGCCCCCTCGGCGATAATTTCAGCCGCGGATCGGGCCACCGCGGCGAGCAACCAATCAAGGCCTCCCTCCCGCGCAATGAATTCGATCTTCCAGACACCATCCTCAGCGACGAGTTCATCATGGCCCTCGGTAATACGCAGTATTTCGTTTACCGGCTCGGTCCATTCCCCGGCTATCCTTTGCTTTCGAAGCATGGCCGCGAACACCTTGTGAAGGGCGGAGCCGAGCCGCCGGGCTTTCAAGAGCAACGCTTCCGCTTCCCGCGGGTCGGATGGCGACAGACTCAGAAGCTGGGCGCCGCGCTCCGCGGAGACAATTCTCGCCGACTCCAGGAAGTGAATAAGGTGTGCCCAAGACAATGCTGCGCTTGAGGGAGCCGCGTTAACGAAGTCGAGTGACAGTCGCCCACCCAACAGTCGCGGGGCTGACGTGGAAAAGGGCATCAAAAGGGCCTCCCTCAAGGAGCCGAGAACGGGGTCGGTTCCGGTTCAAATAACCAGTAAAAACTATCATAATGGTTATGGAGAGAAAAGCGTTTTCTGGCCCCTGTCTCGCGGTAACCTTGGGCAGGCGGATAAATCAGATATGCTGGCTGGCGGGAGACGGCTTCCATGAAATACCAATTGGCGGGCGGCTTGACCCTCACTTCGCTTTCTTTGTTCGCGGCCCTGGCGTTGATCGGCGCACACGCTCAGACGTCCTCGAGGGCGCCGGGTACGGCCCGCACACCCGTAGTGGTCGAACTGTTTACATCCGAAGGCTGCTCCAGCTGTCCTCCGGCGGATGCTTTGCTGGCGCGGCTGGCCGAAGAACCGCTTGACGGGAATGTGCAGTTGATCGCCCTGGAGGAGCACGTCGATTACTGGAACGATTTGGGCTGGGCTGATCCTTTCTCCTCGCGGGATTGGACGTACCGACAAAATGTTTATTCCGGGGCTCTCGGAAATGGTAACCCGTATACACCGCAAATGGTGGTGGACGGAGCGGTGGAATTCGTTGGCAGCCACGGGCAGAAGGCGCGGCAGGCAATTCTTGAAGCAGCAGGCAAGACAAAAATACCGGTGACGCTGGAACAGCGTAACGCGAACAAAGCAGGCGCAGAAAATTTTTCCGTGAAGGTTGCAAGACTGGAAGGAACGACGAAGCGTGATGCAGCGGAAGTCTGGCTGGCTGTTACGGAAACGGGATTGCACTCCGCGGTGACACGCGGCGAGAACGCCGGCGAAGACCTCCATCATGCCGCGGTGGTGCGCTTCATGCGCAAGATCGGCGAAGCGAAGGCTGACGGCGAAACTTCCTTCACTGGAGACGCGAGTGTTTCCCTAGAGAGAGAATGGAAGCGCGAGAACCTGAGAGCCGTGCTCTTGGTGCAGGAAAAAAAGAGCCGGCGTATTCTTGGCGCAGCAGAGATCCGCATCCCACAATAAATTTAGAAGCGCTCCGTCTTATTTCTAGATTTGTCAGCGAAGATAGTTCTATTCCGGGAATCAAACTTTCTCAGGTACAATCAATCTCGAGCGCAGGGAAAAGCTATTCCGGACGAAGACTCTTTCCCGCGATAAAATCTGTCTAGAGTGAATAACCAAACCTGCTTACGGCGAAGCACCCAGCACGTCAGAAAGCAATGCGGGGCAGGGGTCTTTCCTCGAGGTGATTGTTGGACGCCGAACCAATAGCCGACCCTTCCACGACTTCCCCCTTTCAGCCTCCGCCTCCCCAAGGAATCCTCAGTAAGATTTTTCTGAACGACAAAGGAATACGCGGCGGCTGGCGTCTGCTGATTTACGCGGCCTTGGTGGCCGGGCTTGGATTCGGCGGTGGAATCGTCCTCCAACAATTTATTCGCCCCACAAGCGGTGTTTTCTCCCTCGGCTCTTCGTTCGCGTACGAAGTGTTCTGTTTCACCGTCGTTTTTGGCGCCGCGCTGATCATGGCTCAGATCGAGGGCCGCTCTCCCGGCGCTTATGGGTTGCCGCTGCGCGGCGCTTTTGGGAAATTGTTCTGGCCGGGCTGCCTCATCGGATTGCTCGAGATTTCAGTATTGGTTGGTTTGATCGCCGCCTTTGGCGGGTATTCCTTTGGTGACATGGCGCTGCATGGCAAAGAGATGTTGCGTTGGGGGATATTGTGGGCTGTCTTCTTTGTTTTTGTGGGCTTGTTTGAAGAATTCATGTTTCGGGGATACACGCAGTACACGCTAGCGCAGAGCATCGGTTTCTGGCCAGCGGCGATCGTGCTTTCGTGCTCCTTTGGGGCGGTCCATTTGGGAAATCCCGGTGAAGGCTGGGTGGGGGCAGCGGGCGTTGTGACGATCGGACTGATTTTCGCGTTTGCCCTGCGGCGTACCGGCAATCTCTGGTTGCTGGTGGGATGGCACGCGAGTTTTGATTTCGGCGAGACATTCCTTTACTCCGTGCCGAACAGCGGCATCGTCTTCGAGGGGCACCTGTCGAATGCATCCTTGCACGGCGCCAAATGGCTCACAGGCGGCACGGTGGGCCCCGAAGGGAGCGTCTTCAGCTTTCTGACCATGGGGATTCTTGCCTTCGCCATTCATCTGTTTTTCCCAGCAAAGAAACCTGAGCCCGCCGAGCCCTACGGAAAACAAGCCAATTAGTGGACGAGTTCGGAGACCAGCACCAGGCGGACGCCTTGCCCCTGCGCCTGCGGCAGAACTTCGCGCAGAGCCTGGAGCGTCGCGGGATGAGGGTGGCCAATCGCCACGGCTTCGCCCTGATCGCGAGCGCCGCGCAAAGCCAGTTCGAGCTGTTTGCGGACCGCGGCCACTTCGGCCACGTGGTCGAGGAAAGGGACGTTGCGGAAGGCAGAGCGAACTCCGAAGTCCTGCGCCGTGTCGTAAGCCACCGTGGCGGCGGTCGTGCGGCTGTCGACGTAGAAGAGGTGACGGTCGCGCAACACGGGCATCAGTTCATCCATTAGCGCGGTGTCCGCAGTCGCCTGCGATCCCTGATGATTGTTGACGCCGGCGGCGTCCGGAACATTTTGCAGAAATTGACCGATGAGCTCCGCAACTTCGGGCGCGGGCATGCCAGGATGCAATTCCTGCGCTTCGGGTGTTTCGTTCGCGACCGATTGCATGGGCAGATGCAGCATAACCTGGAATCCACGGCGATGCGCTTCCTTGGCGATGTCCACCGAATGCTCGTGATTGGGTAAGACGGAAACGGTGAGGGGGTAGCCCAGAGCGAAGACGGCGTCGGCTGCAGCGCGGTCGCTGCCGAGATCGTCGATGATGATGGCGAGCCGCGCGTCCACAACTTTTCCGGTGGAATTCTTCGCTCCTACCATGGACGCGGGTGTTGCACGCGTAACGATTTCTATTTCGAGCGCCGGCACACCTGAATGTCGAAGCTTGATGTGAAGCAGATCCCCGGTTTCGGTGGGTGGATCCTGTGTCAGATGATTTTGAGTCGCGACGGTACCGAGGCTTTGAACAAGCCTGGCGACTGCGGCACGGTGCGTATCTGCCGAGGAATCATTCTTCAACACGATACGCAGGTAATCCGTGTTTCCGGGTTGCTGGCTGGAAGCGCCTTGCCGGAGTTTAATGGGGGTCCCGGCAGGCACCGCGGCAGAGGCCGCAGCCGCCAGATCGCGCGTGATTTGGTGAACTTGCGCGGGCGTGAGGCGGTTCTCTTCGTTTTTTTTGCAGCCACTGGAAAGAACCGCGAGAAAGAAGCAAATCCCCAGGCGCACGAAACCTGTCGAACCGTTTATCTTAATTCGAAAGCAATGCGGGCTTGCTTGAACCGAGTCAGACTGCCGGGCCACGGAAAACTAAGCAGCCTTTTTCACGGGGGCCTTTAGCAGGTCAAGAGCTCGGTGAAAGATGGGGTCTTCCGGAGAAAGCGGGCGCGGTCCGAGGCCGGGTTCCTTCTGCGTTTCGGGTGCTGGCGCTGCATCTTCATCCGTCGAATCCGAATCATCTTCCGGGATGGCGTGTACCACTTCCGTGGGGACCACGCCTTCTTCCACGATCGATTTGCCGCCGGGATTGTAGTAGTTCGCGACCGTGAGGATCAGCGCCGCGCCATCATCCAGCGTAATGAGCCTCTGCTCGGAGGCCAGACCAAAAGTGCGCTCTCCAACGACATTCCCGCGATGGTTCGCAGCGATGGCGGAAGCCAGTACTTCCGCGGCCCCCGACGTCGTGGCGTCGATCAAAACGGAGACGGGATTCTTCCAAATAACCTGTTTTGGCTCGGCCGAAAAAACCTGTGCCGAGACCGTCTGCCCGCGCAGCGTTGTCAGAATGCCAGTAGGAACGAAAAGGCGAGCGGTCGAAATTGCCTCGGGGACCTGTCCGCGGCCGCATTCCCGCACATCCAGGATGACCTTGCGAATGCCCTGTTTTTCCGCGTCGAGGAGACGATTGCGAATTTCATCCGCGCGGCCGGCGTCCAGCGAGGGAATGCGCAGCACCATAATGTCGGGATCCACTTTCTGAGTGATGATCTTCGGCGTAGCCAGCTTCTCACGAACGAGATCGACTTCTTCGGGCGTAGCCTTACCGCGCCGGATCACCCCAACCTTGATAGCCGTGCCCGGCTGCCCACTGAGAAGATTCATGGCCTGGCCCACGGACATATCGCGGGTGGTAAATCCGCTGATGGATTCGAAAATGTCGCCGCTGCGAATTCCCGCCTTAGTGCCCGGACCATCCGGCAGCACGGAAAGAACGATAATGTAACCGTAGCGCTTGCTGAGCGTCAGCCCGGTCTCTGCCGTGCCTGTATTCGCGAGCTTCTTCTTGTACTCGTCGTATTCGCGGGGCGTGAGGTAGCTGGACTGTGCGTCGAGGGATTCCAGCATCCCGTGCAAGGAACCGGCGGTCACCGTCCGCATGTTCGGATCGTCGACGTAATCCTGCTGGACTTTCTGCAGAACCTCACCGTACACGGTGAGCGACTTGTAGGCTTTGTCGTCCGGCGTGCGGCCCAGGACGTGTCCTATGCCGGCGTAACAAAAGATGGCTACCGATACGCAAAGAATCCCGATGCGAGACGCTCGATTCATAACCCACCCTTCGACAGCGAAATACAAATTCCAATTATACCACCGTAAAGGATTGGGACGGGGCGCGAATCTAATGGGTAGCCCGGGCGGGGATGAGGCTGAACACTTTCGGGAAGGAGACACGCCGGAGACGCCAAATGTTGTTAAAATACCACATCAACCGATTCTTGCACCTCATTGTTGCTTATAAGTCATTGATAACAAAGCGCAAATTCGAGAGGCGCTGGCGAACAACATGCTACAATAGAGCGCGGGGAATGTTTCAAACTACCATTGCCAAAGAGTCAGTCGCCGAGGGTGTGGGCCTCCATACCGGTGTGTACGGTCACGTCCGCCTCATGCCCGCACCGGCCGAAACAGGCATCGTATTTCGCCGCGTTGACTTGGACAATTTTCCCATCGAAGCGCAAGGGCACAACGTGGCTCGCGTCAGTTACGCGACCAGCCTCATGAAACAAGGCGTTTTGCTCTCCACCACCGAGCATTTGCTTGCCGCCATCTATTCTTGTGGCATCGACAACATTTACATCGACATTGACTCCATCGAAGTGCCCATTCTCGACGGCTCGGCAGAGCCCTTTATGCAGATGCTGGAGCATTCCGGTGTTCGCAAACTGCGCAGGAAGCGGCGCTATCTGAAAATACTGAAGCCGCTGGAGGTCATCGAAGGGGATCGCAGGATCGGAATCTATCCTGCGGATGAGTTTCGCGTTCGCTGCTACGTGGATTTTCCACACCCCCTGGTAGGCCAACAGGAAGTGGAGATGTTGGTTGGGCCGGAAACTTTCCGCTACCTTCTGGCGTGCGCGCGAACTTTCTGTTTCCAGCGCGACATCGAGCCGCTCAAGGCCATGGGCCTCATTCGCGGCGGCTCGCTCGAGAACGCCATTGTTCTCACCGACGACGGCGTAATGAACGGGCCGTTGCGATTCCCGGACGAGTTTGGACGGCACAAGGCGCTGGATCTGATTGGCGACCTCGCGCTGGCGGGCTTGCCGCTTCTGGCGCGCGTCGAGGCCCACAAAGCTGGCCACGCCCTGCACACCCAGCTGGTCAGCCGGCTTTTGGCCGATCCCTCGCTCTGGACCATCACCACTGGCGAAGCCGCCCGGCCCGAAAGAGACCCTTATCTGACCGCCCTTTCGCCTGCCCCGGCCACTGATTAACGATTGGCCGCGTCGTAAACAACCCTCCGGTTGCGAAACAGCCGCTGCTCCCGCAGAATGGGCTGAAAACTTATGTCCAACAACGATCTAGCTATAGTGATTCTGGCCGCTGGCAAAGGCACGCGGTTAAAGTCGAGCCTGGCGAAGGTGCTGCACCGCGCCGGTGGGCGCACGCTCGTCGAACAAATTGTGTGCTCCTCTAAGATGCTGAAGGCACGCGAGACGGTGGTCGTCGTGGGCCATCAGGCGGAACAGGTCGCGGCGGTGGTCGAGCCGCTCGCGGCGCTTACTGTGCTGCAGCAGCCACAAAACGGCACTGGCCACGCGATGCAAATCGCGAGGCGCGCACTAGGCCGCGCGAAGTTTGCGTTTGTGCTCCCGGGCGACGCTCCCCTCGTGCGCACCGATACCTTGAAGGCACTAATTGCCGCGCATCACAATGGAAATGCGGCGGCAACAGTTCTCTCTGCGGTGCTCGCCGATCCTTCCGGCTACGGGCGGGTTGTGCGAAAATCCGAAACGGCGGTCTCCGCGATTGTGGAAGAATCGCAGCTCACCGACGAGCAGCGCGAGATCAACGAAATCAATTCGGCGATTTATTGCTTTACCTTGGAGAAACTCTGGCCCGCGCTGGCACAGGTGAAGCCCAACAACAAGCATCGCGAATTGTACCTGACCGACGCCATCGCCGTCCTGAACGCCAAGGGCGAGACCGTGCTGGCGCAAGTGGCCGCCGATTCGCGCGAGGTGCTGGGTTGCAATACGCGCGCCGATCTTGCCGAAGTCGACCGCATATTCCGGGACCGGAAACGCAACGCGCTTATGGACGATGGCGTCACCATCCAGTTGCCGGAGACCGTGCTGATCGATCCGGACGTGACCGCGGGCGAAGACACCATCATCGAACCCGGCGTGCAGTTGCTGGGCAAGACGAAAATTGGCGCGCGCTGCACTATTCGAACGGGAAGCGTCCTCTCCGACGCCATCCTCGGCGACGACGTGACCGTCGAGCCGCATTGCGTCGTCACAGAGAGCCGCCTCGATGACCGTGTCATCATTGGCCCCTTCGCGCGATTGCGGCCGGAGAATCACCTGAAAGCTGGCTCGCGCATCGGCAATTTTGTGGAACTCAAGAAAAGCACCATCGGCGAAGGCACCAAAGCCATGCACCTGTCGTATCTGGGCGACGCGAAGATCGGGACGAAGAGCAACATCGGCGCGGGCACGATTACCTGCAATTACGACGGCTTCCAGAAGCATCCGACGTCGATCGGGAACAAAGTTTTCATCGGCAGCGACTCCGCACTGGTGGCGCCCGTACGGATTGGTGATGGCGCTTACATCGCCGCCGGTTCCACAATCACGGAAAACGTGCCTTCTGACGGGTTGGGGATTGCCCGCGGCCGCCAGGTCAACAAACCCGGCTGGGCGGCGAAGAAGCGCCGTGAACTGGCCGCTACCGAAAAACCGAAGAGCGCCTCATCGAAAAGAAAACCACGACGAAGAGCAAAAAAGCGGAAATAAAAGCTCCCTCTCATAGGCAGCCACCTCGATGTCAACCACTGATGCTTCAAGACGGAAGTCGTCGGTGTTGCGGCCACCTCACCAGGAGCATTGAATACCCGCAAAGCGGGTGTTATCGTCCGCGGTAGGAGAAGTAGAAGGAGATTACCCGTGGGCAACTGGGTAAATTGGCTGCTGGTGATCGGCGGAATCGTTTGCGTGATCATGGAGCTCGCGCTCGGCGCGCTGACGGGATTCGATCTGGCGCTTCTGGGTGCTTCACTGGCGGTCGGCGGGGGAATCGGACTTCTGACGGGCTCGACCAAGATTGGTCTGCTCGCCGCGGGCGTGCTCGCGCTGCTGTACCTGGCGGTGTTTCGAAGCTGGCTGAAAACGAAGCTGACGGTGAAGGATCAGGCCAGCAACGTGGATGCGGTGGTGGGGAAAACCGGCGTGGTCACCAAGCGGATCGCCGTTCGCGAGCCCGGCATGGTGAAGGTGGGCGCTGAGATTTGGCGAGCGGAGTTAACGGGCGGGGATGATGTTGCCAGAGATGCCGGCGCAGTGGTGGTGGTGCAATCGGTCGAAGGTGTGACGCTCAGAGTGAGGTGAGGGGATATGGACGCCATCGGCGGCTTGGTCATGGTTGCAATCTTCGCCTTCCTCGTTCTTGGTTTGGTCGCGCTGGCCAAGGGCGCGCGCACGGTGAAGCAGTACGAGAAAGGATTGATCACGCGGCTGGGGAAGTATCACGGGATGGCGCCGTCCGGCCTAACGTTCATCGTGCCGTTCGTGGACGACATCGTGCGCGTGGACATGCGCGAGCAGGTCATCACTGTCCCGCCGCAGAAACTCATCACCAAAGACAATGTGACCGTGGAAGTCGACGCCGTGGTCTATTACAAGGTGATCGATCCGGTGAAGTCGCAATATGAAGTGCAGGATTTCGGCTACGCGTGCACCACATTGGCGCAGACGAATCTGCGCAACCTGATCGGCGACCGCACGTTGGATGAAACCCTCGTCGCTCGCGACATGATCAATACCAACTTGCGCGAAGTCCTCGACGAGGCCACCAACGGCTGGGGCGTGAAGGTGACGCGCGTGGAAGTGCAGAAGATCGAGCCACCGCGGGACATCACCGACGCCATGTCACGCCAGATGAAAGCGGAACGTGAAAAGCGCGCCGCCGTGCTCGAAGCGGAAGGCATCAAGCAGAGCCAGATTCTGCAGGCCGAAGGCAAGAAGCAATCGGAAATATTGAAAGCCGAAGGCGACGCGCAGGCCCGAGTTACCCGGGCAAACGCCGAGGCCGAAGCCATCAAGCTCGTCTCCACGGCCGCCGAAACCTACTTCAAGGAACGCGCCGAAATGATGCGCCGCCTCGAAGTCCTGAACAACACGCTAGCCCAAAACACAAAATACATCGTGCCCGCTAACTCCGGCCTCGTGAACGTGCTGGGCCTCGACGCCGCCGTGCAATCGCTCCCCAAGTCCTCGACGGATGCGCCTGCACCGGCCGCTTCCGGCCCCGCCGGCCGTTCGATCTAATCCCCAATCGACGACGTGCTTGCATGGCCGAACCACAGACTAGAGTCGCCGCAAAGTGCAAGACGATTTGCCCGCATTTCGTCGTTCCTGATGTGGTCGCCTCCGCGGAACATTATCGCGACTCCTGGGGTTCAAGATCAGGGGTTATTGGCTTGATCCGCCCGTGTTTGCCATCGTGGTGCGGGATGAGGTTGAAATTCAATTTGGGAATCTGATAGCGGAGCCCTTCCCTCGCCAAACATGGTGCTTCGCGAATCCGGCCGGGACGCCTACATTTGGGTGAACGATCTCGATGCCTTGTACGCCTAGCTCCAGGGGCGAGACGCGAAAATTCCCGAGGCTCCTGCGATGCGCGTGTACAAATGCTATGAACTGTTGGTCGAAGATAACTTCGGTTTTCGCCTCTGCTTTTCGATGGATACCAGTTCGCTTGCGAGTTGAGCTTCAGCAGGTCCAAGGTCCACCGGAATCGAATGGGAAGCATACGGGTGTGCTAAAATAGGATTTCCCGCAATGCTGCAGGGGAGCTGCCACCGCATGAAATTTGGAGTCGTCGTTTTTCCCGGATCCAATTGCGATCATGACGCGTTTTACGCCATCGGCAATGTTTTGCAGAGACCGGTCGAATTCATCTGGCACCAATCGCAAGACCTTGCGAATTGCGACGCCATCATCCTGCCCGGCGGATTTTCCTATGGCGATTATCTGCGCACCGGCGCTATCGCTCGGTTTTCGCTGGTCATGAAGTCCGTCGAGAAATTCGCAAACAGCGGCGGAATGGTACTGGGCGTCTGCAACGGCTTCCAGATCCTCTGCGAAGCGGGCCTGCTCCCCGGCGCGATGATGCGCAATAGCGGCCTGCGCTTCATCTGTCGCCACGTGCACATTCGCGTAGAGGAAACGGACACGCCGTTCACCAACGCCGCCGAGAAGGGCCAGATCCTCAAGATTCCCATCGCGCATTCCGATGGTAATTACAATTGCGACGAAGCCACGGTCGCTGAGCTCGAAAAAAACCGCCAGGTGATTTTCCGCTACACGACGACCGACGGTTCCGACGACAGCGCCGGCAATCCCAACGGTGCAGTTCACAATATCGCGGGAATCTGCAACCGCGAGCGCAACGTCGCTGGCCTCATGCCCCATCCCGAACGGGCCGTGGAATCCACTCTCGGCTCCGCTGACGGCTTGGTCATTTTCCGTTCCATGGTTGAAGCGCTCGTCGGCGCCGCAAGGACGACCGCTTGAGAGCAACACAAACTTACGAATTCACCGTAGGATGGCAATATATCGTTCCACTGCGGTTTCTAGTTTTCTTCACAGAATTTAAATATGGCTACCGCTAGCACCGAAATCAGAGTAACGCCGGAAATCGCCGCGGAGCACGGCCTCACCGCCGACGAATACGCCCGCGTCAAGCAAGTCCTCGGCCGCGAGCCAAACATCACCGAGCTGGGCATCTTCAGCGTGATGTGGAGCGAGCACTGCTCCTACAAGTCGAGCAAAGTTCACTTGAAGCGCCTGCCTACGCGCGGCAAGCTCGTTATGCAAGGCCCTGGCGAAAACGCGGGCGTCGTTGACATCGGCGACGGCTTGGTCGCTGCTTTCAAAATTGAATCGCATAATCATCCAAGCTATGTCGAACCCTTCCAGGGCGCGACGACCGGCGTCGGCGGCATCCTCCGCGACATTTTCACCATGGGCGCCCGCCCCATAGCTGTCTTGGATTCGTTGCGATTTGGCGAGATCACTCTAAGCAAGTATACCGGTGAAGAAGAAGCCGCGAAAAACCGCCGCATCCTAGACGGCGTAATTCGTGGAATCGGAAGCTACGGAAATTGTTTTGGCGTCCCGACGATTGGCGGCGAAGTCGGCTTCGAACCTTGCTATTCGCAGAATCCGCTCGTCAATGCTCTCGCACTCGGCATCGCCAAAAAGGAAGAAATTTTTCTCGCCAAAGCCAAAGGCATCGGCAATCCCGTGATCTACGTCGGCGCAAAAACAGGCCGCGACGGAATTCATGGCGCATCCTTGCTGGCGTCAGCCGAGTTCACTGAAGAATCGAAGCAGAAACGCCCGAACGTGCAAGTCGGCGATCCCTTCATGGAGAAGCTGCTGCTCGAAGCCTGCCTCGAAGCCATGCAGACCGGCGCGGTCGTGGCGATTCAAGACATGGGCGCTGCCGGCCTCACTTGTTCCACCATGGAAATGGCTTCCCGCGGCGGCACCGGCATCGAGATCGATCTCGCCAAAGTTCCCCAGCGCGAAACCGGCATGACCCCGTACGAAATCATGCTCAGCGAATCGCAAGAGCGCATGCTGCTGGTGGCGGGGAAGGGCCGCGAGCATGAAGTCCTCGCCGTGTTCAAAAAGTGGGGCCTCGATGCCGTTGTGGTCGGCCAGGTTACTGAAGGCGGCATCGCCCGCATCGACAACAACGGCAGAGTCGCCGCCGAAATTCCCCCGCATCCACTCGCCGAAGAAGGCCCTGTCTACCATCGGCCCATCGCGGCGCCGGCGCCGAGGAGAGAAACCGCCGCGGATTGGTTTGTCTTTGCTGCTGAAGGCACGGACCTCACTCAGAATTTTGTGAAGTTGCTGGCCTCGCCTGCGATTGCCTCCAAGCGCTGGATCACCGAGCAGTACGACACCAGTGTGCGCACGAACACTCTAGCCGGCCCCGGTGCGAGCGATGCCGCTGTCGTGCGCATCAAGGATCCAAAAACGGGAGTCGTCAAGCGCGCGCTGGCGCTCTCCACCGACGGCAACGGCCGCTGGTGCCAGTTGAATCCCCGCGTTGGCGCCATGCACGCGGTCGCCGAGGCCGCGCGCAATGTCGCTTGCAGCGGCGCGCGACCCATCGCCGCCACGAATTGCCTGAACTTCGGCAGCCCGGAAAAGCCCGAAGTAATGTGGCAATTTAGCGAAACCATCGACGGCCTCGCAGAAGCCTGCACCGCCCTCGGCACGCCCATCACCGGCGGCAACGTCAGCTTCTACAACGAAACTCTCGGCAAATCGATTTATCCGACGCCGGTCCTCGGCGTCCTCGGCATCCTCGACGACGCCTCCCGCGTTCTGAAAATGGCCTTCCGCGACGAGGGCGATGTCATCCTCCTGTTCGACGGATCGCACGCGGCTGTAGGGGCGATCTTCGGTTCGCCCTCGTCAGATGCTCGCGCTAACCTCGCCCGCGACTTTTCCTCCTCTCAATATTCCAAAACGATCGCCGCCATCATCGCTGGCGAGCCACCCGCGATAGACCTAGCCGCCGAAAAACGCCTGATCGACTGTCTCCTCGCTCTCAGCGCAGAAGGCGCCGTGCAATCCGCCCACGACATCTCCGACGGTGGCCTCGCCGTCACGCTTGCCGAATCCTGCTTCGCCTCCTCCTCGGTTGTAGGCGCGCAAGTGAAACTGCTAGAAGAGGGCCCTGCCGAGGCCGCCGCATTCGGTGAACGCGGCGCCCGCGCCGTCGTATCCGTCACTCCATCAAAACTTGCCGCCGTTCTCGATACTGCGAGACAATACAAGGTGGCGGCGCGCCAGATTGGCCAGGTCACCCGCAGCGATGCTTTCGGCATCGAATATAAGGGGCGCGCGGTGATCGATAGTTCCGTTCTAACGCTACGCGACGCCTGGGCCCATTCGCTCGAACGCACGCTGGCTCAGAAATGACGGCTACATCGATCGATATCAGTCAAAGCCGGGTGGTCTGGTTCTTCGCGCTAAGTTGCATCTTTTGGCGGTCGAGGAGTAGCCCTAACGCTGCTATCGGGACTAAAGACTAGTCTGCCTTTTACCTTGGGTGGGGGCTTGTTCTGCTCACGGCAACAGCGGCTTGGTACCGCTACCTGTCCAGGAGAGCTGGTTGGTATTTGAGCCTGCTTGTTGCTTTAAGTTGGTTCGCGGGACTGATCATGAGCTGGAATCTATTTACAATCGTTATGACCGTGGGCATGGTCGCAGTTTTGATTTGGCTATTTCTGCCGAAGGTCACAGCGCATTTTGGTACGAAGATTTAATTCGATGAGCATTATTACCAGTTTGCCCGACGATCATTTTCACGACGAGTGTGGTGTATTCGGCGTCTTCGGCCACCCCGAAGCCGCAAACCTCGTGTATCTCGGTCTCTATGCGCTGCAGCATCGCGGGCAGGAATCCGCCGGCATCGTCTCCAGCGACGGCACGGACTTGCAGCTGCACCGTGCGATGGGCGAAGTCGAGGAAATTTTCCAACCGAGCGTGCTCGCGCAGCTTCCCGGCAGCCTCGCCATTGGCCACACGCGCTACTCCACCGCCGGCGACAAAGCTCTGCTCAACGCGCAGCCCATCATGATCGATTGCAACAAGGGCAAGGTCGCCCTCGGCCACAACGGCAATCTCACCAACGCCGCCGAGTGGCGCCGCAAGCTCGAGCATCGCGGCTCGATTTTCCAGACCAACAGCGACACCGAAGTCATCGTCCACTTGATCGCCCGCTCGCAGGCGCGCAATCTTTCCGGCGCGCTGGGCGATGCGCTCAATCAAGTCGAAGGCGCGTATTCGCTGCTCGTACTCACGCAGGATGAATTGTATGCGGTGCGCGACCCGCGCGGTTTCCGCCCGCTGGTGCTGGGCAAATTAACCACGCCCGGCGGCTTCCTGGCCTGGCTGGTGGCTTCCGAGACCTGCGCGTTCGACCTGCTCAACGCGCAATACGTCCGCGAGATCGAGCCCGGCGAGATGGTGCGCATCTCGAAATCAGGCATCGAATCCATTCACTTCGCGCCAGAAAAGCCGCTCCAACAGTGCATCTTCGAGCACGTCTATTTCGCGCGTCCGGACAGCATTATTTTCGGCCGCTCCGTAAATGAAAGCCGCGAGATGCTCGGCCGCCTCCTTGCGCGCGAGCATCCTGTGGATGCGGACATCGTCGTCCCCGTGCCGGATTCCGGCGTACCGGCCGCAGTAGGCTACGCGCTCGAATCGAAAATTCCCTTCCGCATGGGCTTGATCCGCAATCACTACATCGGACGCACTTTTATCGAGCCGTCGCAAGCCATCCGTAATTTTGGTGTGAAGCTCAAGCTCAATCCCATCCGCGGCTTGATCGAAGGCCAGCGCGTCATACTCGTCGACGACTCCATCGTCCGCGGCACGACCAGCCGTAAAATCGTTCGCATGGTTCGCGAAGTTGGCGCAAAAGAAGTTCACGTGCGCATCAGTTGCCCGCCGACGATATCTCCCTGCTACTACGGCGTGGACACGCCCACGCGCGAAGAATTGATTGCGTCCTCAAACTCTCCGGAAGAAATCTGCAAATTCCTCGGCGCCGATTCGCTCGGCTACGTTTCCCTCGCGGCGCTGCGCCGGGCGGTCGGTGATACCGAAGGCAAGTTCTGTACGTCTTGTTATACGGGTGTCTATCCGACGGATCTGGTGCAGCTCGAGGTACGTGAAATGGCTCTTAACGGCAAATCCGGCGAACCTACTCCTGGTAACGGCAGTGAACCCGCGCCCGCAGAGCGGCCGGTGGTGGTGGAACGTGAAAGCTGACAAAAAGAAAAAGCAGGAAGAAACAAACGTGCCCGTGCAAACAAAAATTCAGCGCGAGATCATCGCGTGGTTCTGGGTGGGCCTCGCCTTTCTGCTCATCAACGGCACGATCGGCCAGGCGCGCGTCATTCCCTCGGGCTCGATGGAGAACACGCTGCTCATCGGCGATCACCTCATCATGAGCCGCATCGGCTACGACGCGGGCGTGCCTTTCACCAATTGGCACGTGCCCCTCTGGCGCAATCCCAAGCGCCAGCAAGTGATCATCTTCAAGCCGCCGTTTGCGCCGGACACGCCGGACTACGTGAAGCGGGTCATCGGCCTGCCCGGTGACACCATCGACATTCACGATGGCGCCGTGTGGGTCAACGGCCAAAAACTCGTTGAAAAATACACCAGTGGCGCCAGCGAGCCCTACGAGCTGCGCACACCTTACAAGGTTCCCGCGGATTGCTATTTCGTCATGGGAGACAATCGCGGAAATTCCTACGACAGTCGCTTCTGGGGCTGCGTCCCCCGAAAGGACATCATCGGAACGCCCGTCATGATTTACATGTCGCTGAATGTTTCGCAGGAAGCTTGGGAGCCGGGACAGATTCGCGAGCGTTTTTTCGCTTACGCAAACGCCCTGCTGCATCCTGGCATCGTTCGCTGGAAGCGAATCTTCCGGACCTTTTAGCTGTTGCGCGGAATCGCCGGGCTTTGCAGCGAGCGCCGCGACCCACCAGGCGCTCCAGTGATTTCCCAGTCTCTTACGATGCGCGCGAATGCGCGCCCGCAGCGGAAACGGAAGCGGTTAGCTCTCTCATGAAATACGCCGATGCCGGAGTCAACATCGCCGTCGCCGAGGACGCCAAGCAGAGAATCCGCCACCATGCCAGCCGCACGTTCACTCCCGGTGTGCTCGGCGGCATCGGCAGCTTCGGCGCGCTCTTCGTGCTCGACCGGAAAAAGTGGAAAGAGCCGGTGCTGGTCTCCAGCGCGGACGGCGTCGGCACCAAGCTCAAAGTCGCCATGGCTATGGGCGTACACTCCACCGTCGGCGGCGACCTCGT
>Ga0066651_10000117_pt1 | contig 22385 bp, 20 predicted proteins | sample GraSoiAngelo_100_FD_71410 | JGI IMG/M metagenome (GOLD analysis project Ga0066651, IMG submission 71410) | Grasslands soil microbial communities from the Angelo Coastal Reserve, California, USA - 14_0903_02_20cm | ecosystem: Environmental > Terrestrial > Soil > Grasslands | place: USA...
TTTAGGTTTGCTCTCCCCCATTGTGGCGGCGATTCTTCGCAAAGAGTTCCGCTATCTCACTCGCAACAGCTTTGCCTCTCTCACGCTGCTTCTGCCACCGTTCCTGATACTGATTTTCAGCATGAATTCTGCCGCGTGGCATCTAACGGTTGGCGGCAAAGGCATTTCCGCAGATATGTTTTTCCCCGGCATGATGGCCTATCTCATCCTGATTCTGATGGCGCCGGCCTACAACACCTTTGCCTACGAAGGCCGTGGAATTCAAACCTACTTCACCGCCCCGCTGCGCTTCCGAGATGTTTTACTGGGTAAGAATCTCATGCTCGTCCTGGTGCTCTCAGTGGAAATCTCGCTTTCCCTCGCCATGCTCGCATGGCGAGTCGGTCTGCCTTCACTCCCTATGCTCACAGCTACGTGCGCCGCGATCATTTTTACGATCGTGGGTCAGCTCAGCGTCGCCAACTGGTCCTCGATCACCTTCCCACGCAAGATGGAATTCGGGCAGATGCGTGGCCAGCGGCAATCCGGCATGGCTGTACTGGTTGCGTTTGGCTCGCAGATATTGATGGGTGGTATTTCGGCGGCGATTCTCTTCACCGGAAATTTGACCGGGAACCGCTGGCTTCCCGCTGAAGCGTTCGTCTTACTTGCAGTCGTGGCGGTGGGTGGCTACTTCGCGTCGCTTGACGCACTGACGCAACTCGCGGAGAAAAGGAAAGAAACCTTGATCGAAGCGCTGTGCCGGTAATGCCTTGGATTTTCCATTGTTACTTGCAAAACGCACTGCCTATTTCAAACTCCGCATGAATTCCGCGTAGCGTGCCGCAATCGCGGGCCATGAAAAATACTGCTGCTGTGCCACCCAGCTTTGCTGTGCAAGCGACGCGCGATAGTGCTCGTCCTCCAAAACGCGAAGCAGGACGTCTCCCAGGTCGCCCTTCCTCTGCGGGGAAAAGAGTGCCAGCCCCGCTTCGGTGATCGGCGCCGCCGTTTCCGATCCAGCGGACGCGACCACCGGCAGGCCGCAGGCAATCCCAGCGATTGCGCTGCCGCGCCGCGTGGAAATATGTCCGCGCACAAACAGCAGAACGTCGGAAATGGAAAGGCTGCGCACTACGTCTTCTCCCGGCAAGACGCCCATCACGTGGAGTTCAACACCTCCATATTGAAAACGCTGCCGCAATTCCGCCTCGGCGCTCTGCGCATTACGGCCAAAAACAATCAGCCGCAGATTTCCAACACGCGAGGCTGCGAATTGGACGGCATCAACGATTTGGTCAATTTCCCCTCGTCCCGCTTCCCCGCCGGTGATGCCAAAGACCGCGACGCTCAGCTTTCCGCGGGTGAAAATACCCTTTCTCGAGTTGGCTTTGCTGGCTGTGGGCAGATTGGCTCCGACGGGAATGAAGCATCCTTTGCCAAGCTGGTTCTTGAGCCAGGAAATCTTCTCCATCGGAACCGTGAAAACGGCAGCGTCGCAAGCGCGCAGCGCTGTGCCCATGGCGCGCAGTTGCAAAGCGCGGCGCAAGCGGTCAATCACTCGTGCTCCGCTGTAGGGCTCGACGTCGTGAAACACGACTCCAACGCGGACTTGAGCGGCTTTTAGTATCTTAAGAAGCCGAGGAAATCGCAGCGGAAAACCGCGCGCTGACCACGCCAGCGCCGTGTATTGAACGAGGACCCACGCTCCGCGCCATCCTTTTGCCCGCCGTCGAAGTGCTTTCGCTGCGCGGGTCCACCCATCTTGTGGCCACGCGACTCGCTCGATGATCATTTCGAAGCCTTCCGCCGTCATAGCCTCGCCGAGGTAGCGGCAGTACTCTTCAACCGCGTCGGTGGGCGCGTCGGGTCGTCCGAGGAGCGCGATGACGCGCTGTCCGCTCATTGCAAGATGCTCATTTTTCGACGAGAAAGCTTCCGATCACCAGCGCGTCCATGCCCGAACTGAAAAATGTCCGTATTGCATCAGTCGGCGTGTGCACAATGGCTTCGCCACGCAGATTAAAGGATGTGTTCATGATGACGGGCACGCCCGTGCGCTTTTCAAATTCATCGATCAGCCGCCAGTAAAGCGGATTGATTTCTTTCTCTACCGTTTGCGGGCGCGCGCTTCCATCCACATGCGTAACCGACGGAATTATGCTCCGTTTTTCCGGGCGCACCTGCGCCGTCAGAATCATAAACGGTGAATCCGTCGCGCTCTCCAAGTATTTGTCGGCTGCTTCCTTCTTGATCGATGGCGCAAACGGCCGCCACCACTCACGGAATTTCACCGCATTGTTGACCTTGGCGTTCATTTCCGGATCGCGGGGATCCGCAAGAATCGAACGGCTTCCTAGCGCGCGCGGGCCAAATTCCATGCGTCCCTGAAACCAGCCGAGGATTTTCCCTTGCGCAAGCAGTTCAGCCGCCGTGGGCGCGGGATCCGACAGTTTCGTGTAATGCACTTTATAGGTGCGCAGCGCGCGTTCGATTGCGTTGTCGTCAAAACATGGCCCCCAATACGCGTGCCGCATCGCCTTGTTCGGCAATTTTCCCTTGCCGTCAAGATGAGGCGCAAGCGCCGCGCCAAGCGCTACGCCATCATCCGAGGCCGCGGGCTGCACAAACAATTTATCCACAAGACCGGATGCCACAATTTTTCCATTGGCTTTCGAATTCAGCGCTACACCTCCGGCAAGACAAACATTCCGGCACCCTGTTTTCTCGATGGCCATCCGCACTACGTTCATCATCGCTATTTCGCAGGCGTCTTGCACGGCGTAAGCGATGTTCTTGTGTCGCTCGTCGATGTCGCTCTCTGGAATGCGCGGCGGGCCAAGAAGCGCAGCCATGCCGGCAATCGGCGTCGCGCCGTTGGCAATCAGTTGCTTCGTGTGGACTCGATACGGCGACGCCCTCACATCGATGAAGGCGGACAAATCCACGCCGGGCTTCCCATAGGGCGCAAGTCCCATCACTTTCCACTCGTCACTATTGCGCTGAAAACCAAGAAACTCGGTAAATTCGCTGTAGAAATGTCCCAAGGAATCGGGAAAGGGAATCATGAGCACGGGGTCGAGCCTGCCGTTGTGGCCTTGCCAGATGGTCGTCGCTTCCCACGCGCCGCGGCCGTCCATCACCACAACAGCAGCATCCTCAAATCCCGAGTACGCATAGGCGCTGATGGCATGCGCAAGGTGATGATCAACAAACCGCATTCTCGCTTTTGTCGGCCCGAATTGTTGCGCGAATTTCTTCGCTCCGCTTTCCTGGTGCCACATGCTCAAGAAGTGCAGCGTCGAATTCAGGCAATTCAGATACGTCAGCGGCATTTTCCCTGCGGCGTAACATTTCAGATCGTGCCGGAAGACCGGCCCCGCCGTCTGCCATCCAAAACACACTTCGTCCAGCTGTTCCGCTCGCACGTTTGCGAAATCGAGACATGCTCGAATGGCATTCTTGGGGAAGCTGGCATCGTGCTTCAATCGGCTGATGCGCTCTTCCGCCACAGCGAACAAGAGCTCGCCGTCGCGCACGATGCACGCCGACGAGTCATGCATCTGCGAATAATTAATCCCCAGCGTGAGCAAGGGTCGTGTTCCTCCTTTGGACGAACACCAATGAATCTACCTCGTCGAGAATTTCCCATGGCGAAGAGTCATTTCGAAAGGCGCGATCCACAAAGCGAACCGGCCCATAGTCCGGAGAAGTCCATCCGCCCGGAAAGATCCTCGCATCATGGAATGCGGCTAGCCCATCTTTCATCAAGAGCCGATGCCAATCCTGCCAATCTTGCTCGACAGCTTGTTCTCTGTGATCGCCGTCGATTAATAGAAAGTCGATTGGTTTTTCCCATTTCACTACCGCTTCATGACTGAACTGCTCGATCCAAACAATTGTGGGCCCCGCTTTCGCGCAAACCGTCCGTCTGGCGACACGGCGCAAAAAATTCAGTGCGCGCACTCTTGAAAGATGAAACGGATCCACAAGATACAGCGTGCCTTCCGGGTTCATCGTGCTTCGCAGCGCGACCGCGGACGCCCCTTCGGCAACTCCGATTTCCAACAAGCTCTTGCACCCTCCTGCGTGCTTTTCGAGAGCTTGATGTTCTGCCGCGGTATGCTGCGCAATCGGCAGCCGTAAGCCGGCCCACGCGAAGAACGGGTGTTTCATTGCCCGAGACACCCACTTCTCGGGCTTATGCAGGTCTGTGGGAATCTCGACGAATCGAATCCTTGCCGTTGTCACTTCGCTTCTGGCTTCCTCGGACACTTGAGAATTGGTTACCGCGCGGTGCCGGGATTTGCCGCAGCGGGGACGTTTCGCTCAACTGTTTCTTTCCGGAGTCCGCCCAGGGGTTCGGGCATCCTCCCCATCGCCCTGTAGAAAACCGTCTCCGTCCGGTGGGCGGTTTCCCTCCAGGTATAGCGCTTCATCTTTTCTTGGGCCGCACTGCCTAGTCTTAGTCGCAATTCAGGATCGCGGCAAAGCCGGATAATCGCCGCCGAAAGCGACTCCGCTTCTCCAGGAATGGCGAGGAGCCCATCGTGCGAATCCTCGACCAGATCGGTCATGCCACTCGATTCCGTGGTCACCACAGCCATCCCAGAGGCCATGGCTTCCAGCAGCACGAGCGGCATACCCTCCATGAGGGAAGGCAGCACGAAGACTTCATGCTCGGCATACACACTCGAAATCTCCTCGCGTTTAATAAACGGCCACACTTCCACTGCCGCCTGAGCAGCCGGCGCAAAGTACCCGCGCACCTTTTCTTCTGGTTCCCCGCAGCCCGCGACTGTCAAACGCGCTTCAGGAATCACGCGAAGGACTTTTTCGAAAGCCTCTGCCAGGTAGTAAATTCCTTTGTGATCGATCCACGTTCCAACAAAGAGAAGCTTAGTCGCAATTCCATCGGAGAAAGCTCGTGCATGGAAGAAGTCTGGTCCAACACCGTTCGGGACTAGCCACACACGGTCCGGAGGCAGATTGTAATGCAATTGAAGAAAGTGCAAAGCCTCTCGGTTTGTCACAATGCATTGATCGGCGGCCTTAAAAGACCAGCTATAGGTTGGCATATGATAAAGACGCTGCCACACGCGATTCTTCCACTTGAAATAGTCCGCGCGTCCTTTATCGGCTTCCCTGCCCATTGCATAATTCCGGCGCTCCTCGAGACCGTGCATGGTCATCACGTACGGAGGGCCTGCCTGCGGACCGCGCTGCTTCCTTTTTGCTCCATACCAGAAGCCAAACGGCGCATGAATGTTGACAATGTCGAATTCCTTGCCCGTCTCCTGAACGTATTCAGCTATTCGCTTCGCAAACTCGATCGTGCGAAAGCGATTCGGCCACAACTGCATAGGTAGCAGATCTTCAAAAAAAAGAGGCTTCACGCTGTGTCCCAATTCGCCCAGTTCCTTCGCTAGATTGTAGACAATTCCAGCGACTCCAGCCTCAGCCTTCCCCGGTACTCCCGCTATTATGAGAATCCGCATCTACGCATGTCCTCGTTTTGCTGCATCACCAGCGTTAGCCGGGAAATCGCTGTTTGCGCCGCCCTCCACTGTTCAGTCAAAGTCACGGCTTCAATGCAATCCGGCCGGTGTAATCAATTCGGTTTAGAAGAATCGGGATGCAATTCTGCGCGAAATATTCATCGCAGGCTTCTCGGGCCCCTTGCCAATGTCCGTAATCGTCGATGATGATGACACCAGCCTTGGACAAACGTGGGAACAGGTGAATCAACTCATGCTTAGTGGACTCATACCAGTCGGTATCGAGTCGCAGCAGTGCGATCGGCTCTGGCGCGGAGGTCGGTATGGTGTCTTCCACTCGACCTCGAACGAAGTGAATTTTTTCACTTGGGTAGCCCGTCCCGAAAAGTACTTTCTTCACTTGTTCCAGTGGCGCGTCGATGCATCTGTCCCCAGGACAATCCGCTAGAACTTGCGACGCCTGCTTACCTGTGTAATCAAGGTCTTTCGCAGTAGGCTCCGTCATCCCTTCAAAGGTATCGAACAGATACAGTTCGCGGCTTACGTCTTGTAGCTGAAGAAGGGTTCTGGCAATGGCGGCCACGCTGCCTCCTTTCCATACGCCGCATTCGACAATGGCTCCCGGTATCTCGTTCGCGCGCACGTACCGCACAGCTTGAATGAGCGCGTAGATTCTATCCGGGCTAACCATTGTCCACCGGCGGACTTGGCGTAGGATCTCAAGCTCGTCCTCGCGAAAGTCGGGAGGAGACGCCTGGTCCCTGGGAGGGAACTGAACGATGTCGAAGCCGAAGAGCCTGAAGGTCTTATGAATCGCCGCCTTGATCATGATCCCGCGTGCCAATCTTTTTGGATATGTTCCATCTCGGGAACTGGAATCCAACGTGCACGAGCTCGCTGGTAAAAGCCGTTTTGGGCTAGTCTCCTCTGAATTCTATAAAACTCCTTAGGCGTCGTAATCAAAGCTCCCAGAAGGATCGTCAATTTGAACACACGATGTGAGAGCCGCGCATCCGGATGCAGTATTTCATAGATCTTCCATTCGGTCGTCACGGTCTCCCACGGCCACCCGCCATCCAGACCTAGCCGAAGTTGGTCCGCACTGCATTTGGTGTATGCGATTACCGTGCGGCGCACTTGCGGAGCAATACCGAACTTCTCAAGCTGCCGCGAAAGACTGGCTGCGAGTATCGCGAGTGATGCTTGTTTGCGGCGCAGCTTTTGCCGATCGTGGCTCGCCAATTGAAAACTGTTTCCCTCATGAAGACGGTAGTAAGTCAATGTTTCAGGTAGAATCTTCGCCCCAGCCAGCACAGTGGCAAGCGTAAACAAGTACTCGTCGGCTTGAATTTTTATTCCTTCTGGAACAGGCCCGATCCGTCGAAGCAAATCGGAGCGGATCGTCATACGGCTGGTTCCCAGAAAAGCGCCACGACGGCGAAACAGGAGCGCGCCGTCGATCGTATTGGCCCGAAATTGAAACCCTTCCCGAAGAACCTCTGCTTGCTCGCGCCCGTCGCGCTGAACGTTGACAATGCCGTGTCCCACAATTCCCACGGATGGTTCTGCGGCCATAGCTTGAACTACCCGCGTCAATTTGTTGGAAGCCCACCAATCATCTCCATCCAGAAAGGCGATAATCTCCCCTTTGCATTCCGGAATACCCGCATTAAACGCTGAGGCTTGCCCCGCATTCTCTTTACCCAGCAATCGCACGAGCGGCTCGAACTTCTTGACGATTTCCGGCGTGCGATCCGTCGAGCCGTCATCGACGACAATGATTTCACGCTCCGCCGCGGGAAAATCCTGCTCCAGCACGCTTACGATCGCCTGCTCGATGAAGCGCTCGTGGTTGTACGTGTCAATCAGTACGCTGACAAAGGTTCTTGCCAAGATATGACTCCCCGAAACCTCTCAATCGCACTTCCGAGCCAGACAATACAGATAGGTCCCTTTCAAACCTCGCATCCGAACGTACGGATATGCGGCCGCCGCCAGAGCGAAACAGGCCGCATATTTGATGCGGCCCAATACTTCCATCACGCGTTGCCGTTTCGTTAGCTTCCCCTGTAAAACCGCCTCAGCTTGATCGGGCGTCATTTGCATCATGTCACGAAAACTCGTCGAAACTCCTCCCGCCGCGGTTTTCGTGATCCCCGTGCGCAGCGCCATGTTGATCATCCGCGCCGTGTGCGTGAGTCCAGCCGGCTGTTCGCGAATGGACAGAACCTCGAAGCCCCGAGCGTTCAAAAACATCGCGAGCGCCGCAGCATTCCATCGCAAAAAATGATTCGGTGGATAATCCAGAACATCCGGCGCGGTCAGCCACCGGTCGCGATTCGGCACGCTCATGGCAATCACACCGCCCGGCCGAACGCACTCTTTTACCTTCTGCAGGAATTCCGCCGGCGCGACCTGGTGCTCCAGCACTTCGAAAAATGTGACCACATCAAGGCGTTCATCCACATACCGTTCCGCAAACTCGGAAATCGTGAGTGGAAGGACTCTTTGCAAGCCGAGCTTCTCTTTCGCAAAGCATGCGGCGTTCCTGTCGAGTTCGGTTCCGCTTACTCGAAAACCCGCATCTCGCGCGGCCGCTAGAAAATTCCCTGTCCCGCACCCGATGTCCAGCAGGGTGCCGCTTCGTGGCGCCAGTGGATCGGCAAGAAAATACTTGTGGCCCGGTTCAAGCGGGAGCAATTTGTCATCCCGGCCGCAGTACATCTGTTCATACCATCGCGCGTCCGGCATCTCCCGCGGTTCCCAAAACTGCAGTCCACAGTCCACGCATGCAAAAAGATCGTACCGCCCGAATTTTTCGACGATTGACTCTCGAGTCATTCCACCGCACGCTGGGCAGACGGGAGCAGCTGCCGTTTTTGCGATCCCACCTCGTTCCGAAGCTCCAACTGTCTCCACTTTCATTCTTGCCTTCTTGGTTTATCTCGCCGTGGTCTGCGCCAACTATGCGCTTTGCGACGTAATAATCTCTTCGAAAATGGCATCCAAGCCGCGCGTAATTCTCCAATTCGGATAATGGCTCTGGAACTTTCCCAGATTTGAGATATAGCAGATGTGATCGCCCTTCCTCGCTTCATCCACGTAGCGCCAATCCAACTTGCGTCCGGTCATCTGTTCTATCCGCTCGATTGCTTCCAGCATCGAAATGCTGTTTGCTCGGCCGCCGCCCAAGTTGTACACTTCGCCGGGCCGCGGATTTGCCGCAAATTCCTCGATGGCGCGCACGACGTCATAGCTGTGAATATTGTCGCGCACCTGTTTGCCCTTATAGCCAAAAACAGAATACTTTCCGCCGCGGAGCGTCACCTTCGCCAAATAGGACAAAAAGCCGTGCAGTTCTACACCAGAATGTGACGGCCCCGTCAGACAGCCGCCTCGAAAAATTCCCACCTTCATTCCGAAGTAGCGTCCATATTCTTGCGCGGCAAGGTCCGCCGCCGCTTTCGAAGCCCCAAAAAGCGAATGTAGCGTTTGGTCAATCCGGCAAGTCTCGGCAACACCTTCAAAATCTTCCTCCCGCGCATAGTCGTACCGCTTTTCCAATTCTTTCAGGGGAATCTCGTTGGGTGCATCGCCATAAACCTTGTTCGTGCTCAGGAATACGAAAACCGCCTCCGGCGAATGCTCCCGCGTAACTTCGAGGAGGTTTACCGTCCCGAGTGCATTCACTTCGAAATCGAGCAGGGGAATCTCCCGCGCTTTATCATGTGAAGGCTGCGCCGCGCAGTGAACGACCAAATCGAAGGGCTGCGTTCGAAAGAGCTCTTCAATCGCCATTCGATCGCGAATATCCAGCGCCGCATGCGTGAATCGCTTGGTCACACCCTTCAGCCGCTCCAGATTCCACAGCGTGTCGCCCGCCGGGCCGAAGAACACCCGGCGCATGTTGTTGTCCACGCCGACGACTTCGTGTCCCTGGCGGTCGAAATGCTCGACAGCTTCCGAGCCAATCAGCCCGCTGCTGCCCGTGACCAGAACTTTCATCCGTTCGAATCCATTCCTGTCTCTCTGGACCCAAAATCGTGGAGGAGCGTTGCAATTGCCCGCCTTCCTGACATGGTCGAGATTAGAGACAAGAAGCCTGCCCCTTACCAGAAGAGTACCAGCAGTCCCCCTAATTTTACTGGCCCGAGAGAAGATCAAACCCGCATTCACCCTACCGCTGTCCGAACAACCGAGAACCTCCTCGGTGCGCTTCGCTGGAAGGGTCGCGAGAATTTGGACCCCGTCCGTCATGAACTCTTGGCACGACAAATGCAGCATTTCGCTCTAAGATCCTTCTCTGCCCGGAAAGGCCTAACCATGAATCTCTCCTACTTCTATTCACATCACTCGGGGTGCTCCAGCTGCCGAAGGTCGTCGATCCATAGATCGAGAAGAAAGAGGCTCCTGGAGTCCTCCTTCGGTGGGTTCTCTTCATCAGCCCCTATCGCTGCCATGACTTCAGCCATCGCCATTTCCGCCTAAGCTTTCACGCCCCGCGCCACCGTTCACCTCAGCAGCAAATAGACGCTCCGTCCCGACTTCGTTGACCGACCCGCCTGCTCCAGGCCGTAGGGCCTCAGGAATCCCGCACCTAGTCCGCTGAAATGCTGGCGGTCGCGGGATGTAGCGCGGAGGATGGCGCCCCCAGGCGAATGTAGTGGACATTTAGCGAACCTTCCAGGTGCGGGAGAGCCCGCCAGCAATCGATGACCACGCGCCGAGTGGCATGAAAACTCGGGCCCGAGCGGAACGGCTGCATCCAGGCTGAGCTGGCAAGATCGCAGAACTGCTGCCAGGGAGTAGCGAGGACGACGATGCCGGACTGCGCGATGCAGTCCTCCGCGGAAGTGGCAATGCGCACGGATTTATGCGCGGCGAAAGCGCGAGGCAAATCGGCGGAAGGATCGAAGACCACGACCGGGAGATTTGCGGAAGCCAGCTCCAGCGCAAGCAGCAGCCCAAAGGATTCTTCGATTACGTCCGTGTTTGGTTTGTACGTAAGGCCAAGGATTCCAACCGGAAGGCTCCCGGATTGATGTGACTTTACAAGCCCGGCTAGAGCCGCGATCTGGGCGCGGTTGAAACGGTCCGTGGCTTCGGCAAGATCGGAGAAGGCGCCGCTGCGCGCGGCCAGCGCGGCAAAGGCCCGATTATCGCGGGGAAAACAAGGGCCGCCATAGCTGACCGCGCCCTTCAAATACTTGGAGCCAATCCGCGAATCGAGACCCAGCGCGTAGGTAACCACGCTGACATCCGCTTCGGGAAGTTTCTCGCACAAGCGGGCAAGCATATTGGCATAGCTAATTTTGGTCGTGATGTACGTATTGACGGCCAGCTTGGTGATTTCCGCGTTAATGAAATTCATACGCGCTATCGTGGGGGAGTTCTTACAAGTCCGGGCGTAGACATCGGAGAGAAGGTCTCCGGCGCGGAGATCGGATTCGCCGATCAAAAGAAAGTCGGGATAATAGAAATCGCGGATTACCGTTCCAAGCGCAATGAATTCCGGACTGTAGCACAGGCCGAAATCCTGGCCGCAGCGCTTGCCGCTGGCGCGTTCGAGCGCGGGCTTGATTTCGCCGCCCGTGGAACCCGGCATGACCGTGCTGGTAAGCACCACGAGGTGATAAGAATCCTTGTTGCGCAATGCGCGGCCAATAGCTTCGCAAGTGGGAACGGCGTACCGAAGTGAAAACCCGCCGTCCGCTTCGCTAGGCGTGCCCACAACGATAAACGTAGCCTCGGAATCGCGGACGGCCGCTTCGGTATCCTGCGTCGCGATAAGGCGTCCTCTGGATTCTTGGAGAAGTTCCGCGAGTCCGGGTTCGCGGACGGGAGGCACGCCGCGGCCAATGGCGTCCACTTTCTGTGCGTCAATATCTACGGCGATGATCTGAAAATCGCGAGCTGCAAAGCAAGCCGCTATCGGTGTGCCGAGTTTGCCCAAACCAATAACCGATATTGTCGAAACCATGCGCCTCCTGAGAGAGGCCTTAGTTTAACGTGAGATGGCGTTAGCAGGAAGCCAGCGAGCTCGGATCCCTAAGATTTCTCAGCAACCCTCAACCAAGCCACAAAATCCATTAGCGATGTTCAGGAACTCTTATTGGTCGCCGTGTCTCTGAATTCCCTTCGAAGGCCGAGCACTTTCCGAATCACCGCCGTTCGCCGTACGAGAATCTCCCAGGCGAATTGTCTAATCTTAAACAACGGCTTGCGGAAGCGCACTCTTCGGATCGCGCCACCAGGAGTCAACTCGTGTGTCACATCCAACAACGTATAAGCGTGTTCCACGCCGCCATACAAATGAAAATTTCGCTCGGATTCCTGGCCGCGCCATATCTGATCTCTGCCCCCTGCCACGTGGCCATAATCATGATTCTGATGAAGCACCGGCGCGACCAGAGACGCATCCACAACCGGCAGATTTTGCTCCCGCACGGCTTTGATCAGCCAATGATCGAACCACAGCCGCCCGATCGCGAAATCGGGTATGGCCTGATAGAGGCCTTTCGGAAAAGCGAACACGTCTATACCCGTGTAGTGTTCCTCTTTGCCGCTGACTTTGCTGCGCCGTTTGACGCCTTCTTCCCACTGGGGATTGAAATGGAGCCTCTCACCAATGTCCAGGTTTATCCTTTTCGATACCAGCAGTGACTTTGGGAATCTTCTCTGCACCATTTCCGTAGCGCGCAGAAAGTCGCTCAATAGAATAATGTCCGCATTGACGTAGCACATCCAGGACGAACTGGCCGCCGACTCCGCCTGGCGGAACATATCACTCAGCAGCGGCGTCCCATGGTCGCTCGTCGCCACACTCGGCAAGTGCCGCAAGCCGAACTCCTGGGCCACCTCCATTGTGCCCTCGTCATTTCCCAGAAGGATGATTTCCGGCCGCAGCTCCAGCTTCGTCCAGCTCTCAATGGCGTTGTGCTGGATAACACCAATGTGCCCTTTGAATGCTTTCGGAATCGTGAAAATTGTCAGCACACTTCAAGCATAGTCAAAAAAGTGCATGCAACAAGGGGGTAAACCGGCAGCCACTTAAGGACGTAATACTAAGTTTGCGCGGTCCCCAGCGGGTCCCAGCCGCAGCGGCTATTTGGGGGCAGTGGGTGGTCGTGCATGTGTCCGGAAGCGGGCCGGAGCCGGAAGTGCCGATAATCACATCTTAGGCAGCGGTACGGTCTGATGTGGAAAACGGAGCTAAGCGTAGATTCGAACACGTCTTTCCTGTGGGATCTTGAGACGTCCGAACTCCCACACCTGGGGCACGCAACGTAAGCAGATTTTGAAAGAATGAACTTCATGACTTCACCTTACGAGGGTGAGAGATAGATTAGCGCAGAATCCTGCTGGAGTCATCAGACGGCCTGCGCGGTGAGCAGCAGGTGCCAGCCAAACCGCCGCTCCAGCCATCGAAATAACGGCCGCGGCATCCAGCGAAAATACCACTCTTTGACGTACCGATACTTCACGTAGTCCGCGATGCGATAAGCAAAGATATGCTCGGCCTGCACGTCCGTCACGCGGAATCCAGGCCGTTCCAAAAGTTGCCGCCCTTCCCGCCGCGTATAGGTGTATGTTACCGGGCATCCCGTTTGCGCTTCGGAGTTTTTCGCCACTAGATCTTGCAACTTCCAGAACTGACCCTTGCCTTCAGTCGCCAAAATCCACGCAACTTTCCATGATCGCCGGTGATAGACCATGATCTTCACCGTTGTTCCAGGCCCGGCGTACTTCCGAAGCTGCTCCAGAACCGCCTCCGGATTCGGCGTGTGATGGATTACCCCGAAGGAATAAATCAGGTCATACGGCTCTGGCGGCACGAAAGCGCTGAGCTGTTCCGCATTCCCCGCGCAGAAACGAATGCGGTCTTCCAGCCCGAACACGGCGGCGCGCTGGCGTGCCAGTTCCATCGACTTTTCCGAAAGGTCTACCGTCGTGACCTGCGCACCTGCGCGGGCAAAATTGATGGTGTCCGTCCCAATGCCGCACCCGATTTCCAGCACTTTCTTGCCGTTCCACCGCGCGAACTCCGCAAATCCCGGTATGTGATATTCCACGAAGTATTTTCGCGCCTCTACCTCGTCGAAGTATGCCTTGGTACCCACCGGCGCGGTCGAATGCCGTATATTGCAGGGACACTCATTCCAATAATCCCTGACCCGCGCAATCTCCACATTCGCAAAAGTCATGGTTTTTCTTCTAAAGGCGGCTGAATCACTGGCCCCGATAGACCAAGTCGAACCAGTTGAAATCCCCGTTGTGAAATTCGCGGTAGAAGACAACATCAAACTTGGCCGGCTCAAACATGCTCAGCAGTTTCGGAACGTCGTACCACTCTTCCCACGGCGACCGCTCCAGCATTTGGCCCCATTTGTCGAAGGTAGGACGCCCGGCCTTGATCCACAGGCTCTTCGGGTACGCCAGTTGCAGCCAGCGTCCACCGACGCGAAGGTGTCGCAGCAGCTCTTGATATTCAGGCTTCATCACCTCGACTGGAGCATTGTGAAGCGATCCCATGGCCATGATGACGTCGTAATCTGTATCGAGTGCATGGAGCGAACTCAGTTCCTGGAAATGATGAAATCGCACCTCTTTCAGCCCCAAAATCTTGCAAAGCCGTTGCAGCACCTTCAAATTCGTTTCCACCAGGTCAACAAACGTCATCCGCGCGCCGTGCTGCGCAAACGTGATGCTGTCCACGCCGAACCCACTTCCGATATCCAGCACTTTCTTTCCACGCATGCTGTCCGCATAGAGCGTGTGATACCACCCGCGATGATCCCATTCAACGCTAGTCGTCAGCGTTCTCCGGCTCTTTTCCCATTTCGCCAGCAACTCATCATCAGGCAACGCCAGCAGTTCTTCCGTGCTCAGGGTTTCCCAATTCGTGATGGGAACCTCAACCCATTTCGTGCGCAGCGTTTCGTACGGCTTTTCCCAGTCCACCGGCTTCTCGTACGGCACAAATCGCGGCCCTCCCACCAGTGTCTTCAGCTTACGAACCAGTTTCATAATGTCAGTTTCTCCCTGGAACTATAGTTCGTTTGCCAGCCTTCCGCAGAGCGCGCCTAACCGACTCGATCGTCTTCTTATCCATCCCCGGCAGGCCGTTTGTCGATCTCAAATCTGCAAGGCACGTTTAGAATGCTCTTCCATGAGTCCATCGGATATTGGTACACCTCAGTGGCAACAATCAAATCCGGTACACAGTTGAAGTCATCTACGAGCTCCTCATCATCGTATAGGGACACGAACAAGCTGTAGGGACCGGGCCGCACCGGAAAAGTTGGAAAAGAATGGAACAGTTCGTGTCTGCCAGGTTCCAATTTAACGTCTTTGGTGTCCCATGCCCAAACCAGCTGATTGTCATGATTGTAGACAGCAAGTCCGTGAGCGCCCCGTGAAATGGTCTGCCGAATGTCAACCACGAATTTCATAGTGAACGGCCCGAGCGTGCTAAGAACGTTGAGTTCCTCTCCCGGTGGGTCAACAATTCCCCAACCAAGGAAGCGCCCTTTGATTCCGGACGGATGTTTCCGAGCAGCGCCGTTGTTGTCACCCCGGGTCATCGCCGACTCGTAAGTCGAGACCACTTCGTGCGTCGGGCCATCTTGCCGAACAGAGCCATCATCGATCCACACCGCGCGGTGGCACAGCCGCCGGATTTGATTTAGTTGGTGCGAGACAAGCACGACAGTGCGCCCTGTGCGCGCTACATCTCCCATCTTCCCCAGGCATTTCTTCTGGAAGTTGATATCGCCGACGGCTAAAACCTCATCCACCAGCAGAATCTCCGGCTCCAGGTGCGCGGCCACAGCGAAGGCCAGCCGTACGTACATGCCGGAGGAGTAGTGCTTGACAGGCGTATCGATGAATTTTTCGAGCTCCGCGAAGGCTACGATTTCGTCGAACTTCCGGGCGATCTCCGCTTTGCTCATCCCGAGGATCGCACCGGAAAGAAAAGTGTTTTCGCGGCCCGTAAGCTCCGGGTGAAATCCCGTCCCCACTTCCAGCAGCGACCCGACGCGTCCGTGAATCTCCGCCCAGCCTTCCGTGGGCCGCGTAATTCGTGACAGAATCTTCAGTAACGTCGTCTTCCCCGCCCCATTACGCCCGATCAGCCCGAGCACTTCTCCCTCCCGCACTTCCAGCGACACACCCTTCAGCGCCCAGAATGTCTCTTCCTTTTTTCGGCGCAGGGTGGCGATCGGCGACCGCACAAAATCTTCCAAGGCATGCCGCAGCCCGTCGTCCACTTGCAACCCGCGCCGGTACTTTTTCCCCAATCCTTCGGCCCGTATCACCCCGTCCATGGCTTCTTAGCTTTCTCTCGTTATCGCTTTTGCGAACACATGGTTTTTGTCAACACGAGTCACTTCATAACCGTGTTCCTCTAGAATCCTAAACACGTTAACCTCGCATTCCGCCGAATGCAGTTCGCACAGAACTGTCGGCCTTCGTCTCCCCAGAAGCTCTCGCGCACCTTGCAGAACTTCTACTTCCGCTCCCTCAACGTCAAGTTTCAGAATGTCCGGTTCCGGGTGATCCCTCACAAAGTCGTCCAAGGCGACCGCGCAAATACCGACGCCACTCGGCTCCATTTCCCCATCCACTATCCTCCCGGTTCCGCGATCCGGCGACTCCAACCTGTTCGCTCTCGCGAACCCAATCTTCCCTGTGCGGGAATACAGCGCCGCCTCCACGACAGTCACGCACGACAATAGGTTACGCCGACTGTTTTCCTTTAGGCGTGCTGCAATCTCCGGTTCCGGCTCAAAAGAGAAAACCCGGCCCTTTTCTCCTACGAGCCTCGCCGCCATCAACGTGAATAACCCAATATTGGCACCGGCGTCGTAAAAAACCATTCCTGGCCGCAAGATTCCCGCCAGAGCGTTCTGCTCTGCTTCGCCCCCGCACACTTGCGCCGCTGTTCTGGGACTGACTTTCATCCACAGACCCTTTGCTTCTCCTGCTTCGACCTGCCACCAGACCAGGAAATCGGAAGGCAGCAGCTTATGGCTGACGTAATGAACCAACCGCCCCAGCACTGGAGCATTCCGCAACCTTGCAAGAGACTCCCCATGTCGCAGATACAACCGTCCCAAAGTCTTTCGAACGTTCACTCCCTAGCCCCTTATCCCTCACTCGATTTAAGTCCGCGCCGGTACCGCTTCCCCAGCCCTTCGCCATGGATCACCACGGTGCTCATGGATACGCCGCCTCCGCCGATGGCCGAGGAACAGCCTTCGCCGATGATTCCGCGAATGTATAACTGGAACGGTGGCCTAACCGAATCAGTGGGCTCTCGAAATACCGCCAAGAGAGGCGCGCAGCCACCAGAGTCAGTGCGAGCGCAGCGAGCGCGGTCAAGAAAGTAAGAGCGTTTGTTATGTGCGGGAAGTGTCCCCAGAAAAAGCGAAAAAGGAATCCTAGTATGGCTTGATGAAGAAGATAGGTGCCGTAGGCGATCCCGCCCAGCCAGCCGAGCCACTTAAGTCTCAGCACCCGGCTGACATGACTGTTAGGCCTGGTCACCGAGAAGAGAAGCACGCTGACATAAAAAAGGGCCAACCACGTGTAACCAAAGGTCCGCATTATGGAATCTGTAAAGGCGGGAGATTTCAAGCCCAGAAAACCCATACCGATCAAGAGAATAGGCATCAAACTGGCGAAAAATAGATTATTCCTACGGATTCGATCTCTCCATGCGTCATCTCGAATCAGAATTGCCGCCAAGACACCAAGCAGCAAGGCGTCTGCACGGCATGGCATAAGGACGAAACCAGCTATCCAATTATGCGGCCAGATCAGTCGGATAGCGACCCGCGCCAAGGGTGCCGTGCAAATCCCGCCGAGAACCCACGCCCAAAGCTTGCGGCCGGTGAAGAACCGGACGATCAGCGGCAGCGTGAGATAAAACTGCTCTTCGATCGCCAGTGACCACGTGACCCCCAAAGCGTTACCGCCAAAGTCCATCGCACGGACCATCCAGAAATTCTGTGTGAAAGTCCAGAAAAAGTACCACGGCGGATGTTCCGGAGTCAGCCAGAGGCCGTGACGCATGCGCTGTGCCAAAAACAGGAACGTCGGAACTATGAGGAGGACTGCGGCATAAATAGGGACGATCCGAAAAAAACGGCGTGTGTAGAAGACTTGGAAATAGTTGCTGGCCTTCCGCGCATCCAGAAGGATTCCACCGATGAGGAAGCCGGACAAAACAAAAAACAGGTCCACGCCGGTCCAAGTTAGCCGCCCGAAGACCAGAGCGTAGGAAAGCGGCGTGGCAGGAGCGGTTACAGTAGGAACCATAAAATAGTGCCAAATCAATACGCTGCCGATGGCCAGACCGCGCAGGCCGTCCAGCTCCGGAATGCGGCCCGAAAGAGAGAGCGGCGCGGCCCGTTGCCCATGTGTGACAGCGGTAGCCATCATGTTCAGTTCCTGCCTTGCGTTTTCGCGGCGGCGATGAAGTAAGTATACGCGAAGGGGCTGAGCAGCTTGCGTATCACGCGATTTGCTTCCAGGGTCTCCCAGCGAACAGGGTTGCGGCCAGGGAAAAACGGAAATTGATGCACCGTCCCGTCAGTCCGAAGAATGGACCACCCGGCGTTGCGAAGCCACCTGTGAACTTGCGGGAACCACTGGCGGCGGTCGAAGGGCTGATCGTCCTGGCGCGATGGATGGCGGAAGCGTGCATAAACCTCGTATAAACCCATGAAGTTGAAATAGTTGGGAGTGGTGAGGAAGAGTTTGCCTCCGGGCCGCGTGACGCGGTACATCTCAGCGACGGCAGCCTGTACCCGGGGCAGGTGCTCGATAGTCTCGCAGGAAACCACCACGTCGAAGGACCTATCGGCAAAGGGCAAGTTCTGGGCGTCTCCCTGAACGAGCGTGGCAAGCGGCGGACAGTTCGGAGTGAAAAGTTTGGTCCTGGCGGCGCGCAGCGCCGCAGAAGAGAAATCGCACCCCGTCACGCGTGCACCGGCATTAGCCATCTGACGGATAAACCCGCCGCGTCCACAGGCGACTTCCAAAACACAAAGACCGGCAACCTCGCCGAGATATTCACGAACCACCTGGTACCAAGGAGAGGAAGCATCTTCGTGAGAAGGATCGGCTTCGTAGATTCGCTGGTGCCAATTATCGTACACTGTACGCAGGCTCATGGCGTTCAGGCACAGAATTTCGCACGGAAGGGACAGAGCGAGGAAGTCTCTATGCCGTGGATAGCTATTTGGGTCACCGTTCTAAGTCGCTCTTTCCAGAAGGTTTATATTTTACTTGACATAACGTTACTTTCATGGTAACATTGTGTACGGATTTGACGCTGTGTCCTCGACTGTTGTTTACTCTCCCTGGCCCCTCCGCTTTCTAGTTTCACATTTCCAGTTTCGCTCCTTCGCAAAGCCTATCCCCTTTGTTTTGATATTCTTCCGAACTCTTTTGCAGTCACACTTTTGCTAAGGCATTTAGATTCAGGCGATTGCGAACTCTTTGCACAAAACACCCCGGGGGTACCTGCGCTACCTCTTTGTTTCGTTACTTCTCCTCTTTCAAACCCGATCCGCGACGGAGGTCTCCATCCTATTGAAAAAAACCAGCCCACCAAGAACAACTAGCGCCACCGCCAAAGCCGAAGCAAGCAGCAGGCTAGGCGCCTGGCCGCGCCCGGTGATGGCCCAGCGGAAACCATCAATCACTCCCGCCATGGGATTGAGCCCGTACAGCCACCGCCAACGCACCGGAACGAGCGACGACGGATACGCCACCGGAGAAGCGAACATCCAAAACTGGATCAGAAACGGAATCACGTACCGCACGTCGCGGTACAGCGCGTTTAGGGCCGATAGCCACAGGCCTACGCCCAGCGCGGTGAAAAAAGCGAGCGCCAGCAGCGCGGGCAGCCACAACACGGCAAGCGTGGGGCGGATTCCGTAAGCCAGCGTGAAAATAGCCAGCACGACAAAGCCGATCGCGAAGTCCACCAGGCCGGAGAGCGCCGCGGAGATGGGAAGAATGAGGCGCGGGAAATACACCTTGGTGATGAGCCGCTGGTTGTCCACGACGACGTTGGTGGTCATTTGCAGAGCGTAGGAAAAATAAGTCCAGGGAACGAGCGCGGCAAAATAAAAAACGGGATACGGCAATCCCTCTGACGGCAGCTTCGCGAGGCGCCCGAAAAATAATGTAAACGCCAGCATGGTAAGCACCGGTTGCAAAACAACCCAAAGGACTCCGATGGCGGTTTGTTTGTAGCGGATCTTGACGTCGCGCCAGACAAAAAAATAAAGCAGCTCGCGGTAGGCCCAGACTTCGCGGAGACGCAGCTCGAGGAGGCCGCGGGGGGGCTCGATCCGAATGGTGGCGGAGAAACCGGAGTGCAGCGGAAGAGCGGCGCTCGATTGAGGGACGGAAGCCATGCGAAGAATCGAAAACTCCTGAGAGCGAAATGAACCCTTGGCTAGAGTATCAAAGAAAACTGCCGATAAAGAACGTATTGCACCGAACAAATGTTTTAGGGAGTTGGAGGATTTTTTTTGAGCTGCTGGATGTCGCGGTCCTCGATCTGCTGCATGAGGGCTTTGCGGCGGAAGAGGTAGGCGCGAAGTTGGGCCGAGAGCTGCCGGGGGACAACGAAAAATTGGTTGCGGGCAACTTCCGAAAAAGAGACCGGGCCCCGCGCTGGGATCAGATGCGCGCCCCACTGAAAAATGAAACCGGCATTCCACGCGACCAGGGAAAAACAGAGCGCCGCGGAAATAGCGAAAGCACGGCTCGCGGAATGAAACAATATGCCGAATCGCTGGAGCAGCATTGCAAAGCCAAAAATAAAGACGGGCGTGAGCGGGATGAAGTACCGGTTTCCGAAGGAGGCCGTGCCATGCCAATAGGGATAACTGGAAATCAGGTAGTAATAAGCGGCTGCGCCAACGCCGAGATATAAGGTGATGGATTTCGCCGCGCGAGGCGCGAGAAAAAGGCCTGCGACAGACAGCGCAAGAATCGGAGTCCAGGTGAAAAGTCCGTGTTCCGTGGAGAAGAGAATGGAGCGCCAGTAGGGCGCGGTCCAGTCCCACGCCAGTTCGCCGTAGGTGCCGAAGCGAAATATTCCTCCAAAAATGATCCAGCGCGTGACCAGTGTGGGGATAAACACCACAACCGCGACAACTAAGAAGGATGCGTTTGCCGTAAAGAGCTGCGCTGCTTTGCGAAGGTTTTTCTCTTTCCAGGAGCTCCGATACGCAAGTAGGGACTCGATCAGGGGGAGAAGAAGAAAAACACCGTTGGGAAAATAGACATCGACCATCAAGCCGGCGAGAAGCCCGAGAAGAATCCATTGAAAAGTGGTCCGGCAATCACGCGTGCGATCCCAATACCACAGAAAGAACGCCACGGCGAACGCAGAGTGCGCGTGGGACCAGGCAGGATTGAAATACATATAGACGAGAAGCGAGCTGCCGCCCCAAATGGCAACAGTGGAAAGGAGGGCCCAGCGCTCTTCGATGTACCTTCTGGCAAGCAAATAGGAAAAAAACAAGCCGAGAAAACCGTAAGTCGCGGTCCCAAGCGCCATGGCCAGGAGATAAGGGGTGGAAAAACCATTAGCGGGGATGTTCGCACCAAGAGCGTTTGCAACGAGCACAAAAGAATGCGCCGCCAGCAGGAACGGACTCCAAAGGATGGCCGGTCCAATGGTGAAGAGGTTTGCGACGTACCCGGTTTCCGTGTACTCGTTCGGGCTAAGCTGACCATTGGGGAGAGTTCGCGCCTGAGAAAAATAAAGGTTCGCGTGCCTCCAGTCTTCCTCGAATCGCAGATTGTGCTGGATGAGAAGCGCGCGAGCGTAAGCGTAGTACCCGACGCCGTCCCCGTGCACGATGGGATTGAGCAGGGGAAGCGAGAGAATCCAGAGAAGGAGAAGCAGCCGCTCCGATTTGCGCGGAGACCACGCGGGCGATGACCTGAAGTCTTGCTGGTTCACGAACGATTTTACCTGCCGAAACTTTTTCGTAATTCCGGCTACCCTTGTTACAGGGCATCGTAATGATGTGGAACTAATTCCGCAAGGCCGCTGAAGGAACCTGGTAAATGCCAGAAACGCGGCGACATTGTACCGCACGATTTTATTTTGTGAGTCAAATATCCGTGAGCCGGAATGAGGTTGGTTCTGCTCTAGCATCAGTCATGTAGCCTGAGTGGGACATCTCTGGAGTTGGCTCACCTTGACATTCTACTGAAAGCGAACTACGCTCCCCTAGAATGACTACCAAAGAAGAAAAAGAGCGCATCGAGCTGCTGCAGGGAACCCTGGACCTGTTGATTCTCCGCACGCTGCTGCTGGGACCCGCGCACGGGCACGCCATCGCTAAAGCCATCGAATTCAATTCCGACGACCTCTTGCAGGTGGAACAGGGTTCTCTTTATCCAGCGCTGCACCGGCTCATCAAGCGGGGATGGATTTCGTTCGAAGAAGGCACTTCAGAGAACAATCGCCGGTCAAGTTCTATCGTCTTACCGTCAAGGGCCGGCGGCAACTGACGCTCGAAACCGGCAAATGGGACAAACTGGCCGGAGCGATTGCGCGCATTCTCCGTCCGGCAAAGCAGGGAGGCAAATCATGAGCCACCGCAAGCGAATGCTGGAAGAACTCGATCAGGATATTCGCGACCACATTGAGAGGGAGACACAGGACAACATCGAGCGCGGGATGCCGCCGGAGGAAGCCCGCTACGCGGCTATGCGGAAGTTCGGCAACGTGACGCGAGTCAAGGAAGAAACGCGGGAGGTATGGAGTCTCATTTGGGTGGAGCAACTCTGGCAGGACATTCGGTACGGGCTTCGCATGCTCGCGAAGTCTCCGGGCTTTGCGGCCGTTGCGATTCTGACACTGGC
>Ga0066651_10000119_pt1 | contig 22210 bp, 26 predicted proteins | sample GraSoiAngelo_100_FD_71410 | JGI IMG/M metagenome (GOLD analysis project Ga0066651, IMG submission 71410) | Grasslands soil microbial communities from the Angelo Coastal Reserve, California, USA - 14_0903_02_20cm | ecosystem: Environmental > Terrestrial > Soil > Grasslands | place: USA...
TTGAGCGACTGGGGTGTCTCGAGCTCGCCGACCAGTAGCTCCGCGATCGGCTTCCGCTTGAACAGTTGCCGCACGCATCCCTACCTTCGGTCTACGACGTGATGCTACGCGATGCTACGGATAAACGACGATGCTGTAGACGTAGTCGATCGGACGGCCGTCCCGAGTCTTCGCCGGGCTGAACTCAAAGCCGTTCAGCGCTTCCATGAACACGCGACGGTAGTGCGAGTCCTTGATGGGCGGCGTCACTTCGATCCTCGTCACGTGCCCGTCTGCCCGAACCCAGAACTGCACCTCGTGCTTGCGCTTGTCCTCGGGCGGCGCGCCCGCGGGGACATTGGGCATCAGGAGCGGCGTGGGCCCGAAGATATCACCGGTTTTGCCACCCGAGCCAGGACCGACATCCGATCCAGCGCCCGTTCCCGCGCCCGCGCCTGCCCCACCGCCCGAGCCCGGCCCGGAACCGGGCCCGCCCGTCGTCCCGTCGCCCGTTCCGACGACAACTGGCGGCGCGGTCGCCAGCGTGGGCGAAGCGTGCGGCACGTCAATCTTCACCGGTTCGGTGAGAGGAGGGGCCACCGTCGGGACCGTGACCGCCGGAGGCGGCGGCGCGGGACGCACCGCCTCGGCGTGCGCCATTTCGGGAATCGGCAACGCGACCCAGCTGAGCGCTGGTCGCCCGCCGCCGCCCCCGCCGCCGCGCGGGCCCGAGCCTCCGCCACCGCCGCCCTCGAACAACACCGCGCCGCGCCACAGGACCAGCATGGCAATCGTGACGTGCACGACAAACGAAAGCGCCGCCGCGGGCCCTTCGCGCCGCCGCGGGAGCGGCAGCGCGTAGCTATCGAAGACCGGACGGGGCGAAGAGGGAGTCACGTGTTAATAAATACACTAAAAGAAAGCCGGGGCACGGTTTCAAGTCCGAGCCCCGGTTGTGTCAGCCTGCCCCGCCTCACCTACAGATGCACGAGGACGCTGTAGACGTATTCGATTGGACGCCCGTCTCGCGTCTTGGCCGGACCGAACGCAAAGCCATTCATGGCTTCCATAAACCGGCGGCGGTAGGCCGAATCCCTGATCCGCGGACTTACCTCAACCCGTGTCACCCGTCCGTCCGACCGAATCCAGAACCGGACTTCGTGTTCCCCCTTTTCGCCGGCAGGTGCCCCGGAAGGGGCAATCGGTAGCAGCGCAGGCGTGGGCCCGAAGATATCACTGGCGGTGCGCCCTGAGTCTGGATTGGCAGTCCCGGTTCCGGTGCTGGTGTCCGTCCCGACGGCCATTGCCGGTTCGTTTGGCGAAACGTCGCCGGCCATGCCGTTGCCGATCGCAATTGCTGCAGGGGCTGCAATCAAGACGAGCCGAGATGGCGCCGGCACGTCGAGCTTTACGGGCAAGCGTTGCGCGATCGTCGCTACCGTCGGTGGAGGCTGCCGCGCCGCCGGCGCTTCGGGTTGTGACGAAGGGAGTTGCGGCATTACGACCCAGCTTGTCGCGCCCCGCCCGCCGCTGCGACCGCTCTCCGGCAGTCTCGTGCCGCCCCACGCGCTTTCGACGACCACCCCGCCACGCCACAGCACCAGAAGGGCGATCGCGACATGCCCTATAATGGAGACCGTCGGACCTGACCGCGGCCGCCGTCGCGCGAGCGGCAGCGTGTAGCTATCGAAGATGGGTCGCGGCGCGGAGCTCACAGATGGTAATCGCTGCGTAGAGAAAGAGTCACGGTTGTGTGCAAACGAACGTAGGGGCGCAGCACGTTGCGCCCCTACGACACTACTGCAGGTTCTAGGCCACTAGTGCGCGGCGGCCGCCCCTGCCCCCTGCTCGGACGGCGTGAATCCGATGACCTGGACTCCAGCCCCGCGCGCCACGTCCATGGCACGGACAATGTCACCGTACTTGCGGTTGGGCGCCGCCTTGATGAACAGCAGCTTGGCCGGACGCTGGTCGTACAGCTCGTGGAACTTGGCATCGAGCTGCTCGAACGGAATCACCTGCGTATTGATCGCGTATGCGCCGTCCGGTTTCAGCTCGAGAACGATCTGGTCGCTGGATTGCTGCTTCTGCTTGGGCTGTTGCTTCTGCTCCGGCGGGACCTGCACGTCGAACTCCCGCCGCGACAGGGGCAGCGTGATCATGAAGATGATCAGCAGCACCAGCAGCACGTCGATCATCGGTGTGACGTTGATGTCCGCGCTGAGTCCGCTGCCCGAGCCGCCGCTTCCCATGGCCATCGGTCAGTGCTCCTTTTTGGCCGAGCGCTCCTGCTCGGCAATGGCGCCGACCACGCGCACCCCAGCCTTGCGGGCGATCTCGAGTGCCTGTTGCACACGCGAGTACTCGATCCCCTCGTCCGCTTTGAGATACAGGATTTTGTCGACGGTCCGGCTGGCATACAGATTCGTGAGCTGGCTCGTCAAATCGTCGTCACTGATGTAGCGCGGCCCCGTGTACTTTCCGGTGCGCGGATCGGTGATGTCGAGATAGAACTTTCCATCGCGATCGATACCCAGCCGGACTTCGCCGGGGTTTTCTTCGCGCGAATCGGGATTCTTGGCGCGCGGGATCGTCGCCTGGAAACCGGCGGTGATCGCGGGCGTCACGATCATGAAGATGATCAACAGCACCAGCATCACGTCGATCATCGGCGTGACGTTGATGTTCGCCGCGACCACGCCTTCCGTTTTCTTGCCGCCACCCATCGCCATGGTGCGTTATCCCTTGATCGGGCCGCTGGTCTGCGACGCCTTCTGCGTCTGGAATTCCTTGGTAAAGATCGATCGCCCGAACTCGCTGCCGACGCTCTTGATGAGGTAGTCGATCAGCTCCTTCGACGTGTACGTCATCTCCACCGTGAGGAAGTCGATCTTGGTGGCGAAGTAGTTATAGAGCCACACCGCCGGAATCGCGACCAGCAGACCGAATGCCGTGGTGATGAGCGCCTCTGCGACGCCGCCGGTGATCGCGGCGAGCGAGCCCGAGCCGCCCGACGCCGACATGCCTTGGAACGCCGTCACGATACCCATCGTGGTGCCGAGCAGTCCGACGAACGGCGCGGTCGCGCCCGTCGTCGCGAGAATCCCGAGGCCGCGCTTCAGCTCGGCGGTGATGATCAGCATCTGACGCTCGACCGCCCGCTCCGCCGAGTTGATGTCGGCCGCGGTGATCGTCGCGCGGTCACGCAGGAGCGGCTTCACCTCGGCCAGCGCCTCGCCCAGCACGCGGGCCACGTGACTCTTCTTGTTCTTCTCGGCCAGCGCGATCGCGCCGTCGAGCTGCTCTTCCTGCAAGTAGCGCGAGAACTCCGGTGCAAACTTACGCGTCTCTTTCTGCGACTTGCGGAGGTAGAGGAACTTCGAAATGCTCACCGCCCACGACCAGGCCGACATGATGAACATGACGACCACGATGCCCTTGGCGAATAGGCCCATCGATGCCCATAGATCAGCGTAACTCATCGTGTCTCCCTTATCTCTTGATCGTGAAGTCGATCGGCAAATTCACCAATACGCGAACCGCCCGACCATGCACACGCGCGGGGCGGAACAGCGCTTTCAGCACCATGTTTTTCGCCGACTGGTCGAATCCCGGGTTCGGGCTTTGAATCACCTTGACCGACGGCGGCTCAGCGCGCCCCGACGTGTCGATGATCGCCTGGACGAGCACGCGCCCCTGCACGCCCGCCTGGCGCAGCAGGTCCGGATACTGCAGCGGCGGATGCGTCAGCAGCTCTGGCCGCTCTTCCACCACGGATTCCATGAACACCTGGTCGGATGACGGCACGACGCCCGTCCCGATACCGCCCTCGACGCCCGTGCCCGAGTAATCTTTGGGGTCGAAGTGCTCCTGCAGGTTGATCGGCGGAATGTTCGTCGGAATGTCGGTCGGCGCGACGACGGTCTGGAAACCCTTGAGCTGGGGCACGTCGACGATCGGAGGCTGCTCCTCCGGCTTCTTCTGCTCTTCCTGATTGAGGAAGACCATTGCCGTGTCGATCGTCTCTTCTTCCTTCTTTTGCCCCGCGCTCAACGTCGCGACGACCGCGGCGAGCACAATCGCGCTGTGCCCGATGAGGGATACAGCGCCGAGACCGAACGCACCCTTCTTGTTGGGTTTGCGATTGGACTCGATCAGGTTGTTGAACACCGCCGTCTCCTCCGGACTGGGGGATTGTTTCGCTATGTAATAGTACCCGCCACAACTTGCCCGCTAGTAGGGCGAAGATTACAAAACGATGACAGCCGGATGAACCTTTGCTCGCGCCATTATCGCGCACGTCCCGTGCCGCGCTGGATGGCGAATTCATAAGGAATTCGCACTCGCATCCGTATTGGCCTTCCGCCAACCATAGCGGGCCGAAAGAGTGTCGCGAGCAACGCGTGCCGCGCCGGTGCAACAAATCCGGGATTAGTCGCTGTCACTACTTGGATGGATGTCGCCAACACTCGTCCCGTCGTGTCCACGACTGCCTCGAGGATCACCCGGCCCTCCACACCGGCCTGGCGGAGAAGGTCCGGGTACACCGGTAGCGGACCCGTCAGCACTTCTGCCCGCTGCTCCAGGGGAGCGTCACCGTCGAGGTGAAACGGACCCGCGCCGGCGCTGTCAGTCCGACTGGACAGGGTCGAGAAGGGTTGAATCAGCGTTCCTGTCTGGGGCAGCGACAGCGAAGTCGAAATGGCACCGATGACGGGCGGGGGACCGATGGTGACCGGCCCGGGAATCCCCGCCCCCGCGTCGGTCTCCGAAGGCGGCACGTTCACGAAGACGACGGAGTCGATCTTGGGATCATGTTGATCCGATCGCGCGCTGTTCGTCGTACCAAGAAACACCGCTGCGCCAAGGGCGACGTGAGCGGTGATCGAGACTGCCGAGCTGAAGGATTTCATCTGGTGTCTGACTGAGTGATACAGTCGCCCAATGACTCGGTCCGTGCAGCTGTATTACGGAATGGTGACAACCGGATGTGGATCTACCCGCGCGGCAGCCCCACCGTAAACGTCGTCCCCCGCCCCGGCCGGCTCTGCACGTCGATGGTGCCGCCGTGGGCTTCAGCGATCCACTTGCAGATCGCGAGGCCGAGACCCGTGCCGGGACGCTTGCTGGTGCGGGTGCGGGCGGAGTCGGCGCGCCAGAAGCGATCGAAAACGTGCGGCAGGTCGCCGGGCGCGATGCCGATGCCCGTGTCGGCCACGCTGAATACCGCGCGACCGTCGTTGCTGCCCAGCTCGACTGAGACCTGACCACCGGGCGGTGTGTACTTCACCGCGTTCTCAATGAGGTTGAGCGCGAGCTGGCGCACGCGGCTGCGGTCCACCGACACCACGACCGGCTCGGCGGGCATTTTGATCTCCATGCCGACGCCGGCGTGCTCCGCCAGGAGCTCACCCGTCTCGCCCGCCTCGGCGAGAATATCGCGCAGATCGACCGACTCGCGGTGCAGCTCCGCGCGGCCTTCGTCAGCCCGGGCGAGCGTGAGGAGCGAGTCGAGCAGCTCCGTCATCCGGTTCACTTCCTGCAGGGTCTCTTCGAGCGGGGCCAGCGTTTCGGGTGGCACGTCGGGACGCGTGATCGCGCGCTCAACGCCTGCGCGAACCACGGTCAACGGCGTCTTCAGCTCGTGGCTCGCGTCCGCCGTGAAGCGCCGCAGCGCCGCGAAGTTGCGCTCGAGGCGGGTCATCATCTGGTTCAACGTCTCGGCCAGGCGGCTCAGCTCGTCCCGCGCCAAGGGCACCGCGAGGCGCCGGTGCAGGCTGCGCCCGTCCGTGATTTCCCGGACTTCCGTGATCATGCGGTCTACCGGCTCGAGCGCCCGCCCCGCGATCCAGCCGCCCACGAGGATGGCCGGGACGACGCCCACGAAGAACGCGATCACGATCGTCTGGAGCAGTTGCTCCAGCTGCAGCTCCGCCGAGCGCGTGTTGGCGCCGGCGAAGATCGCGCCAAACTGGTCACCCGCATCGGGGACCGCGCGGACGATGTAATGCAGCGTGGGGCCATTGGGCTCGATGCGAAACCGTCCCGGCACATGCGACCCCGACAGCAGCGCGGCCTGTGTAACTCCATTGAGCTGCTCGAACTCCGCGAAGGTCAGGGCGCGGGCGTCGGGCGAGGCAAACAGCAACCGGCCGTCGCGGTTCGTCACCAGCAGGTAATCGGGGACGACTTCCAGCACGGCGGCCACTTCCGAGGTCAGCACCGGCCTGCCGACGGTGTCCTTTTCGACCAGGATGCCGCGCGCGTGATAACTCTCCGCGAGAATCCCGGCGGTGAGATCGGCTTCGGATTGAATGCGGCGGTCGAGATCCTGGTAGGTGGCGCGGCGTCGCCCGAAGTACAGCACGATCGCAAACACCGCGATGGTGAGGATGAGCGCGGTGGCGTACCACACCGTCATCCGCCCCCGAATGCTCTCCACGGCTACGCGCGCACCACGTATCCCACGCCGCGCACTGTGTGGATCAACTTCGGCTCTTTGACCTGATCGATTTTCTTGCGCAGCCGCGTGATGACGACGTCAACGATGTTGGTCCCGGGATCGAAGTGATAGTCCCAGGCGTATTCGGTGATCAGCGTTCGCGACATCACGCGTCCTTGATGCCGCATCAGGTATTCGAGCACGGCGTATTCCTTCGGTGTCAGCTCGATGCGCTTGCCGTCGCGCGTCACCTCGCGGCTTCCCGTGTCGAGCGCGAGCCCGTTCACCTTCAGCATCGGCGGCGCAATCGCTTTGGGACGGCGCCCCAACGCCTCGACGCGCGCCAGGAGCTCCTCGAACGCAAACGGTTTGGTGACGTAGTCGTCGGCGCCCATTCGCAGCGCTTGCACCTTGAAGTCCACCGAGTCCTGCGCAGTCAGGACCAGCACGGGCAGGCCGTTGCCGCGATCGCGCAGCGTGCGCAGCACGTCGATACCCGACAGTTTGGGCAGACGGAGGTCGAGGACCATGATGTCGTAGTTCGCACCCCGGCCGCTCGCGCGGCGTAACCCTTCGTCGCCGTCGCCGACGAGCTCTACGTGGTAGCCGGCTTCATCGAGCCCGCGGCGCACGTAGTCGCCCACGGTCTTGTCGTCCTCAACAACCAGGATTTTCATCCGACCGGAAGGAATACCTTGAAGTTGGTGCCGACCCCCATCTGCGACTCCACCTCGATCCGGCCCCGGTGCTCCTCCACGATGCCGTAGGCCACCGACAGTCCCAACCCCGTGCCGCGTCCCTGCGGCTTGGTGGTAAAGAACGGCTCGAAGATTTTCGGCAGGTCTTCCTGCCGGATTCCCGTGCCGGTATCGATGAACTCGGCCATGATTTCGTCGCTGCGCAGCGGATTCTTCCGCGTCCGCACCGTCAGCACGCCGCGCGAGTTCATGGCGTCCATCGCGTTGAGCATCAGCGCCATGAAGCATTGCACCAGCCGCTCGGCGTCGGCGGGAAACTGGGGAAGGGCCTGCTCGAGCTGACGTTCGATCGCGAGCCACTTGAACCGCTCATGGTGCTTGAGCAGGAACAGCGTCTGCTCGATGATCGCATTGATGTCCGAGGCCGTCTTGTGGCCGCTCTGCTTGGGTCGAGAGAAATCGAGCAGGCCTTCGACGATGCGCCGGCAGCGCTGTACCTCCGTGTCGATGATGTGGAGGTACTCCTCCGTCGACTGGCGCTCCGGGACGGCCAGATCGGCGAGCCGAAGGGTGAGCGCCTCGCTGCAGGCGAGGATCGTGGCGAGCGGATTGTTGATCTCGTGCATGACGCCCGCCGCGAGCTGACCCACCGCCGCGAGCTTCTCGCTCTGCGCCAGCCGCTGCTGCGCCTGCCGCCAGGCCGTCACGTCTTCGCCGATCGTGATGACATGCGAGATGTCCTCGTCGTCCAGCCGCATGGGGATCTTCGTGATCCGATAGTGCCGCGCCTCACCCGTCGCCTGCGAGTCCATTTCAACGGTTTGGATTTCGCCGGTTTTGAACACGCGATCGAACTCGAGCTTCAGCAGGTCGCGCGGCTGGCGGTCCAGCACCTCGAACACGTCACGTCCCAGCGCGTCCTCGCGCGACACACCCTGCGTGCCTGCCTCACGCTTGCGATTCCACGCCCGGATGCGGTACTCCCGGTCGATGACGTACAGTCCGACCGGCAGCGAGTCGATGATCCGCGCGGCGAAATTGCGCTGTGACTCGAGCTCCTGGGTCCGCAGCGCCACCTCCGAGGCGAGGTCCTGCGAGAGCTCGTCGGCCGCCAGCACCGGCGCCAGCATCTGCGTCACGACCACCAGGACGTCGTGCGCCATCCGCTCGGTGCCGCCGGGGGGGATGATGACCTCGAAGCAGCCCAGGGGTTCATAGCGATGGACCACGGGAAGACGCAGGAGCGTGCCACCGGCGACCGTCTCACGATGGAGGCCTTCATTCACCCAGCGCTCGACCTCGGTCTTGAAACCGGGGAGCTGCGTTTCGTCTTCGGAACTGGAGATGGGGATGTACCGGGTTCCATCGGATGAGCGCAGCCAGAGCCGGCACCGCCGCAGGGCAAGCCCGCGGCGGAGCACGCCGACCACGCCGGGCAATCCACCGCCTTCGGGTGCGGGCCGGTCTGCGGCCAGCACTCTGGCGACTTCAGCAAGAACCTCGAGGCCGGGATGGTCCGAGGTCAGCGTCGGCGCGACCATACGGTCGCTAACCTAGGGATGACGCTCCTTACGCGCCAGCGGCGCTTCACCACGGAGCGACACCATCCCACGCAGCATGGCCTTTCCGGCGCTAAAGAAGGCGGTGGGGCCGAGCACGATGGCGAAATGCGGCGAGTCGCCGGTGCCCATACTGAGCGCGGGCAGCAAGGACACGCCGACCCATTGCGAGCCCAACGACATTGGAGACTTTGCCGCGCTATAGCCGCTCAGCTCGAGGGTCAGGTCGAAACCGATTCCGGTGCCGGGCTCTTCATCGCCAAACGTCGCAATCGACTTCATGCGCGTCCGTGCGGATAATGCCGCTCCGAACACCACACCTTGGCTTCCGCCGAGCATCGCGCCTTCGTCGATGAAAGTCCCTCCGCGGGCCGCGACGCCGAGGGCGGCGAGCCCACGCTTCGGGCGGTGTACGTATCCGACCTCCCCCATCTCCATCGTCCAGTTCGTGCCGAGGGTGGCGAGAATGCCAAAGCCGATCGCGTGCGGCCGGAACTTGTTCGGCTTCGGAAGGGAAGTCGTTTGCGCCGCGAGTGCTGTACCTGCCGCTACCACCGCCACCAGCATGAGCCCCATGGTCCGTCGCACGTTCGTCTCCCGGCTGGTGCGGCAAACCGTTGCTGCGAAATGCAGCACACGGCGGCCGCATCGGCGATCCGCTTGCCACACTTTCCGACCTGGAGGACGTCAGCGTGGGGAACCGTCACGGGCAGCTGTTCGCAACTTCCAAGCCAGCGGCTACAGCCTCGCGTCTGCGCCGGTGAAGCGCACACCGGCCATTACCGAGCGGCTGGCTATGAGGCACACGAGGAAAAGCGGCAGACTGACAAGCACCGCCGCAGCCATCTGATACGGCACGTTGGCCGCGTAGTCACCGTGGAGGCGCGCGAGCGCCACCTCCGCGACCTCCATCCTGGCTGAGCGAGTCACCATTAAGGGCCAGAGGAAGTTGCGCCACTGATCCATGAACGCGAGCACAGCGAGCGCCGTCACGGCGGGGCGCGCGAGTGGAAGCGTGACCTGCCAGAAGAGCGTCCACTCCCCTGCTCCATCGAGCCGGGCGGCGTCCTCGATGTCGCGGGGCTGCATCAGAAATGCGTGCCGCATGAACAGAATGCCCCAGACGGACACGAGCTCCGTCGAGATGAGCCCAGGAAAGGTGTCGATCCATCCGAGCGCTTCGATCATGAGGTAGCGGGGGATCACGAGGAAAATGGTCGGCAGTATCAACGCGAGCGTCATCAGTCTGAACGTGCCGTCACGTCCGGGAAACTTTAGGCGGACGAATGCATACCCTGCGGCGGCGCTCGTGAGCACCTGGCCGATCATGACACAGCCGGCGAGCACCGCGGTGTTGAGCAGGACACGGTTGAACGGCAGTGCCGCGATCGCGGCGGCGTAGTTGGCAGTGGTGGGCGACGTGGGAAAGAGCGGCGGCGGCCAGCGAAGCAGCTCCGACTCTCCCATGAAGGATACCGACACCATATAGAGGAAGGGCGCGATCATAACGATCGCCGCGCCCACGAGGAGCGTCTTACGCACGGCGCGCCTCCCTGCGCAGGACTTGCAGCTGCGGCCAGCGGAACAGGAGCAGGATCACCGCGAGGATGAGCGCGAGTGCGCTCGTCATTCCCCAGGCCTGCGCGCCGACGGCGGTCCGGTAGATGCGATGGACGGCAACATCCGTCGCATGCAGCGGGAAGGGCCCGCCCTGCGTGAGCACGGCGACGAGCGTAAACATCTGCAGCGCTCCGAGCACGCCGGTGAGGGACACGAGCCACGTCACAGGCCGGAGCATCGGCAGCGTCACGCGCCGGAAGGTTTGCCACGCGCTCGCCCCGTCCACGCGCGCCGCATCGAAGCAGGACTGCGGAATGCTCTGCAGGCCCGCAAGAAAGACCAGCATCTGGCCGCCCGCGTGGACCCAGAGCGACATCAGCATCAACGCAGCCAGTGCCGTGCGGGGATTGCTCAACCAATCGGCACGACCCAGCCCCAGCGAGCCCGCGCGATAGATCGCCTGCCACAGCAATGCCACCGCGACGACCGATGCGACATAGGGCAGCAAGAATGCAGCCCGCAGCAGCCGGCCGCTCCAGTGCGCGCGGTAGCGGTGGATTGCCACCGCGGCCGCGAGCGCCAGACCGATGGAGACCGGGACGTAGAGTGCGTACGTCGCGCTGTTGAGGAACGCGTTCCATGTCAGCGGATCGCGCGCCAGCGCGGGGAAGTTCGCGAGAGTCGCGAGATAAAGTGCGTACAGAGCCGGACCAGCCGTAAAGAGCACGAGGTGCACGGTCGCGGGGGCCAGGAATCCCCACGCGATCGCCGTTTCACGCCGGCGCCGCACCGGCGTTCGCTCCGCCCACCGCAGTCCGATGATCGCGAACGGTCCCAGCAGCGCGGCCGGCAGCAACCCGATCAGCCAGCGCGGCGCTTCGATTTCGGCCGGCGCGGAGCGCAGCTCGATCCAGCGCTGGGGGCCGATGAGCACCGCGACGACGGCGCGGCGCTCACCGTCGACCCGGACACGGCGCGCCGCCGATTCGCCCGGCTCACCAGCCAGGATCTCACCATCCCGGACGATCCCTGCGAGGTCGGGGATCGGGTTCCGCGCGCGCGGCGGCGGCAGGCGTTTGGCGGCTTCCTGCAGCAGACGCCGCGTGTCGAACAACCAGCGGTCGGTGCTCTGACGGGCGGCGGCACGGACGTCCACGTAGGAAGCCACGGCGAGCAGGAGCGCAGCGCCGACGTAGCCCCCGCGCCTGAGCGAGTGTTGGCGAAACGCGATGACGCTGGCGGCGGCGACCGCGATGACCGCCGCCGGAAATGAGAAACCAAAGCCGCCCGGAAGCGGACCGTGCGGCATGGAGCGCGGCTGAACGGCGACGGCGCCTACGACGTCCTGCCCATCGCGGTCCGTGAGCGGCACGAGTGCAGTACCGTCCCGCCAATGCCCACCTGTTGCGGCAAGATTCGACAGCTCGTCCGGCGACAACGCCGCCGCGGTCGCCGCAACCAGTGGCGCCGTGCCGGAATAGACCTCGACGTTCGACGACCAGCCCGGGAGCGTTTCGAGCGCATGGGCCTGGGTGAGCAGCGACGGAAGATCGTAGCTGCGAGCCGGGGACGTTGGCGGGGGTGCTGCCGGCAGCGGCGCCGGAACCCGCCGTCCTCGGGTACGACTCCGAGGCGGCGCTGGTGGTGGGGGGGGTGGGGGAGGTGGAGGAGTCACCGTCGCGATGTACGCGGCGGTCGTGTGCGCGATCCGGAACGCAAATGCCCGCTCGTAATGACGCTGCGCCACCCGGACGACGCCGAGCGTGAGCGCGGCCGCGATGGCGGCGGCCCCCGCGGCGCCAGCCGCCCAGGCCCGAGGCGCGAGTGCACTCATCCGAGCGGCGCTCCGGCGCTGTCGAACAAGTACAGGCGGCGCCGGTCCACCTTCACGCCGACCTGGGTTCCCACACGCACGTCCGCAAAGCCCGGGACACGAGCGACCAGCGGCTGGCCGCCGGCATTCAGATGAATGAGTGTCTCGCTGCCCAGCGGCTCCACGACGAGCACATCGGCATTGCCGACGCCCTTGTCCACGGCACACAGCCCCACGTATTCCGGTCGGATGCCGACCTGCAGCTCGCCTTCGTACGTCGTCAGCTCGATCGGAATCGCGAGACTGCCCGCCTCGATGACTCGCCCCCCGTCCGCCTTCTCCCCCGTCCCCCGTCCCTTCCCCTGCAACACGTTCATTCCCGGGGTGCCGATGAACCGGGCGACGTGCACGTCCGCGGGGCGCTGGTAGACCTCTGCCGGCGTTCCGGTCTGTCGCAACCGCCCTTCATGCAGGACGGCGATGCGCTGACCCATCGTCATCGCTTCCGTCTGATCGTGAGTCACATAGATCATCGTCGCACCGAGGGCGCGATGCAGCGCGAGCAGCTCACCGCGCAGCTCGATGCGCAGCTGCGCGTCCAGCCGCGACAGTGGCTCATCCAGGAGAAACAGCTGCGGCCCGCGCACCATGGCGCGCCCCAGCGCTGCGCGCTGCCGCTCGCCTTCCGAGATCTGTCCGGGCCGGCGCTCGAGCACTCGCTCGAGGTGCAGACGCGTCGCCGCCTCGAGCACGCGGCGCGTGATCTGCGTGCGCGCGACGCCGCGCAGCTCGAGGGGGAACGCAATGTTGTCCCGGACCGTGAGATGGGGATAGAGCGCGGGCGACTGAAACACCATCGCGACATCACGGGCAGCGGGCGGCTCGTTGGTGACGACGCGCTCGCCGATCACCACTTCGCCCGTCGTCACCTCCTCGAGCCCGGCGATGCAGCGCAGGATCGTGGTCTTCCCCGAGCCCGACGGGCCGAGAAGCACGAGCAGCTCGCCGTCGCGCACCTCGAGATCCAGGTGATGAAGCGCCTGAACGCCGCCGTCGTAGACCTTGCTCAGCCGGCGGAGAGTGACCGACGCCATTGTTTACGCGTTCAGACCGATAGGAAAGCCCGCGCCAAGGCGTAGGCAATTGCCCACACGACGAATCCCGTCACGATGACGCCGGGAATCTTCTCGATGGGCTTGGTGCTGGTGCCGGTCGTGGCGGTGAGGGCGTTGATCTCGAGCAGGCCGACCAGCACGAGGATCCCGGCCCAGTATGCCAGGTGATTGCCGCCGCCAGGGAGCGGATAGTGAGTCGCCGCGCCCATGAAAAACAGCATGGGGACGGAGAACACGACGTTGGTGCGTGACGCGAGCAAGGCCCGTCGCGCGGCGGCCGGGGCGGCGGCATTGGCCTGCCCACCCGACGCCGCTGCCCGGGCGGAAGCAATCACGACCTTCTGATTGCGCCAAATCACCCCCCAGACGTTGATCAGCATCACCGTGCCAAACACGGCGCCGGTGAGAATCGTGATCGTCCAGGGATCGGATCCGTTCAACGATCCGCCGACGCGTTTCCCAATGATCGCCGCTCCACTGAGAAACGTGAGCAGCGCGGACCAGCGGAACCATGCCAGCGCGCGCGGCACGAGCTTTTGCGTCGCCGCGCTCTTGGTGGCAGGATCCGCCTCGGCCATGAACGGCCCCTGCACGAAGTTGAAGTAATACAGCAGACCGATCCACGTAATACCGGCGAGGAAGTGCACCCAGCGCAGCAGGAACTCCGCCACGAGCGCCTCCGGAGGTAGGAGAGGTCAGCACGTCCGCGCAGCCAACATACGATGGGAACTGGGCTGCGCAATGCGGGGTTTGAGAACGACACTTTACAGGATGAGCGCGATGGCTCCGACGATCACGGAAACCCGACACGTCCTCCCTCCGCTGCCGTACGATTTCGCGGCGCTCGAACCGCACATCGATGCGCAGACGATGCAGATCCACCATGGCAAGCATCACCAGGCCTACATCACCAATCTCAACAACGCGCTGAACAAACATCCAGAGCTGCTCGACAAGAGCATCGAGGAGCTGTTGCGCGGCATTAACTCGATTCCCGACGACATCCGCACGGCGGTGCGCAATCACGGCGGCGGCCACCACAATCATTCGCTGTTCTGGACGATCATGGCGCCCGCGGCCAAGGGCGGCGGTGGCGAGCCGAGCGGCGCGCTGGCAGACGCGATCAAGAGAACGTTCGGCGAGTTCGCGAAATTCAAGGAGCTCTTCTCGAACGCGGCGGCCGCGCAATTCGGCAGCGGCTGGGCATGGCTCACTGTCGCGAACGGCAAGCTCGAGGTCGCGGGTAGGCCGAATCAGGACAGTCCCCTCATGGACAACAAGATCCCGGTTCTGGGGGTCGATGTGTGGGAGCACGCCTACTACCTGAAATACCAGAACCGCCGGCCCGATTACGTGACGGCGTGGTGGAACGTGGTGAATTGGGAGGAAGTCGGACGGCGCTACGCCGCTGCGTTATAGCCGTTCCGCCGCGCAAATCCGGGTGACCGTCCGCAGCAGCACCTCGAGGTCGATGGGCTTCGTCAAAACCTCCTCGACCTCGAGATGCGCGCCAGACCATTCGCGCGTCGCCGCCGACAGAATCACGACGGGAATCCCCTGCAGTCGCGGATTGCTCCGCATCCCGGCCAGAAACTGCTTGCCGTCCATCACTGGCATCTTGTAGTCGAGCAGGATCAAATCGGGCGGATCGATCTTGTCGAGCAGGTGCAACGCATGCTGACCCTCGCGCGCTGTGTGCACGAGAAAGCCCGTTTCCGTCAGCAATTCACGGAGCATCAGGCGGATATCGGCGTCGTCGTCGATGACCAGTATCGAACGCATCTGTGACGCTAATACAGCACAGCCGCTCGGGTTAGTTCCGTTGGATGTAGATCGTTGGGCTGAGACGGCCATCACAGCAGATGAGCAGGGCCTTTGAGCACGAGCCCGAGGGGCGAGCGCCCTACGGCGAGCGCACCATCACCGTGTCAACGCGAGTCTGCCTTGCCCCAGCCCCGCTTCCGCGGAGTGCCGCGTGAATCGCCGCGGGACCTTCGCAAATGCGAGCAACCAGACTCAGCAACCGGTCGAGGTCGACCGGCTTGGACAGCACGTCCACGGCATCGAGCCGCGCCGGCGACCATTGCCGCGACCATGCCGATAACACGACGACCGGGATCGGACGGATTCTGGGATTCCAGCGCTTGCGCTCGAGGAATTGGCTGCCGTTCATGCCGGGCATCAGATAGTCGAGCAGAATGAGGTCCGGCGTCTCCAGTCGCGCCAGCACCTGAAGTGCGTGGCGGCCATCGCGGGCGCAGTGCGCCAGGTAGCCGTGTTGTGTGAGGAACTCGCCCAGCAGGGCCCGAACGTCAGCGTCATCGTCGACTAAGAGGATGGATTTCGCCACAGGCGAAAAATAACGTCACATCCCGACACATTGTCTCGCCTAGACGTTAGAGATTAGTCTCGCTCGCCTGATGTAGCCCGCGCGCATTCATTCGTCGAGTGGTGAGGCTGAGATCGCCGCGTTGCCTTCGTCGTCGTAGGCGACCGTCACGCGCCACGGCCGGCAGCAGACCTGGCAGTCTTCCACGTAGTCCTGATAGTTGCCGCCTCCTGCATCGATGCCGATTTCATTCGGCTCGCCACAATACGGACAGACTACGATCGCATCGGTGTCCGCGGTGCCGTCGCCGAGCGGGAAGTCCTCGTCGAGATCGTCGTCGGCGAAGTCCACCATCAGTCGCCCCACCCCATCTTCCGGCGGAGCGACGTCACGTGCGCGGTGTGATGACGCCCATGCCAGGCGTAGAGCGCGAGGATCGTGTCGAGCGACGGGGTCCCCCATTCCGGATGCTGGATGGTGCGCGTGAAATCGGACGCCCGCATGTTGCGCAGCAGGGTGACCCAGCGCTGATGCAGCGCGGTAAGCAGATCGAGCGACATGGCGATCGGCGCACGCATCTCCGGCGTTTGGGCCCAGGTTTTCTCCTCGTAGGTCTTGATGGCCGGATTCTGCTCGGTCAGGCCCCATTTGAACCGGATGTAGGCGTTCATATGGCTATCCGGCACATGATGCGCGACTTGCCGGACGGTCCAGCCGCCCTCCCGGTACGGCGTGTCGAGCTGCGCATCGTTCAGCCCGGCGACCGCTCTGCGGAAATTCTCCGGAGCCGCGGCGATCTGCTCGATGCAGGCGGCTCGCTCCGAATCCGACAGCGTGTTGCTCGGCGGACGCGAGAACTTACCGATCGGATAGCGTTCGTCGGTCATTGATCGACCTTCCACGATGTCGTCAGCTCGGTCGTGCCCCACTTGATGCGCAGCGTGCCGCCCAGGTTCGCGTAGCCGGTTGTCGGGTCGGGCGAATCCGGCACCAGATAAATGGATAAGGACGGCTCCACTTCCGCCATCGTTCGACTCGTCAGCGCGATACGCCCGACATCTTTCGTCGCATCGCGATCGGTACCCCACTGTCCCGTGCCGCGATTCACGATGAGCGCATAACCCGTGCGGCCGTACAGGACGAACAGCGAGTAGTCGCCACGCGGGAGCTTCATGTCTCCCAGAGAAATGTCGACATCGCTGTGCAAGGTCGTCGCCATGTTGGCGCCGAAGCGCCATACCGTGTCGAGCGGGATCAGGCCGCCTTCGACCTTGCGACCGCGCGCATGCGGTTGTCCGTAGGAGATCGCGATGCGCGACGGACCGGAGAGGCTGGCGTCTTCCTCGAACCAGCGATTCCCGATACGGCGGGCATTCAGATGAACTTCGACCGATGCCTGGCTGCTGGCGGCAATGCGCAGCGGCGTGGCGGGCTGTTGTTGTTGCGCCAGCGCGAGGAACGGGAGTAGCAGTCCAGCGAGCATGACCTCTCCGGGGCGTGAGCGAGGGAGAAAAAGATGGAATCAGTTTCGCGATGCTGCCAGCCGCCCCAGCAGGCGCAGATAGGCGCGGAGATCGCCCACATCGAACCGCCCGTTCCGATTGCCGATCTGATCGAGCAATTGCGCGTTCTGCGGCGAGAGCGCGGGCCCGCCCAGGAGCGCATTCTGGGCATCCTCCACGCTGACGCTCCCCGGCGCCACGACCATGGTGACGCGGGCAAATCCGTATCGCGCGCCGCTGTGTGCCCGCACCCCAACCGTGTACCACCCGGCCACGCGGGGCGATCCCGCAAGCGCCCCGGTGGCTTCGCCCAGGACGACGCCGGGCGGCAGCGCCCCGCTCACGACACTCCATTGCGTTGCGGCAGGGGCAGCTTCCAGCTGGAGCTGCGCGGAGTACGGTTCCCCGACTTCCGCCGAATCGTTGCCCGCAAACGAGACGCGGAGCAGATCGGGTAAGCGGACGCCCGGAGCGCGCACGCCGCTCGGGTTCAACTCGACAAATCCGAGACTCGCATCCTGAGCCAGCAGCCGGCCATTGGGATTCCCCGCACGGTCGAACGCGAACAAGACCTGGCCCTCGCCGTCGCCGGACCACGCGAGGGGAAGATGCGCGAAGGTATCCGCGACGAGCGCCATCCCGGGATCATACAGCGACAGCCGGCGATTCCACCCGCTGCCTTTGACCACGTAGACATACCCGTCGCGGTCGAACAGAATCTGATGGAGCTCTTCGCGCACCGGCGCGATCACGCGTCGCACGGTGTGATCCACGAGCCGGAACACGCCGCTGGCCCCGCTGGCATACAGGTCGCCGGCAGGCGAGAGCGCGATCGCTTCCAGGTAGAGTCCCGAGACGTTCACCGAATCGAGCGGATCGCCGAGCGGACTCAGCCGCCACACGTACATGGAGTCGGTGGTGATCCGATTCGCGACTCTGGCCGCAGGCCCGATCCACACGTCACCGTCCCGTCCGACGGCGACGTTCAGCCGCGAGGGATAGAAGTCCCCGCTCGTGAAGACGGTGCTCGCGCCACTGTCGATCGCGATGCGCCAGATAAACGAGCGGATCTGATCATCGACGCGCAGGCCGCCGGGCACGAGCACGTGGGCCGATCGGTCCAGGGTATACGGCGCGCCATAGGGCCCGTCGTACTCCGAGGGCGCGAGCTGCTGCGCCAGGACGGTGACCGACCCGTCGGGCGAGAGGCGCGTGACCGCGCCTTGCGCGCTGTATCCCCACAGGTCATTGGCGTCGCCGGCCCCGGGCCGAGCGAGTCCCGCGGCGGAATTCCGAAACACCGGCGTCGTGGGATCGCCGGGGCCGACGGGTTCCGGCTGGGTCGAGAGACCGATGCGGTACGCGAAGTCGGTTGCACCATCGGTGGCGCTGGGATCGTCCTGATCGAACACGCTCAGCTGGATGTAGTAGCGCCCCGCACGCAGCACGGGCAGATCGACCGTCGTTCCTTCGATATCCAGCAGCTGACCGAGCTCGGCGCCGCCGCTGTCGAATACGACGACTTCCACGCGCCAGTTGGCGGCGCTGCGATCCACAGTCAGCCGGATCGCGCCCGGAAGATTGATCGCGAACAGATCGCGGTCGTACAGGTGACCGATGACGCCGACCAGCGTATCGGCCGCCGCCGTCGGCGTCGCGGTGGCGAACGAATCGTTGGGCTCGCGCTCGTTCACGTGCTGCGACCAGCCCGGGACGGGAAGCGCCGCCCCGCAGAGCAACGAGAGCAGCGCGGCCGAAGGGAACCTCACGGCGCTGCCGGTGCGATGGTCAGACCATAACCCGTGAGCGCGTCGCGGAGCGTGTCCGTCCGTTGCGCGACTTGCTCCACGGTTCCGGCGTAGGCCGCCGCGTCATGGGGCACGCTGAGCCGCAGCGTCACGACCGGACCGGCGACCAGATCGCCCACGACGGTGATACGCAATGTGCCTGACCCCGTCGCGCGCGCATACGCCACATACGGGGTGGTCACGACCGACTCGAGGTCGGGTCCCGTGATCGTGAGAATCAGCGCGCCGTCATCGGCGTGAGGCGTAACGAGAGAAACCACGAGCGTGATCGTGGCCGACTGGGTCGCGCTCGGTGGAGGCTCGCCGCAGCCGGCGAGACTGGCCATGGCGGCGAGTGGCAGGCAGAGCTTTGCGAGAGGCTTCACGGTGCTATAGCACCGCAACACTTGCACCAGCGGTTACATGGAGCGGATGGGATTCGAACCCACGACCCCCTGGTTGCAAACCAGGTGCTCTCCCAACTGAGCTACCGCCCCCGGCGAGACCCGCCACGAAAATAGAGACACGACGGATGTTAGGGAATGGTATTGGCGCTCATATCGCGTGGGTCATCAATTCGACTGTGTGGTAGTAACACTCCTGTTGCCGCGCTGCAACACGCCCCGAAGAACGATTGGAACGAATTCGCTTTTCGGGTATACCGCTAGGGGGAGAATAGCGATCATGCGTCCTACGTTGGTCTTGGCCTTCATTTGCGCCGCGCAAACTTGCTGTACGCGCGGCACGCAAGCAGAGCCGCTGCGCCTCGGCACGACGACGACGGTCGATCAATCCGGCGCGCTCGCGCTACTCGACTCACTGCACTCTCCCGTCGCTGTGCGAGTCGTCGTGGGGTCGTCGGGCGCCATTTTGCGTTCGGCGGCAGCCGGAGATCTCGACGTCGTCATTACACACGCCCCGGCGCTCGAGCAGCGTCTGCTGGTCGATCCCGGGCATGCGGCGTTGCGGTGCCCGTTCGTCGCCAGCGCGTTTGCGATTGTCGGCCCAGCCGCTGATGCGGCGCAGGTACGTCAGGCGACGTCGGCGGCCGATGCGTTTCACCGAATCGCCACGCGACGCGCGCTGTTCATCTCGCGCGCCGATTCGTCCGGCACACACCTGAAGGAACTCTCGCTGTGGAAGGCGGCGGGCGTCGGAACGCCTGGAACGCAGGATCACTGGTATGTGGAGGCCGGAGGCGATCAGGCGGCCACGCTCCGCATCGCCGACGAGCGGTCTGCCTATGCGCTGGCCGACCTGCCGACCTTTACGCGACTCGCAGGAGTCGATTTGAAAGTGCTCTTCACTGCCGACAGTGCGCTCGGCAACCCATATACGTTATACGTGATTCGTTCGGCATCGGAGGACAGCGGCAGGGAGGCGACGCGATTCAGCCGGTGGGCGCTCGAGGAGTGGCGCGCGCGGCTGCTCGCCAAACGCCTGCCTGGCGGCGTGACGGCATTTCAGTCGTCGCCCGGTGGATGCGTCGTGCCATCCGTGGTCGCGCGTGCTGAACGGTAGGAGGAGCTATGCAGTTTCCGGAACTGGTCCCTCACGCGGTCGTCACGCTCTCGCGGCGCGGCGTCTCGCTGATCGGTGAACGCGAGGCCCGTCTGCTCGACGCCGTCGAGCGAGTACGCTCGATCAAGGACGCGGCGTCCGAGGCCGGCATCAGCTATCGGACCGCTTGGAGCGCGATTCAGCAAATGGAGCAGGCCCTCGGCCGGCCGATCGTCGTGTCCCGCGCCGGTGGGCCGGGGGGAGGTGCGACGACCCTCACCGACGAGTGCCGGCGTCTCCTCGCGCTGTATCATGACTTGAAGCGCCGTCTCGAGGAGGCGCTGATGCAGGTGTGGCAACAAAGCCCGGAGGCTGCTGCAGAGGCGGGCGACTAGCGCGTCAGCGCCAGCGCGTATCCGCCCGTCAAAGTCCGCAGCTGGTAGTTCGGCATCGCGACGCCCGTGATGGTGCCGTGGTACTGGCTGAGCACGGCAAGATCCTGCACACCGATGGTCAGAATCACCGCGCCGTTAGTGAGCGTCCCGATGAGGGCGAAATTGGTCGACGACCCGCCCAGCGGTTCCTGAAAGAGCCGCAGGCCGGCTCCGGCGGTGACGCGGGTCAGCGGTGCCGGTCCCGCAATTGTGAATTCGATGGCGGAATCGAGCGCGCCGATCGGCGCAGTCAGCCGGACCTGGAGGTCCCCGGGACCGGATGGTCCTCCTGGTGAGCCGTTGTCGCCGCAACTCATGCCGGTCGCGATGAGCGCAACCAGCAGCGTCAGCCCAAGGAGCCGTTTCATCGCCGGCCTCCTTTCCGCTGAGCCGCTTGTAGCATTGCAGGGCTCAACGGCGCACCGGTCGCCTTGACCCACGCCAGAAAGTCGCCGACGTCGAAGCCGCCGTTGTTATTCCCCAGGAAATCGAGATAGCGCACCTGATCGGCCGTGAGTGGCGCGGTAGGGCCCAGTAATTGTGTCACCACGTCAGCCGTGGCGAGTGTCGGCGCCGTGACCGAGAGGCTGAACGCCTTGCTCGCCGTACTGCACGAGACGACGGTGGCGGTGAAATTGAAGGCGCCGGTCTCCTGCGGGTATCCCGAGAGCCTCCCGTTGGATGAAAGGGTGACGCCCGCGGGTAAGCCACCGGCCGTCACGCTCCACGTCATGACGCCTCCTCCGCCGGAGATGCGCAACGTATCGGCGTAGGCGGCGCCCATGACGCCGTTCGGGCGCGCAGGTGCGGAAGTGATCGTCGCCGCGGATCCGAAGTTGGCGACCAGTGTGTAGGGCCGCTGCATGCCAACCGCGAGGATCGAGTCCGTGGTCGTGGAATCGCCGGTCCAGCCGCAGAACCCGAGACTCGTATCGATGGGAGTCAGGGTGACGGTCCGGTTTTCGGGAATAAAGTCGCCCGCCAGGTTGACCGTTGTGTCCGCGGTGACCCGTCCGCCCGTGGTCGACGTCGCAATCAACTTGAAGTCGCGCGTGAGCGTCGCCGTCAGCGTTCCGCCGGAGAGGCTGCCGACGACGGTATGATCCTTCGCCCCTCCGTCAGACCAGGACGCGAAGTGGAACCGCGTCCGCGCATTTCCGGCGAGCTGGTTGTCGGTGAATCCCACCGTATGGCTCGATCCTTCGTCGAGCAGATCGCGAAAGACGTTGTACGGCGATCCGTCGAATTGAATCGTCGCTGACGTGTCACTGCCCTTCGCAGCCGTCAAGGTGCCGAACCGCAACCGGAACGACATCGTCCCATCCGTGACGATTTGCCTGATGGAATCGATCGCGACGCCGGTAAACGATTGGTCGAGATTCTTGAGCGACGCGGGAATGGTCCGATAGATGAACGCGGTGTTCCCGTGCGCCCCGGGGTACGGATCGCCGGCGTCGCCGCGATCCGAGCATCCGTCGACGGGCGCTCCGGA
>Ga0066651_10000121_pt1 | contig 22036 bp, 18 predicted proteins | sample GraSoiAngelo_100_FD_71410 | JGI IMG/M metagenome (GOLD analysis project Ga0066651, IMG submission 71410) | Grasslands soil microbial communities from the Angelo Coastal Reserve, California, USA - 14_0903_02_20cm | ecosystem: Environmental > Terrestrial > Soil > Grasslands | place: USA...
CGTGATCTTCTTTGGACTGCGGCAGCTACGCTGCCGCTCTTTCATAGGTATAAGAAAGCGGCGGCTGAGCCGCCGCAGTCCAAAGCCGCCGCCCCTCACTTCAACGCGAAAGTGTCGAGCTTCGTGCAAGGGCTCGGCGCGCGAGCATCTCCTGCGCGAGATCAAGCGCGTTACCGCGAAGGCGTGAGCCCCTCATCCGGCCTTCGGCCACCTTCTCCCCGCAAGCGGGGCGAAGGGCCACAAATCTCAACGTTCGATGTTTGTTGCCCCTCGCCCCGCTTGCGGGGAGAGGGTGGCGCGAAGCGCCGGGTGAGGGGGCGTGCCTAACGCGTAGTCAGCGCGTCGTAAACCCCGCGCGCGATCGCCGCGATGTCCGCCTCCGCTTTCTCGTCCGGCGTCGTCGACGCCTTCGTGAAAATCGCGAGCACGATGCGGTTGTCGATGATCGCGACGTCGTTCACCGTTCCCGGCATCGTGCCGGTCTTGTGCGCGATCGCGGCGTTCGGGATGCCGGCCTTGATGCGATGCGGTCCCGTTGTCGTCTCGGTCATCCAGTGCATCAGCTTCGCGTGATTCGCAGGCGAGAGTCCGTCGTGTTTCTGCGCGATGGCGGTGAAGAGCGCGAGCATCGCGTCCGGCGTCGTCGTGTCGCGCGGATCGGTCGCGTAGCGCTTCACGCCGCCAGGCTTGCGCAGATCGGCGGCCATCTCGCGCTCCTGACGATCGATGCGGATGCCGCGGACGCCGAGCTCGCGCATGCGCTTCGTCACGGCCTGCGGCGTCACGATGCGCAGCAGTGCGTCGCAGGCCGTGTTGTCGCTCGCCTGCACCATCCATTCGGCGAGGTCCTCGATCGTCATCACGATCGGCTTCCCGTCCGCGCCGTCGCGGAGGGGACTCCATCCCGGCGAGAAATCCTTCGGCTCGATCGTGATCATGCGTTCGAGCTGCTGCGTACGTAGCACCTCGATCGCGATCGGTACCTTGTACACGCTCCCCATCGGGAAGCGCTCCGTGTCGCGGACGGAGATGCGTCTGCCGGTTTGCAAATCGACGGCGGCGACGCCGATCACGGCATCGCTCTTCTGCGGCGGAAGAGGAGAGCGGGCGTCTCGCCCGCCCCCGATGAGCGCAGCGAAAAGAATGGCGAGAATCATCATGGCGGGCGAGATTAGAAAGCGAATGCGGCGAAATCAGGGCGCGCGAAAGGCTTTGTCGTAGCCCGTCATTTCCACGTAGCCGCCGCCGCGCACCGGCGTGCCGCCGAAGCGTCCGCTGACGTCGACCGCGCCTTCCCAATACGTCACGCGCGTCGAGCCGTGCGTCACCAGCTCCTGATCTTCGAGCAGCGGCGTCAGCGTGAGCGCAACGTCGAACGACGGCAGCGCGATCTGCCACCCCATCGGATACGTCGCGCCGCTCTTCGGCGACTTCCATCGCGACGCCGGCGTGATGCGCATCTGCTCGCGCGTGATGTGCACGACGCGGCCGTCGCTCGTGATCAGCGAGCCCGACGACGTCACGTCCGGCGCGCCGCTCTTCGTGCGGATCGCGTACAGCATGATCTCCGTGTCGTTGTCGAGCTGGATCGAAAACCAGTCCCATCCCTGCTGGTTCTCGCGCAGCGCCGAGCTGCCGAACTCGTGGTCCATCCACGCGCGGCCCGTGCACTTCTTTCCGTTGACCGCGCCCGTCACCTCCAGCGCGGTCATCGAGTAGTAATGCGACGCGTATCCCGCGCCGAGCGCCTTCACGCTGATGCCGTTCTCGCCGTGGATCGCCGGCGCCTTCGACGAGCGCAGCGTGAGATCGATCGCATCTTTCCCTTCATTCGCGATCAATCGCCACGACCCGTCGCCATTCGTCATCGCGCGCCACGACTCATTGAACACGTCGAGCTTTCCTTCCGCCGCATTCGCAGTGAACGCCGACGCGCGATTCATCTTCTCGTAAAAACGAAACGCCTTTCCGTCGACGTCGGTGATCGCGAAATGCGCCGGCATCAGATGACGCAGGTCCCATCGCGACTGGGTCTCACCTTGTTGAACACCGACCCGAAAGAACGTGAGCTCGAATCCAAACCGGTGCCCGTCGTCCGTGCGTAGATGCCCCGTGTAGTACCACCATTCGGTTTTGTAGGAGGGGTGGGAGCCGTGGTCGCGGGGAAACTGGTATTCGTAGCCGGGGAGTGCGGATTGGAATTGTGCTGCGAAGGCAGAAGGCAGAAGGCAGAAGGCAGAAATGAGAAGTAACCAGGGAACGCGGCCTGCGCTATTTCTCACTTCTGCTTCTGCCTTCTGCCCTCTGCCTTCATATAATAGCGAGTCCCATGGCTGAGCAACCTCTCGTCGGACGCGCGCGGTTTCGCACGCTCGCTGCCGAGGCGCCGATTCCGATCGAGGCGGACGACTTGCTCGCGCTCGCGCGGCGCTACGCCGATCAGGGGATGTACGACGAGTCGATCCATCTCTACGAGATGGCCGAGAAGCTCAAGCCGGGCTCGGTCGCGCTGCGCATCAATCTCGCGCGCGTGCGCGATCAGAAAAAGGAAGCCGAAGAAACGCGATACGCGGGCGTCAAGCAGGAGATCCTCGGTGATCGCGGGCGCGATGAGATCGACTCTTCGCAGTACGTCGGCCTCGCGCAGTACTACATGGCCAAGGATCAGACCTCGAAGGCCATCGAGCTGCTCGAGATCGCCAAGCTGAAGACGCCGAACAACTATCGCCCCTTCGAGATCCTCGGCCGCCTGTACTACTCGCAGGGCGAATGGGACCTCGCGTACGACGAGATCTCGATGGCGCGCAAGCTCAATCCGTTCGACCGCGGACTCGCCGAGATCGCCGGGCGCATCGAGTTCGAGCTGAAAAACTTCGACCGCTCGCTCGACAACTTCATCGACGCGTTTCTCCTCGCCACCGATCAGAAAGGCCAGTCGACGGAGCCGGTGCGGCGGATGATCAACACGCTCAAGCGCATCCACAGCATCGACACGAAGACGCTCAACGGGCGCATCAAGGAGCGCGTCGAGCAGCTCCAGCTCGCGACCGAGCGGCTGGAGTTCCGCAAGGAGAACCTCTTCCGCCTCGAGAGCCGCAAGGACCTGAAGGAGATCATTCACAAGATCACGCGTGCCGAGGAGAAGCGCGAGGATCTCATCACCATCTCGCATGACTTGAGGAAGCTGACCGTCTTCCAGCACATGAAAGACGAGCAGATCTTCCGCCTCTCGCGCTTCGCGCGCGTCGAGGGGTACACGCACGAAGATTACGTCTTTCACTCCGAAGACCGGTCGATGGACTTCTACGTCGTCAAAGAGGGAAAGATCGACATCCGCAAGGACACGCCCTTCGGCCCGCAGATCCTCGGCACGCTGCAGGCCGATCACATCTTCGGCGAGATGAACTTCATCGACCGCACGCATCGCTCCAGCGACGCCGTGGCGACCGAGTCGTCGGCCTGCTACACCTTCTCGTTCAGCGCGCTCGATCAGCTGATGGATGAGGACAAGGAGCTTGCCGTCGGATTGCACTGGTCGTTCTGGAGGTCCTTGACCGAAAAAGTACGCGACGCGAACGAACAGCTGAAGCTCTTTTTCCAGGAAGACGCGAAGAGAGGCGGCGGGCGGAAGCGCGTCGACAGCAAACGCGAGACCGAGCAGGTGACGGTGAAGTCGGAGGAGAAAGTCGATCTCTTCCGCGAGCGCGGCCTCTCCGCCGCTGAAATGAAACTACTGGCGACGTTCTCCAGCGAAGAGCGTTTCCGCGAAGGGTCGATGATCTTCCGCGAAGGCGAGAAGGGCGACAAGCTCTACATCGTCCTCGACGGCCGCGTGCGCATCTCCAAGTTCATCCCCGGCGTCGGCGAGGAAGCGCTGGCCGTGCTCGACCGCGGCGACTTCTTCGGCGAGATGGCGCTCATCGACGACAAGCCGCGCTCGGCGGATGCCAAAGCGCATGAACAGGACGCGACCGTGCTGTCGATCGACCGCGCGACGCTCAACGAGATCCTGTCGATGGATCCGCACGCATCGCTGCAATTCTTGAATCTGCTCTGCCGCATGATCAGCCGCCGCCTGCGCGAGATCAACGACAAGATCGTCCAGTGGAAATACATGAGCGGCGGATTTTGATGGTTGCGCGCTTGTGTGGTCACGCAGTTGCACCGCGTCTTTGCCGCGCAACCGCGTGACTGCGCAACCGATCCATGCTCTTCGTGCTCGCGTTTCTCATTCTCTTCTTCGTCCTCTGGCTGATCTTCCTCGTCGCCGAGCCGCTCCTGGAGAGCGGCATCAAGCGGATGGCGCATTGGACGACGAAGTTCCGCTATCACGACTACGTGCCGGTCGCGCTGGTCGTGCTGCTCGGAATCGGCGCGACGATCGCTGCCGGCGACCTGTTCGAAGACCTCGCGGAGCTCGTGCATTCGAACAGCACGCATCTGCACGGCATCGACGCGCGGTTTCACGATTGGGCGCGCTACTCGCGCACGCCCGGCTCCACGCGCTTCTTCGTCACGATGACGATCATCGGCACGCCGCTCCCCCTCGGCATCCTGATCGCCGGCGTGACCGCGCTGCTCATCGCGAAAAAGCGCTGGCGCTGGGCAACGTACCTCGTGTTCACCGTCGGCACCGGCGCCCTCCTCAACCTCGTGTTGAAAACGTACTTTCAACGCGCGCGCCCCGACCTCGCCGAAGCCTTGCGCCACGCCACCGGCTTCTCCTTCCCCAGCGGCCACGCGATGGGATCGATGGTGACGTTCGGTGCACTCTCCTACGTCGCCGTCCGCGCGCTCGCGCACTGGCAATGGCGCTGGCGCGCCGCCGCCGTCGCACTCGCGCTCTCCATCATCGTCGCCATCGCCTCCTCGCGCGTGTACCTCGGCGTCCACTGGATCTCCGACGTCGGCGCCGGCATCGTCGCCGGATTCATCTGGGTTACGGCGTCGACGGTTGCGTACGAGACGTTTCGAAGGATTCGGTTGTTGCGGGCGATCCGGGCGAAACGCGGGGCAGTTCCGTAGTAACTGTGTCATGCAGAAAACGCTCGGACAGATCAGCGAGCTCGTTCGTTATCCGGTGAAGTCGATGGCCGGCATCCCGGCCGAGTCCGCGTTCCTCGGTCCTCACGGACTCGACGGCGATCGCCGCTTCGCGTTCCGTCGACTGGCAGAGGACGGCGGATTCCCGTGGCTCACCGCGAGCCGCGTGCCCGAGCTGCTCCTCTATCACCCGCTCGGCATCGAGCCGACGCACGTCCGCACTCCCGACGGATCACAGCTCGAACTGCGCAGCAAAGAGCTCGAGAGCGAGATCGCGGAGCGGCACGGCAACGCCGTCGAATTGAGGATGCTCGAGCACGGAATCTTCGACGATTCTCCGATCTCGGTGATCACGCGCGCAACGATGGCCACGATCTGTCGCGAGGCAGGAGCGGAGCTCGACACGCGCCGTTTCCGGCCGAACATCGTGCTGGACACGCACGATGCGGAGCCGTTCGAGGAAGATGCGTGGATCGGCGGCTGGCTCGTGTTCGGCGAAAGCGAGTCCGCTCCGATCGTGAGCCTCACCGCGCGCGACGTGCGCTGCATGATGATCAATCTCGATCCCGACACTGCGCAGCAAAACGCCGGAATGATGAAGACGGTCGTGCGGCTCAACGACAACAACGCCGGCGCTTACGGAACGGTCGTACAAATCGGCACCATTCGGGTGGGCGATCGTGTGATGCTCACATCGTGAATGTGTACGCGAGATCACGCTAATCTGTACGCATGATCAAGCGCACGAAACGGCGCCACGCCGCAGATCCAGTTTTGGCGCAAAAGCGACGTCGGACAGCGAACCAGCGTCGCTATTTGAAATGGCTGGCAACTCGCATCGATGTTCACGTTCTTATGTCGAAGCACATGTGGCGATGACCACGATGCCGCGTGAAGACCTAATTGCCGGCGTTCCTCTCACATCGTGACGCGATCGTCGTCGCGCACTTCGCGCGGCGCGTAGAGCTCTTTCACCAAACGCCCGATCGTCATGCGGTCGAGTGCTTCGATCGTGCATTGATTCAGGCGTTGGAACAGCGCGCCGAGGGCGGCGCGCTCGTGGTCTTCGGGTCCGATGTCGGGGAGGAGGCGCATGACGCCTTCCATGTGCGTGACGATCTCGTCGATGGTGATCCGGTCGGGATCGCAGGCGGGGACGTAGCCGACCCAGTCGCCGGTGGTGAGCGCGACGAGTTTCGCGTCTTCGATTTTCTCGAGGACGCGCTTCATCTGCGCGTCGGTCGAGCCGAATTGTTCGGCGAGGCGGTACGAGCTCGGCGGCTCTTCGCGGCGGTCGAAGCGCCGGGCGATCTCGATCATCGCGCGCAGCGCGTAGTAGAGATCGAACTGCGGCTGGTCCTCGACCTGCTGTTCGGTGGCGCGCAGCAGTCCATAGAGGTTTTGCCAGACGTGACTGATCTGCACGCCGAGGAGGATCACGACCCACATGATTTCGATCGCGATCAGGAAGATGATGGCGAGTCCAACGGTGCCGTAGATGAGATTCAACCGGCCGTGAATGAGGTGATTCGCGTAGATGCCGAAGCCCCAGCGCACCAGCGTGAAGAGGAGCGTCGTCACGACCGCGCCGACGGCCGCCGCGGAGAGTTTGACGCTCGCGGACGGCACGAGCCAGAACACCATCGTGAAGCCGATGAACAGGATGACGACGGGCGTGACGAAGAAGATGAAGTCGCCCTGGAAGAGCACGCGCAGATAGCGATTGTGCTGCAGCATCGCGTTCGTCGTGAAGGAGAGGCCCATCAGCAGCGGGCCCCAGAAAAAGAGCATCGTGAAGGCGATGATTTTTTGTTTGTAGCCGCGCGCGCTCGGCACTTTCCAGATGCGATTCACGGCACCTTCGACGGCGAGGAAGAGCCGGAAGGCGACGATCATGAAGAGGGCGACGCCGACGGTCGACGCGGCGGTCGCGTTCTCCCGGAATCGCGCGAGCTGATAGGCGATGAGCGGCGAGTCGTACGGAATGAGCTGGTTGAGAATCGAGTCGAACTGCGACTGCAGTCCGGGAAAGGCCTGCTGGAAGTATTTGCTGATGCTGTAGGTGAACGCGACCAGCAGCGGGATCAGCGAGAGGAGCGTCGTGTACGCGAGCGACGCCGCGCGCGTCGAGACTTCACCCGTGTGGTAGAACTCGCGCACGACTTCGCGCACGAAAAGAAAGAACTCGACGACGATCGCGCGCGCGCGCCGGCGGCCGGAGCCGTGACGGCGATAGATCAGCACGGCGGGATCGGCCAGCCATGACCAGACGACGCTGCGCGACGTGCGATAGCGCGTGGCCAGCCGTTGTCTCCAGCCGGGCGGTCGCACGGGCGGGTCCGGTTCCGCGGACATGGTGCGAAGCATAGACGCAAAGGCTGCGCCGATGGCGGGAGAGGCTCGTAGGCGCAGAGGCTCAAAGGCGCAGAGGCTCATGGGCTCACAGAAAACGCTATGAGCCCAGGCGCCTGTGAGCCTATGAGCCTCGTCCTTGCATAATGGCTGAGCGTGTCTGCCGAAAAAATTCATATCCCCGAGGTCATCGAGGCGGATGAGCAGCTGCCGGCTGACCTCGTCGCGCTTCGCCGCTTCGCTTTCTGGATGGACGAGGCCTTCACCATTCCGGGCACTCGCTTCCACATCGGCGCCGACGCGCTCCTCGGTCTGATCCCCGGCATCGGCGACATCATCGGCGGCGTCCTCTCGACGTGGATCATCGCCGGCGCGCTGCGGCATCGCGTGCCCGCGCGCGTGATTGCGCGGATGGTCTTCAACATCGTGCTCGATCTGCTCTTCGGAGCGATCCCGGTGGCGGGCGACGCGTTCGATTTTCTCTACGAAGAGAACATGATGAACATGCGCCTGCTGGAGAAACATCGCGATCGCAGGCGTCCGCCGCGTACGATGGCCGGCATCGCGCTCGCGATCAGCGCGATCGTGTTGTTCATCCTGATCGTCGCGATCGCGATTCTCGTCGGCGCGATCGCGCTCGTGCTCTGGATCGCGGGGCAGCGCAACGTCAATGTTTTCTAAACGCAAAGAAGCGCGCTATCCGGGGCGTCCGCCGCTGCCGATGGTGCGGCGGCGCATTCCGATGCGCTACCACATGCGCCACCAGTTCGGCGTGCGCGACACGGCGTTCCGCCAGACGATGTACGCCCTCACCGGGATGCCGCTCGCGGAAGGAAACCGCATCGAGATCCTGAAAAACGGCGTCGCGTTTTTTCCGTCGATGCTCGGCGCGATCCGCGGCGCGAAGAAGACGATCAATCTCGAGTTCTACATTTACTGGGACGGCGAGATCGGGCGGCAATTCGCGGAGGCGTTGGCGGAGCGCGCGCGCGGGGGCGTGCAGGTGAACGTGATTCTCGACGCCGTCGGATCGGCGCCGATGTCGCGCGACCTCGTGCTTTTCCTGCAGCGCAACGGCGTGGCCGTCGAGTGGTATCACCCGCTGCGCTGGTACACGCTCTCCCGCGTCAATCACCGCACGCATCGCAAGCTGATGATCATCGACGGCGAGATCGGCTTCTCCGGCGGCATGGGCATCGCCGACGAGTGGCTCGGCGACGCCGACGCGCCGAATCACTGGCGCGAGACGGTCGTGCGCGTCGAAGGTCCGGTCGTGACGCAGATGCAGTTCGCGTTCATGGACAACTGGGTCAAGAGCCGCGGCGAGCTGTTGACGGGTCTCGACTATTTTCCGGAGCTCGAAAAACGCGGACCGCATTGCGCGCAGGTGATCAAGTCGTCGCCGTCGGAAGGATCGTCGGCGGTGAAGCTGATGTACATCGTGTCGATCGTCAGCGCGCAGAAGTCGATCTGCATCTCCAACGCCTACTTCGTTCCCGACCGCGACACGCTGCGCGCGCTGGAGACGGCGGTGCGCCGCGGCGTCGACGTGCGCGTGATCGTTCCCGGCGAATACACCGACGTGCCGATCGTGCGCGACGCGGCGCGGTGGCTGTACGAGCGGATGCTGCGCCGCGGCATCCGCATCTTCGAGTACCAGCCGACAATGATGCACGCGAAGACGATGGTCGTCGACGGCATCTGGTCGACGATCGGCAGCTCGAATTTCGACGACCGCTCGTTTCGTCTCAACGACGAGAACAACGTGAACGTCTACGACGAGGCGATCGCCTCGCAGATGGAGACGATGTTCTTCGAAGACCTCGCGCGCAGCGAAGAGATCACGCGCCGCCGCTGGCTGCGGCGGCCGTTCTTCAACCGCATTCGCGAGTCGGTGGCGTCGTGGTTCAAACCGCAGTTGTAGAGGCTCAGGGGCGCAGAGGCTCATGGGCTCATAGAAGGCTCAGAGGCGCAGAGGCGCATGGGCTCATAGAAAGGCTCAGAGGCGTAGAGGCGCATGGGCTCATAGAAAGGCTCAGGGGCGCAGAGGCTCATGGGCTCATAGAAGGCTCAGAGGCGTAGAGCTCATGGGCTCATAGAAAGGGTCAGAGGCGTAGAGGCTCATGGGCTCATAGAAGAGCTATGAGCCTATGCGCCTGTGAGCCTATGAGCCTGCGTCTCACTCCCAGTCCGTGTGAATGAACGGCGCGTCCGCGCCTTTGTCGTTGCGCTGATAGGTATGCGCGCCGAAGAGGTCGCGCTGGGCTTGGGTGAGGTTCTGCGGCAGGTTGGCGGTGCGGTAGCTGTCGAAGTAGGCGAGGGAGCCGGAGAACGCGGGAGTGGGGATGCCGTTTGTCTGCGCGTAGGCGACGCAGCGGCGCCAGGCCTGTTGGGATGACGTGATGTCGGCGCGGAAGGCTTCGTCGAGGAGCAGGTTCGGCAGCGTTTTATCGCGCTCGTACGCGCGCATGATCGAGTCGAGGAACTTCGCGCGGATGATGCAGCCGGCTTTCCAGATGCGCGCGATCTCGCGCATGTCGATGTCCCACTTCCATTCGCGGCTGCCGGCCTGGATGAGCGCCATGCCCTGCGCGTAGGAGCAGATTTTCGCGGCGTAGAGCGCGTCGTGGACGTCTTTGATGAATTGATCGCGATTTTCCGGGCGCGCGGGTGCGGAGGCGTTCAGCATCGATGATGCGCGAACGCGCTCGTCTTTCATGCTGGAGAGCACGCGCGCGTCGATCGCCGCGGCGATCGTCGGAATCGGAATGGTCAAGTCGAGCGCGACCTGCGCGGTCCATTTGCCGGTTCCCTTTTGCCCCGCTTTGTCGAGGATTTTGTCGACGAGCGGCGCGTTCGTTTCCGAATCGCGCACGCGGAAAATCTTTGCCGTGATCTCGATGAGGAACGACTGCAGCGGACCCTTGTTCCATTCGTCGAAGATCGACGCCAGCTCGTCCGCGCTGCATCCGAGTCCTCTTCGCAACAGGTCATACGCCTCGGCGATTAGCTGCATGTCGCCGTACTCGATCCCGTTGTGCACCATCTTCACGTAATGGCCGGCGCCGTCGGTGCCGCAGTACGTGACGCAGGGACCGGAGTCGCTCTTCGCGGCGATCGCCTCGAAGATCGGGCGGATGTGCTCCCACGACTCGGCTGTTCCGCCGGGCATGAGGGACGGGCCGTAGCGCGCGCCTTCTTCGCCGCCGCTGACTCCCGATCCGACGAAGTGCAGTTTCGTATTCGCGAGCCGCGCGTTGCGCGTCTGCGTGTCTTTGAACCAGGAGTTGCCGCCGTCGATGACGACATCGCCTTCGTCGAGGAGCGGCACGAGCTTGTCGAGCATTTCGTCGACCGGCGCGCCGGCCTTGATCATCATCATGATCGGCCGCGGCCGCGCGATCGCGCGCACGAAGTCCGTCAGCTCGGTCGTGCCGGTGAATTTCTTTCCGCTGTTCTCGGCGATGAACGACTTCACGCGATCGGCTTCGCGGTTCCAGACGGCGACGGAGAAACCGTGGTCTTCGACGTTGAGCGCGAGGTTCGCGCCCATCACACCGAGGCCGATCATTCCGAACTGCGACTCGTTCATGCTTTCACCTTCGCCACCGCGCTGGTCACGTGATCGAGGAGCGTTTGCAGTCCGCGCTCGATGTCGTCGCCGAGGTTGATGCTCTGGAGGCGGCGCTTCTCGTCGACGAGCGCCTGGTAGTCGCCTTCGGCTTGCGCGCGCACGAGCTTTCCGAACGTGAGGTTGTCGTCGCCGGGAATCGGGACGTCAGGGCCTCGGCCGCCGGTGAGTTGCAGAAACACGCCGCTGTTCTTGCCGCCTTTGTGCAGCTGTCCGGTCGAGTGGAGGAAGCGCGGGCCGTAGCCGCTCGTCGTCGCGACGCGCAGCTCGCGCGCGATGGTCTCGCGAACTTTCGCGAGCAGCTCGTCGCGCTGCGGCGTCTCGGCGAAGTAGTTCATGAGCGCGACGTAGTCGCCCGGCTTCGCTTCGCCGAGGAGTTTGGCGATTGCTTCACTGTCATCGACGCTGATCTGTGTGCCGCTCACTTTCATCTTGCCGGCGAGAAGATCGCGCGTGTTTTGTTTCGCGCTCTCGACGTTCGGCTGATCGAACGCGTTGATGCCGATGAGCGCGCCGGCGATCGCGGTCGCGAACTCCCAGACGAAGAAACATTCGCCGAGGTCGAGCGCGTCTTCGAGGACGAAGTCGATGACCGGATGTCCGGCCGCGGTCAGCTCGCGCAGGCGCGCTGTGATGTCGCTGCCGCGCAATCGGACTGATACGAAGAGCCGATCGTTCTGGTACGAAGCCGCCGGCAGCTCGGGCTCGTTCGCGATCGGAACGATGCCTTTGCCTTCCTTGCCGGTGCTCTCGGCGATGAGCTGCTCGACCCAGAGACCGAGCGTGTCGAGCGGGCGCGGCGTGATGAGCGTGAGCTTGTCGCGTCCCTGCAGCGCGGAGCCGCCGATGGCACAGCCGAGGAGTGCCGCGGGATTCTTGCGGATCGACGGCGTGACCGCGACGTGCGCGGCGTGGACCGCGCGGTCGACGAGCGTCGCGATGTCGACGCCGGCGATCGCGGCGGGCACGAGGCCGAAGTACGACAGCGCGGAGTAGCGGCCGCCGATGTCCGGCATGTTGAGGAAGACTTTGCGGAAGCCGTCGCGCTCCGCGTCCTTCGCGAGCTGTTTGCCGGGATCGGTGACGGCGATGAAGTTCTGTCCGGCGCGGTCGCCTTTCACTCTCTTCACGCGATCGTAGAAGTAGCGATGGAACATGATCGGCTCGGTGGTCGATCCCGATTTCGACGCGACCATGAACAGCGTGCGCGCGACGTCGATCTTCTCTTCGAGCAGCTGCACCGCTTCGGGAACGGTCGAGTCGAGCACCAGCAGCTCGGGATAGCCCTTGTGGCGACCGCTGCCCTCAGCGGTCGCGGTGCCGCTGGGGGCAGCGGCACCCACACCGAACACGCGGCGCGTGACTTCGGAGCACAAGCTCGAGCCGCCCATGCCGAGGACGACGATGTGCGCGAAATCGTTGCGCACGGAGTCGGCGAAGGAAGTGATCTCGCCGATGCGCTGCTGCATCAGCTCGGGCACGGTCAGCCAGCCGAGCGGCAAATCGGCGCCCTCGGTCGCGTTGTAGAGCTTCGCGTCCTTCGACCAGATGCGCGAGACGAACTTTTCTTTTTCCGCGCGCTGGATCGCATCGTCGGCGTTGACGCCGTGCAGCGTGATGCGCTCGGGCAGTCCGCGCATTGCGGCGTCGCGCCGCGCCTCGATCGTCGACATCAGCTGCGCGAAGCTCTCGTCGAACGACTTCACGCCGTCGGCCGTCAGCTTGTCGGTGATCGCCTTCAGGCTGTGCCCTTTCGCTTCGAACTCGTCGAGCACGCGCTTCGCTTCGTCGACGTTCTGATCGAGCGTCATAATGACGCGGCCGTGGTCTTTGAACGCGTCGTACGTCGCGGGCGGGATCGTATTCACGGTGTCGGGACCGATCAGTGACTCGATGTACATCACGTCGCTGTACTTCGGATTCTTCGTGCCGGTCGACGCCCACAGCGGCCGCTGCACGCGCGCGCCCTGATCGCGCAGCTTGAGGAACCGCTCGCTGCCGAAGATTTTCTGGAACAGCTGATACGCCAGCTTCGCGTTGGCGATCGCGATTTTTCCCTGCAGCTGCGGCTCGTTCTCGAGCTCCTTGTCGGCCAGCGTGTCGATGCGGCTGACGAAGAAGCTGGCGACGGAGTTGATGTCGCCGACGGGAAGCTTCTGCGCGACGCGGCGCTCGAGTCCGCGCAGGTACGCTTCGATCACCTGCGCGTAGACGTCGTTCGAGAAGATGAGCGTGACGTTGATGTTGACGCCGGCGGCGATCGACTCTTCGATCGCGGGGATGCCTTCGGGCGTCGCCGGAATCTTGATCATCACGTTCGGACGCCCGAGGCGTGCGAAGAGGCGCTTCGCTTCCGCGGCCGTGCCGGCGGTGTCGCGCGCGAGGAGCGGCGAGACCTCGAGACTCGCGAACCCGTCGCCGCCTTTCGTCTTTTCGTAGACGGGGCGAAAGACGTCGGCCGCTTTGCCGATGTCTTCGATCGTCAGCTCGTCGTAGATCTCTTCGCGCGTTTTGTTCTGCGACGCGAGCATCCGCAGCTGTCCGTCGTAGTCGTCGCTGCCGCCGATCGCCTTCTCGAAAATCGTCGGATTCGACGTCAAACCGCGCAGGTCGTCCTCGTCGATCATCCGCTGCAGTTTTCCGGACGTGACGAGCTTGCGCTCCATCTGATCGAACCAGACGCTCTGTCCGGTTTTCGCCAATTCGGCGAGGGGATTGTTGCTCATTGCGTGTTTCCTCCGAGATTGAAGCGGCAAGCATAATGCCGTGAAAGGCTCATGGGCGCATGGGCTCATAGGCTCATAGATCCGTCCGCCGCAGCTCCTATGAGCCCATGCGCCCATGAGCCTATGAGCCCATGCGGGCCTACTCCTCGACTCCGGCCCGTCGAATCGCCTGCAATGCGATGCGTGCAATGAACACGCTCACGAGGATTGCGCCACAGGCCGTCACGATCAGCAGAATCCGGTTGCCGGTGCCGGTGAGCGCGGCCGCGCCGGCGGCGCCGGCCCAGGTGAAGGCGAGCGTGCCGGGGATGATGCCGAAGAAGGTGGTGATGATGTACGGCCGCAGCTGCACGCCGGTGAGGCCGAAGGCGTAGTTGACCCATGTGAACGGCGGGAAGCCCGACAGACGCACCAGCCACATGATCTTCGTGCCTTCGCGCGTGATGGCGCGGTCGAGCGCGCGAAACTTCACGTGATTCGCGGTGATGCGCTCGACGCGACGGCGGAGCACGCCACGCGCGAGGAGAAACGCGACGATCGCTCCCAAGGTGGCGCCGATGATGACGACGATCGAGCCGGCGACGAAGCCGAAGATCGCGCCGGCGCCGAGCGTCAGCGCGAGCGCGGGGATCACGAAGACGCAGCAGACGATGTACGCGACGACGTACAGCACGTAGCCGAGCGCACCCTGACCCTGCACCCACGCTTTGAACGCCTCGAGCCACTCCGCGACGGGCAGCATGCGAATGGCGATGACGACGAGCGCGAGCACGGCAATGCCCGCGATCAACTGGAGCATTCGCGGTCGACTCACTACCGGATTTTATACGCTGCGCTGTGGGGGGGGCTGCGCTGATGGCGGTGGGCGGCTTCGCGGATGGCCAGCACCAGATGGCGGATGGCAGATGGCGGATGGCAGATGGCGATCGCGGGGGCGGGGCCATCAGCGCAGCTGCAATCCGCCATCGGCGCAGCCGCAATCCGCCATCAGCGGAGCCGCCATCCGCCATCTGCCATCCGCCATCTGGTGCTGGCCATCAGCGCAGCCGCGATCACCGCAGCGGAAAGAGCACTTTCTTCGCCGCCTTCAGCATCACGATGAACGTGCTCACGCCGCCGACGAGCGCGCCGAGGAAGAGGCCGGCGGCTCCGCCGGCGGCGAGCTTCGCAACGCCGCCGCCGCGTTTCTGCTTCGCGTACACCGGCATGAGCGTCGTTGGCGTCGCCTCTTTCGGACGGTCTTCGGGGAGGTCGGCTTGGGCGCGCGCTTCTTTCTTCGACGTGTCGCCGGCCATGCTGCCGTGTGTGCGCGCGTAGACCTGCGTGAACTCGGCGCCGATGAAAAGGATTTGCGCGGACCAGTAGACCCACACGAGCAGGATCACGAGCGATCCCGCCGCGCCGTACGTCGAGCCGAAGGCGGCTTTGCCGAGGTAGAACGAGAGACCGAGTTTGCCGAGGACGAAGAGGACGGCGGTGAAGAGCGCGCCGAGCCAGACGTCGCGCCATTCCGGATGGGTGTCGGGCAGGAAGCGGAAGATCGCGGCGAAGAGAATGGTGACGAGCGCGAAGGAGATGAGGAGCTGCACGGTCTGCAGCAGCGTCTCGCCGCCGGGGAAGCGGCGGTTGAGATAGCCGCCCATCGCCGAGATCGCCGCGTCGAAGACGAGGCTGACGAGCAGCAGGAAGCCGATGCCGAGGACCATCGCGATCGAGAGGAAGCGCTCCTTGATGAAGCCGAGAATGCCGTGCGCTTTCTTCGTCGTCACGTTCCAGATCGTGTTGAGCGCGTCTTTCAGCTGCATGAACACGCCCGACGCGCCGAAGAAGAGCGTGACGACGCCGATGATCGTCGCCAGCATGCCCGTCTTCGGCTTGTCCGCCGCCGTGATCATCGCCTCGATGCCCTTCGCGGCCTCGTGTCCGAGCAGACCGCCGAGCTGACCGGAGATCTCGCGATGCGCGGCTTCGCGTCCGAAGACGAGACCGGCGACCGCGATCGCGATCAGGAGCAGCGGCGCGATGGAGAAGATCGTGTAGTACGCGAGCGCGGCGCCGAGGCGCGTCGCTTTATCCTCGCCGAATTCCTTGAACGTTTGTTTGAAGAGCCCCAGATACTTGCGCACGTTGCGTAGGTGAGCAACGGGTGTTCCACTTTGGACTGCGGCAGCTAACGCTGCCGCTCTTTACACGTATACAAAAGCGGCGGCGCAGCCGCCGCAGTCCAAAGGAGGGACGCTTACCTTTTGCCCTTCATCAAATCGATACGACATCTGTCGGCGTCACGACATCGATCCGGTCTTCTACTACCCCTCGACGACCTTCGACTTCCCGCGCTGCTTTCAGGTGGCCACGATCGTCTGCCACTCCAACTGCCGCGCCGACAAGCTCGATCTCTGCCTGACGGAGTGGGTGTACGAGAAGATCGAGGGCGGCGGGGATCCGGCTCCAGTCGTGAGAAAGCGCTGAGTACATTTCCCCGCAAAATAGTGTCCAGTGCAGGCGGCGAGACGCCGCCTGACCAGCCGGCGGGGACGCCGGCGTTCCCAGGGTGTTGCCGACGATAGAACGCCGGCGTCCTCGCCGGCTGGACGGGCGGCGTCCCCGCCGCCCCGCTGACCGGACACTGTTTCCGGGGAGCTGCACTAAGCTTTAATGCATGTCACACGATCAGATGGTGCCGCCAGCTGATGAGAAAGCGGACCGGCCGCCCGAGGTGCTCGATGAGCCACCAATCATCGAGCGGCCCGAAGTGACGGAAGGCCGATATTCGGCGCGTCCGAGAGCTGGTCGAGAAATACGGTTGGCACCATCTGATCAAACGTGGCGACGAACCGCCGCCGGGGTAAATCGCTCGTTGACGTCGAGGTCATACCAGCAGCCAGGAGGATGTTGATCACACCTTTCCACGGTAGAAAGCCGGCCGATCGGTCGTGAAGGTGGCTTTGCCGCCGCCAATCGGGGATCACGTGCGCAGAGACCCGCGGCGGTGCGGCGAGGACAAGCTAGCGCCAATGGCGCCAAGTGTCAGCGTGACAAGGTCACCCAGATGCCATCATGACGAGGTCACTTGGTGTAGTGACCTTGGGTCGAAAAGCGTGACTTCTCGCGATAGCGGCAATTCTTCCTCAAATACCCGAAAGGGTGATACTCGACAAAAAGCGAGTTTAGATTGCGAGCAAAAAACAGAGTAGGAGCCGATCGAGCAGAAGCGCCGGACAACGCCGCAGGCGGATGGTCGAACGAGTCCGCGCTGGTGGCAAGTTGCGCGAAACGGCACGCGAGTTCCACGTCAGCTTGTCGGTGATTCAACGGTGGGTGCGGCACGCGGCGGGGCAACGATTGGACCGTGTCGACTGGACGGGCAAGACCAGAGCCGGACTCCGCCCGATCAACCGCACCGAGCGCGCTGTGGAGATGCTGGTCGTGGCCATCCGTGAACAACTCGTCAAGGCGAGCGATCTTGGTGAGCACGGAGCTGAGGCAATCTACGCAGCCTTGCTCGAGCGTGGGAGCGAGAAGCCGCCGTCGGTCAGGACCATCGGACGAATCATAGAGCGCAGTGGAGCACTCGACTCTCAGCGCCGAGTGCGCAGAGTTGCTCCACCGATTGGGTGGTACTTGCCCGAAGTTGCTGCTCGGCAAGCCGAGCTCGATTCGTTCGACATCGTCTCGGGACTCGTGCTCGCCGGTGGCGTCGAAGTTGTCGTGCTCAACGGTATCTCATTGCATGGAGGACTAGTTACGTCCTGGCCCGAACATTCGATTACAGCCGAACGGACGGCTTCTTTGCTCGTCCAGCATTGACTCAATTCGGGTTGCCTCGCAGTTCGACAATGGCAACGTGTTCGTCGGCTCGAATCGGTACACCGATGTCATTGGACGTGTCATGCGGACCTGCCTGCTACTTGGCGTGATTCCCGTCTTTGCCCCGCCTCGGGAGCCTGGGTTCCAAGCCGCGATCGAGAGTCTGAATGGTCGATGGCAGGCCAAGGCCTGGCATCGCTTCGAACGAGTAACTCTGTTCGAGCTTCTCGAACACTCCGAGCGCTACATCGCCGCCGCGCGGCGTCGCCATACGCTCAGGATCGAACAGGCTCCATCGCGACGTGCGATGCCGGCCTACGCCGCTCTCGACCTTCAAGCGCATCCCTGCGGCACAGTCATTTTCATCCGACGTACTGATGATCGCGGAGTGCTCTCAGTTCTCGGACGTCCTTTCCTCATCGATCCTTCGTGGACCCAAAGACTCGTTCGCGCTGAGGTCGATCTCGACGCCTACGTCATTCGCTTCCTTGCGCTTCGTCGGCGCGATCCGTCGAACCAGCCGCTCCTTGTTGAGCACCAATACACTCTGCCTCGCCGCCGCTTTGCACCTATCCAACACGAGTGACCTTTTCATGCTGACACTTGCCATGTTTTGTCATCCCAACTGACCTCTTCATGCTGTCATGTGTCCCCAATGGCCTGAACTGAAGATCACAACTCTCATCCGGCCCTTCGCTCCGCTCAGTTCCACCTCTCCCTCCCAAGAGGGGCGAAAGGCAGCCAACGTCAATGTTGGTGTTGGTGGCCCTCGCTCCCGCTATGCGGAGAATTACGGGGAGGGATGTGGGTATTTGGGATTGGCGGAGCAGAAGCGTTAGACAGCGATTCAAGCGGGTAACGAAAACGTGATCCTGCGGAGATGCCTCGTTACGACTACTTTGTCGTCGGGTAACGGCTGAGTACAAGTTAGCCGGACGACCTTCTTGACATAACGACGAACTGCCTGATCTCAGAGCCTGCTATACTGTTGCGGATGGTACTAACGCCATCGCCTAACACACGGAGAATGCGTATGTCCAACGTCAATCGCAGGAGGTTTGTGAAGGCGGGAACGGCGGCAGCCGCACTTGTATTTGTTCCAACGCGAATTGACGCTCATCCTCGTGAAGAGGATCGGATCCGCGATCGCAAACGGGATGCTCCCGTCTCAATCGTACGTCGGCTAGCGGTGCGGCCTGGCGTGTTCGAAAACATCGACGACCCTACGGACGGAAGTTTGTGGGCCTTCGACGCTGGGGCTTCGCAAATGGCAGAAATCTTGTCGTCTTCTGTCATGCTCGACGAGCCCACAGTGTTCGCGCTCACGTCCGACGACGCAACGGAGTCTGCGTTAGATCAGCCAACTGCAGATTTCATTCGCGCTCTACAGAGAGTGAGGATCATCGGCGGATATGGGTCGCCCGAGGTTGCTGGTGCCATTGTGCGCGGCGTGCTTCTAGACGAGCCATTTGACGTCGCGCTCGAATTCTACCGTGATCAGGATCAGGATAGCATCTCTACTCAACCGACCGATATCGTCGATGGGATGCCGATCATAGTGCGCAACCGGGGCCGCTCTTCAGGTGCCGTGCCTTTCGAGACGCCATATCGAAATATCACGGTAGGTTCTTGGCGGCTGCAATTCCGGCCCAATCATTCACCTGGGAAGGGTCATAAAATGGGTGGGTGTGCTCCAGACGGTTCCCCTCACATTCACTTCGACATCTGTTACAACCGCAGCGGCTCACGTTGGGACGTCATCAACACGCTTCATATCGGTAAATACACGCAGTCCGGGAAGAAATGTCTGTTTATCTCGAACGATCCCGAAAAAAGTTCACGATCCTTCTGTAAGAAGATTTGTGTTCCTACCATTCGAGATCTTGAAGGAATGTATCAGTCCGCGTTCGCCAACGGCGCGGCAGCGGCAAACGTCAAGATTGCAGCTTGGCTGCTCGCAGCAATCGCATCTGCGGCGGCTGCGGCGACGTATGCTGGTGTCTTCGCGCTCTAGTGATATCAGGCCGGCGGTGCTGAACCGCCGGCTAACTCCATCACAGCAGCTGATGGCGGGCCGCCCTTGAGGCCCGCCAGCCGAGCCGGCTGAGTAATCCTCCAAGCGTGGTGGCGTCACGCCGCTTGCACATCGCGCCCGCCGATATTTCGTTAGTTGCAGCATGCGGCGCGTCGCGTCGCCAGTGGCACTGGAAGCCTCGCCGCAGCTGAGTGAGAGGTCGTTAGGCGATGCAAGATGACGCTTACCGGCATACGAGTTTAGCTCACGACGAAGGGCAATTAATGAACAAGGCATACCCCCGTTCGGCCTACCAAATCACATGCCGAGGTAGGGATCCACACGCGTTCGACACTCCTAAAGCAATGAGAGAAGACAGCGTTGACCGAAAGGGCGATCCCTCTCGCAAAAATGAAATCTCGCGGAAGGCATTGCTAGATTTACATCTGTCCGCGATTACTGAGTCTCAGAAGCGTGCCAGGTTAGCTCTCTTTCTCGCCACTCTTGCTTCTGCCGCCATATTTGCAGTCGAATGGAATTCCTACCTTTCGTGGGATCGACAGTGGGCGGAACTTGAACAATCAGCCGCTCCGACGCCATGGGCGCGAGCACAATTGCTTCAGCAACAAATACAGTCGTGGGTTGAAACCACTGCGGTGAATGTACCTGTGATCGGTCTTAGGGTTAGCGTCAGTGACGCTGCCGTACTCGGGTCTATCATACTACTCGTTGCCGCATTTTACCTACGCATGACCTCCAAACGCGAAAACTTAGTGATAGCGTCCGCGCTCAAGGAAGCGCTCTCCGGTTCTCGCGACGACCGAAAATACGTTTCCGTCCATATAGGAGCGACAGCGGTCTTTGATCGTCTCGACGAGCGCGAAGGGCCGGTCACCAGCCTATATCAACCGCCGAGCCTACGACGACCACTGGTCTCGTCTACGCATGGTTTCCTGATGTATTTACCGGCGTTAACGATTTTTGCCGTCGTGTTGACCGATGCCTATTATGCATTCGGCTACCTATCACCGTGGCGCGGGAATAACGTGGCGGGATTGTCTGATCTACCGCGCCAGTATTTAATACAATTAGTGGCAATGGACATATTTGCCCTGATCTACGGAACGATTGCGACTGCATTCTGTGCGTCCGCTCGTCAATACCAAATTGGTACACAGAAAGTGGTAGCGCAGTTCAAGAATGGCGCTGAGACGCAGCCGGCCGGTCACATTACGACGATTACCAGGGTGCTTACTCTTGCTGTTGTCGTCCACGTCGTTGCCGTCGCGCTGCGTTCGCTCTGGGAAGGGAATCGCCGACGCACCGCGCGGCATCAAGGGTGAACTGCAACGCTGACAGTGCAAGAGTATCTGAAGCGACGTTCAATGAATAGAAGTAGCCGTGGCGGAGTTAGTCGGCCGCGCTAACCGGGCGCATTGTGCAGGAAGGTGACGCTTACGCGGAGCGTCAACACTTGGAGGTCTTTGACGGAGTTGGCGGGGTGCTGGTGTGATTCGCGGCGAATGTTGTTATGAGCGGGGTGAAGGGCGGTGAAGCTCCTCGAGTCGTTCAAGCGGCGTTGCATATTGGTGGCGCTTTCGCGGCCGGCGATTGATTGCGCTGAGCGACGGCATTGCATTGTGCCTGGGAGAGAGAGGCCAGGGAGGTGCGCTTCGGCAGGTACTGGCGAATCAGACCATTGGTGTTCTCGTTGGTACCGCGCTCCCAGGAGTGGTAGGGCGTGGCGAAGTAGAACTCGAGACGAGCCTTTCGCTCAATCGTTGCGTAGCTGTGGAACTCGGTTCCGTTGTCGGCAGTGACGGTCTTGAATGAACGGGCGTGCTTCCGTTCGAATCGCCGGATGATCAGGAGCACACGTCTGTTGAGTGCAGTAGCGGAGAGGTTCGGTAGTTTTCCGATCAGGACCACGCCGGTCAGGCGTTCGACCAGAGTCACGACCGAATCACGTCCGGAACCATGGACCGTATCAATCTCCCAGTGCCCAAACTCACGGCGCTCGTTTGCCGCTGCAGGACGATCGGAGATGTGCCTCTTGCCGGAGACAACGGCCGCGGCGCTCCTTGGTCGCATACCGCTTCCGACGGCGTCTGGTGTGTTGCCGAAGACAAAGGTACAGATGGCCGCCTGCGCGCTTATCAGCCCAAATGTATTGGTAGATCGTCTCGTGGCTTACCCGCAACGTTCCATCGCGGTGGAATCTGCCGCTGATCTGATCTGGGCTGAGGCCCTCGCGCAACAGCCCCTCCACGAGCATCCACTGCTTGCCCGTGAGCTTGCTCCATCGGCGTGTCCGTGAGCGCCTGCTGTTCGTGCGTTCCTGCGCGCCGCTCGCCCGATAGCCGCCATCGTGTCGCGATGCGTTGCGGCGCAGCTCGCGACTGATCGTGCTCGCGTGCCGTTCCATGCGCCGGGCGATTTCTGCGTTCGACAGTCGTGGCTGTT